>Ga0194123_10001954_pt1 | contig 28681 bp, 5 predicted proteins | sample TA2MahsurfametaG_5_FD_155479 | JGI IMG/M metagenome (GOLD analysis project Ga0194123, IMG submission 155479) | Freshwater microbial communities from Lake Tanganyika, Tanzania - TA2015023 Mahale A surface | ecosystem: Environmental > Aquatic > Freshwater > Lake | place: Tanzania: Lake Tanganyika... | reverse complement strand
GGTAGAGGAAGGGATATACAATTGACAACTACATTAACAAAAGGTGAAGTTATTAAAATATTAGTGGGACAAATGGGGGGTAGTAATACAAATTATTATACTGCTGGTGGTGGTGGTGGTGGAACATTTGTTGTAAGAGGAACACAAACAGCAATTATAGTTGCTGGTGGAGGTGGTGGAAGAGCTGGAGACTATGGTTCAAGTAATGAGTATTCTAATTCGAATGGAAGCATAAATACTGATGGAAATAAATCAGGTGATGGCACAAATGCTAATGACGCAAATGGTGGAACAAATGGGGGCGGTGGTAATAGTGCATACCGTGGTGGTAGTGGCGGCGGTGGTTTAATTGGTGCGGGTGCCAACGCTGCTGAATACACAACAGGAGGTTCTTCTTTTATACTTGGAGGTATAGGTGGTTCTGATCTCGGATTTAATTTAAGCTCTGGCGGTTTTGGTGGTGGCAGTGGTGCGCATGGTTATGGTGGTGGTGGTGGTGGTGGCGGTTATTCCGGTGGTGGTGCTGGTTATGGATATGCAAGCGACCCACGTCCAAAATCAGGCGGTGGTGGTGGTTCCTTCCCATCCACAGCAACCGATAACGGCGCAACCAACACCGGCCACGGTTCCGTGACCATCACCCCCAATTTCACAACACCCGCAACCATCACAGAGACAACCACAACCACAACCTCCACAACCACATCCACCTCAACCACAACCACAACCCCCATCACCTTCAACTCCTCCGTCATCCCCTACACCGCGGCGGCAACCCCCCTCCTCACCTACACCGACAGTGCCGCCGCATTTTCTACACAAGTAAGTAGCGTAGCTGTTAATTCACAGTATAATCATGCGGTGGTTGGTGGATCAAGCGTACAATTCGTGGCGGGCGGGCGTGGCGGCATCGCGGTCTCCAACGACGGACAGAACTGGACAGCGGCGTCGGGCACAGGGGCATCGACGGTCTTCCAAACCCCGACGAACGTGACGACGCGCACAGGCAGCGGCGGATTTGACGCAAGTTTCGGGAAGATCGCACTGACGCAGAGATTGACGACGCCGACGACGTATCCGAGCGGGAATTTTGTTAAAGTTTCAGTGAGTAAAACGGGTCAATATCAAACCGCTGTGATTTGGAGCGGCAAAATCTACACCTCCTCTGACTACGGAATCAGCTGGACAGAACGTGATAGCAATAGGGTTTGGCGTTCGGTATCAATCTCCTCCACGGGTCAATATCAAACCGCGGTGAATTATTCCGGCGGCGAGAACAAAATCTATACCTCATCAGACTACGGAATCAACTGGACGAAACGTGAAAACGATAGGATTTGGCAGTCGGTATCGTTATCCTCCACGGGTCAATATCAAACCGCGGTGGTTTATGGCGGCCATATCTACACCTCCTCAGACTACGGAATCAGCTGGACGGGACGTGATAGTGGTAGGAATTGGCATTGGGTATCGTTATCCTCCACGGGTCAATATCAAACCGCGCTGGTTCCTGGCAACAAAATCTACATCTCCTCAGACTACGGAATCAGCTGGGCGACACGGGATGAGAACAGGAGTTGGTATTCGGTATCTTTATCCTCCACGGGTCAGTATCAAACCGCGGTGGTTTTTGACGGCGGCAAAATCTACACCTCTTCGGACTACGGAATCAACTGGACGGCACGTGATAGTGGTAGAAATTGGATTTCAGTATCATTATCCTCCACGGGTCAATATCAAACCGCGGTGGTTAATGGCGGCAAAATCTACACCTCCTCAGACTACGGAAACAGCTGGGCAGAACGTGATGAGAACAGGAATTGGTATTCGGTATCTTTATCCTCCACGGGTCAGTATCAAACCGCGGTGGTTTATGGGGGCCAAATTCACACCTCCTCGGACTTCGGAATCAGCTGGGTCCAGCGTTCCACCTCCACCCGAACCAACGCATTCACCCGCGTCCGTTCATCCGCATCAGGCCAGTATCAACTCGCAACATCAGGCCCGGTGGGGAACACCAACGGCCAACTCTACGTTTCCTCCGACTACGGACAGACGTGGATGCCGAGACGCAGACTGGGAACGTGGTTGGGCGGTGCGGTATCGGCGACAGGAGCCTTAATGACAACTTTTTTGACACCAACCGCTGCGACGGCGGCCATCCTCCGCTCCACCGACTACGGCGCGACGTTCAGCGACGTCCCCGGCACCACTCTCACCGGAAGTGCTTACTGGCGCGCAATCGCCGCCACGAATTCCGCCGCCGTCCAGACCGCAGTTGCTTATGGTCGTGCGATTTACCGGTCATCAGACTACGGCGCATCATGGACCAACACGGGCATCACGATCGATGGAAGCACAACTGCCAACACCACGACGCCGCGAAACTGGCAAGATGTCGACGTCGCCGCCGAAACAGGTGCGGTTCAGGTGACATGTGTCAATGGCGGATATTTGTATGTCAGCTCGAATACTGGCGCAACCTGGGTGAGCTCGACGGTCAATATCGACGGTGCGGGGTCGCAGACGACGAATCGGGCGTGGCAGGCGGTGGCGGTGTCGGCGAATGGGCAATACGGGTTGGCGTGCGTGAATTCGACGACGGCCCAAGGCTACCTCTACCGGTCGGCAGATTCGGGGGCGACATGGAACTCCAGTAATATCAATATTAACGGAGTCGTTAACGCACAACCGAACCGTCCTTGGCAGGATGTTGCGATGTCGGCGAACGGAAAGTATCAGGTGGCGTGTTTAAATCTAAGCGCAAATTCATACATCTACTACTCCAAGAACTACGGAGCGACTTGGTTGATATTATCCGCCGCAGGTTCGCGATCCTGGACTTCTGTCGCATTATCCGAGAACGGCACTACGATTTCTGCTACAACAACCGCCAACGACGCAAATGGCGGTGTGTGGGTCTATTCTATGCCGGATGATCAGTTTTACCAGCCCTCAACACTCACAAACTCTGGAACTACCACCTCCGCAACTGTTCGTGCCATCACATACGGAAATAGCGGCACAGGCGCCGCAGTCGATGGCTACTGGGTAGCTGGTGCCGATGCTTCTGCCAATACCCTCGCATATTCATCGAATGGCATCGACTGGACCGCCGTCGTCGGTTCCAAGACCACACTCTTTAACGCCGTAAATGGTGTCGCCTACGGCGCAGATGCGCAGGGGACGCCGATGTGGGTTGCTGTGGGTCAGCCGTTCGTCGGGTCTGTGCCGGGTGTGACCGCATATAGTATTGCGTATTCTTACAATATGACGACATGGACGGGAGTGCAAAACACCGCGAACTTCACCGGACAGGGCAATCACGTCGCGTTCGGAAATGACGAATTCGGCGCGGGGATGTGGGTCGCTGTGGGACAAGCCGACGGTGTTCTCTCCGCCAATCTCGGGGATTCAGCATTCGGAAACAGCAGCGGCAGCACGAACACGACCATTTTCTACTCTTATGATGGCGCGAACTGGGCTGCTGCCACGGGTGCGGGTGTGTTCGCAACCTCGGGAACGGATGTCGCGTGGGGTGTGGATGACTTGGGCCTCGGGACATGGGTGGCGACAGGCATCGGATATACCGACCCTCTCACGGGTGCTGTCATCGCAGGAGGACAAGTCGCACATTCAACAAACGGCCGGGTCTGGTCGCCGATACGCACTTCTGCGCCGATTACGCCGGCGGCGACGGCGGTGACACTTGCGGCGACTTCACTCGCACATACGTTACCGAATCCGCCGACGAGCACGGGATTCACGACGCCGGTATATGGCACGGATTGGGGACAGTTGGGAGCGGATATTGTAGGAAATCAAACCTACGAAAACAGCGGATATAGTGTAAGTCTATCGGCGGATGGAACCACGGTTGCGATTGGGGCCCGATTTTACGACGCCGCCAACGAAAATGAAGGCCGAACCCGAATCTACAAATACAACGGAACTTCATGGAGTCAGTTAGGGTTGGACATTTCGGGCAACCATCTTCTCGAAAACAGCGGATATAGTGTAAGTCTATCCGCGGATGGAACCACGGTTGCGATTGGGTCCATTTATTACGACATCAGCCCCAATAATGATGTAGGCCGAACCCGAATCTACAAATACAACGGAACTTCGTGGAACCAGTTAGGGTTGGACATTTCGGGAAATCAAGCATACGAAGAAAGCGGATATAGTGTAAGTCTATCCGCGGATGGAACCACGGTTGCGATTGGGTCCAATGGTTACGACATCGCCGCCAACGCAAATGAAGGTCGAACCCGAATCTATAAATACAACGGAACCTCGTGGGGACAGATGGGGTTGGACATTTCGGGCAACCAAGCGAACGAATACAGTGGATATAGTGTAAGTCTATCCGCGGATGGAACCACGGTTGCGATTGGGTCCTATGCTTTCGACATCAGCCCCAATAATGATGTAGGCCGAACCCGAATCTACAAATACAATGGAACCTCGTGGAGTCAGTTGGGATTGGACATTTCGGGCAATCAAGCGAACGAACGCAGCGGATATAGTGTAAGTCTATCGGCGGATGGAACCACGGTTGCGATTGGGTCCTGGGCTTACGACACCAGCCCCAATAATGATGTAGGCCGAACCCGAATCTATAAATACAACGGAAGTTCGTGGAATCAGTTGGGATTGGACATTTCGGGAACTCAAACGAGCGAATACAGCGGATATAGTGTAAGTCTATCGGCGGATGGAAATACGGTTGCGATTGGGTCCTATCTTTACAACATCGCCAGTGGAACTGATGAAGGCCGAACCCGCATCTACAAATACAATGGAACCTCGTGGAATCAGTTGGGATTGGACATTTCGGGCAACCAAGCGCAAGAAGAAAGCGGATATAGTGTAAGTCTATCGGCGGATGGAAATACGGTTGCAATTGGGTCCCGATTTTACGACAAAGCTGGAGGAACAGCAGATTCCAATACTCAAGAAGGCCGCGTCCGTATCTACAAACTCCCCATCTATGCGACCCCCATCTTTTCGAGTAGCAACCCCGCCGTCGCCGATATGAGTTACGGCCTCCTCTTTATCAAACAAGGTGCGAGCGGCACATCTACAATCACCGCGGTCCAACCCGCCGCCCCGCCATTTACATTCGCCCCCGTGACCGTCCAAGGCACCCTCACCGTCAGCGGAACCGTATATACGCTCGTATATAATACATTCTACCCGATACTTACCCCTTTTGCGGGTGCCGTCGCTGGCGATTCGCCGTGTGTAGCGTATGGTCGCAGTGGGTCGCAAGGTGCGGGGGCGCCGCTTTGGATAGTCGGCAACGGCGGCAGTGGAACGAATGTCTTCGCGATGTCGTCGGCTCCCACAACCCTCGGTGCGTGGTCGGTCGTGGCGTCCAATGCACCTTCCGCACCTTTCACGACGTGTAATTCCATAGCGTATTCCAATGGAGTCTGGGTCGCGGGCAATAATACGGCGGCGACGAACCTCTTCGCACGCTCTACAAACGGCGGCAGCACATGGACTCCCGTGACGGCATCATCTGTTTCCGGTATTCTCACGGGAGCGGCGACCATCGGCGCGAATTCCTTCTGTAACTTCTCGCTCGCCTACGCCGATTATTCGAGTGACACGAATCTCCGGTCGTGGGTCGCCGTCCAAGGCACGAAGAACTTCATGTTCGATGGAGGTGTGAATACAGTGGCGACAGTTACGTCGAATGTGAGCGCGGCGGTGTATAATGCCGCGGGCAAGACAACCACCACGATTGCGTCGTCCGCGAGTGTGATGGTGCCGCCGCCGGGGGCGCTGACGCCGGTATATGGCACGGATTGGGGACAGTTAGGGTTGGACATTTCGGGAACTCAAACGAGCGAAAACAGCGGATGGAGTGTAAGTCTATCGGCGGATGGAACCACGGTTGCGATTGGGTCCTGGACTTACGACAAAGCTGGAGGAACAGCAGATACCGGCAGTAACGAAGGCCGAACCCGTATCTACAAATACAACGGAACTTCATGGATTCAGTTGGGATTGGACATTTCAGGCAACCAAACGAGCGAAAACAGCGGATATAGTGTAAGTCTATCCGCGGATGGAACCACGGTTGCGATTGGGTCCGCTTATTACGACATCGGCACCAATTATGATGTAGGCCGAACCCGAATCTACAAATACAATGGAACCTCGTGGAATCAGTTGGGATTGGACATTTCGGGAACTCAAACGAGCGAAAACAGCGGATATAGTGTAAGTCTATCCGCGGATGGAACCACGGTTGCGATTGGGTCCGCTTATTACGACAAAGCCGGCGGAACTACGAATGCCAACGCAAATGAAGGCCGAACCCGAATCTATAAATACAACGGAACTTCATGGATTCAGTTGGGATTGGACATTTCGGGAACTCAAACGAGCGAAAACAGCGGATGGAGTGTAAGTCTATCGGCGGATGGAACCACGGTTGCGATTGGGTCCTGGTCTTACGACATCAGCCCCAATAATAATGTAGGCCGAACCCAAATCTATAAATACAACGGAAGTTCGTGGAATCAGTTGGGATTGGACATTTCGGGAACTCAAACGAGCGAAAACAGCGGATGGAGTGTAAGTCTATCGGCGGATGGAACCACGGTTGCGATTGGGTCCAATGCTTACGACAAAGCCGGCGGATCTACAAATAATAACACTGACGAAGGCCGAACAAGAATCTACAAATACAACGGAACCTCGTGGAATCCGTTAGGGTTGGACATTTCGGGGAATCAAGCGAGCGAATACAGCGGATATAGTGTAAGTCTATCGGCGGATGGAACCGTGGTTGCGATTGGGTCCTATTTTTACGACAAAGCCGGCGGATCTACAAATAATAACACTGACGAAGGCCGAACAAGAATCTACAAATACAACGGAACCTCGTGGAATCCGTTAGGGTTGGACATTTCGGGGAATCAAGCGAGCGAATACAGTGGATATAGTGTAAGTCTATCCGCGGATGGAACCACGGTTGCGATTGGGTCCGCTCATTACGACAAGGCCGGTGGCCCATCGAATTCAAGTACTCAAGAAGGCCGCGTCCGTATCTACCGAATCCCCACCACCAACGCCATTACCTACACCAGCAGTAATTCCGCCGTTGCGGACATAAACGGCAATCTTATTGTTGCCAAATCCAACGGCACAACCAACATAACCGCAACTCAGAATGGAGTCACAACGAATGGCATAGTAAATGTAAGTGGAACAATATCCACAGTAACATATCCAGCAAACACACAGCAGACGTTGCAGACAACGAATATCGCATCGGCGGTGAGTGTGATGGTGCCGCCACCGGGGGCACTGACGACGACGTATGGCACGGATTGGGGTCAGTTGGGATTGGACATTTCGGGAACTCAAACGAGCGAACACAGCGGATGGAGTGTAAGTCTATCGGCGGATGGAACCACGGTTGCGATTGGGTCCTGGGCTTACGACAAAGCCGGCGGAACTACGAATGCCAACACCGATGAAGGCCGAACAAGAATATACAAATACAACGGAAGTTCGTGGAATCAGTTGGGATTGGACATTTCAGGCAATCAAGCGAGCGAATGCAGCGGATGGAGTGTAAGTCTATCCGCGGATGGAAATACGGTTGCGATTGGGTCCCGATTTTACGACATCGGCGCCAATTTTGATGTAGGTCGAACCAGAATCTATGAATACAACGGAAGTTCGTGGATTCAGCGGGGGTTGGACATTTCGGGAAATCAAGCGGGCGAAAACGGCGGACAGAGTGTAAGTCTATCAGCCGATGGAACCACGGTTGCGATTGGGTCCATTTATTACGACGTCGCTACCAACGCAAATGAAGGCCGAACCCGAATCTATAAATACAACGGAAGTTCGTGGAATCAGTTAGGATTGGACATTTCGGGGAATCAAGCGAACGAAAACAGCGGATATAGTGTAAGTCTATCGGCGGATGGAACCACGGTTGCGATTGGGTCCTATACTTACGACAAAGCCGGCGGACCTACAGATACCGGCACTAACGAAGGCCGAACAAGAATCTACAAATACAACGGAACCTCGTGGAATCAGTTGGGATTGGACATTTCAGGCAATCAAGCGAACGAATACAGCGGATGGAGTGTAAGTCTATCCGCGGATGGAACCACGGTTGCGATTGGGTCCGCTTATTACGACATCAGCCCCAATAATAATGTAGGCCGAACCCAAATCTATAAATACAATGGAACTTCGTGGAATCAGTTGGGATTGGACATTTCAGGCAATCAAGTGAACGAATACAGCGGATTTAGTGTAAGTCTATCCGCGGATGGAACCACGGTTGCGATTGGGTCCATTTATTACGACATCAGCCCCAATAATGATGTAGGCCGAACCCGAATCTATAAATACAATGGAACTTCGTGGAATCCGTTAGGGTTGGACATTTCGGGGAATCAAGCGAACGAAAACAGCGGATATAGTGTAAGTCTATCCGCGGATGGAACCACGGTTGCGATTGGGTCCAATTATTTCGACATCGCCACCTACGCAAATGAAGGCCGCGTCCGTATCTACCGAATCCCCACCACCAACGCCATTACCTACACCAGCAGTAATTCCGCCGTTGCGGACATAAACGGCAATCTTATTGTTGCCAAATCCAACGGCACAACCAACATAACCGCAACTCAGAATGGAGTCACAACGAATGGCACAGTAAATGTAAGTGGAACAATATCCACAGTAAAATATACAGCAAACACACAGCAGACGTTTCAGACAACGAATATCGCATCGGCGGTGAGCGTGATGGTGCCGCCGCCGGGGGCGCTGACGACGACGTATGGCACGGATTGGGGACAGTTAGGGTTGGACATTTCGGGAAATCAAACGAACGAACACAGCGGATGGAGTGTAAGTCTATCGGCGGATGGAACCACGGTTGCGATTGGGTCCTATTTATACGACAAAGCTGGAGGAACAGCAGATTCCAATACTCAAGAAGGCCGAACCCGAATCTACAAATACAATGGAACCTCGTGGAGTCAGTTAGGATTGGACATTTCGGGGAATCAAACGGACGAACGCAGCGGATTTAGTGTAAGTCTATCGGCGGATGGAACCACGGTTGCGATTGGGTCCTTTGCTTACGATATCGGCGCCAACGCAAATGAAGGCCGAACCCGAATCTACAAATACAACGGAACTTCATGGAGTCAGTTAGGGTTGGACATTTCGGGAAATCAAGCATACGAAGAAAGCGGATTTAGTGTAAGTCTATCAGCCGATGGAACCACGGTTGCGATTGGGTCCGCTTATTACGACATCGCCACCAACGCAAATGAAGGCCGAACCCGAATCTACAAATACAACGGAACCTCGTGGAATCAGTTAGGATTGGACATTTCGGGGAATCAAGCGAACGAGCTGGGTGGATGGAGTGTAAGTCTATCCGCGGATGGAACCACGGTTGCGATTGGGTCCGCTTATTACGACATCGCCACCAACGCAAATGAAGGCCGAACCCAAATCTATAAATACAATGGAACCTCGTGGAATCAGTTGGGATTGGACATTTCAGGCAATCAAGCGAACGAAAACAGCGGATATAGTGTAAGTCTATCCGCGGATGGAACCACGGTTGCGATTGGGTCCCGATTTTACGACATCGCCGCCAACGCAAATGAAGGCCGAACCCGAATCTACAAATACAACGGAAGTTCGTGGAACCAGTTAGGGTTGGACATTTCCGGAAATCAATCGCAAGAACAAAGCGGATATAGTGTAAGTCTATCGGCGGATGGAACCACGGTTGCGATTGGGTCCGCTCATTACGACAAGGCCGGCGGATCTACAAATAATAACACTGACGAAGGCCGAACAAGAATCTACAAATACAACGGAACCTCGTGGAATCAGTTAGGATTGGACATTTCAGGCAATCAAGCGAGCGAATACAGCGGATGGAGTGTAAGTCTATCCGCGGATGGAACCACGGTTGCGATTGGGTCCGCTTATTACGACATCGCCACCAACGCAAATGAAGGCCGCGTCCGTATCTACCGAATCCCCACCACCAACGCCATTACCTACACCAGCAGTAATTCCGCCGTTGCGGATATTTGTGGCGGTCTCCTCCTCATCAAGTCGGGCGCGGCGGGAACAACGAATATCGTCGCCACCCAAGGCAGCACAGCGACAAACGGCACGCTCACGGTGAGCGGGACAATTTATACACTGAAATACGGACAAGAATTTCAATTGCAATTGCCTTGGTGGGTCGCCGGAGGTAAAAATCAATATGTCCTACCACCGAATACTGTTTTAGTTCCAGGGCTTATCCCAGGTAATGCTTCCATAGCATATACATTAGATCCATCCGGTGCGACAGGTTGGACATTAGGAACGAGCAACGTCGCCAACAGCGGTAATGGAATCGTGGATTTAGAACAAATCAACGACATCGCATTTTCGCCTCATACGCAAAACTGGCTCGCAGTCGGTGTTGGTAGTGCCGCTACTCCTACAAGAACCGCTCTTTATAGCACAAATGGTATTGCCTGGACAAGCACCGTTGTTTCTGCTGCCGACGCATCACTCAATCTGAATACATGTGTTTGGAATCAGTTAGACGCAAGTGCTTCATCTGCTGGTCGTTGGATCGCTGGTGGAACAAGAAGTGGTGTCGATGCTTCCGCTGTAAGCCTCTATATTTCTAGTGATGTTTCAGGGAATACATGGACGCCCATCGTCGGCACCGGCGCTATCCTCTCGCAAGTCTATTCCCTCGCGTATAACGGGCGGGTTTGGATTGCGGCAGGCACGCCGGCCACAAGCAACGGTAGTACAAGCACCTTGATGCGAACCACGACCGACCCTACTGGCGCGAGTGGATGGGTAGGTATCACCGCGACCAATGTCAGCACGGGCGGGTTTGATACGGCCGCGCGATCGGTGACGTGGAATGCGGACCAGCAGATGTGGATTGCCACCGGCGAAAACACGGGCTCAACGGCGGGCTCAACGGCGGATGCGTTATTTTCATCCGTGATTTATTCGCGCGATATCAACGGCGCGCCAGGAACGTGGCGTAGTGTGCGTGAATCCAACTCCTTCTGTTTTTCAGGCGAAGGCACGAGTATCGCGTTCAAAGGCGACCGATGGTTCGCAGGAGGACAAGGCACAAACCAGATTGTCGCGACAACTGCCTCTTCTGCTGTCGGTTCGACATGGACGCCCATCACTCACGGCACCGCACTCACCAGTATTTCCGATATTGCTTATACGGGTCGCCGTCTCGTCGCAACAGGTTCGAGCTCCGGCGGTTCGAGCAACGGTGTTATTTATACCACAGACAACTCTGGAAGTGTATGGACCGCCGCAGCATCGACACCTGGACCTGGATTCAACGACGCACTAGGCGGCGGAACAAGCATCACAATCGAGCCGTCGATCGAAGGAGGCGCAGGACACATCATCGCAACAGGTCGGTCGGCAACAAACGCGATAAGTATCAGCACCGATGGTGGTGTAAGCTGGTCATCACCGAGTGTTCAGTTCAGCACAACCACGTTGTATGCGAATTATACTCCGGTTACATCTCGAACCCAAACCGTCGGATTTCCTGTATTGAATTCACTTCCGAACTGGATCATCGATATTAGTTTCACAAAAACAGGAGATGATGGAACCTTGAGGTTCTTAGTCGGTAGTAGGTATAACAGCGTAGATACAGTGACAGGCTGGGGAATATGGGTAGGCTCTTCACAACAAATTCATTTCAGTGACTCTAATGCGGCATACAATAGTTTCTCTGGTCAAATTGGGACCAACATTCCCTTCAACCTGAATGTTACCAAAGTAGGAAATAGTGTTACGTTACGTTTGACAAATCTATCAACGTTGGCAGTATCGACAAATACAATAACGCTTCTTAATCCGTTAGGTCTCGGCCCGGTTGAAATCGGTGGTAATTCTATTGGAGAACCATTCACAGGAACCATTAGCTACGTTGTCGTAAGCGACTATTCCAAGATCACGCCTTCGGAGACCACCCAGCCCCTCTTCACAACGGGTGGAAATAGTGTAGCGTATGTCGGCAACGATACAATATTCTTAGGTGGTGGTAATGATGTTCGGTGGTCTGGAAAGCGGTGGGTCGCAACAGGTCGCAATACCGGGTCGAGCACCGCCGCCACCGCCACCGCCACCGCCACCCCACTCCCCGACGTCATCAATAACAATACATCCGCAGTTGCGACAAGCGACGACGGAATAATATGGCAGAGTGTGAGCTCGTCGCAAGCACCACCACCACCAGACTTCAACGAAGGCACGGTCATCGCGAGCAACCCGCGTATCGGACCAACGCCACTCATCAACAGTCAAATCATCATCTCGGACGGCGGCGATGCTGAACCAAATGCCGACTATGGCGGTATGACATGCGGTATGGGCGGCAGCGGAACCGGCGTAGCACAAATCGATATCATTGCGGAGCTTCCACCGGTTTCGAACGCCGCATCGAGTGTCGGCGCATCAGGTGCGGTAAATATCCTAGGCGCAGCAGGAAATGGCGGTGCCAACAGCATCGGAAATGCGTCAAACGCGAGTTTCGATAACGCATCCTTCGCGATAACAACACGCCCAATCTAAGTAATACTTCTTCTTACGATAATACAGTAGGAGACATAGTACACGTGGCGGGGGTCGATGTCGTTTGTAAGAAAATCAGCAGGAACAAATAGCGTATTTAGAAAAGTAACAAGCAGCACCTCATTCGGAAGTGGCGGTTTGAATATGTTAAGTCTGAATAGTAGTGTAAATAGTGGTGTAACCACGGCATCAAGTGGAGGCGCCATCATAACGGTTGCGAGTAGCATCGGGAGCGGAATCAGCACTGGATCAGGAACAGGCACAGGAACAGGAACCGGCGACGGTGGATCCGCTGAAATCGAAGGACTCATGAGCAGTTCTGTCGTAAGCGATATCAACGAAATCAGTAAAAATTATGCGTCGGGTGCCTTCAATATCATTAAAACACAGCTGAATCAAACATCATACAATAATTATTCGCTAGGATTATACACAGCAAGAAAACCGCTGAACGCAACCTATGAAAAGGTCCGTAAGTTCATCAATACAAATTTAGAAGGTCTGCTTCAGTCGATTAACCTTCATAATACAAATACGACGGTCACGACCGAGAGAGATGCTTACAAAATCATCGCAGATAAATTCAATGACCCGAATGAACTCCTCGCGCAATTGAATATGTTGCGTGGTTCGATGTCTCTCTTTCCGGATCAACACATCACAGTTATTCCTGTTCAAATTAAACCAGAATATCTCATTTATATTCAAACTTACGGTTATCCCGAAAACGGTATTTGGGATCCAGATTTGCTGGGTGCGATTCTCATGAGTATTAGTCCGACAACAGTGTAAATCGCGATGAATGACGAGTAATCACGAGTAAAAAAAAATAAGATAAATACATTCTTATTACATAATAGTATTGTAATAAGAATTAGAGGAGAAAAAGAGCCGATGTCGAAACAGGATAGTGGAACCAAACGCGGCAAATACGGGTTTGACCTCGATATCAATAGTTATTCGATAGAGGACTTGATGGAAATATATCGAATCCCGAAAAACCAGAAAGGGAACGTGACCGAAGACTACGTAAAAAATATGACAAAGGAAATCGTTCAGCAGTATAAGAATTATAATGCCAGCGGTATCGGCGGCGATATGCCTTTTTCAGAAAATTATAGTGAAGACGATGAATACGTAGTCTTTTTCAACGGGGCGCAAAAACGGATTCTTCAGTATCTTCAATCAGGCGTGAGCTTCATCACAGATGCGAATCTCTCGTCGGGATCCGGAAAAACCATCGAAAATCAGCTTATCCAAAAATTCGCTCCATCGTCGATTCTAAGCGACCCAGATAAGCTGGTGATGATGCCCAAAGACGACGCCCGTGTTCAAAATATAAATCCGAATCTCATCGCGACACCTTCTATCGTTCATGAATATGCGAAGGGTGTGATTAATCCTCTCGAACGACGAACGATCAAGCGTATTATAAGTATTGATACGCTGTTTCGTGATAACCATGGAAACACAACATCCGGCGACTATATATGGAATTTACCGACACCGATTAACAATGTTCTCTCGATGAAGATCGTGTCAATGGAGTTTCCAAATATAATCAAGATGTTTTCGAATGACAGAAGAAATAATATTTTCACGGTTCATCTCTATAATGTTCCGCAGCGTTATATCCAGGGAGGTCTAACAAAAACGGTATTCATTAATCATAGCGAAACCATTATTATTCCAGAAGGGTTTCTCATTTCATCGGATTTTCAAATTCTGATGAGCAATCATTTCATTAACTCACTCCCTCCCATATCAGGGACGGTGGTGGCGGATTTAGTAGATATATCTAACGTACTGACATATGTTCCACGCGCCACTTCCGCATATACCGCCGCAACATCGAGCCAACTCGTTTATAACGGACTAAAATACATCGTCGCAGAGGTGAGCGACCTTTCAACAAGATCCATTTTTCGTTCAAGAGAATCTAGCGACACGATACCGCCGCTGCCGACATCTCCAAATGATATAAGCTATCGCGCATTTTACGGTTCATACGCAACAAATTATCAATACTCGCCAAATTTCTGGTTCAAGGTCGATTTTAATATTCAAGACGACAAATCATTTACGGATTATTATAAGGAGGGTGGTGTCTATGTGCGAAAAATAACAACACAAGACATCTCATATAATGGGCAAACGATATCGGTAATGGTGGATCCCGACCCCAATTCCAACGAATGTGCGAGTTCGGCATCTGCGCGCACACACATGACGTCCAAGACGCTGCAGTGCTTTCGGCCAAAACTGGACCCGCATACAGGTAAAGTTATGCGGTCAAATACGAAGATGCGACCGCTCTATAAAAACGCAGGCTGGTCGATCGGGTTTTATAAAGATACTTATATCGTGGATAAACCTTACGTCTCGCAAACACGGTTTGACCCGAATGCGACATATCAACCGCTTGTGTATAATCGATATGTTGAAAGCGAGTCGTCTTATGGTAATGCTGTAACACAATATTTTTTTTTAGAATTGGATGATTATAATCGTAATTTTACGTCGAATACAATTATTGCGGAAACGGGAGGTGGAACACATTTAGGGAATAATATTATTGCGAGAATTCCGATAACAGCGCCGGCGTTGAACACTAATTATACAAGTCCGAGCGACTTGATATTTAAACAAAGGGATTATTTTGGTCCGGTGAAAATCGAGAAATTACATATACGATTAGTGGATCGATTTGGAGAAACCTTAGATATTCAAAATAATGATTATTCGGTGGCGATTGAATTGACGACAACGTATTAATAAATTCATAAAATTATGGAATAAAAAATATTTATTAATATTATAACATAAGATAAAAAATGTCGATTGCTTTTTCACTTCCAGCTTTAAACCAAAGCTACCAACTGGATATTTGCGGTTCGCTCCTGGCCGCCGCCCCTGATGCGATGACCGATATCAGCGCCGTTGCTACCTACCACATTAAGAGGTCTGTTCTTCGTAGTGTATTCAGGTTTCACTCTGACAGCGCTGACGTGGACAACGTTGATGCCTCTGATACCAGGTATTACGTTTTCATGAACAACTGGCCCCATGATGCTTCTTTGAACCCTGCTCATGCCTCCATGACCACAAGTCCTATGTTGGCAACCGCCGGTGATGTTCTGGCCAACAAGAACCTTGTCAAGCACGACTTTGTTCGTTATTTGGCTTACAAGCTATTCAACACCGTTTATGGTGTCGATTTGTTCAACAACGAGCTCGAACTTCTTAATGATATTTCTAGCAAGGGTCGCTCATCTGGATCCTCTATTATTACACTATTGAACAATGTTAGCACAACAGCTCCTAATGCTAATATCCCCGCAGTTCAAACCGACGGGTCTAATAATAAATATTTACTCAACGATGCTTCTGGCAACACCAACATTTGCCGTGAATTGATGCGTCAAATCGCATTCCAAGCTCCTGGCCGTTTCCGCTATGGTGTCAGCGATGCTTCTGGTGTCGATCTTTCAGGCAACCCCTACCGTGAGGTTCCCTTCGAAAATGGCGACAGTCTCAATTTCAAGGTTACTATCACACCTGCGACCAATCAACAGAACTTGACACAACAGACCGCCTTTGAATCTCGTGTTTATAAGATTCGTCTGCTTGTTAGTGAAAGTACAAACACCGTTCCTATCGATGGTACGGCTACTGATCTCACCGACTATCTCAAAAATAATCAATAAACAATCCTGTTGGATCGTATAAATTTATTTTGTTCGTATTATAAAATAAATTTATTTAGAAAATATGTCTGTTGCTGTATTACTGTTGGTTCATTCTTTACTTATGATTCATCATGTAAATACAGTTATTGCAGCCAGTGATGATTCCATTCACCGATTTCTTTCCGTAGGTGATTGGGGGTCGGCATCACTCGGGGGCTATCATCTTCACAACGCACAGCTTACATCGAGTGCGATGAAGGCGTATATTGCCGAAAAAGTGGAAGTTGGACAAGACCTCCCAAGATTTGTCCTCAATACAGGCGACAATTTCTATTATTGCGGTATCCAGAATACGAGCGACCCGCAAATCAGCGAGGATTATACTGCGTTATTTGGTGGAATGGGGCTGCCGTGGTATCATTCTCTAGGCAACCATGATTACGGATTCTCGCCGGAGGCACAACTCGCGCTGAATGCGACGATTCCGGGGTGGATTATGGATGCGCGTTATTATCATCGGCGCGTCTCGATATCATCAAGTATCGTCGCCAACGTGATTGTCCTTGATACCAATCCATGCGTGAGTGATTATCGCGGGGATGACCGCCGGCGTTGGGACCCATGTGGCACACAATACCCGGACTGCTCGCCTATTGCGGAACCATGCCGTTTTCATGAAAATATTATTGCCGAGGATTGTGATGAGCAACTGGATTGGGCGAAAACCGTGCTTGCCAGTATCCCAAACGACCGTAGCGAATGGGTCTTCGTTGTCGGGCATCATAAAGCCGAAGAAATCGATGCCGCGGATTTCCAAACCGTGTTTCTGGATGACCCCCGGATTCATTTGTATTTGAACGGGCATACGCATAACCTGGAGCATTATGCTGTAAATAAACAAGCGAAATATATGACGACGGGGGCGGGAGGGATGGTGATTATCGGGGGTGAGGGCAAGAATGAAAATGTATTGTTCGAGAGATTCCGGCCGAACATCACGAATGACCGCGGAACCGTGCGAAGTCTATGGAGTAAGGTCGTAACAGGATTTACATCACACACATTTATGAATAACGGGACGGTGTTGCGGACGGAATTTTGGGACGCGAAAAAAAACGACTCGGTATATTCATTTGATGTTCATATTTGATTTATAACTCGGTCGTGGGTCGTGGGTCGTGGGTCGTCGTATTACGATTTTTTAGAGAAAGAAAAAACCGTATCATTATATATACACGATTGTATTGTATTCATTATAAAAAATGACAACAATCACAAGTGTAGTTCTTGTGGACAAACGAATACAAGACCATGAAACGATTGTCGGTGCTATAAAAGCCGACGGTGTTCGGGCGATTGTATTTGATGTCGCTGAGATTGACGCACTAGCGTCGGCGTCGTCGTCGTCGTCCGCGTCAGCATCAGCATTTCAACATATACTCGATAAAATCGCCGCACTCGGCGCCGGGTCATTTTCAAATATCGGTATCGTCCAACATAATACACGTGCACCATTCCACCGGTTTTTCGCGATGACGCACGGAGAGATGAGCACGGTTGCGGGGGTCGAAACCGACGACCCGACACTTAAAACATGGGCGGGGTTTGCCGGCTTTGTGAGCACCCTTAAAAACACCTACGGCGTCCAAAATGTGGATTTGATGGCGTGTGCGCTTTATTCCGACCTTAACTGGAAGTATATCATCGACACGCTGGCCGCACAAACGGGGCTTACGTTCCGCGCATCGACAGATGATACTGGTGCGGCTGCTTTGGGCGGCGACTGGTTTTTGGAATCGCATACAGGGTGAATCTCAAAGACGTGTATTTCACGGAGGCGATTGAAGAATTCCGGGGAGTGCTCGTTTATACTTTTTCTACGAAATATAATAGTCATTTTACAACAAAAAGTATCGCGGTCGGAAAAGCAACGGCGTGGGGAAAAGCCGGTAACGGTGGCGGCGCAGATATAAATACGATTACCGGTGGCGCTATTACATCTGGTGTTGTTGCGCTGTATTCAAATGATGGTTGTTATGCTGCGCTAAAAACAAATGGAAGTGTCAGTACATGGGGTGACAGCTCAAGTGGTGGAAATCAAACAAGAAGTGGAACTTCGGTAGCCAGTAGTTTAACTTCTGGTGTTGTAGAAATATTTGCCGCACGATATGCCTTAGCAGCTTTAAAAAATGATGGAACAGTAGTTACATGGGGATACGCTAGTAATTATGGCTCATTTTCGCCCGCAGGTTTATCCGGTGTTGTTGATATATATTCAGGAAATGAGGCATTTGCTGCGTTAAAGAGTGACGGCAGTATAGTTACATGGGGTGGATTGCTGGGAGATTCAAGCACAGCCTCGTCGAATCTCACTTCGGGTGTTGTATCTGTAACTATGGCATACACAGGAGGAACCGGCAGCCGTTCAGCCGCAGCATTAAAAAATAATGGTCGCGTAATTACATGGCCAACAAATTCACCAACAGGAGGTAATTCTTCATCTGTTACATCTGATATATCTTCCGGGATTGTAGTAATATACACAGACGTTTATACATTTGCCGCATTAAATACGAACGGACGTCTAATTTATTGGGGTCAAACAGGATATGGCGGAAATTCCTACGTAGCCGCTCCGTCATTAACAAACATAGTGAGCGTATCTTGCGCTTGGGGTGTATATGTCGCACTAACAACAAGTGGAAGTGTGCTTACTTGGGGGTTAAGCGCATATGGAGGTAATTCAAGTGGAATAACTTTATCCTCAAATGTAGTTAAAATATTTCGTAGCGGTTCTGCTTTCGCTGCTTTAAAGTTCGATGGGAGTGTAGTTACGTGGGGTTACTCGCCATACGGAGGTAATTCAAGTTCTGTTGCGTCAGAATTGACCGCTGGTGTGGTTGCGGTATATGGAAATAGTTATTCTTTTGCCGCATTAAAAAGCAACGGAAAGGTGATAGCACAGCAGCGGCTGGAACCGTCGAATTCACACTGTCGAGTGTCGTGATTGGAGAAGCAAACGGAGAGAAGGAATACGGTTTTAGTGCGAATGTATAATGAAATGGAACGACATGGACTGAAATGAACATAAAAGAAACATCAAGTCTCTGAAAATAAAACGTAAAAATAATATATATAATTTGATTATATTGATTATATATATATCGAAACTGTCGAATATGACGGAACCATATAATACACCTTTACCGGTAGCATCACCGCCGGTATATCTACTTCTCATCGATAGTCGGGTTTCAAATTATCAAGATATCATTAACGCAAAGAAGCCTGGTGTCCATCATATAGTGTTTGATGCACCCTCTCGACCAACACATTCCACCAAATTAATCAAAAACATCGAAGACCAAATCGCGGCATTCGGTATTCCAGCAATCACAAGTATTGGATTAGTTCAGCATAACGATCGGCGACCTATTTACGAAATGTTCGGGCGGTTATCTGACCGTAAGAAACCCATTATTCATGAGGTAGCGACACATGATCCCGATTTTCAGTCATGGAATAGTATTTCAATTTTCATCACGAAGTTACGGACTACCTATGGTATCATGAATTTCGATATGATGGCATGTGCCTTGTATTCAAATCTGGATTGGAAATGTGTCATTGACCGCCTGACCGTTCTTACTGGTGTGACGGTTCGGGCTTCAACCGATGATACTGGTGCGGCGGCGTTGGGTGGCGACTGGTTTCTCGAATCACATACCGGTGTGAATTTAAAAAGCACGTATTTTACGGATGCGATTGAGAGTTACAACGGTTTGTTATATACTGCTCCGGTTGCGGAGGCGGGTTCGACGGCAACACCGAAAAAGCTCCTCCTCATCGACCATCGTATAAAAGACATCGATGTAATCATCAACTCCATGAATGAACACACATATGGTCTCGTATTCAATTCCTTTTATGATACATCCACGACAATTCTCTCGAAGCTCCGTTTTTTAAGCGGCAATAATCGATACATCTTAGATCATTTTCATTATGTCCCGCCCACGTTGCCCACGAGGATGGACGCATCCGGCAACCACTGCACGCCTTGTGATGATTTTGATACAAATGAACTCATGCTTGATCCGGGCGTGCTTGAAAACGAATACCTCGAATATACGATGAGTGATGCATCTGGTGGAAATGGGGGGGTATGGCCATTTTATAGAGAAAGCACGAATATTACGATAGAGAAACCTGTTTTTTTTCAGAGGGCAAAAATAGCCGAAACCACCGAATCTGTGCCACATGGTTCGACCGAACCAGCTACAGAGACCGTTGTGTTGAATTATAAGAAACGTCCGATGGTGTTCGTCAGCGATTTAGATGCGTTTTATGAATTAGGACAAAATGTTGGAGAGATTAGCGTCGGCGGCGGGCTTCCCACGTTTGATTGTGTGGGTATCATTCAACACACAGTAGAACCTGAAATCGGATATAAGTTTATTGGATTAGGTGACGAAAGCATATCACCGGCAATTGTCCAAGACGTCGCGTCGAGAGATTCGGGTCTGGTTTCATGGGCGTCATTCACGGCGTTTATTCAAAGTCTGAAAACAACACATCAAATGACGACGCTTGACCTTATGGCATGCGCATTATATGCCAATCCAGATTGGAAATACGTGATTGATACACTTGCTGTTCGAGAGAATATCAAGATACGAGCATCTCTCGATAACACTGGGTCGGAGTCGGGGTCGGCTGGGATCGACGACGACGAAGCCAACTGGGTGCTTGAAACCGATAATGTGAGTCTTACGACGGTGTATTTCACCGATAAAATATACGAATGGAAGTATGTTCTTGCCACATATATTGATACCAGATTCAACGCGTTACGTTGGAATGACAGTATGTATGCGACGAGAGCCTACGACGCACGGCTTAAAATTGCGGCGGGGACAAGTAACTTTACGATAGAAACGTGGTATTATGAAACTGCCAGTCGGACGAACGGGACGATTGTAGATATGGGTAACTATAACTATACATTTCAAATTAGAAATCTAAATATTTCTAATCCTGTTGGTTTATCATTTTATAATTCGGGTACAGGTTGGTTATATGCAGAATCAGCAGTTGTTCCTGTTGCACAATGGTCACACTTAGCTATTACAAGGTCGGGTTCTACATTCACTTTTTATGTAAATGGTATCGCACGACAAACTTTTACAAGTTCAGCAAGTTTATATTCAAATAACAGCACATTTGCGATTGGTTGGCAAAGTCCTGATACTTGTCAGTGTAATCGTCAAAAAACCGACTCCGTTTTATACGATATTCGTCTCTGGAATGTGGCGAGAACCGCGACCGAAATTCTAATGAATCGTAACCGAATCGTCCCTGCGAATTCTACCGGACTCGTCGCGAATTATTTATGCACAGACAACGGCGGGACATTCAACGACCGAAGTGCGAATGCTCTCCATACAACAATCCAGAATTATAACTCGGCTCGGTGGTCAAATAGCACGGTTACAATCCCAAATATCGGATTTTTAATCAACAACGGGTATTCTCTCCGAACGAGCAATACTGGAACCGCGCTGAACGCATTCACGCATTTCGATAATATTACTTATACGGATTTTTCGGGGGTGGATTTATCGGGCGTGAATTTCAGAGGCGCCGATTTGACTGGGTGTAACTTTACAAACGCGAATCTCACAAATACCAATTTCGCGAATGCGTATTTGATAAGTGCTACGACGACGAATGCGATAACAACCGGATCAAATATCGCACGAGCGGTTACAAACTTGACATCGACTGTGCTTAATTTCGACGGTGTGGATGACGCGGTGAATATTGGAATTCCTGCGTGGACATATTCGACGCAATTTCGAACAACGATGACGGTTGAATGTTGGTTTAAAACAGCAGATACAAATAATCAAAAAGGTAGTGCGACATTAGTCGCGCGATATAATACTGGTGGTTTTGCTTCTCATGCTCAGTTTTTGCTAGGAGTTGGTGGAACTGCTGCTGTAACATTTGCGCTTACAAACACTTCTGGTACATTGTTTCAAGTTACCAGTCCATCTACGTATAAAGATATGCTTTGGCATCATGCGGCTGCTACATATAACTCTGTCACCGGTGTATCATCTGTATATGTTGATGGTGTGCTCGTAAATAGTGGAACGAATGCAAGTTATGGATTACTTTCCAATAATACAACGATGCGTTTAACGTTTGGAAGTGATGATGCTGGGCTTTCACCTGGAAATCAAACCGACCGTCAGTTCCGCGGTTCGATATCGGATGTGCGTATCTGGAATGTCGTGCGTTCGGCCGCCGAAATTGCGGCGAATTACCAACAGCGTTTGACTGGGAATGAAAGTGGATTATTAGGATATTGGAAATTGAATCAAGGCTATGGAAGTGGATGGGGGTCGTATTCAAAAGCCAACGACAGCACAATTAATCGCGGGTGGGGCACACTTACAAATATGGGAGCTACACCCTCTGGTAGTTGGATCGTAAGCAATCTCAATTTCCAGCCACGAATTTCCACGCTGACATTAGGTCCAAATAACGGCACGTATAACGCCGACGTTTCATTTTCGATGATTGACCCCAGTTCAAATAGTTTGGGCGATTTTACATATGCGGTGAGTCCGACGTCTATTGCGACGGTGGCAAATGGCGCAGCGACGACAAAGACCATCTACGCGACATCGGGTGCGATTAGTATTCCAACTTTATCGGTGTATGATTTTCCGGAGATCGCATCTCTCTCGAGTTGGCAGATTGACATAAGTTTTACGGTGACAGGGGGGGCTGGGACATGGAGAGCGTTGGTTGGTGATATGTATAATAACGTTAATACTTTTCGCGGATGGGGGTTGTGGGTTTCTGCGAATAATCCTAGTAGAATCCACTGGTCGTGGATGGGTACAACCGCCGAGCCAGCGTCAATTACTGTGAATATAAATACACCTTATGTATTAACCGCAGCACAAAGTTCAGGAACGATTACACTCACTCTTCGTAATGTGGCAAATACATTCAACAGCAGTCTCTCGATAAGTAACTTGGTTGCGTTATATAATTTTGATTCGACAGCCACTGATAGCTCTGTAAATAACAATCATCTTACAAATGTGAGCAGCGTATCATACAATACTAGTGACTATAAACGAGGAACAGCTGCTGCGCGATTCAACCTGAGCAATTATTTCCAAGTTTCGAATGATGGCAGGTTTTCGCCCGATAATTTTACGCTTTCTTTCTGGGTGAAACCGGTAAATAGCAACGGAGTTCATCAGGCGATTGCGTCTTGTCGAAATGTCAGTGCCGGAGTTTTTACGGGTTGGTTTATTTACATCGGCCCAAGTAACAATTTGGAATTTATTACAGGTACGGGTACAACCACCAGCGGAGGTTCTGTGTATACTAATTTCGGAGGAACAATAACACACTGGGTACATGTTGTGATTACGATGACAAAATCTACTGGTGCGTATGCATTATACATAGACGGGAATTTATATAACGCCGGAACAAGAACATATGCGAATAATACAGTTACCAATTTACGTATTGGTGCTGGTGCCAATGAAGGTTCGGCGCAGTTTTTTATGGGGAATGGTTCTCTATTGGATGAATTCCGGATTTACAGTAAGGTTCTTACTGCGTCTGAAATTGGAAGTATTGTCGCGGATTCATCTTACAGCGGTTCATTCAGTGTTGGCGCGAATGTAATCGGGAAAGGTCCTGTCACGATTGGTGGTTGGCAAAACTATTCAGTCGAGAATTTTCCCGGAACCATTTCATATGTGAATGTCAGCGTCCCGACGAATCAGCGGGTGGTATCATTTTTATCAAGCACCGATGGAACGCCCGCAACCGTTACTGCCACACAAGCCAGTTTGCTGGATTACAGTAGTGGAGCCCAAACCGCGAGTTTGACTGTGAATAAAGCGACACCAACCTTTTCAACATCATTCGCGAATATGACAAAAACCAACAATCATTCGTTTGCATTCGACAGTCCGGTTTCAAACAGCATCGGCGCTTTTTCATTTACGAGCAGTAATACGTCGGTGGCAACCATAAACCCAGCAATAACGATAAACGCGCTAAAATTCAACGGCACAACAAATTATGTTGATTTCGGGGCAAATATCGTCGAACTTGGAAAATCCAGTTTTACGATCGAATGTTGGGTGAAAACAACCGGGACAAGTATGGGTCTTTTGAACTGTCAGAACAGCGACACAACGTGGGTGAGTGGTGAAAAATCACTTTATATCGATGGAAATGGTATTCCTGCGTTTGTTGGGTTTGGATGTAATTGGATTTATTCGACCGTCGCTGTAAATGACAACGCGTGGCATCACATCGCAGTTACATGGGCATATACGAGCGGTTCAAGCGGAACAGCAGCAATTTATATTGATGGTATCAATCGAACAAGTACCAATTATTCTGTCTATGCTCAATACGCAGCCAATACATTTAACCTGGGAACATTCGTATTTGGAAAACCAAGCTATTCAGAATCCGTTAATTTCTTTAATGGTGCCGTGTGTGAGTTACGTATTTGGAATGTGGCCCGCTCAGCTACTGAAATCAACCAAAATTATCGCCGTATGTTGGTTGGGAATGAAAGCGGACTCGTCGCATATAACCGGTTCAATCAAGGTGTTGCGAGTGGAACAAATACCGACGTTATTCGTGTCGAAAATAATGACCTAAGCGGCGGTTATACTGGAATAATGTTTGGCGGTTTTACTCTATCTGGCTCGTCTTCAAATTGGGTAAGTGGTGTTTCAATCCGTCCGGTCTATGACGTAAATGTGGTCGGTGCTGGAACAACGACAATCACCGCAACCCAAGAAGCAACCCCGATATACGCCGCATTATCAACCACCGCAACATTAACAGTAACGAAAACCGCTCCTACTATCGGCGCATTCACATTACCGTCTAAGACATTTGGTGACGCTTCATTCAATCTGACTGCTCCAACATCAAACGTTACTACGACTTCTGTCATTACCCAAACCGCGACTGTTATGGTGCCTCCTTCCGATATTAATGCTTTGATTATGGGTTCAGCATGGACAAAACTAGGTGGAGATATTGATGGCGAGGCAGCAGGGGATGAAAGTGGATATAATGTCGCGATGTCAGCAGATGGAACGATTGTTGCGATCGGGGCAAGAAATAATGACGGTTCAGGAAATTTATTAGCAGATAGTGGTCATGTGCGTGTTTATAAATATACACCAAGCAAAACCGTGGCAGTAACGGATCAGAATGATCTCTCGTTTGGTCCGATTGGATGGACACGTATGGGGGCGGATATTGACGGTGAAGGAAATATCGAATATTCGGGTTTTGACATAGCTATTTCCGCAGATGGAATGACCGTTGCGATTGGTGCTCATGGAAATGACGGGACAAGTACTTCTGTTAATAACAATCACGATAAAGGTAGTGTGCGCGTCTATCGATATAACGTGAATAAGACAAGCGCGCAGATGAACCAGAGTCTTGCGAATTTTGGCCCGAGAGGTTGGAACCGTCTTGGTGATGATATTGACGGTGAAGCCATCGCAGACTATTTGGGGAGGGCGGTATCACTTTCGGCGGATGGAACTGTCGTAGCGATTGGTGCAACACACAACGATGGCACCGCTTCTGCTGCGGGTCATGTCCGTGTATTCAAATACACGCCAGGGAAAGGACTCATCACAAATGATGCTGACATATCGTTTGGTCCTGTTGGATGGACGCGTCTTGGCAAAGATATCGATGGTGAGGCTGGAACGGATGAAAGTGGTTATAGTGTCGCGTTATCTGCGGATGGTACTATCGTCGCAATAGGCGCACGATACAATGACGGTTCAGGAAATTTATTAGCAGATAGTGGTCATGTGCGTGTTTATAAATATACACCAAGCAAAACCGTGGCAGTAACGAATCAAAACGACTTGTCATTTGGTCCGATTGGATGGACGCGTTTGGGTGCTGATATCGATGGTGAGGGAAATATCGAATATTCAGGTTGGAGTGTCGCTCTTTCGGCAGATGGAACAACCGTGGCAATAGGAGCAGTAGGAAATGATGCCAACAGTTTGTCTGCGGATAATGGTCAAGACAGAGGCAACGTTCGCGTATATCGATATAATGCCAACAAAACGACCGCACAAATGAACCAAAGTCTTGCGAATTTTGGCCCGAGAGGTTGGAACCGTCTTGGTGAAGATATCGATGGCGAAGCGTTCATAGATTACTTAGGAATATCAGTATCACTTTCGGCGGATGGCAACATCGTCGCGTGTGGTGCTGGAAGTAACGAAAGTGATTTATTAAATGTGTTGCCTGATGCGTTTTATTTGAGAACCGGTGGAAGTAATTGGCGATCTTTCATTCCTTTATTAATGGCTGATTCAACAACAAATCGCTTAGCATGGGGTCCGGATGAACAGTTCTACACATCTATTACAGCCGCGAATGAAATCGCCAAGCAATTCAGCTACTTTGCCGGCTATTGGTTGAATGCCAAGAGAGCAACAAACGGTCAGAGTTTTAGTGTCCCTGCGTTTGCCGGACAAGGATCGGTCGGAACCTTTATATTCACAGCCACATCAAATTACCCTAATACAACATATACTGGACGTTTAACGGGTTATAACGCAACCACATACACATTAATACCGCAAACTGATGGAATTTCAGCTGGACAAAATTCTAATTTCGGGCATGTTCGAGTTTTTCGATATAATCCAAATAAATTGGTTGCGCAGACAAACCAGGCTCTTTCTGGATTTGGACCAGCTGGATGGGACCGTATCGGCAATGATATCGATGGAGAGTATGCTGGCGATGAAAGTGGAACGAGTGTAAGGATATCATCGGATGGAACAAAACTTATTGTGGGTGCTCATAAAAATGATGGTCCCATGACCAGCACCGTCACGAGTGCTGATAATCGTGGGCATGTTCGAGTATATAGTATTCCAACAACGAACCAGCTCTCATACACCAGCAGTAATTCAGCGGTTGCAGATATTTGCGGTACGATCTTGATGATTAAAGGTGTAAATGGACAAAGTATAATAACTGCAAGTCAGACTAGTAATACTGTTACTGGTGTATTAAATGTTTCGGGGGAAACATATACTCTACGTTACAATCCGCTTACATATACCAGCAGTAATCCGAGTGTTGCGACTGTTTCAACGTATGATGGGACCGTAAATATATTAAGTATTGGATCGACGGTCATTACTGCAAGACAAGAAGAGACGCGAAGTTATACAAGTAGAGATGTGTCAGGAACGTTGGTTATTTCTGCAATTACGCCTACGATTGGTGCGTTATCTGTCCCTGCGAAGAACTTCGGTGATGCGTCATTCAATATAACAAATCCCACAACAAATAGCCCAGGATTGTTTTCTTATACATCCAGTAATACGAATGTTGCGACAGTAACAAGAGTTACATTTACAACCACATCTTTATTGGCTCGTTATGATAGTAGCAAAACAGCAAATTATACAATAAGTGGAGGCATAGTTACTCAATGGACTGATTTGACTGGCAACGGTTATCATCTTATACCAAATGGAACCGGACCAACATTAACAACTATTAACAGTGTGACCGCATTTGATTTCAATAGTGGAAAAGGATTTATAAAAACATCTGTTCCTTTAAATTCTGCAATCACTATTTTCATGGTGATAAAATACAGCACAAATATCGGTACTTGGGGTTCATTTATGCATCATGGTCATAGAGATACTGACTGGGCTATCGAACGCAATTCATGGCCGAATGCGTTAACGTCTCACAATATACAATTTCAATCGAATAATGTAAATGGCCCTCCTGAATTAAGTACTTCAAACAACGTAAATTATATTTTGATTGGTCGTATCAACGGAAGCACTCGTGAGTTTTGGCGATACTCTGACACGCAAGCATTAGGTTTCGCAAGTGGCACCGGCAATTCAATTGCAATCAGTAATAAAACTATATATGTTGGTAAATCTGATAACAACGAAAGTTGTAACAGCACCATAGGTGAAATTCTTTATTATAATACAGCTTTGTCGAATACTGATATCAGTTCCAACCTTAGTTATCTTCAAAATAAATGGTTTAATAATCTCGATACACCGTCGTTTTTGACTATCGTCGGAGCGGGCACAACGACTATCACCGCGACACAACCTGCTTTTGATAATTACGCCTCTGGGTCGGTCACTGCTTCCTTGGTGGTTTCGTCTATCGCGCCTACCATCGGGGCCTTGACCGCACCTGCGAAGAACTTCGGAGATGCGTCATTTAACCTTACTGACCCGAGTAGCAACAGTGGC
>Ga0194123_10001953_pt1 | contig 28710 bp, 25 predicted proteins | sample TA2MahsurfametaG_5_FD_155479 | JGI IMG/M metagenome (GOLD analysis project Ga0194123, IMG submission 155479) | Freshwater microbial communities from Lake Tanganyika, Tanzania - TA2015023 Mahale A surface | ecosystem: Environmental > Aquatic > Freshwater > Lake | place: Tanzania: Lake Tanganyika... | reverse complement strand
GCTTTGGTGCGAGGACGCGTGATGTAACACTTTTCCCGATTGGTGGCGTCGCGAATATTGAACGCATACCGGAAAAGCCCAGCCAAGAAATCTTTGTTGCACTTGCGGGTCCATTGGTAAATCTCGTGATCGCGTTCGGACTCATGCTGTGGCTTGGCCGCTCTTTGACCAATGAAGATTTCAGCGCCATGGGTAATGCTGAAACAAGTCTCGCGCTTTGCATCACGGCAACCAATCTCATGCTAATGACTTTTAATTTAATTCCCGCTTTCCCGATGGATGGCGGTCGTGTGCTGCGCGCGCTCCTCGCTCTCAAATGGAGTCGGGCCCGTGCGACGAAAATCGCTGCGGGCATTGGACAGATTTTCGCTTTTGCACTTGGCTTTTTGGGCCTGTTTGGAAACCCATTTTTGATCATCATCGCGGCGTTTATCTTTATTGCTGCAGGCGCTGAAGCAGACGCCGCTGCGTTGCATGACAGCGCGCGTGATCTCACTGTCGGCGAAGCCATGCTGACGGAATATTCAACTTTTCACCCGTCGGATACGATTAGAACAAGTGTTGAAAAACTCATTCAGCCAAGCGACGAAATTTTTCCGGTGATCGATGAAACGGGTCGTGCCTTCGGCTTTGTCACAAGACTTGCATTGCTCGAAGCTTTGTCCAATCAAACGGATATGATACCCGTGTCGTCTCTGATGACGCCCTTTGAGATCACAATCAGACAAGATGATAATCTCGAAAAAGTACTCTCACGCTTCGAGACTGAAGAACAACCTGCCTTCATTGTTGGTGAACCGGATGGACACGCGATCGGATTGTTGACACGCGCATCTTTGGCACAAGCGATTTTGGTTCATACCGCACGGCCCGGCTGGCACAGTCATCGCGACCGTTTAATCGCCGCGAGTTTACCGGGACTGAAAAAGCGTTCGTGGTAAATCAACCGCGTCCAACGAGTGGCATTTTCGTTGCCATCACCGTCAAAGTAAGCACATTCGCATCAAGCGGTAAGCTTGCCATATAGACCACCGATTGCGCGACATAGGCAACATTCATGGTCGGCTCCGCTCGAATTTGTAGATCCGCTTGCAGCACACCTGAATTCATTTTTGACGTCATATCCGTTACCGCATTACCAATATCAATTTGTCCGCAAGCAATATCGTATTTACGGCCATCAAGTGCGGTTGATTTCGTTAACCCCGTAATCGCGTGTTTGGTTGCGGTATAGGGCGCAGAATTCGGACGCGGCGTTTGTGATGAGATTGAACCATTATTGATGATGCGGCCACCGCGCGGATTTTGATCTTTCATGATCCGAAACGCTTCTTGTGTGCACAAGAAAGCTGAGGTGAGATTGGCATTCAAAACCGTCTGCCATTGCTCGAAGGTCAAATCTTCCAGATTGATTGGCGGCGCATTAGAGCCTGCATTGTTGAACAAGACATCAAGCCGCCCAAAGCGTTTTTTTGTTTTGGCAAATAAATTTGCAACGGCCTTCGGATCTCCAAGATCGGTCGAAACCGCAAGCGTCGGCACATCATAATAAGCCCCAAGTTTCGCTGTTTCATAAAGCGCATCTTGACGGCGACCCGCCAAGACAACGCTATAACCTTCTTTCATCATCGCGAGTGTCACGGCCCGACCAATGCCGGAACCCGCACCCGTGATCATTGCAATTTTACCTTGCCCACTCATTCGTCAATCCGTTCTTCTCGAGAGCCTGTTAAATTCATCACGCTGCCAGTCGCGACAAGGCGCGACTGAAGCGATCAAAGATATCATCGATTTGCTTTTCGGTGATAATCAAGGGCGGGCATAATGCGATGATGTCACCAATCGCACGAATGATCAGACCTTCTTCATGACAAAGCTCTGAAAGCTTCAATCCAGTTGCACCGGGCTTTTCAAACGCTGCCTTTGTCTTTTTATCAGCAACAAGCTCCATCGCGCCAATCAACCCAACACCGCGCGTTTCGCCGACAAGCGGATGATCTTTGAATGAGTGTAGCCGTTCAAGGAAGCGCGGGCTTAATTGCGGGACGCGCTGCATCAAACCACGTTCTTCGATGATATCGAGATTTTCATTCGCAACAGCCATCGCGAGCGGATGGCCTGATGCCGTGAAACCATGGCCAAAGACGCCAATCTTGGCCGTGTTATCTGCGATCACATTATAGATTTCATTGGTGAAGACGATGGCTGCCAATGGCACGTAAGAGGATGTGATCTGTTTCGAACACACCATGATATCCGGCTCGATGCCATAGGTCGTCGAGCCCCATGTTGTGCCTGTGCGACCAAAGCCATTAATCACTTCGTCAGTAATCACAAGCACATCATATTTGCGGCACACGGCTTGAATTTTCGGCCAATAGGTACGCGGGGGCACAAACACACCGCCTGCACCCATCACAGGCTCGCCGATAAAGGCAGCGACGGTTTCCGGACCCTCCGCCAGAATTTTATCTTCTAATTCTTTGGCAAGGCGCGTGGCAAAATCTTCTTCGCTCTCACCCGGTTCTGCATAACGCCAATGATGGGCGCAGCCTACATGTTTGAATTGAGGGAAAGGCACATCGAAATCACGATGATTATTCGGCAATCCCGTCAAGCTCGCAGAAACCAATGTAATGCCGTGATAGGCTTTGATGCGCGAGATGATTTTTTTCTTCTGCGGACGGCCCAGCGCGTTGTTATAATACCACACCATTTTCACAACGGTGTCATTCGCCTCAGAGCCCGAATTGGTGAAATGCGCTTTGCCCATTTTGCCAGGCGCCATTTTCACCATGCGCTCGGCAAGCGCGATCACTTGCGGATGAGATTTATGAGAGAAGGAATGATAATAAGGAAGCTCGCTCATTTGTTTAGCAGCGGCCTTTGCCAGACGCTCTTCACCAAAGCCAACGGCGACACTCCAAAGGCCTGCCATCGCTTCGATATATTCTTTACCCGCATCATCATAAACATGGATGCCTTTGCCATGCGTGATGATCATCGGCCCGACTTGTTCGTGACGGCGCGCATTGGTGACAGGATGAAAATAAAATTCGATATCGCGTGCGGCGAGTGAATTTGGATTGGCGGTCATCATCGACTCCAGAGCGGGAAAAAGGAAAGCACGATAGCTTGCCACGCCGCTAAAGAAAACCGCCGTGTCCTGCAGGAATAATCAGGCCGCCGTGCCAAACCGACGCAGCAACCGCAAAAATCCGCCGGCAATCAAGCCCCAAAAGGCACCGCCAATGCCGAAGAGGGTCAATCCGGACGCGGCAACAAGAAATGTAACGACAGCCGCTTCACGCTCCGATGCATCTTGAACAGCCGCCATAAGCGCACCGCCAAAAGCCCCAATGAGAGCGAGCCCCGCCACTGCTTCAATCAAAACCGGTGGCGAAACCGCAATCAGAGCGGTAGCGCCGCCCGCCAAAAGACCAAAAATGATGTAAACCACACCAGCGGTAACGCCCGCCACATAGCGTTTTTGCGGATCAGGGTGGCAGTCCGGCCCCGCGCAAATTACGGCTGTGATGGCCGCAAGATTAACTGCATGGCCGCCAAAGGGCGTTGCAAGCAGGGACAACACGCCGGTAACTGTGAAGAGCGGTCCGGGTTCGGGTCGGTAATCATGCGCCGCCAAAACCGCAATTCCTGGAATATTTTGTGAGGCCATTGTGACGATGAACAAAGGCAAAGCGATACTGATCATTGCTGGCAACGAGAAGTGCGGTTCGATCAATACCGGTTGCGGTATGAGCGACGCCAAACTCAACGACGGCGCTGTGCCCGTCAAATAAAGACTGATCATCAAAATGATAACAGAGGCGGGAACCGCAAATACGCGTTTAAAACGCGCAACAACAGCCCACACCACAATAATCGATAACGCAGCCATTGGCATCTGCGCGACGGCCGTAACGGGCGCCACACACAGATGAAGCAAAATGCCTGCAAGCATCGCATTCGCCAATGCCGGAGGGATTGCATTCACCGCGCGACCCAAAGGTTTCCAGAGACCCGCGATCACCAATAACAATGAAGACAAAAGAAACGCACCAACAGCGGTTGAGAATCCCCCCGGCAACAGGCCCGTTGTGGCCAATAATGCAGCTCCCGGTGTTGACCAGGCCACGCTCACGGGCATACGTGTTTTCAGGCTTAAGATGATTCCGCCAAGACCCATCGCAATGGATAATGCCATCAAACCGGAGGCGGCTTCGGCCTCGCTCGCACCGACCGCTTTTAAACCGTGCACAACCACCGCAAACGAACTGGCAAAGCCAACAAAGGCCGCGAGCAGCCCAGCAATGACAGCGTGAAATGGAAACGAAAATTCATGATGAGTGCGATCATCATGAGCGAGAGACGAAGAACTATCAGCGTTCATTAGAAGAGACATTTCGGGAGAGAAATCACAGATTTCCCTCTCGCATATGAGGAGCATAATTGTCGAGAGGCGAAAGAGCGTGTGATCCGCAGTTCTGCTGACCTCGCGACTGATCCTTATCAACGTCAAGTTTAACCACATGGTCCATGGATTGATCCCCTTAACCGGTGATCTTCCGATCTTCAGGAGCTTCTCGATGTACTCTTTTTCAAAACTGCGCCGCGCCGCTCTCATCGCGCTTGTTCTTGTGCCCTCATTTGCATTCGCGCCCGCTCACGCCAAAGACGAAGAGTGGGGTCCGGGGCATGCCATGATGTGGGGTGGACCCACGCGTTATTGGTTTGGTTGGGGTCAATCAGAACTTTACTGCGGCGGCGCTGGCACAAAAAATATCGACCGCTTCACTCGAATCCGGTGTCAGGAAAATTTCGGGCGTTACGGGGATAACAAATTTCATTACCATCAAGGCTCGTGTTCAAGCCGGTGATGTAAAACAGAAAATTCAGGACGCGTTGAAACGTTCGGCTGAAATGGAGGCCAATGCGATCCGCATCACGGTCACGGACTCAGGCGTTCGCCTCGAGGGGAGAGTCAATGATTGGCGTGAGCGCGAAATCGTTGAAAAGGCCGCCTGTAGTGTTCCCGGCGTGATGGCTGTTGATGATCGTTTGACGGTCTAAGCGCAAAGCGCTCTGGACCTTTAAGTCGTGCATCCCTTACAAAATTGACAAAGAACGGTCGTGGCGATTAACGTCACGCTGTCATGTCGAATATCGCCTCGCTTCATTCACATCATCAGGCTCCCGAACCTGGGGGGCGCCCGATGCCGCGCCCTTTCGATGCGGATTGGATTGATGAGATCCGTGTCAATCTCTCCGCTGTTGAGCGTCGAACGGCAACTTTACCCGCGAGACGCAGCGTGAAAAAGGACGCTCAGGCGGCATGGCTTTTAAAAGCCGTCACATGCATCGATCTTACCACACTCAATGGCGATGATACGGAGGGTCGCGTGCGGCGGCTTTGCGCAAAGGCACGACGTCCCATTAGTGAAGATCTACTTGAAGCGCTTGGCATGGGTGATCAGAAGATCACAACGGGCGCCATCTGCGTCTATCATCGCTTTGTAGCCGTGGCCGTTGATGCGTTGAAAGGTTCAGGTATTCCGGTGGCCGCTGTTTCGACGGGCTTTTCGGCAGGCCTTGTGCCGCATGATGTAAAATTGCGTGAAATTGAAGCGTCAGTGAAAGATGGCGCACAAGAAATCGATATCGTCGTTACACGCGAATATGTTCTGACGGGCAATTGGAAAGCGCTTTACGATGAGATGCGCGATTTTCGTCAGGCCTGCGGCGACGCCCATGTCAAAGCCATTCTAGCAACCGGCGATATCAAAACGATGAAGAATATCGCCAAAGCCTCGATGGTATGCATGATGGCGGGCGCGGATTTTATCAAAACATCGACCGGCAAAGAAACGAGTAATGCCACTTTGCCTGTCTCGCTCGTGATGCTGCGGATGATCCGCGATTATTATGAGCGCACCGGCCATAAAATCGGCTTCAAACCGGCGGGCGGCATATCGGCGGCAAAAGATGTTTTGAATTATCAGATTTTGATGAAAGAAGAATTGGGTCGCCCCTGGCTTGAACCCTCTTTATTCCGTGTCGGCGCATCAAGTCTTTTGGCCGATATTGAGCGACAACTCGAACATCACATCACAGGTCGTTACTCGGCCTATAATCGTCACCCAATCGGATAAGAGAATGAGCGTCGCGCATTATTTCGAGACCATGGATTACGGCACCGCACCGGAAGCGAATTCCGAAGCACGCGCATGGCTTGAAAAACACAATCATCGTTTTGGACATTTTATTGATGGACGCTTTGTTGCGTCTTCTTCAAAAGCAACTTTTGAAAACAAAGAACCTGCAAGTGGCAAAACTCTGGCGTCGATTGCCAAAGGAACCAAAGCAGACATCGCCAAAGCAGTGGCGGCAGCAAAATCCGCTCAGCCAAAATGGGCGAAGCTTGGCGGCGCCGCGCGTGCCCGTCATCTTTATGCCTTGGCCCGTATGGTGCAACGCCACGCGCGTTTATTCGCGGTGCTTGAGGCGCTTGATAATGGAAAGCCTATCCGTGAGACGCGCGACATTGATGTTCCGCTTGTCGCGCGGCATTTTTATCATCATGCCGGCTGGGCTCAGGTGATGGATCGCGAATTTCCAGATCACGAATCTGTTGGTGTTGCAGGGCAAATTATCCCGTGGAACTTTCCATTGTTAATGCTCGCGTGGAAAGTCGCACCCGCACTTGCTTTCGGCAATACGGTGGTTGTGAAGCCTGCAGAATTCACGCCGCTCACTGCCTTGCTCTTTGCCGAACTTGCCCATCAAGCGGGTTTACCGAAAGGCGTACTCAACATCGTCACCGGCGATGGGGAAACAGGTGCTGCGCTTGTTGATGCCCCTGTCGATAAAATTGCCTTTACAGGATCGACAGAAGTCGGCCGCATCATTCGCGCAAAAACCGCAGGCAGTGGCAAGAAACTGACTTTGGAGCTTGGCGGCAAGTCGCCCTTTATCGTTTTTGATGATGCGGATCTTGATTGCGCCGTCGAAGGGGTAATCGACGCGATCTATTTCAATCAAGGTCAAGTCTGTTGCGCCGGCTCGCGTCTCTTGGTGCAAGAAGGTATTGCGGCACGTTTCATTGAGAAACTTAAAACACGCATGACGCATTTACGCGTCGGTGATCCGCTTGATAAAAGCATTGATATCGGCGCGATCATAGATCCAGTACAACGAACACGGATTGAAGCGCTTGTAAAAAAGGGCGTAAGCGAGGGCGCTTTACTCTTTCAACCTGATTGCAAACTCCCGAAATCAGGCTGTTTCTATCCCCCGACCTTGCTCACCAATGTTGCGCCTGCTTTTACGGTGGCAATTGAAGAAATCTTCGGCCCTGTGCTCGTAACGATGACTTTCCGCACTCCCAATGAAGCGGTCGCTCTCGCCAATAATACTCGCTATGGCCTTGCCGCGAGTGTATGGAGCGAAACGCTTTCCCTCGCCCTTGATATTGCACCAAAACTTAAAAGCGGCGTGGTTTGGGTCAATGCGACCAATCTATTTGATGCCTCGGTTGGTTTTGGCGGTTATCGCGAGTCAGGTTTTGGCCGTGAAGGTGGACGCGAAGGCGCGCTCGCTTATTTGAAGCTCAAAAACCACGCGAAACGAAAATTAAGGAAAGCGGGAGCCCCTCTTCCAGAAGTCACAAGCTTAAATCCACCCAATGATGCATTGGCGATTGATCGTACAGCGAAACTCTTCATTGGCGGCAAGCAAGTGAGACCTGATGGCAATTATTCGCACGTTGTTCTCTCAATGAAGGGAAAATGGCTCGGCGAAGTCGGGGAAGGCAATCGCAAAGATATTCGCAATGCAGTGGCAGCTGCACGGACGGCGGAAGCTTGGTCGAAAGCGACGACGCATAATCGCGCGCAGATCCTTTATTACTTGGCTGAAAATCTTTCTGCACGCGCGAGTGAATTTGCAAACCGTATTGCGGCATCGAGTGGTGTTACAACCTCGGTGGCAAAACGCGAGGTTCAGGCATCCATTGAACGGCTTTTCACTTATGGTGCCTATGCCGATAAATTTGAAGGCGCTGTTCATCAACCGCCACTTCGTGGCGTGGCGCTCGCAATGAAAGAAGCAATCGGTGTCGTCGGTGTCATTTGCCCCGATGAGGCGCCTCTTCTTTCATTGATTAGCCTTGCTGCTCCCTTGATCGCGATGGGTAACCGGATCATTCTTGTGCCGAGCGAGCGGTCACCTCTGATCGCCACAGATTTCTATCAGGTGATTGAGACGTCAGATATACCCGCCGGTGTCTTCAATATCGTGACCGGCTCATCACACACACTTGCAAAAACGCTTGCTGAACATGATGATGTCGATGCGATTTGGGCTTTTGGCGACAAAAAGCTTTCAACCTTTGTTGAAGGCTCATCGATTGGAAATCTTAAACGCACTTTTGTTGATGATGGCTATGTCACCGACTGGTATGATTCAAAAAACGCAGAGGGGCTGCAATGGCTTGACCATGCAGTCGAGATTAAAAATATCTGGATCCCCTATGGGGAATAAATAAAAAAACTCTCGGGAGATAAACGATGCTCAAGAATATTAATCCGCTTTTAAATGCTGATGTGCTTTATGCACTGAGAGCCATGGGTCATGGCGATGATCTCGTTATTGCTGACACAAATTTTCCGTCAGACTCGGTAGCACGTGATACCAAACTTAGTAAATTGTTGCGAATTGATAATACGACCGCCGCTGAATCGGTTCGCGCGATTCTCTCCGTGATGCCGCTTGATACATTCGTAGATCACGCGGCGCACCGCATGGAGATTGTCGGCTCGCCGAATGAAATTCCGAAAGTACAGCAAGAAGTTCAGAAAGAAATTGATCGCGCGGAAAAGAAATCCATGCCCATGGGAACCATTGAACGCATGGCTTTTTACGAGCGCGCAAAAAAATCCTATTGCGTGATTCAAACTGGCGAAACGCGTTTCTACGGCTGCTTTATTTTCAAAAAAGGCGTCATTCCACCAAAGCGCTCGTAAAGCCTCAAAGGGCGTACCGGTCAAGCGACTCGAAAACCGGGGTGCTGGTCTCAAGTTTTGTGAAGATCACGCCTTTATCCACCAGGCCGCTGACTTCATTGAGGGGCTTGAGACCGGTAAGCCCGCTTCGCCAAATTTCCGCTCAGGCCTCGCTACGGATTATGTCACAAACGCTGTTCTGGCTTCCGCCAAGAGCCGCGCTTGGCATGATGTTAAAAAGGCTTAATGCACAAACTCGCGGGGAGCATCCACGGATGCTTCCCGCTTTGCCCGAATTGAGGTAAGACGCGCCTCGATCCATAGGGCACTTTTTCGACGTGACGCGTTTTTTTAACTCTCTGACCCCCGGGCAATTGGTAGGCGTTCTGGCAATTTTCCAGATTATTGTTCTCGTTACCCTGCCCTATGCATTCTCATCGGCACCGCCAATTGATGTTGTTGAAGGGTTGGTGTGGGCACCCCATTGGCTAATTGGAACTTATAAACATCCGCCCCTCCCTTCATGGATCATTGAACTCTCTGTTTTGATCACACGCGATGTGATCTTCGGACCCTTCCTCGCTTCGCAAATCAGCGTGGCGATCACTTACGGCCTTATTTTTCTTCTCGGGCGTTTATTGATGGATCCCGTTCGTGCAGCCACCGGGACAGCACTCATCGCCGCGAGTTTTTATTTTACCGTTCCAACAATTGAATTTAACCACAATGTTATTCAACTGCCACTTTGGGCCGGAACAATTTTTATCTATGCCCTTCTGCGCAAGACTCCGGCGTCGTGGTCGAAATGGGTCCTTTTTGGACTCATATGCGGTTTAGGCTTTTATGCGAAATATTCATTTGCTCTTTTGATTGGCGTTCTTCTTCTCGCTAGCCTTGTTGAAGCCTCAATGCGAAGCGTATGGTTGACGGGAGGGCCCTATCTCGCAATGAGCACCGCACTCATCGTAATCGCCCCACACGTGATATGGTTGATATCGCATAATTTTGAACCATTCTATTATCTCGCAGATCGCGCCGGATCGCCCACCGCATCAGAGCCTTTATGGTTCTTGGGCGCACAATTCGCCGATCACGTACCAATGATCATTCCGCTATTATTCGTGGGATTCTGGACACTAAAGCAGGCAGAAAAAATCCCTACTGAACATACTGATAAGGCTTTCTTGCGCATCGTTACTTTGCTGCCTGTCACACTCACTGTAATCTTCGCACTCATCAGCAACAACCGCATAAAAGACATGTGGGGTATGTCGATGTTCACAGCGCTTGGCCTTTTGATTGTTATGGAAACAGGCCGTAAATGGTCGATTGCAATGATGAGACGAGCGATGTTTGCATCGGTCAGCTTGATTATGCTTGTTGGTGTTGGTTTTGTTCTTCATGCTCAATTTGTTTTTGGTGGCAATACACCACGAACAAATTGGCCCATGCGTGAATTATCAAACGAAGTTCATACGCTTTGGAAAAGTTCGACGTACTCACCCCTATCAATTATTGGGGGTACACCCTGGCTTGCAGGATTAGCAGCAGTTGAAACACCGCTCCGCGATCAAGTGATTATCGGCGAAACACTCGATCATTCACCCTGGATTTCAGCGGAAGAATTAAAAACCAAAGGCGTCGTATTTTTATTCTCAGGCGCACGAGAAAACGCACCAGCACTTTGTTCAGGCCCCGTTTTAAAAGATATATTGAAAACTCAAACACCCGATGGGCAACAAATCACCGCCTTTATGTGCTTGCCATCATCATGATTTGATATGCGTGACGCGCGGTAGAATCGGTCTATCTGTTTTGAGATCCAAAATCATTTCAAGCTGATGCGCAGCGGCGAGCAATTTTGCTTCGCCATTCGCCGGACCAATCATTTGCAACCCAACCGGCAGCCCCTCTTTCGTAAAGCCACAGGGCAAGGAGATAGCCGGACACCCGGCAAGCGTGGCGACTGCGACGATCAGAAGCCAATCAACATAGGTCTCGAATGATTTGCCTTCGCACGACATGACTGCGCGTTCTTCAACCGGAAAAGGTGGCACAATCGTAGCCGGGCAAATGAGCACGTCATAGCGCTCAAAAAAACGTGCAACGCGCTGCATCAAAGCCGTACGTGCCAATTCAGCATGGATGACATCCGCTATGCTTAATGCAAGGCCTTTCTCCGTGTTCCAGATCACTTCTGGCTTTAAAGCATCTCGATGATCGCGCATCAAATCGCGCATGCCGATGGCATAGCTCTGTGCACGCAAGGTTTGAAAAATTGAATAGGCATCGGATACATCAGGATGCGCGTCTTCAACAGACGCACCAGCCTTTTGAAGTTGTTCAGCGGCTTGACGCGTGATCCGCCTGACTTCACGATCAACCGGCGTGATACCAAGATCTTCTGAGAAGGCAATGCGTAGTGATTTATTCCTGCTCTCAATCGATTTCAAAAAAGATGTTCCGGGGCGCGGTTTTGATAGGGGATCACGCAGATCATCGCCACTCATCGCATCAAGAAAAAAAGCGAGATCTTGAACTGTTCTTGCCATCGGCCCTTCAACCGAAAGGCTTGAATCAAAACGCCCGCCGCGCGTAAATGCCACACGCCCCGGCGTGGGCCTTAACCCGACTACATTATTGAAACTCGCAGGATTACGAAGACTACCACCAAGATCCGAACCCTGCGCAAGCCACGCCATGCCTGTGGCTAACGCCACAGCAGAGCCGCCTGAAGAACCTGCAGCAGAGAGCGATGTGTTGTAAGGATTACGAGTCGCACCAAAAACAGGATTAAACGTATTGGCGCCTGCACCAAACTCCGGCGTATTTGATTTAGCATAGATCACGCCGCCCTCTGCTTCGATATGTTCAACCATCAAATCCGAAGTGTCAGGAATATAGTTCGCGAAAATCGGTGATCCTTGCGTGGAGCGCACGCCGGCTACATTAGTAAGATCTTTGATCGCAACCGGAATACCGCCCAAGACTCCACGCTCTGCAATGGATTTATCCATCAAACACCGTGCATGCTCACGCGCACGATCAAAACAAAGTGTCGGCAACGCATTCACGTGGGGATCAACTTCAAAGATGCGCTCTTCAAGTGCATCAAGGCAATCAAGCGGCGTGATCTCACCTTTTTCAAGGAGCACATGAAGTCTTAGCGCTGAGTGATTGATCAATTCAGAATTGGCCATCAAGATCCTGCCTCTATTCATCGATAGACCCTGAATTTCTCACGCCTACCCTACGCTTTGCAAGCCATGCAGGGCAGACGTGGCAATTGAACGCTTGGCGAAAGGCTAATAGATCGACTAAATAACAAATCATATCAAACTCAATCAGAAGTGAACCGACGTGACCAAGATTCTGCTCATCCGGCATGGCCAATCGACTTTCAATGCCCATTACGAAGCCACGGGTGAGGATCCTGGCCATTTTGATGCGCGTTTGACCGAGCTCGGCCATCGGCAGGCCAAGGACGCTGGTCAGCGTCTCGAAAATGAGTCAGTTGATCTTATCATCACTTCGCCCTTGAGCCGCGCCATTCAAACAGGTCTCAATATTTTCGGTCATCGTTCAATTCCCTTTCATGTGACCTGTCGCCATAGGGAAAGGCTTGAGAGCTCGGGCGATATCGGACGTCCGCCGCACGAATTAAAGCAAGATTTTCCGCATCTCGATTTTGATCACCTTGATGACCCTTGGTGGCATCATGAGCCCGATATGCGTGGCCGCTTCGCGGTAGAGCCTTATGAAACATTTCAAAAACGCGTGGCTCATTTTAACGAGTGGTTGAAATCTCATGCGGGGCAAAGCATCGCGGTGATTGGACACGCGACATTCTTCCACGCATTGACAGGTCAATGGTTGCAGAATTGCCAAGTACTGCCTTGGGTACCAAAAACGTAGAAGGCTTCGACGCCCTTTAATCGACGTCATTTTTTATGAATTGAACCGGGAAGACTATGTCGCACGCGCCGCTGCCTTCAAAAACCATTTGGACGATCCTGACAGGCACAATGATCGCCATGTTTTTGGGTGCGCTTGATCAAACGATCATCGCGACCGCACTTCCGACCATTGGGCGAGAATTGGGTGATTTTGATTCCATTTCATGGGTGGCGAGCCTTTATCTTCTCGCAACAACAGCCGTAACACCGCTCTATGGCAAGATCAGCGATATTCATGGTCGACGTATGACGATGCTCGCAGCGATTGCCATTTTCACCATCGGTTCGATTGCCTGTGCCTTGGCGCCCACAATGTTGACGCTGATCATTGCGCGCGGCATTCAAGGTTTAGGCGGTGGCGGCTTGATCTCGCTCTCTCAAACGATCATTGCGGATATTGTCGCACCGAAAGAACGGGGCAAATATCAAATCTTTTTCTCAAGCGTTTATCTGCTCGCAAGCCTCATGGGACCAATGCTTGGTGGCTTTCTCACAGAGCATCTTCATTGGTCTTTCATTTTCTGGATCAATCTGCCCATCGGCTTGATTGCGTGGATTATGACTACGAACACGCTAAAGCTTTTGCCAATCCATCATCGTCCGCACCGGCTTGATATTCCGGGTTCGGTTTTGATTGTGCTGGCGACAATCACATTGATGCTCGCTCTCGACGAAGGCGGTGTCAGACTGCCTTGGTCATCGCCTTGGATCATCGGCACGCTCGTTGTTTCTTTTGTGCTTTGGATCTTGTTTGTTATACGCATTCGCGCAGCAGAAGAACCCCTCATTCCGATCGAGATTCTTGCCAATCCGGTTGTTTCAACCGCCACCATTGCTGCTCTTTTCAGCATGGGTACTTATGTCGCAACAACGATTTTTATGCCAGTTTATTTTGAATCCGCACGCGGTATGAGCACTTCGGTTTCTGGACTTGCGCTCATGCCCTTTATGGTTGGCACTGTTGTGGGTGCAACCTTGGCCGGACAAACCATGGGGCGCATCACACATTATAAGCGCTTACCACTTGCTGGCACGTTAATCGCAGCCCTCGCCGCGCTCATCATCGCTTTTTATCAAAATCATATATCAATTGTGGCACTTGAAGCGCTCTTTACGGTGATTGCCATCGGCCTTGGTACCGTGTTGCCGACAACGACAGTTGCCATTCAAAATGCCGTTAAGTCGCATCAATTGGGAACCGCGACAGGGGCGATGAATTTCTTTCGCCAATTAGGCAGCGCGTTGCTTGTGGCTGTGTTTGGTGCGATACTTTTGAATGCGGGACAAGTACCAACGGAGACCGCGGCTGAAGCTGGTGATCGATTCTTTGTGATGTTTCTTGCAACGGCCATCGGCTTTGCCATTTCATTTTTGGCTCTGTTGTTTATGGAAGAGAAGCCGCTACGGTCTTCGGGAAAAGAAGTGGCCGACGCGGTTATTGTCGATTAAGACACGATCCGTTTTGTAAAACGGAGAGCCCGATCTCTGCAAAACGTTCGGCGAGCGGCGCAATCTCTTCTGCATTATTGCCCGCCGCATTGCCGAGCCGCGCACGATCGGCAATGCCAACAAAAATCACTGCAAAGCGAAATAGTGCAAAAGCGATATGAAAAGGTTCAAACGTGACCGCGTGCTTCGATAAACGCATATAGAATTGAATGAATTCTTCTTCGCTGGGTATGCCGAGGCGCTGTAAATCAAGGCTCGCGATACCACCATAATCCTTTGGTGTTGTGCGCCAGGCCATCGCTATGAAACCGAGATCCGCAAGCGGATGACCAAGCGTTGATAACTCCCAATCAAGAATGCCAATGATGCGCGGCTCTGTTGGATGCACCATCAAATTACCCATGCGATAATCGCCATGAACAATTGAAACGCATCCATTCTCTTTGGGAAGCGCGCATGTGAGATGTTCAATCAATTGATCAAGCGCTGGGATTGGTTTCGTAATCGATTCACGCCATTGCTTGGACCAGCGTGTAAGCTGGCGCTCGAAATAATTTCCGGGGCCGCCGAAATCTGAAAGCCCCACGGCTTCGGGATCAATCGCATGAAGTGCTGCGAGCGTTTCTGCGATCGAATGATAAAGCGCGCGACGATCTTCGTGTGAAAGATTTAGCAAAGCCGCATCATGAAAAATACGACCCTCAAGACGCTCCATCAAATAAAAGGGCGTACCTAGGATTATCGTATCGGCGCAAAAGAGAATCGGTTTAGGAACAGGGATATTTGTTTTGGAAAGCGCATCTAAGACACGATATTCGCGATCGACTGCATGCGCGCCCTTCAAAATAGGGCCATGCGGTTGCTTGCGTAAAACAAATTTTTTCGTGCCGACTGTGATGAAATAAGTTGGATTAGACTGCCCACCACCAATTTGTTCAAACGCTTTCAACGGCGCACCAAAATGCTCTTTCACAAAAGCAGCAAGCACATCATGCAGGATCTTATCTGTCATGAATTAACCTTGGCCTACCGGCCATGACCAAAAGCGCTCGCCCTCTTCTTGCAGAAAGCGATTGAGCACCATTTTCTGCACCTCATCCGCCCCATCAACAAGGCGCGCTTGGCGTGCATAGCGATAAATCCATTCGAGCACTGTATCTGTTGAATAGCCGCGTGCGCCATTGATTTGAATGGCTATATCGGCGGCATCATGAATGAGTTTTGCGACATGCATTTTCGCCATCGATATTTCTTTGCGGGCATATGAGCCCTGATCAAGCGCCCATGCGGCTCTCATCACGAGCAGCCGTCCAATCTCGATACGCATCGCGATGTCACCGAGCATCATCTGCACGCTTTCGCGATCCGCAAGCTTGATCCCGAACCCTTCGCGCTTCGAGGCATAATCGCGGGCGATTTCAATCGCGCGTTTTGAAAGGCCAAGCCAACGCATACAATGCGTAAGACGCGCAGGCCCCAGACGCGTTTGCGTGACCTTCAGCCCCTGCCCTTCCGCACCCAGAATTTGATCTTCACCAACAACAAGACCGTCAAATTTTAATTCGCAATGACCGCCATGCTCTTCCGGTCCCATAATGCCGATGCGACGAATGATCTCCCAACTCGGTTGATCTTTATGAAAGAGAAATGCGGTGAGCCCATGACGCGCATCATCCGATGTACGCGCGATCAGAATGAAATGCGAAGCGTCTTCAGCACCCGTGATGAACCATTTGTGACCCGTGATTATATAATCCTTCCCGATTTTTTCAGCACGCGTTTGAATCATGCCAGGATCAGACCCGCCACCGGGATGCGGCTCGGTCATCGCAAAAGCCGAGCGCACTTTACCTTCAACAATCGGCTTCAACCATTTTTCTTTTTGTGACGGCGTGCCGAGCGCTTCAAGGACCATCATATTGCCGTCATCAGGTGCCGCGGAATTAAAAACAACCGGCCCGAAGATGGAACGGTTCATCGCTTCGTAACAAACAGCCATTCCGATTTTGCTGAGACCCTTGCCGCCCGTCTCTGGCTTTAATTGCAAACACCAAAGACCTTCATCGCGCGCTTTTGCGCGCAAGCGTTCAAGCAAAGGAAGAGCGATATTGCCATGCCCATCATAAGAATAGGCTTCGCTTTCAAGCGGCAGAAGATGCGCTTCGACAAAAGCGGCGATGCGCGCGCGATAGTCTTCAACCGAGGGCGTGATCGTGAAATCCATCGAAGCGATCCTGTGGTCTGATACGCTTCAAGATAGCATGGTTTTCACGATGCCGAGAAGACCTTCTCATCAACGCGTAAAAACAGTGAGCGTGCGCTCAAGCGCGCAGACGCTCATTTTTCGGATCCCATGCACAATCGGCCAGGATCCGCATTTTACGCGTGTTACCCATCATCAGCACATCAAATTCGGTTCCGGCTGCGGCAAATTCCGGATCGACATAGGCAAAGGCCAGCGACTTGCCAACGGCGTGACCATAGGCACCGCCCGTCGTAATGCCCACCAAGGCATCATCTTTATAGACTGGTTCATTGCCATATGAATCATTATCAAGCGCATCAACCTCACAATAGACAAGCTGAATACGCGCGCCTTCCTGTTTTGATTTCAAGGTGCCCAGCTTACCAATAAAATCTTTGTTGAAATCAACAAAACGATCCATCGCACCTTCAATCATCGTGACTTCATTGGTGAGTTCGGAACCCCAACCGCGATAGGCTTTTTCCATACGCAATGAATTCATTGCATAAGTACCGAAGAGACCAATGCCATGCGCTTTTCCAGCATTCATCAAAGCTTGATAGACTTTCGGCATCTCCTTCATCGGGCAGTGCAATTCCCAACCCAATTCTCCGACATAATTGACGCGCACGAGACGCACGCCCTTAACATTGGCAATGGTTGCCTCTTTACCCGTGAGCCAACGGAAGCTTGCATTGGTCAAATCAATATCGGTTACCTGTGCGAGTACATCACGCGCTTTGGGGCCGGCAAGAACAAGAACGCCATAATCATCAGTGATATCGGTGATGGTGACTTTCTCGCCTTTTTCAACGCGCCAGTTCAATTGATCAAAATCATGCAATTGAGCAACCGCCGCTGAAAGCACGTAAAAATGATCTTCCGCCAAACGTGTCACTGTGATCTCGGACTCAATAAAGCCATTCTGATTCAGGAGATGACCTAAAATCACGCCGCCATCTTTGGTGGGAATTTTATTCGCACAAATGCGCGAGAGGAACGCGTAGGTACCCGCACCCATCACGTCATATTTCGAGAAGGTCGAGAGATCCATCAAACCGACGCGGTTGCGTACTGTTTCGCATTCTGCTTTCACCGCATCCCACCAATTCGAACGCTTGAAGGAGAAGACTTCTCCTTTGCCGCTTTTGTCATACCAACGTGGACGCTCCCAGCCGAAGATTTGGCTGAATTGCGCGCCTTCATTTTTAAGCGTTTCATAGAGCGACGATTTGCGTAAGCCACGACCAACCGTGTGTTGCTCGCCGAGCTTATAGCAATAATACATGTGATGATAATCGGCGATGGAAACTTCTTCCGTGTAGTCTTTATCCGCCCAATTGCCGAAACGACGTGGATCAAATTCGCGCATATTGATTTCGGCCTGACCATGCACCATCCATTGCGCGAGATATTTACCCGCACCACCGCCTTGGCAAATGCCTATCGACGCGCCGCAATGCATCCAATAATTTTTCGGTCCTGAAGCGGGGCCAGAGAGATAAACGCCATCAGGCGTATGCGTGATCGCACCTGAAATAACACTCTTCACGCCCGCTTCGCCAAAGAGCGGGAAACGCTCAATGCAGCGCTCGAGATACGGCATCAACCGTTCTAGCTCGGGCGCAACGAGTTCGCTTTCAAAATCCCACGCGGGGGGCTTGCCATCCCAACAAACATGCGCCGTTCCTGTTTCATAAGGACCGATCAACACGCCATTGGTTTCTTCACGCAAATAGGCATGTGACCAAGGATCACGCACGACAGGCAATTCCGGCTCGTGATCAATCAAAGCCTGCAACGGTTCGGTGATGAGATAATGATGGAGCATGTTTGAAATCGGCACATTATGACCGGTCCACGAACCGACTACATCGCAATATGAGCCCGCGGAATTCACAACATGTTCGCAGATGATATCGCCTTCATCGGTGATGACCTTCCACTCACCGGACGGCAGCAAGTGAATATCGGTCACAAGAGTGCGGCGATAAATTTCAGCGCCAAGCTTACGCGCGCCAGCCGCCATGGCGTTGGTGATATCGGCCGGCGCGACATGGCCGTCCGTGACCGTTAAAAATGCCGCTTTCACACCATCAAGATTGAGGAACGGATGAACTTTGCGGATTTCTTCCGGGCCAATGATGTGCGCTTCGTAGCCCGCGAGTTTTGAAACGCCATAGACTTGATTGAGCCAATGCACTTCTTCATCCGTGCAGGCGAGACGCAAACCACCACACCCATGCCAACTCACCGCATGGCCAGTAAGCTCTTCAAGCTTAGGATAGAGCTCGGTGCCATAGACATGCACTTTCGTCATGTTCAGCGAGGAATTGAAATGCGGGCATTGCCCCGCCGCATGCCAAGTGGAGCCCGAGGTCAGTTCGCCTTTCTCGATGAGGACAACATCGCTCCAGCCTTCAAGCGCGAGATGGTAGAGGAGACCAACACCCATCACGCCGCCACCGACAACCACCACCCGTGCATGAGATTTCATCACCCGTCTCCCTCACAATTCTTGTTCCTGATTTGACGAAAAGCTTATCGTGGATGCAAGGGGTCAATCCCGTCGAAGCGACAAAGATCATCCTTGATTCGCCTGAAAATAGGTCATGCCCAATACCTATCCGGGCGATACTATGCTTTTATCGCTTCAAACGCTTAAAAAAGGGCGCCCGACGGCCCCGCGCGCCCGATCAGGTTTGATGAAAGACATGAATCGGAGTCATGGGTTTTACGGGAAGGTTCTCGCTTACCTTCGTAGGCTCTATCCGCCGAAACCAATTGCTTCGCGATTGACCACAAGTGCCGGATCAAGTCGCCCTTTGAAACAATCCAATGCATTTTGAATGGATTTGACCGCCATGCGGATCGCGGACTCAGTTGTCAGCGATGCGGTATGGGGACTGATATAAACATCATCGCGCTGAAGTAAGGGATGTGTTGACGGAGGCGGCTCCTCCGCAAATACATCAAGTCCCACACCTGCAATCGCTTTTTGATTGAGCGCCTCAAGCAAAGCGACTTCGTCAATAAGACCACCACGCGCCGTGTTTACGATAAGCGCGCTCCGTTTCATCACGTCCAGTTCAGCTTTACCGATGAGAGGTTGATCGCCTGTCTTCGGCGCATGAAGACTCACAAAATCTGCGCATTTTAATCCGTCATGCAAATGAGAGACGGGCTCGGCACCAAGTTTGGAGATGATATTTTGCGATAATCCCGGATCATAGGCGATGACATTCATGCCAAACCCACGCGCCATGCCGAGCAAATGACGCCCTATTCGCCCCAGTCCAACAATCAACAAAGTTTTTTCAAATAGCTCAACGGGATCAAATTTATTCCGCAATGCCCAGTGGCCATCACGAACCGCATGATCGTAATGTTTTATTCTTTTAGACAGTGAAAGCATCATCATCATCGCGTGCTCGGCGACTGCACGTGAATTCACGTCACCGACAATAGCTAATGGAATTTTTCTTATGTTGAGCGCCTCGACATCAACCGCGTCGTAACCGACACCGTGACGAGATAAAATTTTCAGACGCGGTGCGGAGGCGATGGTCTCTGCGCGCACGGGTTGGGTGCGCACGACAAGACCATCAGCCTTAGGCATCAGAGCCGCATAAGACTCATAAGTGAGATCCGGAACATAGTCATAAGTGGCATCGCTTTGCTCTTTGAGGAGCTTAAGTCCCGCCTCATGAATATTGCCCGCAACAAGAAGATGCGGCTTCATTGAAATCACTTTCTCATGAATGACTGCAGAGTGACCAAGGTGTCCTCATCTGCCGCTTGGAGCATTACCAAGACAAAGCCGGAGTCTTAACCGGTGCATCCCAAAGGCGAATTGATTCATCATTGAGCGCTGTCAGCGTGATGGAGCATCCTGCCATTTCAAGCGAGGTGACATAATTTCCAACAAGACTACGTGCAACGGTAATGCCCCGGCCGCCTAAGATTTTCCGAACCGAATTGGCCATCAGATACAGTTCCATACCGGGCGTGCCACCAAAGCCATTCACTAGCAACAAAACAGGTGCGCCCGATTTCAAAGACATATCGCTCAAAATCGCACCTGTCATTTCGGCAGCAATGTCATCAGCACTTGCAAGCTTCACACGACGACGGCCCGGCTCACCGTGTATGCCAACACCCATTTCCATTTCATCCTCGCCAAGCGTGAATGTCGGCTTGCCTGCAGCAGGCACGGTGCAAGAAGTCAGCGCGACACCCATTGAGCGCGTACGCGCATTCACATCTTTACCAAGCGCATGAAGTGCTTCGAGATCACGGCCTTCTTCCGCCGCAGCACCAATGATTTTTTCAACAATCATAGTGCCAGCAACACCACGACGACCTGTAGAATAAGTTGATTTCTCGACCGCCACATCATCATCCGTGATCACGGACAGAACTTTGCCCGATGTCATCTCGGCGGCCATTTCGAAATTCATCACATCGCCCTCATAATTCAAGACGATGTAAAGAACGCCTGCCCCTGTATTCACATTTTCAGCGGCGGCGAGCATTTGATCCGGCGTGGGCGAAGTGAATACTTGGCCCGGACAGGACGCGTCCAACATGCCATGACCCACGAAACCCGATTGCAAAGGCTCGTGACCGGATCCACCGCCAGATACGAGCGCCACTTTGCCTTGCTTCAATGTTTTACGACGAACAAATTTATATTCGTCACCCAAAGATAAAATATCATTATGGGTTGCAACAAAACCATCAAGGGCCTCGGTCAAAATTGTATCGGTACTGTTGATAAGCTTCTTCATGACGTCCCTTCCTCTCTCATGATTTTGACTCTGAATCATCAAGAATTCTTACAAGATGACGAGCCATGATTTCAAAAAGTGTTTCCAACATTTGATTTCGCGTCGCATCTCCAAGATCAGGAAGTTCAACGGTGATCCGTCTCATGGCGGCTTGCGAACTAACGAGACGCAAACGGCCCGGATGCGCTTGCTGATAACGATCAAGAAATTTACGTTTCTCTTTATCTGAAAAATGGCACACATCAAAGAGCGTATCGAGATGCGTTGCCGGGATCGGCATGGGATAGGCCGGATTGGCAATTTGCGAAATGAAAGAGCGATTTTTTCCAAGCGCTGTCGCAAGCCTTTGCCGTGTTCCCGAGGGGCGAATATCAAGCACTTGCTTCAAAATCTTTTTATATTCGGTAAGCGCTGACGGATCGCCACGAAGAGGAATGGTCTCAGCCATGACGCGTCCTCACCTCTTCAAAACTGAAGTGAGTGATTGCAAGCTTCACACGACCAACCAATGACGGCGCCACAGAAAGACTGCGAAGACCTGCTTCAAGCAAAAGCGGAATGAGATCGGGATCGCCTCCCGCGTCACCACAAAGGCTCACATCACATCCACTGTGCTCACCATGTGCCGCGACAAGCTCGATGAGCTTTAGAACAGCCGGATGACGCACATCTGCAAGGGATGCCACCGCGCCGATATCACGTCCGGCCGCCGTTGTGTATTGCACGAGATCATTTGATCCGATGGAAAAGAAATCGGATTTGAAATGTGAAACGGCTAGTGCGGCGGCAGGCACTTCAACCATCATGCCGAGAACTGGCATATCCGCATTCACGCCGCGCGCTTTAAGCGCCTCGTATTCTCCCTGAAAAAGTGCCCGTACATGATCGAGCTCAAACGGGACTGTGATCATTGGTACCATCACTTTAAGCTTCCCGTGAGGCGCGGCTCGCAACAAAGCGCGAATCTGAACACGAAACACATCAAGCCGTTGCAGCGAAAGACGTACGCCGCGAATGCCTAGAAACGGATTGCTCTCACCATCAACGGTAAGCCCTTTGATCGGCTTATCGCCACCGGCATCAAGCGTACGAATAGTGACGGGGCGCGCACCCGCCCATTCGAGCATCTGACGATAGGCTTGATATTGCGTGTCCTCATCAGGAAGCACCGGCCCTTCGCCGAATAAAAATTCGGTGCGTACCAATCCGATGCCGTCACAAATTTTTGGATCAAGACGGTCGAGATCTTCAACACCCGCAATATTGATCAAAACAGAAATTCTCGTTCCGTCTTTTGTCACAGCATCTTCTGCTTCAAGTGCTGTGGCTTTAAATGCGATCTCCTCATCAGCCGATTGTCGCTTTAGAAATTCTGCGCGGGTTTCATCTTGCGGTGAGACAATCACTTGACCCAACGCACCATCAACCAAAATGAGCGAGGATGCTGAATCGGGGATTTCACCCAATCCCACAATCATCGGAACACGACGGGCGCGCGCCAACATCGCGACATGACTTGTAGGACTTCCCTCGGAGAGAAGAATCGCACCACCACGTGACCAATCAACCGACAAGAACCGTGAGGGTGCTAAATCACGCGCTACGATAATCGCGCTAGGCGGAACAGAGAATTGCGCATGCGATCCATTGAGATGATCGAGAACGGTATCCCGAATGTCTTCGAGATCAGCTGTCCGCGCGCGAAAATATTCATCATCACCATTACAATAGATTTCAATTTCCACATCAAGCGCTTCACGCCACGCCTGATCCGCCGGAAGCCCCGAAGCAATCGCTTGAAAAGCGGCTTCGGACAATGCGTCATCCTCAAGCATCACAAGTTGAAAACCAAGAATCTCAGCGGCTTCGCCTTCTGCATGATCGGCTAGAGCGGAGATTGATAACAATGCATCAGAGATGGCTTTTTTTAAATCATCCGCTTCACGTGCCGGATCATTCGAAGACACACGATGCACCTTTTTTTCAACAAGGCGCACAACAGGACCGGATGCAAAGCCCGGCGAAGCGGGACGACCGGCGAGCCGAAGCTCAGCCATGATCATCCCCATCGGATTCATCAAAACGACGCTCCACGAGATCAATCAATGCTGCGATTGCCAGAGTGGCATCATCGCCTGAAGCCTCAAAATAAATTGTCGTGCCTTTTGATGCTTTTACGCGCATGATTTTGACAGGACTCTTCGCATCAATCCACGGACCTGCGGCGTCTGTTGCTACAGAGATGACAGAAGAAAACGTTTTCGCAAGCTGCGTAAGTTTTACCGATGGGCGCGCATGAAGACCCACGGCATTCGTTAAGAGAGCTGAACCCGTGACGGGCGATGTTTTTGATAATGGAGGCGCGTTCATTGCGGCGAAAGCTCCTCGGCAGTTTGTTTGACAATATCAAGCGGCGAACCGCCTGAGGCTTCCGTAGCCGCGATGACGGCACCTTCAACAATAGGTGCGTTGCAAATCACGATGCGCTGCTGCTTTGTTTCATCAATCATTTCGATGGCCATTTCGGTGTTGGTTTCAGCGCCGCCAAGATCAACAAGAACGGCCACACCTGCTTCGGACCACGCTCGATCAATGGCGTCCATGATGCGCGCAACATCAGTTCCCAAACCGCCCTCACTATTGCCGCCGGTATAAGCGAGCGGTACCGCATCACCCACCATTTGACGCACCATATCGGCAGCGCCTTCGGCGACTTTCTCGGAGTGAGAAACGATCACAATGCCAACATTCGCCATGATTGCTCGAACTCCTCAGGCGCCGAAATGTTTGGCAATGGTTGCAATCAAGAGCGATGAAGACCGCGCACCCGGATCCATATGACCAATCGAGCGATCACCTAAAAAAGACGCGCGACCACGGATCGCCTTCATCGGTATTGTTGCCTCTGCGGCTTGACGTGCGGTTTCAGAAAGATGAGAGGCAATGCCTGCACGATGATCCCATGCAGCAAGAACAGGAGCCAACACATCAAGCATTGTCTTTTGACCGACCTCCGATTTGCCGCGTGCTTTCACCGCTTCAATAGCTGATGCGAATGCGGTTCGAGCATTTTCAGAATTTGGCGATCCGCTTATCTCTTTTGCGAGAGACAAAAAGAGCGTGCCGTAAAGCGGACCTGAAGCCCCGCCTACTTTCATGACAAGCTGCGTACCAATGGCTTTCAACATATCGGGCAAAGGCCGTGAGGCAAGAGACCCAGCATCCGGAAGAAGCGATTCAAAGCCACGCTTCATATTCAAACCATGATCGCCATCACCAATCGCCCGATCAAGAGAGGTCAACTCATCTGCATGCTCGGCAATCACTTTCGCGCAATCTTCAATCAAAGCTTTTTTCAAAGCGACATCCATGGCCATTTCCCTTATCCACGAACCCGCCCAGAGCCCTAAACAGGCCCCGAAATCGTCAGATTGGGCAAAATCCATACAGAAATTCGTTTCCTACCCCCTTTTCAATGCGTTTTTATTGAGGCTGGCATTGACGGGTATGTTTAGTGAAACCCAATTTACTAAACAAAACAAGTGGAATTTTTGGGCCAAGGATTTAACTGGGCGCGGGGGCTAAATGGACTTTTCAGAAGCCAATAATGCCGCACCAATCAGGCCAGCATTATCGCCAAGCTCTGCTTTGACAATGGAGGCGGTGCGAAAAGGCAGCATTGCATGTCTCTCAATGAAAGCAAAAATTCCCGGTAAAAGAAGATCAAGATTATTAGAGACACCACCGCCAAGCACAAAGCGCGCGGGGTTGAAAATATGACTCAATGACACAATCCCGCGACCAAGCCACTCTGCCTCTTCTTCAACAAGCGCTTCAGCAAAAGAGTTGCCTCCGCGTGCAGCATTAAAAATATCAACCGTCTCGATCTCATCGGCTTGACGACCTAAAAGCAAAATATTTTGAGCCGTAGCGCGTTCACGCGCGCGTGCCAGAAAAGAAGTTCCCGACGCAAATAATTCCCAACATCCACGATTGCCACAGCCACATAAAGGGCCATTGGGATCAACCGTCATATGGCCAACATGTGCCGCCATACCGCCCTCACCACGCAGCAATTGACCATTCACAATTGCACCGCCGCCAAGGCCGGTTGAGATTGTGAGATAGATGAAATCATCAAATCCGCGCCCTGCACCTTGTTTCCATTCGCCATAGGCGGCTGCGTGTCCATCATGTTCCAACACGACAGACACACCGAGCTTTTCACGCGCACACTCTGCGAGCGGATAACCGTCAAAACCCGGAAGCAAGACGAGATTGAATGTGCGCCCTTGTTTTGCATCGAGGGGTCCGGGGCTTGAAATACCGGCACAAGAAATTTTACCGTTCGGTGTTGCGGATAACAAACGCTGCGATAGCTCGGCAATTTGCACGATGACGGCATCAGGCCCGCCCGATACATCCGTGCGCAGCGCTTCACGTGCAATAATTTGACCTGAGCGATCAACAAGCGCGGCACGCAATTGCGTACCGCCGAAATCGACGGCCAAAATCAAATCATCTGCACTTTTATTCATCGTCGCTTTAACTCTTACAATGCTTTCAACCATGCCATGCGCGTGGCAAGATCAAATGCGCCAAAAGCAAGCGAGCCAAGCACAACGGTTTCTGCACCCGCTTTGCGTAAATCAGGTACGGTGTTTTCGCGAATGCTGCCATCCGCAGCAAGCACAATACGACGTCCCGTTTTTGCGATCAATGATTTCGCTTCCTGCAAGCGTGTTGTTGCAGAAGGGTCAAGCCCTTGCCCTTTCACACCGATGGCTGTGCCAAGCAGTGTAACAAAATCAAGCTGCGGCAGAAATGATTTTATGCGTTCAACCGGCGTATCGACCTTCAACACCATCCCGGTTTTAAGACCAAGAGATTTGATATGTTCAAGCGCAGATACCGCATTCGTATTTTCGCAATGAATTGAAATGAGATCGGCACCGGCTTCGGCAAATTGATCAATCTGCGAAATCAAAATCTGATCGGCAATCATCAGATGGATGTGAATGGGCGTTGCGCTCACCTGACGAATACGGGCGACAAGATCCGGAAAGAATAGAAGCGCGGGAGCAAAATGTCCGTCGGCAACATCAATGTGAAGCACATCCGCATGAGGCGCGATTCTCTCGGTATCTTCCGCCAAACCAACGAGATCAGCCGACCACATCGAAAATTCAGCGATCAACCGATCTTTCGGCAAATTCGAAAACCAATCAGTAAGAGGCTTCGGCATGAGACACCTTTTTTAAAAACTGTGACAGAGCATTTTGAAAATCTGAAACATACCGCATCTTATCACGCACCTTTGACGTGATGAGAACGAACTCCGAATGCGGAATGAGCTTTGCCAAATCTTTCGCATAAGACAGAGGATGAATGAAATCATCCTCATGCCCGATCATAAGCGTGGGAAAAGTTATTTTTTCAACCTGCGTGCGATCAACACCAGGACCATCTACTGAGATGCATGACAAAAGGGCCGCGGTAACATGTTGCGGCGCGCGATGAAAAAAGCCTTTCAGAGAATGCAAATTGTCGGGCGCCTCCGCTTCAAGGCGCTGTGCAATTGCAGAATTGAGAAAATGCTGTTCAGCCTCTTTCGAATTCATCTTTGAGAGCAACTCACCGACGAATGCGTTCGGCTTCATATTGTCAGGCGCATAATCTGTAACCCATGCCGGACGCGCAAGGACCAAAGCGCGTATAAGCTCAGGCCGTTTGATGGCAAGGCGTAAGGAAATCGCCGCACCCATCGAGATGCCGCCTAAAATGACAGGACGACCAAGTTCAGAAATCACCTCGGCAACATCATCGGCGAATTGCTTGATTGAAAATTTTGTGGAATCGCCTGCTTCAGATCGTCCATGACCACGGCATTCGAGCGTGAGCAAACGAAGATGATTTAATTCTGGCGTCACTTCAGCGGGCTGCGCCGCTACGCCACAAAGTCCATGCTGGAAGAAGAAGGGAGCCTCACCGTCGCCATGCTCATGCAGCGCGAGTTTTACCCCATCGGACGTAATGAAGTCGCGTGATGTCATGTCAGACATCCGTTCTTGAGAAGAAGATTTTTAAGGAAGTTACAAACCTCCGGCGCCTCGTCAGACCTTAAACCATGCGTGACGAGCGGGCCATCGAAGCCGACCTCTTTCAAGCTTCGAATAAGATGATCGAAATCAACAATGCCCTTGCCGGCGGCAACAAATTGACCCTTTGCATCACGATCTTTCGCATGCGCCATCGCAAGACGTGAACCAAGTTTCGAAGTCGCGATCTCGACAAGCGCTTTCACTTCGCTTTGTGACGCGTGTTCGAATAGATTCGCCGGATCAAGAACAAGTTTTACGCACGAGGATTCAATTTCGGAGAACAAGAGCTCTGTTGCTTCGATATTGTGAACGATATTGGCAAGCTCAGGCTCAATACCAAGATATAAATCATACCGCTCAGCAATCGCCACCGCTTCACGCATGGAGGCGATCATATCGCGCCAGGCATCCGCTGATTGATTATCAGGATGGTAACGCCATTGATCATCCGCATCGCGCGTGCCGGTGCAGAGTGTGATGAGTTTCGTGCCAAGCGTTGACGCTTTTGAAGCGATCGCCTCAAGGCGTCTGAGACCCTGTTGACGAACAGACGGATCTGGATGCGCCATATTCCATGTTGCCGAGAGTCCAAAAATTTTGATCTGATGGTTCGCCGCAGCCTTTGTGACCTCTTCAGCATAACTCGCCGGAATCTCGTCGGGCATTGAAGCAATGCCCGAACACGCCCAATTATAATGCACCGCATGAAAGCCGGCTTTTACAACGGATGACAAAACATGATCAGGCGTTATACCTGAAAATGTTTTGGCAAAAATACCGAGCTGCATCAAAGTGCGCCTGTGACAGAGTCGAGACGCACGGTCTTGCCCGTTTCAACGGAGCGCGCGATCGCGATCATCGCCCGCACGGAAGCAATGCCATCAGTGATATCAGCGCCACGCATGGGCGCATCGTTCAAAATCGTATCGGCAAAAGCTTCGACCTGACGACGATAGAAATGTCCATCAGCACCAAGCGGACGAAAACTGCCCGCATCTTTCTCGCGGAAAATTTCAACATTACTCGATTTATAATACCAAGGATTATAAGTTTTGCCGATCACGCTGCCATGTTGGCCATAAATCTGGAAGCCTTCATGCCAATCCATGCGCACGGCCACTGTAAGATCGAGATGACCCAAAGCGCCATTGGCGAATTCGACATCGA
>Ga0194123_10001939_pt1 | contig 28857 bp, 27 predicted proteins | sample TA2MahsurfametaG_5_FD_155479 | JGI IMG/M metagenome (GOLD analysis project Ga0194123, IMG submission 155479) | Freshwater microbial communities from Lake Tanganyika, Tanzania - TA2015023 Mahale A surface | ecosystem: Environmental > Aquatic > Freshwater > Lake | place: Tanzania: Lake Tanganyika... | reverse complement strand
TCGGAGCCGCCTGTGCGGAATACATGCACCGCTACAGCCGCGGCCTGCGCACGCTGATTCCGAATGGCTTGAACGAGGCGGAGCAGACGGACATCGCGAGGCAGATCCGCAGCGCATGGGAAGGCCTTGAGGCCGACGCACGGACTGAAATGCAGCACGAAGGCGTGGATCCGGGCAAGGTGACGTTCCGGTACGGCGTGGCTGCCCGCTATATCGGGCAGCTGGAAAGCTTCGATACCTCGCTCGACAACGGGGAAATGAACGGCCCGGCAGATCTGCAACGCCTGATCGACGCATTCGAGGAGATGTACACCAAGGTCTACCCGGACGGCGCACGCTTCCCCGACGCCGGTTACTCACTCACCGCGGTGCATCTGGAGGCCATTGCACCCAAGCCCCAGCCGATTCTGGCCGAGCATCCGCTGTCGCCTGCGGAGCCGGATGCCACGGCCTTTGTCGGCAGCCGCGAGGTTTACCACGCCGGACAGTGGACGACCTTCAATGTCTACGAGATGGCCAATCTCAAGGCCGGCAACGTGGTGCAGGGGCCGGCCATCATTCGCGACCCCATGACCACCGTCGTGGTGCCGCCCGGACGCACGATGTCTTTCGACAAGTACCGCGTCCTTCATTACAAGTAAGCAGGTTCACGCATGAAATTCGCAACTTTCAGTCTCAAAGGAGGCACTCCCCGGGCCGGCCGGGTCGACGGGGATGCCGTGATCGATCTCGGCACCGACATGCTGAGCCTGTTGTCAGCCCCCGGCGGTCTCCCGGCTGCGGCAGGGATCACCGGCAGCCGTCACGCGCTTGCGGACATCACCCTGCACGCGCCGGTCCTGCGTCCGCCCAAGATTCTCGCCATCGGACTGAATTACAAGGATCACATCGAAGAGACCAAGCTCGACACCCCGAGCTTCCCCATGTTCTTCAACAAGCAGGCGACGGCCACCAACGGTCCGTACTCCCCAATACACATGCCGCGGGTATCCGACAAGCTCGATTACGAGGGCGAACTCGGCTTCGTGATCGGGCGTCGCTGCCGGCATGTGCCGCGGGAGCGTGCGCACGAAGTCATCGCGGGCTACGTGGTCTGCAATGACGTGTCGGTGCGCGACTGGCAGATGCGGGCGCAGACCTTCACGCTCGGAAAATCCTTCGATACCCATGCCCCTTTCGGGCCTTTCATCGTCACGCCGGATGAAGTGGGTGATCCCCATGCGCTGGATCTCAAGACTTTCGTGAACGGCGAATTGCGCCAGAATTCGAATACGCGCCATCTGGTGTTCGACTGCTTCACGCAGATCGAAACCCTCACTGCGGCCTTCACGCTCGAGCTGGGCGATCTCATTCTCACCGGCACACCTAGCGGCGTTGGCATCGGCTTCAAACCGCACAAATACCTGCACGTGGGTGACCGTGTGCGCATCGAAATCGAGAAAGTCGGCGCGATCGAGAACGAGGTCGTCGCCGAGCCTGCCGACACCGATCTCATCTGAGTCGAGGGTTCCTGCATGCACGCCTGGCAGTTCGAGCGCTACGGAAACTACAAGCAGGTTCTGCACTGGGTGGAGCGCCCCACCCCGACGCCGGGCCACGATCAAGCGCTGGTGCGTACCGCCGCGGTCTCACTCAATTTCCCGGACCTGCTGATCATCGAGGGCAAATACCAGCACAAGGCGCCATTGCCTGCGGTGCCGGGCGTGGAAGGTGTGGGGGTGGTGGAGGCGGTGGGGCCAGCCAGCCGTTTCCGCGTGGGAGACAGGGTCGTGGGATTTGCCCATTCAGGCGGAACCCTGGCTGACTACTTTCTGGTCGACAACAACGCGGCCTGGACAGTGCCCGCCCATGTGACCGACGTCCAGGCGGCTGCGCTGTCCGTGGTCTACGGGACCTCTTATTTCGGACTGGAACACCGCGCCCAGCTGAAGGCTGGCGAGACGCTGCTGGTGCTGGGCGCTGCCGGCGGCGTGGGTACGGCAGCCATCCAGCTGGGTCGTCTGATGGGGGCGAACGTCATCGCTTGTGCCGGTGATGCTGCCAAGCTGGAGGTTTGCCGCCAGCAAGGTGCCCAGCACCTCATCGACTATCGGCGCGAGAATCTGGTTGAACGGGTGCGTGAGATCACCGCAGGCAAGGGTGCTGACGTTGTCTACGACCCCGTGGGCGGAGAAATCTTCGATCAGGTGAAACGCTGTGTGGCCTGGGGCAGCCGCTACGTGGTGATCGGCTTTGCGGGTGGCAGCATTCCGCAGCTCGAGCTCAACCGCATCCTGCTCAAGAACATGAGTTTCCTGGGGCTGGCCTGGGGACAGTATCTCGACCGGGGCTCCGAATTGCCGGGCAAGACCCAGCAGCTCTTCTACGATCTCATCGCGCGGGGACAGATCGACCCGGTCATCTACAAGGTGCTGCCGTTCAGTGAAACCCCGGAGGGCTTGCGTCTCATCGAATCTCGGGAAGTCTACGGCAAGGTCGTGATCACCCGCTGAGTCAACGGCCCGTCCACACGGGCGGGCGTTTTTCCGCGAAAGCCCGCGCACCTTCCAGGCGATCTTCTGATTCGTAGCAGTCCGCAAAGGCCGGGTAGTGTTGCTGGGCCACCATGGCCGCCTGCACATCGGGCTCGGACAGCCCCCGCATCACACTCTGTTTGGAAGCCCGCGTGGCAAGCGGCGCGCAGCGCAGGATGCGCGAGCACCACCGGTCGATTTCCTGTTCGAAGGCCTCCGGGGCGACCACCGCATTGACGAAGCCAAGGCGATGACCTTCGGGAGCCCCCACCAGATCGCCCGTAAGAATGAGGCCCATGGCCTGCTTGAGCCCAATCTGCCGGGCCAGCCGATGCATGCCACCGCCAAGTGCCACGGCGCCCACCAGCGGCTCGGGCAGGCCAAACCGCGAGCGGTCCGTGGCGATGATGAGGTCGCAGGCCAGCGCGAACTCAAACCCACCCCCAACCGCCACACCATCCACCGCCGCGAGCAAGGGCTTGTCGAGGTCGAAGCGTTCGATGAGACCCGCATAACCGTGTCGGGGATAGACATGCGGCTCATTGCGCGTGGCAATGGATTTCAGGTCGCTGCCCGCGCAGAAGGCGCGTCCACCCGCGCCTCGCACCACGCAGAGATATTGGCTGTCGTCAGCGGCAAAGGAATCGAAGGCGTGCTCGAGTTCGTCGTGCATCTTCTGATTGATGGCATTCATGACCTCCGGCCGGTTGAGGACGAGATGGGTGACATTCCCTTTCCGGTCAACGGTGAGCGTCTCGTAGTGCATGGCATTCCCCGGGCTGTTGGAAATACAAGCGTACCATTGACCGGACGGCGCCAATGGTTTCGAATTCCGGCACCCTCCAATTGCAGCGAGTGCCGCCATGCTGACGAATCCGTTTTATTCCCAGGAAGTCCAAGGCCCCTTCAAGACCTTCCCTCTCGGCGATTTCGTACTCGAAGAGGGTGGCACACTCCGCGGCGGCTACCTCGCGTATGCCACCCACGGCAAGCTCAACAAGGCCCGCGACAACGCCATCCTGATTCCTTCCTGGTACTCCGGCACCAGCAAGGTGTTCGAACAGTGCTATATCGGCAAGGGTCGCGCACTTGATCCGGCCCGCTACTTCATCATCTGCGTGAACCAGATCGGCAATGGCGTATCCAGCTCGCCCCACAACACGGCGGGCAATGGTGGCCGCGGCAACTTCCCGCATGTCCGCATTGGCGATGATGTGCGCGCCCAGCACAAGCTGGTGACTGAGCTCTTTGGCATCGAGCGTCTGGCGCTGGTGATGGGCGGCTCCATGGGCGCGCAGCAGACCTACGAATGGGCTGTGCGCTATCCGGACATGGTGGCGCGCGCAGCGCCGATCGCCGGCACGGCGCGCAATACCCCGCATGATTTCCTCTATACCCAAAGCCTGATGGACGCCATCACCAGCGATCCGGGCTGGCAGAAGGGCTGGTACGGCGACAACTCCGAGGTCCGCGAAGGGCTGTCCAGGCATGCCCTGCTGTGGGCAGTGATGGGTTTCAGTACCGAATATTTCCGCCAGGAGGAATGGCGCAAGCTCGGCTTCAGCTCGGTGCAGGATTTCATGACGAATTTCCTCGAGGCCTACTTCTGCGCCATGGATCCCAACGACCTGCTGTGCATGGCCTGGAAATGGCAGCGCGGGGACGTCAGCCGCCACACGGGAGGCGATCTCAAGAAGGCGCTGGGGCGTATCACTGCCAAAACCTTCGTGATGCCCATCGATGAAGACATGTTTTTCCCGCCGCGTGACTGCAGCGCGGAGCAGAAGCTCATCAAGGGCAGCGAGCTGCGGTTGTTGAAGAGTACCTGCGGTCACTTGGTCCTGACGGGCTTTGATCAGGATTTCCTGAAGCAGGTCGACCTCCATCTCGCCGAATTGCTGGCCATGCCCGCCTGAAACCCGTCGGAGCCAACCCATGAATGACACCAAGCTGGAACCCCAAGGCCATGTGCACGGTCCGGGCTGCAATCATGATCACGACCATCACCATGCTCACGCGGTGAGTGATCCGGTGCGCAACCCTGTGCGCGATGTCGGCCGCAATGACCCCTGCCCCTGAGGCAGCGGGCGCAAGTTCAAGAAGTGCCACGGCACCTGATCGGCTCATGAATTGAAGGTGTGCGGGGGCGTCGGTCCGCCCGCATCGAGGAACCCTCATGGCTTGGACACACATCGGCCAGGTGGCCTTCACCAATGTGGTGGAGATCGACGAGCCCTTTCTCACGCCCGCGAAGATGTTCGCCCAGGCCACCCCGGAGGCTCTGGCTCCCCATCTGGACTGGCTCATCCCGCGTGCACTCTGCCCCGATACCGGACGGATGATCCTCCCCATCCAGAGCTTCGTGATCCGTACCCCGCATCATGTGGCTCTGGTGGATTCATGCGTAGGCAACCATAAATCACCCGCCGGCTTCACCCGCTGGGCGAACCGTGATGACGGCAATTGGCTGCGGGCGCTTGCCGCCGCCGGCTTGCAGCCGGAGGACATCGATTATGTCTTCTGCACCCATCTCCATCTTGACCATTGCGGCTGGCACACCCGCCTGGTGGACGGTCGCTGGGTGCCGACATTCCCCCGCGCGCGCTACATTTTTGCGCGGGAGGAATTCGCGCATGCCGAGCAGAACTCGCGCACCACCGATGATCCTGTATTCAGGGAAAATGTGCTGCCGGTGATGGAAGCGGGACTGGGAGTACTGGTGGATACCGACTTCGCTCTCGATGACTGCGTGTATCTCGAATCCACGCCCGGCCATACCCCCGGCCACTGCGCGGTACGTATGACTTCCCGGGGCGAGTCCGGCGTAATCACGGGCGACCTCATCCACAGTCCATTGCAATGCCGCTTTCCCGAGTGGAATTTCATCTTTGATCACAACCCGGCGCTGGCCGCGCGCACCCGCAGGGCCTTCCTCGAACGCCATGCGGATACCGGCACCCTCGTGCTCGGAAGCCATTTCCCGCTGCCCTCCGTCGGCTGGCTGGAAAGCCTGGGCGAGGTCTTCGACTATCGCTATCGCGAGCCCTGACCCTTCGCTGCCGCAACGCAGCAGTTCCATTCGCGAGGGATTCCATCAAGAGCACGGGGTTTTCGCCCGCCAAAAAAAGCACAAATAGTGCTGGCGCCATCACATGCTTTATGTAAGATGCAAGCCAGTACGCGTGTTCACCACTGAGTTGAACATGGGCCCGATTGGCAGGAAGTCGCTCTGAAGGTCAGCTGTTCCAGCATTGCGCACGTTGCAGAGTTCAAGAATTCGCCGCCTGCGGCGATTCATTGGCGGGAAATTTGTGAGGTTGGTTTCCCGTCGACGCGATTGATGACAATCCACGATCAATGATGAGAGAGACTGATGAATATATATGTTGGAAATCTGGCCTACAGCGTGACCGATGCAGATCTGTCGCAGGCGTTCTCGGCCTTCGGTGCGGTGTCAAATGCGTCCGTGATCAAGGACAAGTTCTCGGGTCAATCCAAGGGCTTCGGCTTCGTGGAGATGCCGAACACCTCGGAAGCCAATGAGGCGATCAAGAACCTCAACGAGAAGCCGCTGAAGGGCCGCAACATGCGCGTGAACGAGGCCAAGCCTCGTGAAGACCGCCCGGCGCGTCCGCCGCGTCGCAATGGCGGCTACTGAGAACAACGCGCAGTAGTTCCGACTTTGCACCGGGTGTCTGCCCCGCGCAGGCACCCGGTGTTGATTGAAACTCTCCCCTCCGGCGCTTTCACTGCGTCAGGCAATACCCTTTTCGCTATCATCCGCGCATGGAAGCCGCGAAAAACCTTTTCAGTTACAGGAAATATTGGGCTCACCGCTTTGGTACCGCGCCCTTTCTGCCCACCACCCGCGAGGAGATGGAAGCGCTCGGCTGGGACGCCTGCGACATCATTGTGGTCACCGGTGATGCTTACGTGGATCACCCGAGTTTCGGCATGGCGATCATCGGTCGCATGCTGGAGACTCAGGGTTTCCGGGTCGGTATCATCGCGCAGCCCGACTGGCGAACCCCGAAGGATTTCTGCCGACTGGGTGTTCCGAAGCTGTTTTTCGGCATCACGGCCGGCAACATGGATTCCATGGTCAACCGTTACACGGCGGATCGCCGAATCCGCAGTGACGATGCCTATACCCCGGAGGCCGCGCCGGGCAAGCGCCCGGATCGTTCCGTGATCGTCTATGCGCAACGGGTGCGCGAAGCCTTCCCTGAAAGCCCCATCGTCATTGGTGGTATCGAGGCCAGCCTGCGCCGCGTGGCGCATTACGACTACTGGTCGGAGAAGATCCGGCGCTCCGTCCTGCTCGATTCCAAGGCCGATCTGCTGGTCTACGGCAACGGTGAACGGCAAATCGTTGAAATCGCCCACCGCCTGGCCGCGGGCGAGCCGATCAGCCGGCTCTCGACCCTGCGCGGGACAGCCGTTGTGGCGTCCCCGCCGGAAGGCTTCATCGAGATTGATTCCACCTCGGTGGACACGCCCGGCCCCCTCAATCCGCCACTCGATCCTTACGAGATGAGCCCCTCAACAAAGACACAGGAGCCAGTGCCTGCGGAGACGGAAAGCCTCGGGGAAACACGGGTGCCACTGGCCATCCTGAAAGCCGGGCGGCGCCAGTCGCGTGCAGCCACCTGCCTGCGCCTGCCGGCCTACGAGCAGGTCCGGGATGACCCGGTTCTCTATGCGCACGCCTCCAGGGTCCTGCATCTGGAGGCGAACCCAGGTAACGCCCGGGCGCTGGTGCAACGACATGGGGATGTGGATGTGTGGATCAATCCGCCGCCCATCCCGCTGACAACCGAGGAAATGGACGGCATTTACGAGCTGCCCTACCAGCGCCTGCCACATCCCTCCTATGGCGGGGCAAAGATTCCGGCCTACGAGATGATCCGTTTCTCCATCCCCATCCAGCGTGGCTGTTTCGGAGGATGCACCTTTTGTTCGATCACGGAACATGAAGGCCGGATCATCCAGAACCGTTCGGAAGACTCGGTCATCCGCGAAATCGAGACCATCCGCGACACCGTGCCGGGCTTCACCGGCATCATCTCGGATCTCGGTGGCCCGACCGCAAACATGTACCGCATTGCCTGCAAGAGCCGGGAAATCGAGGCCGCCTGTCGCAAACCTTCCTGCGTGTATCCGGGGATCTGTCCCAACCTCGACACCGATCACAACCCGCTCATCAGGCTGTACCGCCGGGCTCGAGCACTGCCGGGCATCAAGAAAGTACTCATCGCCTCAGGCGTGCGCTACGACCTCGCCATCGAATCTCCGGAATACGTGAAGGAGCTGGCGACCCATCACGTGGGCGGCTACCTCAAGATCGCGCCCGAACACACCGAAGAAGGGCCGCTCTCCAAGATGATGAAACCCGGAGTGGGAACCTACTACCGGTTCAAGCAGCTCTTCGACCGCTATTCGCGTGAGGCCGGCAAGGAGCAGTACCTGATTCCCTACTTCATCGCGGCCCACCCGGGGACGCGTGACGAGGACATGGTCGAGCTGGCGCTGTGGCTGAAGAAGCACGGCTTTCGTGCGGATCAGGTACAGGCATTCCTGCCCTCGCCCATGGCAACTGCCACTGCGATGTACCACTCCGGCAAGAATCCACTGCGCAAGGTCAGTCGCACCAGCGAGGAAGTGCCCATTCCCAAGGGGCTGCGCATCCGGCGCCTGCACAAGGCATTCCTGCGTTACCACGACCCCGACAACTGGCCCATGCTGCGTGCCGCGCTACAGCGCATGGGCCGCGCTGATCTCATCGGAAATGGAGCGGAGCAACTGGTCCCCGCGTGGCAACCCAAGGGCACTGGTCAACGTCCGGAAGGCGCCCGCGCAGCCCGCTTCACCACCCAGCATCTCGGGCTGCCCCGCGCCGATCAGACCAAGCCGGGCACGCGCCGCGCGCGTACCCCGCGCAAGCGACAACCGACGCGTTGAGTCTCCGCCGTTGTCAGTCTGCACTTCCGTTGCTAAAGTCGGCTCGCAATGGCGCGCAAGAACGCCATCGCATTTGCAGGCGAACGGGAGATTCGCCGTCAGCACCTGGCGGGCGTGCCGGACAGGGGGCTGACCTCAAAGACTGGCCCACTGCACGCGGAGAACATGCATGACGATGAACATCTATGTGGGCAACCTGCCCTACACCGTGCGTGAGCCTGAGCTGCGCGCGACCTTTGAACCCTTCGGCGCGGTCAGTTCGGTCAAGGTGGTGATCGACCGGGAGACCGACCGATCCAAAGGTTTCGGCTTTGTGGAGATGCCGGATCACGCGGAGGGCGAAGCCGCCATCAAGGCCTTGGATGGCTCGCCCATGAACGGACGTCCGCTGCGCGTGAATCCAGCCCGTCCTCGTGAGGATCACGGCTCCGGGGATCGCCCGCGCTCACCGCGTTACTGAGCTTCCTGTCAAATCGTCCGTCGTTCGCCGGGATCGCGAATATCCCGGTGGACGGCGTGCTGTGCGTCCGGGATGATGCGGGCTCCCCAAGTTCTGCCTTCTTCCCATGGCCAATACTTCCAATCGCTTCGAACGCCTGCTGGAGAACGCGCTCTACCTGAGCCGCTGGATACTCGCACCCATCTATCTCGGACTGTCGGTGGCCGTGCTTGCCCTCGGCGTGAAATTTTTCCAGGAGCTGTACCACGTTGCCCTGCATATCCTGGAGATGCCGGAGCCCGATGTGGTGCTGACTGCGCTCAGTCTGATCGATCTGACCCTGGTTGGCAGCCTGATCGTGATGGTGATGTTCAGTGGCTATGAGAATTTCGTCTCAGCGATCGATCTGGACGAGAAGACCCACAAGCTGGACTGGCTGGGCAAGCTGGATGCAAACACGCTCAAACTCAAGGTTGCCGCCTCAATCGTGGCGATTTCCTCGATTCATCTGCTGCGAATCTTCATGGAGGCGCGCTCAATCCCGAACGACAAGCTCATGTGGTATGTGATCATCCACCTGACGTTCGTGATTTCCGCCTTGCTGATGGCCTTCCTGGACCGGATTGCCTTTGCGTCCCACAGAGAGCACTGACCGGGGCGAGCACTGGCCGGCGGGCTGCTGCCCGCCGGGTGTCTCAGGCGAAATCTTCGAGCTTGATGTCGACGTTGCCGTCTGCAGCGTAGGCCTTGCGCTGGATGAGGCTGGTGGCGGCCGCTTCAATCGCGGCGCGGTTGGCCGTCACCTGGGCGGTCGGACCGCCCTCCGCGGCCTTGAAACGCTTCTTCAGCACCGCTTCCGGGATGCGGCAGAGGACCCGGCGACCACTGACGTCGGCGGCGATGCTCACGCACTTGGTCACCGGATTCCAGCATTCCAGGATGGGGAAATGGATGTTGCCATCCGCGGAAGTCCGCGGGGCGTAGCCTGAGAGCTTCATGGGAAACGCGTCCGAGCAGGAATGAACCCGGGATTATGCCCGGATCCACCCCATAAAGCCCGCGCCAAAGCCTACAGGAAGTCGGGAAAATCCCGACTGACCGTCATGGGAAACCGGGCCGGGCGCTTCTCCAGGAAGCTCGCCACCCCCTCGCGCGAGTCCGCACCCCGCCCCATGTGCCAAAGCGCCTTGGATTCCAACAACATGGCGTCTTGCGGGCTGGAGGCTCCCAGCATCTGCCATAGGAGCCGTCTGACCAGCGCCACGGACACCTGACTGCTCTCGTCGATGTACCGGCGGGCAATCTCCCGGGCGCGGGGCAGCAGCTGCCCGGGCTCCAGCACCTCGGACACCAATCCCCCCCGTAGCGCCTCGTTTGCATCGAAGACGCGACCGCTCATGAACCAGTCGGCGGCCTGGCTGATCCCGACAATCCGGGGCGCAAACCAGGAGCTGCAGGCGTCCGGTGCGATTCCACGGCGCACGAACACGAAGCCCATGCGCGCCTCAGTGGATGCGAGGCGGACGTCACAGGGCAGTGTGAGGGTGATGCCTATCCCCGTTGCCGGCCCGTTGATGGCGGCGATTACCGGTTTGCGCATCTCGAAAATACGCAAGGTGAGTTTGGCCCCGAGGTCGCGATGCGCATCGCGCGCGACGCGCGAGACATCAAAAGTCTCGCTGCCACCGGAAAGGTCGGTACCGGCACAGAAGCCACGTCCCGCACCGGTGAGGATGATCGCGCGAACCCCATCGTTCTGGTCCGCGCGATCAAGTGCTGCCACGAGTTCGTCGAGCAGCGCATAGCTCATGGCGTTGAGCTTGTCCGGCCGGTTCAAGGTCAGGGTCAGGATGCCCTCATCGACAGCCTCCAGCAGGATCGCTTCGCTCATGATTTGCGATCCTCGATGGCCGGGAGAATCTCTTCGCAGGCGCGCCGGGTCTGGTCGAAGACGTCGCGATCGCCCATCGCAATCGGCAGCAGCACGAACTTCGACGCGCCTGCCGCCTTGTACTGTTCGATGCGCTGGATGATCTCCTTCACGGAGCCTATGCACAGCAGCGGCCGCAGGTCGATTTCGTCACCGAGGCCTGCGCGCTTGACCAGCGGGAACTCACTCACCACCGGGTCATCCATGGACCCGATGCGAAACGCCACGGAAGTCCCGAAGTGATCGGGGTCGATGTGCCTGCCGAGTGCTTCCGCCTCGCTGCGGATGGTGGTGATGGCATGCGCAACCTGTTCCGGGGTGGTGATGCCCCCTATCCAGCCGGTACCCAGCCGCGCCGTGCGCTTGAGGGCGGCTTCGGCGTTGCCGCCTATCCAGAGCGGCAGGGGTTGTTGAATGGGCCGCGGCGCGATGCTCGCCTCCTTGTACTTGAAGAAACGGCCTTCAAAGGTGACGGAGTCCTGCGTCCACAGCAGATTGAGGAGCTGGAAAATCTCCGTCGAGCGTGCACCCCGATCTGCCGGGCTGACACCGGTGGTGCGCCACTCGATAGCGTTCGGGTAGCCCACGCCAAACATGGGGAGCAGACGTCCGTTGCTCAGGAAATCGATGGTGGCGCACTGCTTGGCGAGCACCAATGGGTCGCGCAGGGGCGCGACGATGGCATTCATGCCGAATTTGATGCGCTCGGTGCAACCGGCCAGTGTCGCCATGACGCTGATGGTCTCAAGATAGGGATCGCTGGACACCAGACGATCGGTCTGCCACACCGAATCCACCTTGTAGCGTTCCAGCAGCTGTACCCACTCGAACCAGCTGCGCGGTGTGTCGAAAGGAAAGTTCGCGATACCAAAACCAGCGCGAATGGCCATGGAGCACCTGCTGTTGGAAGTTTCTGCAATGCCCTGCATGCTACGCTGAAGCCGCGCGTATGGGCTAGGCACTCCCGCTCACGTCGCGCACCTCCCTCCATCAGCCCACGGCATGCCGGACTCATGCAAGATCTGAATTCCCTGCACCGCACACTCATGAGTAGCCCAGGTTTCGAGGCACTGGGTCGCGCGTGCCTGATGTGTCTCCCTGGCAACGTACCGCCCTGGCAGGCCACCGGGCTACGCCTCGCGCAGGGCCAGCACTTCAGCCTGTTCGCCGAGGGCCGGCTTGGCTGGTCCGCGCGCAATCCAGGCCTGCATGGCGGCCCACGCTTTCATCTCTGGGCGCGAGTGACGCCGGGCGGGCGCGCAGTCAATCTGGCCGCCGACAGCGGCACGTTCATCGCAGATGTCGCCGGCGAACTGGAGCTCGGGATCTACATGGGCCTGTGGGCCGATGCCTCCGGTACGCTCGCCACCTCACCGGACCTCTACACACGCCTGCAGGGTGAACTGCACTGTCTGGCCGTGGCGTGGCAGCGTCCGGCGGCCGCGTGCCTGGAAGTGATGTGTGCACGATCCCCGCATCCCGCGCTCTCTGCCGAGTGGGCGCGCCTGCGCTCACCCGTCTCGCCGCCCGCAGGCTGGGCCTACCTCACAGAGGCCGGACAGGCAGAAATCTTTCGCGAGAGTTCCGCCTGCGAACACGATGCACACCACGCGACCTGCTCGCGCGAAATCCTGCTCGAGGCGGAAGACGATCAGGGGATCATCACGCATGCGGCCGACGTTCCCCTCGGACCTGACACGCGCCTCTGCTGGCGCTGGTCCGCGGAATGTCTACCCAGCGCGCTCGCGGAAGACAGGCCGCAGACCCATGACTATTTTTCAATCGCGACCGAATTCGACAACGGCCGTGATCTCACCTGGATCTGGAGTTCGACCCTTGCACCGGGAACACACTTTCCTTGCCCGGTCGCGGCCTGGTCAGCCCGTGAAACCCATTTCGTGGTGCGGCGCGGCATGCCGCGCCTCGGCGAATGGCATGAAGAAAGCCGGTGGGTGCAGGCGGACGTGGCAACCGCCATGGGCACTCCACCGGCGCGCATCGTTCGCGTCTGGCTCATCTGTGTGGCGACCTTTCAGCACGGGCGTGCGCGGGCTCGCTTTGCGGATATCCGTCTCGAGGGTGACGGGCGCACGCTGCGCATTCTCTGATTCTGGCGCCGGTCACTTCGCGGCAAGGCTCGCGTGTTTCGGTATAGTGACATCCCCTGTTCCAGTACTTGTCCTCATCATGAATCCCTATCTGCAGAAACCCTGGCTCGCCCAGTACCGCCCCGGCACACCGGCCGAAATCATTCCCGAATTTCCGCATGCGCTGGCCATGTTCAAGGCGGCAGCCGAAAGCTCACCGGAGCAGACCCTCATCCACTACTTCGAGGAGGCCATCACCACTCGCCGCATCGATGCGCTGAGTGATGCCTTTGCCTGCGCGCTGCTGGCCCGTGGTTTCCAGCGTGGTGATCGGGTTGCGGTGTATCTGCAAAACGTGCCGCAATTCGTCATTGCCATGCTCGGCACCTGGAAGGCGGGCGGCATCATGGTGTCAGTGAATCCGATGCTGAGACACAAGGAAGTCGCACTGATCCTGAACGACTCGGGCGCCAAGGTGCTGGTGACGCTGGAATCGCTGTTTCACGAAGTCGCCGCGGAAGTGGTGCCCGGGAGCGCGGTGGAGCAGGTCTTCACGACCTCGGAGCTGGAATTCCTCTCCGGCCCTGTGCCGGCGCTGCTGAAGGATTCGCGGCGCATGGACTGTGCAGGCACCGCGGATCTCATGAGGCTGCTCGAGGAATATCTGGGCAAGACGCCGCCGCCCATCGATTTCGCAGGTAGCGATGTCGCGCTTCTCACCTATACCTCGGGGACGACCGGTCCACCGAAAGGGGCGATGAACACCCATGCGAACATCGTCTACAACTCCCAGAACTATCGGGACTGGATGGATCTCTCCAGCCGTGACGTGATTCTGGGGGTCGCGCCCCTGTTCCATGTCACGGGCCTCATCGCCCAGATCACCACGTCCTTCCTGCTGCCCTGTCCGCAAATCCTTTACTACCGCTTTGATCCGGCAACGACAGCAGAACTTGTGGAGAAACACGGCGCGACTTTCGTGGTGGCCTCCATCACGGTCTACATTGCGCTGATGAACAGCCCCGAGGCGCGCCAGCGTGATTTTTCCACGCTGCGCAAGGTCTACAGTGGCGGCGCACCGGTGGCGCCGGCCACCGTGGACGCCTTCCGTCAGCAATTCGGCGCCTACATCCACAACATCTACGGCATGACCGAAACGACGAGCCCCACCCACGCTGTGCCGCTCGGCGCCCAGGCACCTGTCGATCCGAACACCGGCGCGCTGGCGGTCGGTGTGCCGGTGAGTGGTGCGGTGGTCCACATCGTCGATGACGAGGGCAATGTGCTGCCTGTGGGCGAAGTGGGTGAACTGGTCAGCGGTGGCCCCATGGTCGTGCCCGGCTACTGGCAGAAACCCGAGGAGACCCGGCTGTCCTTCGAAGCGCGTGGCATACACACCGGGGATGTCGGCTTCATGGATCCGCAAGGCTGGTTCTACATCGTGGATCGCAAGAAGGATCTCATCATCGCTTCAGGCTACAAGGTCTGGCCGCGCGAAGTGGAAGATGTGCTTTATACCCATCCCGCCGTGCGGGAGGCTGCCGTGGTGGGAGTGGTCGATGCGTACCGCGGCGAATCGGTGAAAGCCTTCGTCAGCCTGAAGCCCGGGATGCAGGCCACGCCAGAGGAAATCATCGGCTTCTGCAAGGGAGCGATGGCAGCTTACAAGCGACCGCATGCAGTCGAGATCCTTGCGGATCTGCCCAAGACTGCGAGCGGCAAGATCATGCGCCGCGAATTGCGGAGCTGAGACCAGCCAGCCGGACGCTGCGCCCATTCGTACCGACTCCACGGCCTGGCGCCTGCTGGGCCTCGCCCTTGCCGCCCAGGTCACGGTGTCGATCGTGACCCAGGGCGTGCCCACTCTCGCGCCATTCCTGCAGGAAGACCTCGCCCTCACGCGGGGTCAGGTGGGCCTCTTCAACAGCGCGCTGATGGGGGGCTCTTTCGTCGCGCTCTTTTTTGCCGGCGCGATGGTGGATCTGCGCGGTGAGCGCGCGGCCCTGGTCTGGGGCAATGTGCTCATCGGCGCGGCCTGTATCGCCATCGCGGCCACTCACAGCTTCCTGTCGGCACTCGCGGTGTTCTTCATCGCTGGCATCGGCGCCTCCTTCGCCACGCCCGCAGGCAGTCGCACGGTCATGCGCTGGTTCTCCCCTGCAAAGCGCGGGGGCGCGATGGGCGTGCGCCAGACCGGGATTCCGATCGGCGGCGCACTCGCTGCCGCCTGCCTGCCGTGGGTGGCCGCAACCTGGGGATGGCGCTGGGCCATCGTGCTGAGTGGCGTCGCCTGCGTGCTCGCCGCTCTGTTGTGTGCGTGGCGTTATCCCGCACCGGAAGCTGCGGAACATGCGGCAGCGCGTGCCCTGCCCGCAGCGGGCTTCATGAGCCTTCTCAGTCGCGATGTGCTGCTGATGGGGCTTTCGGGTGCCTTGCTGCCACTGGGCCAGTTTGCGCTGGTGACCTATCTCGCGCTCTATCTCAAGGAGACCCAGGGCGTGGCCGTCACCACTTCGGCCCTGTTGCTGGTCGCCGCGCAACTGGCCGGCGCCGCGGGTCGGGTGTTGTGGGGAGTGTGGAGCGATCGCTGGTTTGAACGACGACGCAAACCGGTGCTCATGCTGGCCGGCCTGCTCTCTGCCGTGGGTTCGGTCGTGCTGGGCGTCATTCCCACCGACACTCCGCTGTGGGTGACGGCGATCATCGTATTCCTCTATGCCTTCAATGCCATCGGCTGGCACGGCAGCTGGATTTCGCTGGTGGCCGAGATCGCGGGCCCGGCGCAGCAAGGACGCACGATAGGAGTGGCCATGACGGTGATGTATGCAGGAATCATTCTGCTGCCACCACTGTTTGGCGTGTTCGTCGACCTCACCCACCACTGGACTGGCGCCTGGTGCCTGCTCGCAGTCGGCCTGCTCATCGGCACCGCGCTGGTCCTGCCCGTGCGGGAATCCGTCTCGACTTCCTGACGCAGCGTGTCGCTTCAGCCCTCAGATGGCAGGCTGCCTCGCCAGTGATTCAGCTGCGAAATGGACTGCGGCGCGGATCCGGGGATAAGTCCCGCAGCGACAGAGATTGGCCGACAGGGCCTGATCGATGTCCGCATCCGAGGGTCTCGGTATGCGCGCAAGCAGCGCACTGGCTGCGAGGATCTGGCCAGGCTGGCAGTAGCCGCATTGCGCCACATCGAGATGCAGCCAGGCCGCCCGGACTGCCTCCACCACGTGCCCCTCGGCCCCCTCGATGGTCGTGATCCGCCGGCCCGCGAGCGTCGCCGCCGGTGTCACGCAGGCGCGCGTCGGCTGGCCGTCCACCTGGACCGTACAGGCGCCGCAGAGTCCTTTGCCGCAGCCGAACTTGGTGCCGGTGAGTGCGAGTTCATCGCGCAGCAGCCACAGCAGGGGCAGATCGGGTTCGAGCTCGAGGTCTCGTGCCTGTCCGTTGATGTCGAGCGTAATCTTGTCCATGGGCCTTGCCTCAAGCCGGTAAAGTCAGGGGCAGCGCGCGCAGGCGGGTGCCGGTGAGTGCGTGGAAAGCATTGGCCACCGCCGGTGCCAGGGGCGGTAGACCGGGCTCGCCGATTCCACCGGGCGGCGCCACGCTTGGCACGAGATGGGTTTCAATCACCGGGCATTGCGCAAGCGCAAGGGCCGGATAGTCATGAAAATTGCCCTGCCGAATCTGGCCGTTCTCGATATCGATGCGGCCACTCATCGCGGCACTCAGGCCGTAGACGACCGCACTCTCCATCTGCTGGGCGATCAGGTTCGGATTCACTGCCAGCCCACAATCAACCGCGCAGACCACACGATGCACCCGAATCCCGCCGGTCTCGCTCCGCGAGACCTCGGCCACCTGCGCGACCAGTGTGCCGAAGGATTCATGCAGCGCGAGGCCGAGCGCTCGGCCTTCCTCACTCGCACTCGGCCAGCCCGCACGCTCGGTGGCCAGCTGCAGCACTGCCCGTTCGCGCGGGTGGTCGGCAAGGAGCGCAAGACGATAGTCCAGTGGATCACGACCTGCCGCATGCGCGCACTCATCGATGAAACTTTCCTTGAAGAAGGCCTGGTGTGAGTGGCCCACTGCCCGCCAGAAACCAACCGGCACCGGCAGATCGACCGTCACATGCGCGACGTGGGCATGCGGGAATTCATAGGCTTGATCGAACGCGCCCTCGGAAGTCGCCTTGTCCGGTCCCATGCCGGGCATGCCGAGTGTGCGCGCCAGATACTCGGGCACGATGGCCTGGCTTGCGGTGGTGTTGCGCCAGGCAACGATGCGCCCCTGCGCATCCAGTCCCGCCTCGAAACGCGAGACACAGGCAGGGCGGTAGAAGTCGTGCTGCACATCGTCTTCGCGGGACCACACGAGCTGCACCGCGCGTCCCGGGAAATGCCGGGCGATCGCCGCCGCCTGCCCCACCATGTCCACTTCCAGACGTCGGCCGAAACCGCCTCCCAGCAGCGTGACTTGAAGGTCCACCTGCTCCGCGTCGAGCTCCAGCGCTTTGGCCGCTGCCGCGCGTGCCATGCCCGGCACCTGGGTCGGCGCCCACACCGTGGCACGGTCACCGTGATATTCCACCGTGCAGTTCATGGGCTCGAGCGTGGTGTGTGCCAGCCACGGCGCGGAATACTCCGCCGTCAGCCGGCGCGCACTGCCCTCCAGCGCGGGCTCCGGATCGCCCTGGCGCCAGAACGCGAAGCCGTCTTCCTCGTCCAGTGCCTGAGCGAGCTTCGCCATCGCGGATTGGCTCGAGAATTCCGCCATGGCAGTTTTCTCGATCTCGAGTTCCACCAGTGCGAGCGCCTTGCGCGCCTGCCACCAGCGATCGGCAACCACCGCCACGCCACCGGTGCCACCGTGCAGGGGTGGCACGGCCACCACGCCGCGCACACCGGGCGCCGCAGCGGCCTTGCCGCCTTCGAAATTCAGCACCGCCGCCGTGCGCACCGGGCAGAAGCGAATCGCGGCGAAGAGCATGTCCGGGCGGCGGATGTCGAGGCCGAACTGCGCAGTGCCATCAATCTTGGCGCGTGCCTCTTTGCGTGGCAGTGGCTTGCCGATGTAGCGGAAGTCCGCCGGATCACGCAGCGTCCAACGCGTCGCCGGCGCTGGCTTCTCACCCAGCAGGCGCACAGCGTCGCCCAACGACATCACGACCTTGCCTTCGTGCAGAAAGCTGCCTGCCTCCAGACTGAGAGATTCGGATGCGAGCGCATTCTCGCGCGCCACGGCCTGCTTGAGGGTCTCGCGGGTGACTGCCGCAGCCTCACGCAGCACCTGCCACAGGTCGCGCACGCTGGATGAACCTCCCGTCGCCATCACACCGAGCTGCTGCGCCACCTGCCGCATGGTCCAGCGGGCACCACGCGCGAGCAGGCCGTCATCATCCCGGCGGAAAGGCACACCTTCGGCCATGCTCGCGACATTGCCGTAGAGCCGGTCGATGGGCGCATTCTCGAAGCCGATGTTGTCCCATCCGCAATCGAGCTCCTCGATGACGAGCATCAGCAAGGCCGTGTGGATGCCCTGCCCCATCTCCGAATGGGCCATGGCCACCGTCACCCGGCCATCAGGCCCCACCTTCACCCAGCCGTTGAGTGCAATCTCGCCTTCGTCCAGCGGAAGGCTGCCGCGCGTGAGTTGCTGGCGCGCGCTGTCGGTGCAGCCGATGAGAAAACCGCCCGAAGCAAGCCCGGCGGCAATGAGGAAATGTCTTCTGTTCATGGCGGCATCCGTTGCGGAAGTCAGGGGTGCGACACAAGTCGCGGATGGCCATCGTTATACACGAGCCCTTGCGGTTGACACCCTCCGATTGCGCCATCCACCGGAGGCTTGGGCGCTGGAGAAGCCCTCAAGGCATCCCCGGCGCCAGCGCCTCCAAGGTCGCCCAGTCCCAGCGCATGCCACCGGCCCGGTCAGGGCTGTAGTCATCTTCGGGATGGATGGGATAGAGGCTCACGTGCGAGGCGCCTGCGTCCCGGAATTCCTGCAGCACACGCTGGAGATGCTCCGCATCCCCGCTGGGCGCGATGGCATCGAGGAGACGATCACTGCCGCCGTTGGCGAGATCCTCGGCACTGAAGCCGGCAGCGGCCCATGCCCGGTGATAGGCCGGCAGCTGGAGATAGAAACCCAGCGCCTGCCGTGCAATCGCCCGTGCCTTCGCGCGGTCCGGCAGCAACACGGTGCGCACCACCGCGTGCAGCTCCTTGCCCGGTCCGAGCAGGGCTCGCGCCTTGCGTACCACGGCTGCGGGCTGCAGATACAGAAACAGGCCATCGGCCTCCTCCGCCGCCACCTGCATGAGCTTGGGCCCATGGCCGGCCAGAACCAGCGGTGCGGGTCTCGCCGCCTGCACGCCATCGACGCTCACGCGCTGCACGGCTCGTACATAGTCGCGCATCTTGCGCGCTGGCGGTTCGAACTGATGGCCTCGCGGTTCCACCAGCACCGGATGCGAGACACCGAGGCCCACGATGAAACGCCCTCCCGACATCTCTTGCAGCGTATTGCGCGCCTGCGCCACGGCGTGCGCATCACGCGCATACACGTTGAGGATGCCGGGCCCCACGCGCAGACGTTCGGTGCGCCCGAGCAGCATGCCGGAGGTGGCCACAGGCTCACGCCCGAACACCTCCGGGATCCAGAGAATGTCGTAGCCGAGACGTTCCAGGCGCTGGGTATTGGCGATGAGCGTGGGGCCATCCACGCCTTCAGTGAACTGCAAGAGGCTGAGGGAAGCAGGCATGCGGGTTCTCCGTGCGGGATTCGTCCGGGAACCCTAGCACAGCCCTCACGCGCTCACAGCCGGTCCAGCGGAAGATCCGTGCGGTCGATCACCTTGCGCAGCACGAAGCTCGAGTGCACGCCCGTGACACCGGCGATGCGGGTCAGGCGGCCGAGCAGGAATTCCTCGTAGTAGGTCATGTCCGGCAGCACGGCCTTCAGGAGATAGTCCGCCGACTGCCCGGTCACGATGCTGCATTCGATGACTTCCGGAAATTTCCGGACCTGCTGCTCGAAGTTGTCGAAGCGCTCCGGCGTATGCCTGTCCATGCTGATGCTGATCATGGCCGTGATGTTGAGCCCGAGCCGCGCCTGATCGAGCAGGGTCACATGGCGCTTGATGAGTCCGGACTCCTCCAGCCGCTTCACGCGGCGCGCACAGGGCGTGGGCGAGAGGCCCACTTTCTCCGCAAGCTCCAGATTGCTGATGCGCCCGTTGGCCTGCATGAGGCCGAGGATGCGTTTATCGATGCGATCAAGCCTGGGCGAGCGCTGCGTGTTGGCAACCATGTGGGGCCCTCGATCAAGTCATTGCATGAAATGAGAGTTTCTCACTATTTTCGGATTTATTCATGGTGAATTACCGCTAAATACAGCATTCGAGACGGCATCTTTGCCGCTTTTCACTCACCCGCCTTGCCTACAATGCCCGCCATCGCTGGAGGGTGTTGCCTCCTGCTCCACCGCACCGACCGAACCCAGAGGAACTGCCATGAACCGCTTCGACCCACGCAAGTATCGGGCTTTCACCCCCATCGGCCTCAAGGACAGGACCTGGCCTGATCAGGTCATCACCCGCGCCCCGCGCTGGTGTTCGGTCGACCTGCGCGACGGCAACCAGGCGTTGATCGAACCCATGAACGTCGCCCAGAAACTGCAGATGTTCGAGACGCTGGTGGCTGTTGGCTTCAAGGAGATCGAGGTGGGCTTTCCCGCCGCCTCGGCGCCGGATTTCGACTTCGTGCGTCATCTCATCGAGCACGATTTGATCCCGGATGATGTGACCGTGCAGGTCCTCACCCAGGCACGGCCCGCGCTCATCAAGCGCTCTTTCGAAGCGCTTGTCGGGGCGCGCCGCGCGATCATGCACCTGTACAACTCCACCTCCACCGTGCAGCGTGAATTCGTCTTCGGCCTCGATCGTGCCGGCATCACCGCCATCGCAACCGAGGGCGCACGGCTGTTGGCCGAAGAAGCGGCACGCCATGCCGGGACCGAATGGGTGTTTCAGTACTCACCGGAAAGCTTCACCGGCACCGAAATCGACTATGCGGTGGAGATCTGCGAGGCGGTGGTTGAGGTGTGGAACCCGACACCCGAGCGCCCCTGCATCCTCAATCTCCCCGCGACGGTGGAAATGGCCACGCCCAATGTCTATGCCGACCAGATCGAGTGGTTCTGCCGGCACCTCAAGCGGCGCGACTCGGTGCTCATCAGCCTGCATACCCACAATGACCGTGGCTGTGCGGTGGCGGCGGCCGAGCTCGGCGTGATAGCCGGTGCGGATCGCGTGGAAGGCACCTTGCTCGGCAACGGTGAACGTACGGGCAACATGGATATCGTGACCATGGGCATGAACCTCTACAGCCAGGGTATCGATCCCCTGCTCGACTTCTCGCGCATGGACGAGATCATCCGCTGCGTCAGGGAATGCACCCAGCTGCCGGTACATCCGCGGCATCCCTGGGCGGGCGAGATGGTATTCACGGCCTTCTCAGGCAGCCATCAGGATGCCATCCGCAAGTGCCTGGCCCAGCGCAATCCCGGCGCGCCTTGGGAAGTCGCTTACCTGCCCATTGATCCTACGGACATCGGGCGCACTTATCAGGAAGTGATCCGCATCAACAGCCAGTCCGGCAAGGGTGGCGCGGCCTATGTCCTGGAGCAGCAAGCGGGCTACGACCTGCCGAGGTGGTTGCAGATCGAGTTCAGCAGTGTGGTCCAGCGCCATGCCGAGGACACGGCGACAGAAGTCGCCCCAGAGACGCTGGTGAATCTGTTCGAGGACACCTTCGTCCACGGCAAGGCTCCCTTGCGTCTCGTGTCCTACCAGCTGGCGCGCGAGGCCGATGAAGATCGCCTGCAGGCGGTGCTCGAGACGGAAGGCCGGCGTGCGGTTTCCCTGCATGGGCGGGCCTCTGGTGTGATGGGCGCGTTCATCGCCGCGCTCGAGCAGCACTGCGGGCTACGCATCGTGCTCGTGGAGTACAGTGAACACACCTTGGACCGGGGCGCAGGCGCCGGCGCCGATGCAGTGGCCTATGTGCAAATCAGCCTCGACAATACCCGGCATTGCGGCGTGGGCCGCAGCAGCGATATCGTCGAGGCGTCCCTGCAGGCCGTCCTGGGTGCGGTGAACGCGCATCTTGTGCGTCATCCCGGAACCCTCGCCGCCTGAGGCAGTCACGCGCGCATCCCGGTCCGCCGGGATGCGCCACCTTATCCGGAGAGACCAACAGACCATGGATATCACGGCCAATCCCTTGCTTCAGCGCACCGGCCTGCCGGCTTATGACCGCATCGAACCCGCTCACATCGAGCCGGCGGTCACTGCCGTCGTATCGCGCGGACAGGAAATCCTGTCCGGGATCGAAAGCACTGCCGAGGCGAATTGGGACAGCCTCATGGGGCCGATGGAAGAGATCGATCTCCTGTTCGAATACGGCTGGTCACCCATCGGCCATCTGCTCAGCGTGGCGAACACCGAAGCGCTGCGTGCGGCGCATGACGCCAACATGCCGCGGATCGTCGAATTCAGCCTCGCCCTGCGCCAGAGCCCGGCGCTCTACCGCAAGCTGTGCGCGCTGCGCGAGGGTTCACAATGGTCACAGCTCCTGCCAGCCCAGCAGCGCATCATCACCCGTTCGATCCAGTCCGCCGAGCTTTCCGGCATCAATCTGGAGGGGGCGGCGCGGGCACGCTTCAATGAAGTGGAACAGGCCCTGTCACTGCTCGCCACGAAATTCTCGAACAATCTGCTGGATGCGACCAAAGCCTGGGCGTTGGACCTCGACGATGAAGCCTCCGTGGCCGGACTGCCGCCCAGTCTGCTCAGACTCGCGGCCGCAGCCTGGTCCGCCGCCCATCCTGACCAACCGCCCGCGACGGCGGAGCAAGGACCGTGGCGCATCACGCTCGATGCGCCGAGTTTCGGGCCGTTCATGGAGCACTGCCGCGTGCCGCCCTTGCGTGAAGAGGCCTACCGCGCGCAGATCGCTCGCGCCGCCCAAGGCGAAACTGACAACACCCCGCTCATTACCGAAATCCTGAGTTTGAAGCTGGAGAAAGCGCGGCTGCTGGGATTCGCCAATTATGCCGAGGTGAGCCTCGCCCAGAAGATGGCAGGCAGTGTGGCGGCGGTGGACGCCATGCACGAACGTTTGCTGGCGGTCGCCCTGCCGAAGGCACGCGAGGAACTCGCCGAGCTTCAAGCCTGGGCCGCGAGCCACGACCAAAGCGAGCCGCTTGCGCACTGGGATGTCGCCTTCTGGGCCGAGCGCATGCGTGAGGCGCGCTACGCCTTCACCGACGAGGAATTGCGCCCCTATTTCTCGCTCGACCGCGTGCTGGAGGGCCTCTTCGCGCTATGCCATCGACTTTTCGGCATCACGATCACCGCCGCCGCCGAACAGGCTCCGGTCTGGAACCCGGATGTGCGCTTCTACGCCGTGCTCGATGAACAGGGCGCGCGCATCGCGAGCTTCTATCTCGATCCCTACTCGAGGCCGCAGGACAAGCGGGGCGGCGCCTGGATGAACGACTGCATCCAGCGCTCGGTCGGGCCGTTCGGGACGCGTCTGCCCGTGGCCCATCTGGTCTGCAACGGCACGCCGCCCAGTGGTGGCGTGCCATCGCTCATGACGTTCCGGGAAGTGGAGACGCTGTTCCATGAATTCGGGCACGGCTTGCAGCACATGCTCACCACTGTGGATTTCCGGGACGCAGCCGGCATTGCCGGCGTGGAGTGGGATGCGGTAGAGCTGCCCAGCCAGTTCATGGAAAACTGGTGCCTGCACCGCCCGACCCTGATGGGCATGGCCCGGCATCACGAGACGGGCGAGCCCTTGCCCGACGCACTGTACGAGAAGCTGCGCGCCGCGAAGACTTGGCGCGCCGCTTCGATGATGGTCCGCCAACTGCACTTCGGCATGACGGATCTCGCCCTGCATGCCGGTTTCGATCCGGACGGCGCCGAGAGCGCCTTCGCAGTCGAACAGCGCATCGCGGCGCGGACGAGCCCGCTGCCGCCGCTGCCCGAAAACCGTTTCCTGTGCTCCTTCTCGCACATTTTCGCCGGCGGTTACGCGGCGGGTTATTACAGTTACAAATGGGCCGAAGTCTTGAGTGCCGATGCCTTTGCCGCTTTCGAGGAGGCGGGACTGGATGACGCGGCCGCGGTGGCGGCCACCGGCCGGCGTTATCGCGACACCATCCTGGCCCAAGGCGGCAGCCGGCATCCGCTGCAGATCTTCCATGACTTTCGCGGGCGCGATCCGGATCCCACAGCACTGCTGCGCCATCACGGCCTGAAGGCGGCCTGATCTGTCTTCAGCGGATTTCCCCATCAACGAGGTCTTGCCGGAGATTCTCGCGCAGCTGGCGGAACATCCGCGTCTGGTGCTCGAGGCACCCCCCGGGGCCGGCAAGACGACGCAAGTGCCGTTGGCGCTGCTCGGTGCCGACTGGTGCACGGGCAAGATTCTCATGCTGGAACCGCGTCGCCTCGCCGCTCGCGGCGCGGCGGCTTTCATGGCATCCCAGCTCGGCGAGCCGGTGGGTGCAACTGTCGGCTATCACATCCGCTTTGAACGCCGCAGCCCCGCCAGCACCCGCATCGAGATCCTCACCGAAGGCATCCTCACCCGCCGACTGCAGGAAGATCCTGCACTCGAAGGCGTCTCGGCCGTGCTTTTCGATGAATTCCACGAGCGCCATCTGACGGGTGATCTGGGCCTCGCGCTATGCCTCGATATCCAGGCAGCCCTGCGACCGGATCTGCGTCTGCTCGTGATGTCGGCGACGCTCGATGGTGCCAAGCTCGCGCGCTTTCTCGCCGCGCCCCGGGTGACTTCCGAAGGGCGAAGTTTTCCGGTCAGCATACGCCACGTGCCCGCGCGGGCGCAGGAGCCGGAAACCCTGCAATGGCAACGCGCCTGCCGAATCGCGCTGGAGGAGAGCAGTGGTGACATCCTGTTCTTCCTGCCGGGCAAAGCGGAGATCGATCGCGCCGCGCGCGCGCTTGCGGGCCTCGGCGTCGCGACGGAAACCCTGCACGGCGAGTTGGGCATGGAGGCCCAGACAAGACTACTGGCCCCGGCCATCGAGCGGCGCCTGATCCTCGCCACCAATATCGCGGAATCAAGCCTCACCCTGCCCGGAGTGACCGCCGTGATCGACAGTGGCCTTGCGCGCGAGCCGCGCTTTGATCCGGGCAGTGGCATGAGTCGACTGGAAACCGTGTTCATTCCCCAGTCCTCGGCCGCCCAGCGTGCCGGTCGCGCGGGCCGCACCGCACCGGGCCTTTGTCTGCGCCTGTGGCCAGAGAGCCAGCGGCTGGAGCCCGGCACCCGCCCGGAGCTGCAGCGTGTCGATCTCGCAGGCTTCCTGCTGGAACTCGCTGCCTGGGGCAACGAAGAGGTCGCCCTGCCGGATCCGCCACCGCCGGGCAGTCTCGCCCAGGCCCGCGACCTGCTCCACGAACTCGGGGCCCTGGACGGCTCCGGGCGCATCACGGCACACGGCCGGAGGCTCATGTCGCTGGGCGTGCACCCGCGACTCGGCAATGCCATGTTGCGAGCCCCATTCTCCCTGCAAGGCCTGGCCTGTGACGTGGTGGCCTTGCTGGAGGGACGTGACCCGCTGCGCGGAGAGGCTCGCCGCGAGGATGCCCTGCGACCACGCCTGCTGGCGCTGCATGCCTTTCGCCGCACGGGACGGGCGGAGGGCGCGACGGATCGCGGTGCGCTGGCGCAGATCGATCAGGCCGCGCGCGCCTGGCGACAACGTCTGCGCGTGGAACGCGCTCACGAGGGAGCAGATGACACGGAGGCGTATGCCATCGGCCAGATCCTCGCGCAGGCCTATCCGGATCGCATCGCCAGGCGTGACGAGACCAATCCCTCCCGCTACCAGCTTTCCGGCGGCAAGGGTGCACAGCTGTCTCCCCAGTCCAGCCTGCAGGGCGAACCGTGGCTGGTGATTGCGGATCTGCGCCAGTCGGCGCGCGACAGTCTCATCCTGCGCGCGGCGCCACTGTCACCGGAAGTTCTGGATGAGGTGTTTCCCAAACGTTTCCGCCGTGTGCGCAGCCTTGCCTTCAATCCGGCCACCGGGGCCGTGGAATGTCGCGAGGAGAGTCGCTTCGCGGAACTGTTGCTCTCCTCACGCCCCCTGCCCGCCCCGCGCGATGCCGAAACGGCGCGATGCCTTTTGCAGGGAGTTCTGGATCTCGGCCTCGCCTGCCTGCCGTGGTCGGACCGGGCCCGGGCACTGGTCGCGCGGGTGCGTTTCCTGCGCAAGGCCTGTCCGGAACTCGGCCTGCCCGATTTCACGGATGCCGCGTTGCTCGCCACTCTGGAGGACTGGCTGGCACCGATGCTGGAGGGCTATGCGCGGCTGGCGGATCTCACGGCGAATCTTCTTGAGCAGGCGCTCTTGAACCAGATCGATCATGCCCAGCGCCGGGCTTTGGGAACCCATGCGCCGGAGGAACTCCTGGTGCCCAGCGGTCAGCACCGGGCACTTTCCTATGGGGACGAGGACGCGCCAGTACTTGCGGTGAAGTTGCAGGAGTTGTTTGGTCTGGCGGATACCCCGCAGGTGGCCATGGGGCGGGTGCCGGTGGTCCTGCATCTGCTTTCACCGCGCCAGATCCCTATCCAGGTCACGCGCGATCTGCGCAGCTTCTGGTCGCGGACCTACCCCGAAGTGCGCAAGGAGTTGAAGGGTCGATACCCGCGCCACCCGTGGCCGGAGGACCCTTGGACCGCGCCCGCCACCCACCGCGCAAAACCGCGCGGCACCTGAGGCGGGGAAATCAGGACACGATGCGCTTGCGCAGAGTCAGACGGTTGCGGCCTTCCAATCGCGCGTATTCGAGTTCGTCCATCATTTCGCGCAGGAGGTGAATGCCGAGGCCACCGATTGGGCGATCTTCCAGTGCCGCATCAAGATCCGGCATCGGTGCGGCAAGGGGATCGAAGGCCGGGCCGTCGTCTTCGAGGCACAACGCCACTTCACCATCATTGAGCGCCAAGCTCACTTCGACTGCCGGCTCGCGGCCGGGCGCAGCGCCGTGGGTGGCAATGTTGACGAAGAGTTCTTCCAGTGCGAGTTCGAAAGTGAAGGCGCTTTCCGGCGGCAGGGCGTGGGCGTCCCAGAACCCCTGCAGCCAAGCAGTCAACCCGGCCAATTCGGCCGGCACGCCGCGCACGGCGCGTGAGGCGACCGCGGCCAGAAAGATCAGCCCAGCTTGGCGAGCGCGGCTGCGCGGTCCGCATGCTCCTCGATGATGCGGCTGAAGCCGCTCACCGTGAACACCTCACGCACGGACTGGGACAGCGAGCACACCACGAAGGGCACACCGGCCGACTTGGCCGCACGAGCACCCACCAGGAAGGAGCGCAGCCCAGCGCTCGAGACATAGCTGAGCGATGTGCAGTCGATGATCATGCCGCGCGGCTTGTCACTGCCGGCGAGCGTTTGCTCCAGCGTGCTCTGGAAACCGGCGGCCGCATCGTAGTCGAGCCGGCCTTCGGGCAGCACGACCACCACGCCATTGACGGTTTCCAGGGTCGTGTTCAAAACGGACATTGCTTGGCTCACTCGGATTCTCCGGATTCAGGCTCTTAATACATGGGCAGCATCATGGCACGGGCGCGGGCGGCTTGATCCTCGCGGATGGCAGCCTCCACGCCCCTCACGACGAGGTCGATGCCACCCACCTCACCGATCCGGCTCTCGAGCCGGTGAATTTCCTGCGCCGACAGGAAGCCCTCGAGCAGGCCACCTGCACGCGCGAGCCCCACCAGCACGGTATCGTGGGGTGTTGGCACATCATCCCCCAACAGGGTGGACATGATTCTGAGTTTCGCTTCTTTCTGCTCCCGGCCATCCATCACGGGATAACGCCGTTCCTTGAGCACCCAGAGGAAACGGGATTCCTTCTGGGCGAGGATGCCGCGCTTGACCAGCGCGGTGAGCGCCAACTGCACCAGCGTCGGTACCTGGGGTGCAAGTTGCAGCACCCACTGCTCCACGCTCAACAGGGTGTCGCCGCTCATCTCGCCGAGGACGAGATCCAGCATCGGATCGCCCGTCGGCGCGCGGGAAAGAATGTGGACTGCGGTGAGATCGGCATCCAGACGGCCCTGGCCATTGAGGTCGACCAGACAGGCGCCGATGAGCGCCATCCCGAATCCCGCCTGGCCCGCGGTGTAAGCCACTGCGCCGTCATCTTCAATCGCCAGCAGGGCAAGCTCTTCGGCGAGACTGATCATGTGTGATTCCTTCAGGGACTGTGTGCAGCTTGCGCGCATGGGCATGAAGACGCCTGTCGGGCTCAGCCCGGACCGCGCGTGACCACCGCGAGAGTGATGTCGTCGGACTGGGGCGCGACTCCTACGAACTCTCGCACGCGGTAAATGATGGCGTCAACCAGCCCAAGTCCCCATCGGCCCCTCTGCAGCTCACCCGGTGTGGCCGACCGACGTAACAGCGCTTGCGGCTCCGTCTCGCGCAGGTCGCAGGCTGGTCGCATTGGGCTTCCGTTGGCCGATGAGCCAACCCCTGCGATTACGCGTCCCCACCTGCCTGCAGGGCCGACTTGGCCGCCGCAAACGGGCACTGTCCGGCCTTGGCATGGCGCCTGTCCTCTGGCGTGATCTGTCTGGCCCACTCAGGGCCAACGATCATGGGGCTGAGGGCATCCCCGTATTCCTGGTTCCACTGCCGCAGCAGCTGCTGGCCGGAAGAAGCCGGGAGCAATCGCCGGAACGCGGCATAGGCGCGCAGGAACAGCCCCACCATCTTGCGTGAGACCGCGGACGGGTGTGGTTGACCCACCGTGTCCAGCAAATGGGCATCGGCACAACAGCGCAGCAGCGTGTACCCGGACCACTTCAGCGGCCCGGG
>Ga0194123_10001936_pt1 | contig 28888 bp, 27 predicted proteins | sample TA2MahsurfametaG_5_FD_155479 | JGI IMG/M metagenome (GOLD analysis project Ga0194123, IMG submission 155479) | Freshwater microbial communities from Lake Tanganyika, Tanzania - TA2015023 Mahale A surface | ecosystem: Environmental > Aquatic > Freshwater > Lake | place: Tanzania: Lake Tanganyika... | reverse complement strand
GTAGGTACTAATCCATATCCGACTCTAGGCAGTGATTTAAAAGTTCACCTTATTGAATCTGATGATGACGTATTTACCTGGTGGCAGGTTCACCAGCAATCTTTTAAGAACCATTTCGGATTTAAACCGCGGGAGTTTATTGAATGGAAAGAGATGGTTGAGAGCGCAACTGGTATAGATAAGTCAGCACGTTGGTTGTTGTTTGAAAACAATTCTCCAATTGGATTTGTTGAGGGCACAGAGATTAAAGCCGATCAAAATACCGGTTATGTCGCAGGTATTGGTGTTATTCCCTCTGCGCAAGGCAAAGGGTATGGCGAAATTTTGCTCCGTTGGATCTTTGCCTATTACGCCGCTATTGGTCGCCAATTCATCGAGTTAAATGTTGATGCTGGAAATGAATCTGGGGCATTACGCCTTTATGAAAAACTTGGTATGAAGCCCAAGCACAGTTGGCAGCACTTTGAAAATAAAGCCTGGGCTAATTCCTAATTTATTCTTCTTTTAAACCCTATTGAACAATCTCCGGATTTGATTCCATTTTTCTTAAGGTTGCAATCCGTTCGGCAATTGGTGGATGAGTGGCAAATAATCTAGAGGCAGCGGAGGCATCAAGTGGAGATTCAATATACATATGAGCAACCGCACTTGATCGAGCTTGCACCACGGTGGTATCTCTTGCTAAGACCTCAAGTGCTGAACGAAGTCCAGCTGGATTTCTGGTGAATGAAACTGCAGTTGCATCAGCTAAAGATTCACGTTTTCTAGAAACTGCTGACTTAAGCATGGTTGCAGCAATCGGTGCAAGGATAAGTGGAATGATGGCAAGAAAAATTGGCATTTGATTGCCACCATGGTCTCGATTTCTACCACCGCCAAACCAAAGCATTCTCATTAAAATATCTGAAATAAGAGCAACAACTCCAGCGGTAGTTGCAGCAACTGCCGAAACCAAGGTATCTCGATTAGCTACATGTGCCATCTCATGCGCTACCACTCCTTGTATTTCATCCCTATCCATTGAATTTAGCAATCCAGTAGTAAATGCTATTAAGGCGTGGTTTGGATTCCTGCCGGTAGCAAAAGCATTTGGAGCTGGGTCTTCAACAATAGCCACCTTTGGCATCGGTAATCCTGAGGCGATGCATACCTCATTAACTAAATTAAATAGCTGTGGGTGATCTGATTGTTCAATTACTTTTGCTCTTGTCATTTTCAAAACCAATTTATCTGAGGCGTAATAAGAGCCCCAAACTGAAACTAGTGATATGCCAACGGCAAGTGGAATTACGCCAGCCCCTGAACCACCAAAACTTGCAATTGCAATGTATGCGATAAACCAAACAAGTACACCCATGAAAAACAAAAGAAAAAAAGTTTTTCGACGATTAACAGCTTGTAATGCGCGAAAATTTGCCATTATCAAAACTTGACATTTGGAACATTACGAGCAGATGGATCATCTACTTCATAAAATTCACGTTCTGCAACCTTAGCCAATCCAACAAAAAAGCTAGTCGGAATAGTTTTTACCGCCGTATTCAAAGTTCTAACTGTCTCATTATAAAACTGGCGAGAGAATGAAACTTTATTCTCGGTAGTTGCTAACTCCTCTTGTAGTTGTAAGAAATTACTTGATGCCTTTAGATCTGGATAGGCCTCAGCAACTGCAAGTAAACCTCTTAGCGCATTGGTTAGAGCACCATCTGCTGCAGCTATAGCTGGCAATGTTGATGCGCTGGTAGAGGCTGCCCTTGCCTGGACCACATTTTCCAACGCCTCTCGCTCATGGGCGGCGTACCCTTTAACGGTTTCAACTAAATTGGGAATCAAATCAGCACGACGCTTTAACTGCACCTCAATCTGAGAAAATGCCTCATCAACCTGCACATTTAACCGAACCAAACGGTTGTATTGAATAATTGCATAAACAACTACAAAGATCAGTAGGAAGATCAAAACTATTGATAGGTCCATAGCGATACAGTATCAAAAGTAGATTTACTGGATTGAAGTAATCTCTGGTCTTAGGTCATTGACCTTACGCGGTGTCGTAAATCAATGCGGAGGGGGAAACCCTCCTACTATCCCACTCCGTTTGTGTATGAGAACTTAGGTAGGATTGTTAGGTGAACTTAAATCCAGATAAGAATTTCCCCAGCCAGATCTCAGAATTTCTAGCCTCTCGTCGTACCACCCGTGACTTTCTACCAAAGCCAGTACCTCAGGAGATCATTGAGCAAATATTGACCGACTCTCTAACTGCACCAAGTTGGTCAAATACCAGACCATTTAAGGTGGCAGTTGCGACCGGTGAGGTTCGGGATCGAATAAGTAATGAGTTCTTATCTAGATGGTCGGTCCTATCGCAAATTATGCGCAAGGGATTAAAAAACAAGTTACGACTTATTTACTCTCGCTATGGACTGCCCACCAGCAATCGATCAATAATCAAACCTTATGTAAAGGAGTTGCGACCAAGAGCGCAACGTGTTGGTAAAGAGTTGTATGAGCTATGTGGTGTAAAACGTGGCGATAGAGCTGCCAGAGATTTGCAGTGGGGAAAGAACTATGCATTCTTTGGTGCACCAGTTGAGTTGTTTATTTTCATCCACAAAAGCCTTCATGTTTACGCCGCCTCTGATGCTGGTTTAATGATGCAAAATCTAATGATCTCAGCTCACGCGCATGGTCTTGGCACCTGCGCACAAGGTGCTGTCAATATTTGGGATGATGTCATTAGAAAAGAGTTTGATATATCAAAGGATTACCGACTGTTGTGCGGCTTGGCAATTGGCTACCCAGCAGATACCCCAGTCAATAAGTTTCAGGCACATCGAATTGGATTAGATGAGTTAATCATCAAACCAAAGAACTCAAAGTAGTTGGGTCAATACCCATTCAACATCTTTGTCGCTTGGAAAAACTGGGTAGTGGTGTTTAATAATTCTTCCATCCTTGATAATCAAGGTTAATCTCTTAAGTAATTTCATAGAATTTACCTCAAAGGTAGGAAGATTAAGGGCATTAGCAAAGAGTAAATCTTCATCACTTAAGATCTCATAAGGCAATTCAACTCGATTCTTTAACTCCTTTTGGTAGGCACTACTTTGCACACTTAATCCAAACAAGAAATCTAAGTTGCTCTTTAACTTTGGATAGTTGTCCCGATAGGAACATGCTTGTGGAGTGCAGCCGCGAGCACCCGGAATATCATCCCAGCCATCAGGCAGTGCAACCCCTGGTACACCTGTCATCGGATAAATAAACACAACTGTTGTTCCAGTTAGTGATGCCAACTCAACCAAGCTGCCATCGGTTGCCTTTAATGGGATTGATTTTAATAACAATCCATCTAGATGATCTGCTGCCCCATCATCTTTTGGAATTGGCAGATTATCTGGCAGAGCTAGGTAATCTGCTGGAGGTTTTTGCGTCATATCCGCCTAGTCTTAGGTGAAGGCAGTAGATCTAGAATTAAAACCGAGCCAATTATCACAAAGGATGCACCAAAGAGTTGTATCAAGGTAATTGCCTCATTTAAGTAAAAAGCTCCAACTAATACCGCGACAACCGTAACTAGGAACTCCACCGAAATGGATCTGGTTGCGCCAATTTTTGCCACTAGAGAAAAGTAAATTACATAACAAAAGGCGCTACAAAAAACTGCAAGTAAAACCATATTAAGCCAATCAACTACCGCTAGACCAGATTTTATCGGCACAAAAAATAAAATCGGTGCGGTAAACAATCCACCAAAGAAGAAAGCGCCAATTACCTGCTCCCAATTTCCAGCTGATGACATCTTCAACTTTGAATAATTGCTACCAAAAGCAGCGCTGATACAGCCAATTAGACAAACCCCAAACCCTAGAAAAAATTGATCACTTAACTCCGCGCTGGGAAAACCAACTAAGAACACAATTCCAATAAAACCTAGCACCAATCCAATCTGTCCCACCTTGTCGATTCTCTCAATTTTCATCAGCCGACCGATTACTGAGGAGAACAACGGAATGGCCCCTACCAAAATAGCTGATAAGGCGGTCCCAATTCTGGGGACTGCTAGTGATAATCCAATCAACTGAATTGCAACGGTGGCCACACCTAAAACAGCAAAATGCTTTATCCCAATAGAAAAATCTAATCTTCGACGAATCATCTTAGCCAGCAGGTACAAACTGCCACTGGCGATAAAAGCTCTAACTGAAATAGCCGCCGCCCAATCAAAAGCCTGCACCACACGCAGCAGCAAGAGAAATGAAAAACCCCAGATCAACGCCAGTATGGCAAATTTGGTGGAGATTTCAACCTTCATTTGGTAAGGCTAGCCCAACTACTCTTTCAAATTTGGTGGTTGCAATCGATACTCAACTGGCGTTTTACTAAATGTGATTGGGTTTGCCACCGATTTAACCCCATCTACCTCCACAATTGCAGATAAACCCAAAGATTGCGCTAGATCAAATGCCTCTTTTATATTGTTAACCAAACCAGCTGGAATTGAAACCTTAGATAACTTTAAGATCCAATAATCTGCCATTTGTTTAACAAATATTGGTTGCAAGTGCGCATTTAGTTGGTCAAGATTTTCCACTCGCAATTCATTTGTTGCAAATCGTTTATCTGCAAGCAAGTTTGGATCAACCACAGAGGCAAATTTAATAAATTGTTGATCACTTCCTACTGCCACGATAAATTTCTTATCCTTAGCATCATAAAGTTGATATGGCGCAATTGATGGATGGGCATTTCCCATTGCCTTTGGAATCACTCCGGCAGAAAGATAGGCAGATGCTTGATTTACCAATGCAGATAAGGTGGAGCTAAGTAGATTTAATTCAACCTTTTGCCCTACTCCCTGTTCATCCCGGGCTCGAAGTGCTGCCAGAATTCCCACCACTGCGTGTAATCCAGTAATCACATCGACAAGTGCAACACCCACCTTGGTTGGCTCACTGGGGCTCTGGCCAGTAATGCTCATTAACCCACTCATCCCCTGTAGAAGTAGGTCATAGCCAGTTAGATTTGCAGCCTTTTCTGATGTACCAAAGCCAGTAATTGAGCAGTAGATCAATTTTGGGTTATTGGAAATTAACTTTGAATAACCAAGGTTGTACTTTTCCATACCACCTGGACCAAAATTTTCTACAACTACATCAGATGAGTTAATCAATTCAACTGCGCGAGCTTGATCTGCTGAATCTGCTAGATCTAACTGCAAACCCTCCTTATTGCGATTAACCGATAAAAAGTAGGTGGCATTTCCATTTTTATCAAAGGGTGGTCCCCAGGTACGGGTCTCATCACCAACACCTGGCCGCTCAACCTTAACCACATCTGCTCCCAAATCAGCTAATAACATGGTCGCATATGGGCCTGCTAAGACTCTAGAAAAATCTGCAATCTTCACCCCCGCTAATGGTGGTTTCATCTCTTACCTAGCCAATCACTCATCACATTTAATAGCAGATCAACATCACTTTTGGTGATTACTAATGGTGGTTTAATCTTCAACACATTGTTATCTGGTCCATCACAGGAGAGTAATACACCCTTTGTAAGTGCAAACTCCATTAACTCTGAGACCTCTTTAGTAGCTGGCCTCTTTTCATCCTGCATCATCTCAACTCCAATAAATAATCCACTTCCCCGCACATCGGCAATGATCGGATAACTCTTTGCTAATTGGCGAACACCATCTTGTAAATAATTTCCAATAACCTTTGCATTAAGTTGCAATTTTTGATCATAGATAACCTCTAGTACTGCCTGACCAATTGCAGCACTAACTGGATTTCCACCAAAGGTATTGAAGTACTCCATCCCATTATTAAATGAGGCAGCAATCTGTGGTGTTGTAACAACAGCAGCTAGTGGATGACCATTACCTAGTGGCTTACCTAGTGTGACAATATCTGGCACAACACCATGTAACTCAAAACCCCAAAACTTTTCCCCAACCCTTCCCATACCAATCTGCACCTCATCACTTACACAAACTCCACCATTGGCCCTGACCACTTTAAATGCTTCGGCTAAGTAGCCGGGAGGCAAAACAATTTGTCCAGCGGTTGAAACTATAGATTCAGCAAAAAAAGCAGAGAGTGGTTGTTTTAACGAAGTAATGCTTTTCCTAAGATTACTTAAATATTTTTCAGTTGCGCCCTTGCCGGTAAATTTGCCGCGAAATAGATCAGGTAGTTCAGCTACGCCAACATGTTTTGGCGCACCAGCCCCACCCTTGCCCAAAAATTTATAGGGACTAATCTCTACAACAGATTGGGTGTGACCGTGATAGCCATGGCGAAGGGCAACTACTGCCTTAGCATTGGTATGAGCTCTTGCCAATCTAATTGCCAGATCATTTGCTTCACTACCACTATTAACAAAAAATATTACCGAGAGTGGATCTGGCATGGTGCTGGTGATCGCCTTGCCATACTCAACAATGGTTTGATGTAGATACCTGGTATTGGTATTTAACACAGACATCTGTGCAGCAGCTGCTGCAACTACTCTTGGATGTCCATGACCAACATGTGCCACATTGTTTACCAAATCTAAGTAGCTCTTACCCCGCTCATCAAAAAGATACGCCCCTGATCCAGAGAGAATATTTATTGGATTTTTGAAGTTAAGTGAGAGATTTTGGGAAATTACTACCCGGCGATCACTTTTAATGCTGGCGGGTGCAATTTTTGCATGAGCATCTGTGCCACTTTCAATACCTAAGATCAGATTGGGATTTAAAGAGATGCCGCGCCAAAGTGAGATCTCATCTCTTGGCGCAACACCATAAATATCAATTCCCATTCCACATAAATCTGTGAGTAATTGGAAATGTGTATGTGGTGGCCAACCGACATTTTCCTCCTCTTTACCCATGCGACCAATTAAGTCACCAGCCTTAATTTCTTTTCCTATTTTCCAATCTGGGATCGAATCAATAGAAAGATGGCCATAAAGAGTCCAAAATGGAATTCCTTGATCTGTCTTGTGGCGCAAAACAACAACCGGTCCATAATCGAGATAAGTTGAGTTGTTGTTAAACAACTCAATCACACCATCTAATGGGGCGTAGATAGGAGTGCCTGCGGGCATTCCAATATCTACTCCTAAGTGAAAGGTTCGGGCACTTTCTGATGCTGGATTAAATGCCTCACCTTGATAGACATTTCTATCCTCGCAGTAGTAACCAATAGATACCTCTGCTCCACTCTTTGCCATCAGCTCTTCAATCGCTTTAGTACTTCTGGCAATCTCAGGATTATCAAAGGACCAATTAATATAAACTTTCTTTAATTGAGAAAACGGCTTATCTAACAAGTTAGCCGGAGTACTGCTTAATAGGTAATCTCGAATCAATTTGGCATTTGGATTTGCCTCAAGTCCAATTGCATTCCGCAATCTATAGTGAGCAAAATTGTCATCAAATTGATCCAGCAGAGCAAGGCACTTTGGCACATCACTTTGTGAGATTGTTAAGTAATTATTCTCTGGATTTTGAGCCTTTTGTAGAGCGGCATTTGCCACACTAGATGCCAATCTCACCTTGACTAACTCAATAAAAATTTCTAACTCTTCCAGGTTGATTGGATTAACACTGTGGTAACCGCGAACAAACTGTGAAATCTGCTTAACCGGGTCATCAGATTTAAGTCCAACATATGCGGCAGCGACTGCAGCACCCACTATTTTTGGCGCGTAAATCATGTCTCCAAAATCAATTAAGAATACTCTCTCATCTTTTTCAATTATGTTGTAATCATTTCCATCATTATGAATTACTTGCATCGGCATCTTTTTAAGTTTAGGCAGGGAGTTTTGATGGAAACTCTTTATAGTTTTTTCTACCAACTCCCGCACCTTCGAATCAGTAATCTTTTGGCTCCATTTGAGGATCTGGCCTGCCTGCAACATGTTCCATATGAAAGGAGCATTTAAGGATTTCTTCTCTACTGAACTTACCTTTAAGTTAAGTAAGCTTTTATCGACTGCGGCAATCAATCGCCCCAGCCGTTCGATCTCCTCGGAACTATGCTCTGCCCTATCACCCCATGCCAAGCCCTCATAGAAACTCAGTAGCCTGGCTGCTGAATTTTTGCTGGGATTGACCAATAACTTCTTAGTCTTGGTAGAAACAACCATCGGACAGGAAGTTAGGCCTTCGCCTTCAAGGAATTTAAGAACTTTATTTTGAAGGTTGAGTTTGGTTTTCAAAGCTGCATCCACTTTTGGATAAACCTTCAAAACATAATTCTTATCAGCACAAACTTTAAAATTGATATCCCGTTCACTAGGTAGTGAGAGTAATTCTGCTTTTACTCCCCAGTGTTTCTTAAGTAGGTTTTTTGCCTCTACCTCCTGCACTTAACTACCCCTAATCATTTTAGAACTTCCCATTGGTGAGTATGAATTCGGCCAGTGCCGCATCTTGAATGCCAAGTCCAACTGAGAAATAGAAAATAACCTGTTCTTTACTCTCTCTACCTTTGATCTTGCCAGCATATACACCACCAATGGATTGAGCGTATTGCCAGGATCGTTCATAATTTTCCAGGGTTTTAACCACTGATCCTGATTGTTCTGAAATAGTTTTTGCATCATCGCCAAAAACCTTATCAGCCACAGATAAGGCCGAGACTGATACCTCAAGCCGATTAGGCGCAAAAGAGCCAATAGAAATGCACGTGGAACCAGAATTTAACGCACTCTTAATAACCGGCTCTTGAGAGTTAGTACAGATGAAGATCAAGTCACAATCATATGCAGCTTGTATATCTTGAGTAGTCTCAATTCCCAAATCATTTTTCTTTGATACTTGATCAATACCAATAATTTTTTTTGGTTTAAAGATTTGTTGAGCCGCCTGTAAATGCGCCACACCCTGATGACCCACTCCAATCACGGCAATTTTTTCAACTGTATTTGCTAACTCCTTTGCTGCTGCCATACTGGCGCAGACGGTCCGCCACTTAGTGACTGCCTCACCATCTAAAAACAATTTGACGCTTCCAGTTTGCGCATCGATAACTGAAACCGTGGTCTGCACTACTGGAATATCTCTTGAGGTATTACTTGGCACTACGGTTCCAAATTTAACAATAGTCGGACCATCCTTTGAGGCGCGGGCGATATAAGAGAACTGAGCATTTTCATTTTGCGACAAAATCGCACGAGGACCCATGACAGCCTCATCCAAGAAATAATTCTTAAATACCTGCTTTTGGTTTTCCATGATTAGTTCATATGAACACAAATTATTTATTTGATCGGCTGAAACAAAGGGGGTTTGTGCAATAGCCATAGCCATAGTGTAGTTAAGAATGCGTACAATAACGAGATGGAAAAGATCACACCCTCGTCTTATTCAATCATGCGGGTTGCATCTAGGGCAGATATTACTTCCGCGATGAAAGACTCATTAGTTCAACTGCTAAAGGATGCAGTAGATAATAACTTTTCAGTTGGATTTATGAAGGATTCTACAGAAGCTGATTTTGATAAATTTTGGAGTGATGAAATTGCATTATGCGAATCAGAAAATAAATTGTTTTTGGCGGTATCAGAAAATCAGGTACAAGGTTGTGTAATTGTTACTCGAGAGGAGCGTGCCAATGGCAGGCATCGAGGTGAGTTGCGCAAACTACTGGTTCATTCCAAAGCACAGGGTATCGGCATAGGAACGAAGCTTGAAGAGGAAGCTACCAGTTATGCTCGCCAGATTGGTTTAACGCTTTTATATCTAGACTCAGCTACTAACTTTCTTGTGAATGGTGTTTATGAAAAATGGGGGTGGAGTAAGAGTGGTGAAATTCCCCAATTTGCTAAAAATCCCGACGGAGAACTTGTATCAACCTGGTTTTTCTATAAGTTACTAAGTTAAAAGGAGTTAAACTCATCTCATGCGATCTGGCTTTATGTTCTTTTGGGCAATATTGGTTTCTGCTTACATGGTTGTTTCCTATCGAAACAAGGTTAGGGCTGATAAAAATCTAACTAAAGTAAATTGGCAGACCTATAAATTAAAGCTAAGTATGAGTTGGTGGACTGGATTTTTGTGGGCCTCTGTTATCTTCACAATTTACTACTTTGTTATAGCCGCTGGATTGACTAGGTAGCTCTTTACCGTTCATTCCACCTTGGGCTCGTACTTTTTGGCGGATAGATAGATTCGGTAATCAAAACAATACCTGGGGTGGTAATTTCAGATCGCTGTTTAAGAACCTTGGCAAGATTATTCAAATCTGTGTCAACAAACTCAATTCCAAAGGAGGCTGCTAACATCTTCCAATTTGGGTTAAATAAATTTACCCCTCGCTCTGGGTGGTGCATGACCTTTTGATCAAATCGCAACATTCCGTAACCGCCATCATCATGGAGCAATATTGTCACTGGCAATTTCTCTTGTGCCACAGTTGCTAACTCCCCTAAGCCAAAGGCGATGCCACCATCGCCGCAAACAAGTAAGGTGGCAAGACCAGCTGCACTAGCTCCTAAGCTAGCTGGCAATCCAAAGCCTAAAGTTCCCCAGCCAACTGGATACCCGATTTGTCTTGGCCGATTGGCTTTTAAATAAACTCCAATCCAGTAACCAGAGATGGCCATATCGCAAACAATTTGATTTTCACTTGGCCAACTTTTTTCAACTGCAGCAACCAGCGCCATGCCAGCTTCACCGCTCTGACTTGAGGCAATTCTTTCGCGAGCAAAAAGCGAGATCTGTGCTGAATCAACCCACTTTGCCCTGCCATCTAGTTTTAATAACTTAGAAATTACCCCAGCAAGATTTGAGCTTTGAATTATCACATCAGCTGCGATGTTACGAAGTGCATTTGTGGGATCGGCATCAATTAAAACAATCTTTTGTGGAAACTTTATGCTCCAGTTCTTAGTGTTCATGCCATCTAACTGGGATCCAAACACCAATAAAGCCTCGCATTGAGCTAAAAGATTCTCGGCCTCAATCTCATGAATCGGAATACTTAAATAATTGTTACTTGAACTGCCCACGCCTCGACCAGCAAATGAGGTAAAGATGGGAGCACTTAGGTGATTAGAAAGAGTTGCTATCTCTTCAGTGACTTCGGTGGCGCCTCCCCCAGCCCAAATTCCAATTTTTTTAACTTCTGAGAGTAGTTCCTCTACAGATTTGATATCAAAATCTGTGTTATCTAATCGATTAGCAAATGCAATAACTTGTTCACTTGGCTTGGGTATTGGATCTTTATACTCTTGGCTTAACAGATCTGCGGGTATACCTATATACCCAGCTCCAGTTGGTGCAATTGATAAGCACTTTATGAAATCTACAACTGTTGAGATCGCCTCATTTGCAGATTTACAACTCTTTGAAAGAACTAACTCTTGATTACCAATCAATAATCGTTTTGCAAGTGGGGTAAAAAGCGCACTTTGATCATTCATCTCATGCAAAATTCCACGAGCACCCTCACTTAATCTATTTTTCATTGGTGCCTCTGATGAAATTACTAAAACTTGAGAGCCAGATATAGATGCCTCACCAAATGCACCGATGGTGTTAGCAGCACCTGGACCAGTGGTTGTAATCGCAACCGCTAGCTGACCAGTTGCTCGAGACAGCCCATCTGCTGCATAGACACAGCTTTGCTCATGTCGAACACTGACAATTTCTGGAAGATCTTTTGATAACGCATTCCAAAAAGCTAGGTTGTGGACGCCAGGAATTCCAAATGCCTTTTTAACACCGGCCTTTGCGAGCAACTCTAAAATCACCGCAGCAACAGTCCTAGTTGAGCCTTCCATGTTCAAACCATATCGGCATTTTCTAAATTTGCTTATCTAGGAGAGAATGCTCTTATGTTTACATCCACTAACCCATCAAATCTCAATGAAGTTATTGCAACGGTGCCCGAGGCCTCAGCAAATGAAATCCTTACTGTTTTGAAAACTGCCAAGAGTGCGCAAAAAGTTTGGGCAAAGTTGCCAGCACCAACTCGAGGGCGAATAATTGCAAATGTTGGCAGATTAGTGGAGAGTAATAAAGAAACACTCGCAAGATTAATTACCAAAGAGATGGGTAAGGTTTACTCCGAGGCGCTAGGTGAGGTTCAAGAGGTAGTAGACACCTGTGATTTCTTTCTGGGTGAGGGCAGACGTTTATATGGTCAAACTGTTCCAAGTGAGATGCAAAATAAAAACTTATTCACCTTTCGCATGCCAGTTGGAAATGTTTTTGTAATTACCGCAGGTAATTTCCCAACAGCAGTGCCTTCTTGGTACATAGTCCCTGCACTCTTGGCTGGTAACACTGTGGTTTGGAAGCCATCAGAGTTCACTCCTGCAGTAGCAAACGCCTTGAGTTCAATCTTTCATGCTGGTGGAGTGCCAAAGGATGTTTTGATAACTGTAGTTGCTGATGGCATTCAAACATTTACCGCACTTGAGTCTGGTCTTAAAGAGGGTGTAATCAATAAAGTTGGTTTTACTGGTTCAACTGCAGTCGGAAAGAAAATTGGTGCAAAAGCTGGAGAGTACATTCAAAGTGCTTGTTTAGAGCTTGGTGGCAAAAATCCGATGGTAGTAATGGATGATGCAAATATAGATTTGGCACTTGAGGGAGCATTGTTTGCCGGTTTTGGCACTGCCGGGCAACGTTGTACCTCACTTGGCACCCTTTGGATTCAAGATTCAATTTATGACAAAGTCTTAGAAAAATTTACATCTTTGGTTGAAAATGCAGCTGTAGGAGATCCCTTTCAGAATGTGCTTTTTGGGCCAATGATCTCTCAAAAATATTTAGAGAATCACTTAGAGCACCTAAAAATGATTCAATCTCACCACAAAGTTATGGGATCTACATCAACTGGCAGAATTACCTCCTCAAATCCACGCAAGGGTTTTATAGGTGATCCAGATAAGGGTTACTTTGCCCATCCAGTAATTGTTGCTGGAATTGCAAAGAGTGATCAGCTTTACTCAACTGAGACTTTTGGTCCACTTGTTACAGTTGGAAAGTTTTCAACATTAGATGAAGCAATTGATCTTGCAAACGGCCATGGATATGGACTTTCTTCAGCTATTTATACCAAGGATCCCCAAAATGTTTGGCGATTCCGAGAAGGAATATCTGCTGGAATGGTCTCGATAAACAATTCAACTTCAGGAGCTGAAGCACATTTACCATTTGGCGGAAATGGCTTAAGCGGAAATGGCTCAAGGCAAAGTGGTATCTGGGTACTTGATCAATTTACTAGATGGCAGTCAATGAATTGGGATTGGTCAAATAAGTTGCAAAAAGCACAGATGGATACAATTGAAATTAAACATGATCCAAACTTTGTTTTAAAAATATAACTATGTCTCTACCTAGCCACGTAGATGTTGTAATTGTTGGCGGTGGAGTGATGGGTACCGCAACTGCATTTCATCTAGCTGAGGCTGGTATTTCAGTTCTACTCTGTGAGAAAAATGAGTTAGCCAGTGGCTCCACCTCAAAGGCTGCCGGAGGCGTTCGAGCAAACTTTTCTGATGAATTTAACGTAGCACTTGGGGCTAGGTCGTTAGAGCTATTTACAAATTTCAGCCGTAGACCAGGTTATGAAATTGATTTACACCGATCTGGATATTTGTTTGCTTTAACAAACCAGCAGGATGTTGATCTGTTTGAAAAATCAACCAAGATTCATCACCAATTTAATGTCGAATCAAGAATGTTGACGCCAAATGAAGCAGGAAAGATTTCACCCTTACTTAACACAAAAGATTTAATTGCGGCATCATTTACTCCAAATGATGGACACTGCACGCCTGAGGCGGTGGTACTTGGTTACGCAGGCGCAGCTAAAAAACTTGGTGCAACAGTTTTAACAAATACCGAGGTAAGTGCAATTAATCTCGACTCTGGTGAAATCACATCAGTAACTACCACCGCTGGAAAGGTGAGAACCAGTGCTGTAATAAATTGTGCTGGTGTGTGGTCACCGCATATAGCTGCAATGGTGGGACTGGATTTACCTGTGAAGCCATACAAACGTGAGTTAGTTATTACCCAAGCTTTGGATGAGACTTTTTCCGATTTACCTCCAAAGATGCCAATGACGATTGATTACTCAACCTCTTTGTATTGGCATCGAGAAGGTAAAGGTTTGTTAATGGGATTTTCTGACAAATCTGTTGAGCCTGGCTTTGATCTAAAACGTGATCCAAAGTTTCTTGAGAAGTTAGGTGCTATCGCTATGGTAAGAGCGCCACGGCTTATGGAGGTCGGAATTGGAAAAGGTTGGGCAGGCTTATATGAAGTAACACCCGACCATAATGCGATACTTGGTGAATTCAACAAAGTATCTCGATTTTTCTATGCTACAGGTTTTAGTGGCCATGGCTTTTTACAAGGACCTGCGATTGGTGAAATTTTGCGAGATCTCTACCTAAACAAACAACCCTTTGTAAAGATTGATAAGTTAAGTGCGGATAGATTTAACACCTCAGGGCAATTACGACCTGAGTACAACATTGTTTAGTAATGAGATTTATCACCAAATAGGTACTAATAAGTTCAAAATCTTCCAACCTAATAAACCCTCTAGATAGACTTTGCGTATGAATAAACCAGCCGCTTCACCAATCCACCCTTTAGTTTTAATGCAGGTTGAGTCGAGATTAACCGCTGAACAAAAATCAATTCAAACGGTGGTAAGAGATTTTGCTGCCAAAGAGTTAAAGCCAAATATTGCAACCTGGTATGAAGAGGGAAATCTGCCAGCTCGTGAGTTAGCAAAGGCACTAGGCGGCATCGGCGTGCTTGGAATGCACTTGAAAAATTATGGATGTGCTGGAACCGATGCGATGTCATATGGTCTTGCCTGCCTGGAGTTAGAGGCGATTGACTCTGGACTTAGATCCCTAGTTTCTGTGCAAGGTTCACTTGCCATGTTCGCAATTAATAAATTTGGAAGTGAAGCTCAAAAACAAGAGTGGCTTCCAAAGATGGCAAAGGGTGAGGCAGTCGGATGTTTTGGACTAACTGAAGCAGATTATGGTTCAAATCCTTCTGGCATGAAAACTTTTGCCAAAAAAGTTGGTTCTGACTGGGTAATTAATGGTTCAAAAATGTGGATTACCAATGGCAGTGTTGCTGATGTTGCAATTATTTGGGCACAAACCGATGAAGGAATTAGAGGTTTTTGTGTCCCAACCAAAACAGCTGGCTTAATAATCAATCCAATTAAACATAAGCTTTCACTGCGAGCATCAATCACATCTGAGTTAGTTTTCAATGAGATGAAAATTCCAGATTCCTACCGACTTCCAGAGGCTACAAGTTTAAGAGCGCCACTCTTGTGTCTTGCCGAGGCAAGATACGGAATTATTTTTGGATCAGTTGGCGCTGCGCGAGATTGCTTTGAAGTTTCCCTGGCTTATGCCACAACTCGGGAACAGTTTGATGGACCTATTTCAAAACATCAGCTCACGCAGGCAAAGTTTGCTGATATGGCAACAAAGATAACTACTTCGATGTTGCTTGCCTATCATCTAGCCGACCTTAAGGATTCGGAGAAGATTCAACCTGAGCAGATCAGTATGGGCAAGTTTCATAATGTCAATGCGGCTTTAGAGATTGCAAGAAGTGCACGTTCTATTCTGGGCGGAGCTGGAATCACCTCTGAATACTCAATCTTTAGACATATGAGTAATCTAGAAACTGTTCTAACATATGAAGGCACCCATGAAATACATATGTTGGTGCTTGGTCAAGCTTTAACAGGAATAGCAGCGTTTAGATAATCTAATTAAATTTTAGATAGCAAAGAGCGCATCAACTCGATCTCACTTGTTTGAGTTTTTACAATCTGCTCCCCAAAGATTTTTAGCTCTGTAACCTGTGTGCGATTAAGCATTTTCACCATTTCAACCGCCCCCACATGATGCTCAATCATTCCCGCTAGAAATTTCCGGTCAAACTCTGATCCAGTGCTATTTCCCAAGGCTACCAACTCATCATCGGAAAGCATGCCGCCCATACCATCCATTGAGTGGCCAGGATCCTCCGACAACCCATCATCTGCTAACCACTTTTTCATCTGTGTAATCTCCGGGTCTTGAGCTGCTTTGATCTGCGCAGCAAGACTTATTAACTCTTTATTTTTTGAAATCTTTAATGCTAAGTCAGACATAACAATGGCTTGTTCATGATGTGGAATCATCATTTGTAGAAACATTGCATCAGAGGCGGATAAGACTTTTCCTGCAGATGAGTGGTGCATGCCACCCATCATGTTTGAGTGATCATGATCTTTCTTTCCAGAGAGCATGCTTATTCCAAGGATTGCAAGCGAGAGTGCAAGAACTCCAATTACCGAAAGCAAGATTCCAGTTTTCTTATCAATATTTATTTGCATCACAACCCCTTGCCTGAAAGTATAGGCAGAGCCTGAGAATTTACCCCCAAACTAGGTAAAAATTTTCGTGATCTGACTAACTTTTCTATTGATTTAATCAGATAGCTTTTTAGACATAAGATCAATTGTGCGAGAGGACTTGATCATCTGTTGCACCAACGAATACCCCCGTTTTGCATAAAACTCTCGCTCCCCTTCAGTCCAGAGGTAGATTTTTGTAATTCCATACTCAATTGCTTTTCCCTCTGCCAGCTTTAATACCTGACTTCCAATCCCAGTTCCTCTTAGATCTTCTCTAACAATAAAAGCAGCAATCCACGGTTTGTATTGTCGCCACTCTTCAAAATCATCAAAGTCACAAATAGCAATTGAGGCAACTACCTCTGGATTATTTTTTATATCCCTAATAGCCATAAAAAGGAGCTCTTGATCAACTCCATATTGATCCCAGCTGGAGTAATCAGAGTTCATGGCATTCCCATAAAAAAGCCGCCAATCATCAGCTGAAAACTCCTCTTTTCCCTCCCCCCATAAATCAAGACTCCACTGTAAAGGTTGGTCTGCAAACTCTTTTGCAGATGAGACTGGGAGCAGCGAAATTTGTGAAGAGTTAATTTGATTATTCATTTAATCAAATCAGGATGCGATCAGCTCGCCACACATTTTTTCAAATGCCTCGGTATGCCCATCAATATCTGAATCTGTTGTATCGGGTGAAATTAAGGCCATGTTGTGAAATGGAGTTATCAAGAATCCATCATTGAGCATTCGCAGGTGAATGTATTGTTCTAATTCAAAATCACCAGCATCAGCTGCCTGCCTGCCATTTATTGGCGCAGTTGGCGCAAACATGTACTCAGCTCTTGCCCCAAGCCGATTTACTGTCCAATCCAGTTTGTATTGTTTGATTACCTTTTCAACTCCATCTGCCCAACGATTACCAAGTTTGATCATCCGATCAAAATTCTCCTGCGTTAGGACCTTACTCAATGTAGCCCGCATCGCAGCAAGCGATAACGCATTTGCAGCTAGTGTGCCACCAATTCCACCTGTATCAATCACCTCAAGCTCAACCTTTTTCTTAATCTGCTGCGCAACCTGTTCTGTCATACCAAATGCACCAGTTGGAAAGCCGCCACCAATTGCCTTTCCGATAGTTAGAAAATCAGGTGAAAGTGCAAGTTGAGCAGTCATTCCGCCAATACCAACTGAGATCGTGTGGGTTTCATCGATAATCAAAAGTGCGCCAAATTGTCTGGCTAACTTTTCTACCTCTTTAAGATAACCATCCTGCGGTAAGACTATTCCCACATTTGTCATAGCCGGCTCCATCAAAATTGCTGCCACATCACCACGCTGCAAGGCCACCTTCATTGCATCCAAGTTATTAAAAGCCACTACTCGGGTGGTTTTATCCAACGCCACTGGTGCACCAATATTTCCCTCCCGGGCAACTGTTTTTCCTGATTCATCTAAGGTGGCAAAAGTTTCATCCACGCTTCCGTGGTAGCAACGATCAATCACAATTAATTTCGATTTTCCAGTGATTAGCCGGGCATAACGAATGGCATGACGATTGGCATCCGTCGCTGATACTGTAAATTGCCAAAGCGGTAAATTAAATCTACTAGCTAACTCTGCTGAAACAATTGCAGCATCTTGACTAGGAAGCATCACTGATAAGCCCTTACCAACCTGCTCTCTAATTGCGGTAACAGTGGCCTCTGGTGAGTGTCCAGTCATAGAACCGGTATCACCCAGACACAGATCAATATAGGTATTGCCATCAACATCAACAAACCTTGCTCCCTTGGCCTCCGCCACAAATATCGGATAAGCACCGGGCCATTTAGACATCCATGACATTGGTACGCCATTTGGCATACTTTTTTTGGCTGTTGCAAACAACTCGCCACTTTTTGGATGATTTTTTAAAAAGCGTTCATCCTCAATAGCACGCAGATTGGCAAGTCGCTCTCGGTTGATCATGGCATTAACCTACTACTTACTAAATCCGTCTGATTGGATTTACTTCATAACAGGAAGTGCAGCAAGGGCTGCTTCAAAATCCTTGTCACTTAGTACTGAATCAACCATGTTGCCATTTAAAAATGCATCATAGGCGGCAAGATCAAAGTGTCCATGACCACAAAGTGCGGTCAAAATTACTTTTTCCTCACCACTTTCTTTTGCTTTCAATGCTTCAGCAATTGCTACAGCAATAGCATGTGTTGGCTCAGGAGCAGGAACTATTCCTTCAGTTCTTGCAAATTGAACCGCTGCTGCAAAACACTCCTTTTGACCAACACTCTCAGCTGTCATCATTCCCAATTCATAAATGTGAGAGATAAGTGGTGCCATTCCGTGATAACGAAGTCCACCAGCATGAATTGGATCAGGAATGAAATCATGTCCAAGGGTGTGCATCTTCATTAGTGGTGTCATACCTGCTGTATCACCAAAGTCATATGCATACTTTCCTCGGGTTAAAGATGGGCAAGATGCCGGTTCTACCGCTCTAATCTCAGGATTCATTTTGCCTTTGATCTTCTCCCGGATAAATGGGAAGGAAAGTCCAGCAAAGTTAGATCCACCACCGGTGCAACCAACTAACAAATCAGGTGTCTCTCCAACTTTAGCTAACTGTTTTAATGCCTCTTCGCCAATAATTGTTTGATGCATTAAAACATGGTTTAACACTGAACCAAGTGCGTAAGCAACAGTTGGATCAGCAGCTGCAGCCTCTACCGCCTCTGAAATTGCAATACCTAAAGACCCAGAGTTATTTTTTGGATCAAGTGATAACTTGCGACCAGCCTCAGTTAATTGTGATGGTGAGCGGTGAACAGCTGCGCCAAAGACCTCCATCATCAACCTGCGGTATGGCTTAGCATCGTAGGAGCCACCTACCTGCCAGACCTCGCACTCTAAATCAAACAAGGAACATGCAAATGCCAAGGCGGTTCCCCACTGGCCAGCACCAGTCTCTGTTGTAATTTTCTTTATACCTGCTTTTTTGTTGTAGTAAGCCTGCGGTACGGAGGTGTTGGTTTTATGAGAACCTGCAGGTGATACTCCCTCATACTTGTAATAAATTCGAGCAGGAGTACCAAGTAACTTCTCTAATCTTCTAGCTCTAAACAAAGGTGATGGCCGCCAGGTTCGGTAAACATCTAAAACCTCTCCTGGAATATCAATATAGGAATCAGTTGAGACCTCTTGCAAAATTAAATCCATTGGGAATAGCGGTGCTAGATCTGCTGGCCCAACTGGTTGATGAGTACCTGGATGTAATGGCGGTGGAGGTGGTGATGGCAAATCAGGAATTATGTTGTACCACTGAGTTGGCATTTCACTTTCATCCAAAGTTATCTTGGTAAAACTCTTCAAATCCTTAGCTAATGCCATCTTTCCTCCTAGTGAGAATATTGGTCAAGATTAGGGCTCCTACTTGCCCATTAGCAATACTGTTTTAAATACAAAAAAGTGATCAAATCGCCAATCTACTCATCCAACGCCACCAAGAGACCAACCTAAGTTAGGATGGCAATATGAATGATTTGCAGGCACTTTCTGCCCTTACCTTTGGTGCGCAAGCCTTCGTAACACTTTTTGTGATATTGGATCCGCCGGGGGCTGCCCCAATATTTTTAGGCTTAACAGCTGGTAAATCCCTAAAACAACAGCGACGACTTGCTTGGCAGGCTGCTGCAGTCTCACTTTTTGTAATTGTCTCTTTTGCACTCTTTGGCAATGCGATTTTAGATTACTTAAACATTTCACTCGCTGCCCTGCAAGGAGCAGGTGGAATCTTGCTGCTGATCACAGGATTAGGTTTATTGACTGGAACTCTGACGGATAGTAATCCGGCCACCAGTCAAAACATTGCCCTAGTGCCACTTGGCACGCCTCTTCTTGCCGGGCCAGGTGCAATTGTTACCACGATGCTTTATGTACAAAAAGCAGAGGGTAATGATCAACTATCTGCCTTGGCACTTGCCATCATTGCAGTTCACTTTTTAATTGGTCTAACCTTTATGTTCTCCACAAAAATCCTCTCTGTTATCAAAGATTCTGGGGTGGATCTGTTGGCAAGAATTGCTGGATTACTTCTATCTGCAATTGCAGTTGAGATGATTGTCAGCGCAATAAAAGCTTTTTTTAATATCTAGGTAGGTCAATAAAGCACTGTCCTTGCTGGGTAGTATCTTTAACTATGCAAAAATCGCTTCAGCAAACAACCTTTGTAATTGTAGATCTAGAAACCACTGGGGCCTCCCCAAAAAAAGGTGCGGCGATAACAGAAATCGGAGCGGTAAAGGTCAGAGGCGGTGAACAAATTGGTGAATTCTCAACATTTGTAAATCCACTAGCGCCACTTCCAAATTACATAACCGAGATGACGGGCATAACAGATTTAATGTTGGCAAGAGCACCGGTGATCGATGAGGTATTTCCAACTTTTTTAGAGTTTGCTGGTAGTCATACTGAAACGATATTAGTGGCACATAATGCCCCATTTGATTTAAGCTTCTTAAAAAGTGCTGCAAAAGATTTGGATTACACCTGGCCTAAGTATCAAACTCTAGACACAGTGACAGTTGCCCGGCAGTTGCTTACCAAAGAGGATGTACCAAATTGCAAACTTTCCACCTTGGCGGCCTACTTTGGAACTAAAACTGAACCAACCCATCGAGCACTCGATGATGCCAAGGCGACCACCGAGATACTACATGGCTTATTTGAAAAATTAGGTTCTCTTCAAATTTATACAATCGAAGCACTCCTTGAGTTTGCTAAGACAGCAGCACATATTCAAAGAAAGAACTACTGGGGTTTAACCTCTATCTAGCTGAGACGATCTCATTGCTTAACTCAATCCATCGCTTTAATACCGCCGCAGCAGCCCCAGAATCAATTGCCTGATTGGCCAAGACAAAGCCATTAGCAATTTGAGTTTGAAGTGGCAGTTGAAAATCTGCTTTAAATGCAGCGATAGCAAATGCAGCATTTAAGGCAATAGCATCTCGCATCGGGCCAGTTTTACCTGCAAAGATTTGATTTGTAATTTGTGCATTAAATTTTGCATCTCCGCCACTTAATGCAGTAATCGGTGCAAAAGTTATTCCTAAATCAGCTGGGTTAAATACCTCTTGCTTCAACTTTCCCTTACTTATCTGAATCACAGTGGTCGTAGTTGAGATTGATACCTCATCAATTCCATCATCGCCACGAAATACAAATCCCTCCTTACCTTGATCAAGCAATACTTGAGCCATCAGTGGTAGAAGTTCAGCTCGTGCAACACCTACTGCTGCGGCAACCGGCCTTGCCGGATTCGCTAACGGTCCTAAAATATTGAAAACCGTGGGCACACCCAGCTCTTTTCGAGCTGCAACTGCATGTTTCATAGATGAGTGAAATATCGGCGCAAAGCAAAATCCAATACCAATCTTATGAACAGTTTGCTCAACCTCTTTGCCGGTTAAATCAATCTTTACCCCTAAGGCTTCCAGCAGATCAGCTGAGCCTGATTTAGAGCTTGCTGCACGATTTCCATGTTTGACTACTCGAGCACCAGCTGCGTTGGTGACAATTGCCGCAGCGGTTGAAATGTTAATTGTGTTAGCACCATCTCCACCAGTGCCCACCGAATCAACTGCCCGCTCAGAAATATTAATTGGTGCGCTGTATTTATACATTTGAGCAACCAGCGCTTGGACCTCTTGAGCACTCTCTCCCTTTGCCTTTAGTCCTGTTAGGAAGGCTTTGATATCTTCATTACTTGCTTGGCCTTCTAATATCTGGGCCATTGCCCAAGTGATTTGATCATTAGATAAATCTTTTTTATCAGCAAGTGCGGCGAAGATTTGATCCCACTTCATTTGCACCACTTTATTTACTTTGCGAGCGCAGAATCAGATTTCAATAAGCCAGTACATTTGGCTGCAATTGTGAATGGATCAATTGGATGCATAACAGTTGCCTCAGCCCTTGACCAGGTGGCCAACCAATTATCGGAGGTTCGTGCCGTGATCAATAAAACTGGCGGACAATTAAACACCTCATCTTTTAATTGTCTGCACACTCCCATTCCACCCTCTGGAACCGCCTCCGCATCTAAGATAAAAAGATCTACCTGCTTTTTGCTATCAACATATAGGCGTAGTGCATCTGCGGTGGCAAACTCTTTAATCTCATGGTTTGGCAAATCCTTATCCAACTGTTTACCAAGGGCTGCAACAACTGAGCTTCGAACTGTTGAATCATCTGAGTAAAGGGCGAGAACCAACTTTTGCATGTTGATAATCCTACCCAGCCCCTTAACTGAGTACTCCACCTGATTTATTGGGGTCAGGTGATCAGTTTCACCAGATAGTAGGGTTACTACCCCCTCTCAAAATGAGGTTATTTCTACCTATTTCAGGAATAATTTCCTCCATGACTACCTATGCCACCCCATCAGTTAAGACCAACCGTCCTAACCTGGTTGCGGTAGGCACCATTGTCTGGCTCTCATCTGAGTTGATGTTTTTTGCCGCACTCTTTGCCATGTACTTCACCACCCGTGCGGTGCAAGGACCAAAGGTTTGGGCCGAATCTACGAACTTGTTAAATATTCCATTTGCGGCAACAAATACAACTGTGTTGGTGCTCTCCTCAGTTACCTGCCAATACGGTGTCTTTGCCGCAGAGCGTTTTCAAGCTCGTCGAAGTGGCAGTTTGTGGCAGATAAGTAAGTGGGGAATGCGCGAGTGGTTTTGCCTAACATTTTTAATGGGCGCATTTTTTATCGCCGGTCAAATATATGAGTATGCAATCTTGGTTAGTGAGAATTTAACTTTGGCATCTCGTGCTTATGGCTCTGTCTTCTATATGACCACTGGGTTTCATGGATTGCATGTAACTGGTGGTTTAATCGCCTTTTTAATAGTTTTAATTAGAGTCTTTCGGGCACAAAAATTTGGTCACTCCCAAGCCACCACAGCGATTGTGGTCTCCTACTACTGGCACTTTGTCGATATCGTTTGGATCGCCTTATTTGCCGCTATCTATTTGATTAAGTAATTATGAGATTCATTTCAAAATACCGAAAACATAGGTTTGCTTCCCCGCTTTTACTTCTATTTGCATTATTTGGTATTGGCTTAACCTTCTCAGTGGCAAGTGCCACCGAAGCTCCAAAAACTGTTGATGCCGCTGCTCGTTCAACATTGATTGCAGAGGGTCAACAAATATTTCTAAAGGGATGCTCTTCATGTCATGGCTTAAATGCTGAAGGGGCTGGAGTTGCTCCATCTTTAATCGGAGTCGGTGCTGCCTCAGTTGATTTTGTGGTAGCAACTGGCCGCATGCCGATGCAGGATATGAGTCAGCAAGCGATGCGGAAACCGCCGGTTTATAACGAGGAGGAGGTGGCAGCACTTGCTGCCTATGTTGCCTCCTTAGCACCGGGGCCTAGGGCTTACACAAATGAGGAGATAAAGTGGGAGCGCGATGGCAATACCGCTGAAGGTGGTGAATTATTTAGAAATAACTGCGCTATGTGTCATAACTTCGCCGGTCAAGGAGGTGCATTGACTCAAGGAAAGTATGCACCAACTGTTATGGGAGTTGAGGCTAGACATATTTATGAAGCGTTAATCACGGGACCACAAGCGATGCCAGTTTTCTCTGACAAAATCATTACTCCGCAGGAAAAGTTATCTATTATCAAGTGGATCAAATCTGCAGAGAGTGAGCCAAACCTTGGTGGAGCTCCACTTGGTCGGGTTGGACCAGTGACTGAGGGCTTACTGGTTTGGACATTGGGTCTTGGTTTGTTAATTGGAGTGGCAGTCTGGCTAACTGCAAAGGCGAGGTAGCAGGTTATGTCTAAAGAGTTAGAACCGTTAGCAGATCCAGGATTACCTGTGCATGTTAACCGAAAAGCGGATACTGATCCAATAGCAGCAAAGCGAGCTGAGCGTCAGGTTGCAATCTTATTCTCACTCTCTGGAGTGGGAACCTTGCTATTTATTTACTCATTCTTTTTTATCAAGGATGATGTATTTATTTTCTTGCCAATCATGGGAACAACAAATGCTCATCAATTAGGTGTTGGCGTGGGTGTTGCGATGAGTTTGTTGTTTATTGGCTTTGGCGCAGTTCATTGGGCTAAAACTTTGATGCCCGATCAAGAGGTAATCGCATATCGCCACGAGATGAGATCTGAGGAGACGGATCGTCAAGATTTAGTTGCAACCGCGAAAGAGGGTGCAGCTGCTGCTGGATTGGGCCGACGACCTCTCATCAAGCGAACACTCGTTGCAGCTGCTGGTTTGGCAGGTCTGCCAGCGGTTATCTTGTTACGTGATTTAGGACCACTTCCAGGAAACTCTTTAAATGAAACTAGCTGGGCAAGAGGCACAAGGTTGGTAACTGATCCAGGTGATCGACCAATTAAGCCAAGTGATCTTGAGGTTGGAGCTGTTGCTCAGGTTATGCCAGAGCTAGCGCCCGGAAAAAAGCGCAAATTAGAGGATATTGCTAAAGATGCGGTGCTATTGATAAGAATTCGGCCATCTGAGTTTCAATTAGATCCAGAGCGATTGTCTTGGACTCATGAGGGAATAATCGCCTTTTCAAAAATTTGCTCTCATATGGGCTGTGCAGTGGCATTGTATGAACAAACAACAAAACACCTGCTTTGCCCATGCCACCAATCAACCTTTGATGTGACCCGCGCCGCAAAAGTTATATTTGGTCCTTCCGCCAGACCACTGCCACAATTAGCCATTACAGTAAATAGCGAGGGTTACTTAATTGCTAAACAACCATTTAGTGAGGCAGTAGGCCCTAGCTTTTGGGAAAGGAAGTCATGACCGCACGGGAACGCGTGGCAGGAACAGTTGCTAATTATGTAGATGAGCGAACTGGCGCTGCCAAGTGGATGAAAAAAAATCTGCAAAAAGTTTTTCCAGATCACTGGTCATTTATGTTGGGTGAGATTGCACTTTATTCATTCGTCATTCTTCTACTCTCTGGAACCTTTTTAAGTTTTTGGTTTGATCCATCAATGCGCCATGTCACCTATGAGGGCAGTTACCAACCATTAAAGGATGTCGAGATGAGTGCGGCTTACGCCTCCGCTCTTCATATCTCCTTTGATGTCCGTGGCGGATTATTAATGAGGCAGATTCATCACTGGGCTGCGTTGATCTTTATGGCTGCCATAGCGGTTCACATGATGAGAGTTTTCTTCACCGGTGCATTTCGTAAGCCACGTGAGTTCAACTGGATTTTAGGTGTTGCCCTGTTAACGCTGGGAATCGTTGAAGGCTTTCTTGGTTACTCACTACCAGATGATTTGTTATCTGGAACAGGGGTTCGAATTGCACATGCAATTATTCAATCAATTCCAGTATTTGGTACCTACTTGTCATTCTTCGCTTTTGGTGGTGCATTCCCGGGTGAGGTATTTATACCGCGTATTTACATTGTCCACGTCTTATTGATTCCAGGAATTTTCCTCGCTTTGATAACTGCTCACTTAATGTTGGTTTGGTATCAGAAGCACACTCAATATCCAGGACCAGGTAGGACTGAGAAAAATGTCGTTGGTTACCCATTGATGCCTGTTTACATGGCTAAGGCTGGTGGCTTCTTCTTCATCGTATTTGGAATTACCGCTTTCTTAGGTGCTGTAGCTTCGATAAATCCAATTTGGCTATATGGCCCTTATACTCCAGCACAGATCTCAGCTGGCTCGCAACCTGATTGGTACATGGGTTGGCTAGATGGTTTGGTTCGAATGGCCCCACCGTTTGAAACCTATCTCTTCGGTTACACCATCTCCTGGAATATCTTGTTACCCGGATTAATAATTCCCGGAGTTATTTTCACAGGTATAGCGCTCTATCCATTTATTGAAAGTTGGATGACTGGAGATAAGCGTGAGCATCATCTATTGGATCGACCACGAAATGTGCCTAATCGAACTGCACTGGGAGTTATGTCATTGACTTTCATGGTCGTGGCGTTAATAAATGGTGGTAATGATTTAATTGCAACTCATTTTGATCTGTCCATCAATCAGATCATGTGGTTCTCTCGTATCGGTATCATCGTGCTGCCACCATTAGCATTTGTGATTACAAAGCGAATCTGTCTGTCATTACAACGAGCAGATCGTGAGGCAGTACTTCATGGCAGAGAGACTGGACGGTTAGTGATGCTGCCACATGGTGAGTTTATTGAGATTCATGAAGAGCTCTCCGCCGAGAAGAAATTTGCCCTAACTCAACATGAGCAACCTAAAGCAATTGCACTGGTAACTGAGGATAACCAGGGTGTTTTAAATCCAAAGGGTTTAAGAGCTAGGTTGCAGGCAAGATTTAGCGCAGCTAGTGCTGAAAATATCGCTAAACCAACTGCAGCTGAGGTTAAAGAGTTAGAGAGTGGTCACCACTCATAAAGGATTAAGAAATAGCCCTGCACATTAATTTGTCTGGGGCTATCTTTTTTGCTCTCCTTAGATACCCCAATTGATGCTTGCTAAAACATGTTAACTTACAATGTGGGTGTGAATAGATCTTTATGGCGAGGTAGTACTCCCCTACCTGCACGCAGATCGATTACCTCCTCAAACTCATTTGATATTGCAATAATTGGTGCAGGATTTAGTGGCTTGTGGAGTGCTTATCATCTGAAGCAGCTACAGCCATCTCTAAGAATTGCAATCTTTGAACAAAATTATGTCGGCTTTGGAGCAAGTGGCCGCAATGGTGGGTGGGCATCGGCAGAGTATCCCACCTCAAACCCTAGAGTTATTAAAGAGCATGGCAGTACAAGTTTTAGAGATCTGCGTAAAGCTTTAATTGAATCCATTGATGAGATAGGCCAAATCTCTACTGAAAATAATTGGCAAATTGAGTATGCAAAGGGTGGTGCCTTAGTTTTTGCTACCAATAAAGCACAACTTACTCGAATCTCTAGAGAGATAGATGATGAGCATAGGCTGTTAAATCAAGATCAAGCACGAAAGTTGCTTAACGTGGCAAACATAACTGGGGGTGTTTTCACCCCACATTGCGCAGCCTTAAACCCTTTTAAATTAACGCAATCACTAGCTAGTTATCTAGAGGCAGTTGGGGTTGAGATATATGAGAACTCTAAGGTTGAAGAGATTTTTGATCGGCAAGTTTTAGTAAATGGCCACAAGATTTCTTGCCAGCTTTCTATTCGAGCTACTGAAGCCTTCACAGATAGAAAATGGCTAGCAAATCAACAAATACCAATTTACTCACTTATGGTTGCAACTGAGAGGCTTCCGATTGAGATATTAAATCAAATTGGAAATACTCAGCGCGCAACCTTTCAAGAGGCATGTAACTTAATTACTTACGCTCAAATTACCGGGGATAATCGATTAGCCATTGGTGGTCGTGGGGTTAGGTATAAATTGTTCTCGCACCTATCTAATCGAAGTGAGTTAGATAATCGAATGCACTCTGCCTTAGAAAGACGGGCAGTTAAGTGGTTTCCACAGTTACAATCAGTTAAGTTTGAATACCGTTGGGGCGGTCCAGTAGCACTTACAAGAAGGTGGCAAAGCTACTTAAATTACAATCCAATTACTGGACAAGCCGCTATCGGTGGATATGTTGGAGATGGTGTAACACTCTCATATCTGGTAGCCAAGACGCTTGCGCAAATGATAAATGGTGAAGAGGTTGCTAATTTGCCTTTTATAAATCAAAGGATCGGCCGCTGGGAACCAGAGCCAATTAGATATCTTGCGGTAAATGCTGGCTTTAAAGCAACTGTTGCGGCAGATTTTGAAGAGAGAGTAACCGGTCGCCCAAGTTTAATTGCCTCACTTATCGATCCTTTGATTAATCGATAGCCGCTTAAAAACTTAACCCAGCACAGGCTGGTTTAGGTCCAGCATTGGTATTTCCATAACGATGTTGGGTGATGGAAACACTTTGCTCTAAAAACCAACGAGCGATTTCAATATCACCTCTGGAAGTGATTGGCCTGCGATCACAAGAAACCCCGTTTTTCATCAATTCATAAACTGGCGGAATTTCAGCTGAGAGCCATCTAACCCGATCAAAGGCAATTGCATGTTGGGCAAACTCTTGGGTACTTTCAACAACGAGGTTGGCTAATCCAGGAATTAAAGAGTCGCTACTTAACCTGGTGATCACTCCTAAATCTTTTTTTAACCAGGCAAGAAAATCCAACTCATCTTTGCTAGTTCCGCTCTCTATTCTCACCAAAAAACCTTTTTTATATCTGCGATAGCGCTGAATATTTTGCTCCACATCAAGAGCAGATATATCAATTGCCAAACCTGCCGTAGATTTTATCCATTTGTTTGCTGCCTCTTTCATGGGCAGGAAGTGCTTCATCTGATTCCAATTGCGTAAGGCTGCTACATAATTCTCACCGCCTGCTTTAGCTGTGGCCCCAACTGAGCTCTTACGCCATCCACCAAATGGTTGGCGATTTACTAT
>Ga0194123_10001923_pt1 | contig 29010 bp, 26 predicted proteins | sample TA2MahsurfametaG_5_FD_155479 | JGI IMG/M metagenome (GOLD analysis project Ga0194123, IMG submission 155479) | Freshwater microbial communities from Lake Tanganyika, Tanzania - TA2015023 Mahale A surface | ecosystem: Environmental > Aquatic > Freshwater > Lake | place: Tanzania: Lake Tanganyika... | reverse complement strand
CATTTCCGCGAAACCAGCTTTTTCCATGCTCATTTTGATGGTTTGATAGGTTCCAAAGTAAGCATTTTTATCGTGATAGATTTGAGGAATTTCTTGAGGATAGGCTTTTTTTAAAGCTACTAGCGCTTCGTCAAGATGGCTGATAGGGATCTCTTTATTGTTTAAATGGATCGTGTTGTCTTTAAAAACATGTAGAGAAATCATAGGTCCGCTAGCTACTTCAAGCGTGACGTTTTTCCCGCTACTAAGCTCGATGTGATCAATGCTCAAAAGAGGCGAAATGAGAATGAAAAAAATAAGCACTACAAAGAGAACATCGAGTAAAGGTGTAAGATTGATCAGCCCTCCGGCATCGATGGTATCGATTTCAAAAGAAGGAAACTTTTTTTTCATTCTACCTTGCGATATTGCAGCTCGATGGTATTTAGCATCGCTCCGCTAAAATGGTTCATATCGAAATAAAGATCTTTTACAGCTGTTTTTAAATAATTGTAGGCTACTAAAGCAGGAATTGCGATCACAAGTCCGAGAACAGTTGTTGCAAGAGCTGTGGAAATACCTGCTAGCATCAAGGAATTTGCATGCACTGAAGATCCTTTTTGCATTTCGGCAAAGCTTACAAGAATACCCCATACAGTTCCTAAAATGCCCACAAACGGGGCTAAAGATACAATCGTGCCAAGAAGAAACAGATTTTTTTCTAATTCTTTAGCTTCAGAAACAATCGTATTTTGTGCATGGCCTTCGATGAGTTCAATATCTGAGCGAGATAAAAAAACAGGATTCATCGTCTGATGGAAATAGTGGTTTTTATCCAAAATCTCAATGGTTTTTGTCTTGATTGATTCAAAAATCTTCAAAAAAGGGTGCTTTTTTTGATTGATGGAAATAGCTAAAATTCCTGATTTTGCTTCTTGAAGAAGAGCCTCAAGCGCTTTAGCTTTAGATCGAACATGGTAGAGTGTATAAATTTTTTCCACTAATAGATACCACGTCAAAATCGAAAGGAAAAAAAGCATGAAGAAGATCAGCTTTCCAAAAAAATCAGCCTGGAGAAATGCTTGAATCAGAATTGACATAAGGTCTAAACTAATAACAATCTTTTAAGGTTTTGTCAAGTGAACTTTGTCGATACACACGCCCATATGACAGACGACAGCCTCTGGCCAAACGTCGATGACTATCTGGAAATTGCGCAAAAAGCAGGTGTACGCGCTATCATCAACATCAACACAGATGTTACAACTTTGCAAAGAGGTATAGAGCTAAATAAGAAATATCCTTTTTTCTATAACGCTGCAGCAACAACCCCTCATGACACAGAAAAATGGGGAGAAAAAGATTTTTTCATCTTTGAGAAAGCTGCGAGAAATAAAGATCTCATTGCTCTAGGGGAAACAGGGCTTGATTATTTTCATCATCACTCCCCAAGAGATCTGCAGCAATTTTTCTTAAGAAGGTATTTTAGGCTAGCTAAAGAGCTTTCTTTGCCAGTTATCATTCACTGCAGAGATGCTTTTCACGATCTATTCAAAATCGCAGATGAAGAATATATCGACCATCCTTTGGTGCTTCATTGCTTCACCGGAACCAAAGAAGAAATCCAAGAGTGCGCTAAAAGGGGATGGTTTGTCTCTTTTAGTGGTATTGTAACGTTTAAAAAATCCATCGAATTGAGAGAAACGCTCCATTTTCTCCCTCTTGATCGCTTGCTAATCGAGACAGATGCGCCCTATTTAGCTCCTCAGTCACATAGAGGCAAGCTCAATCACCCGGCTTATATTGTGGAAACAGCAGAGGTGATTGCAAAAGAGCTTAGCCTAAGTTTAGAGGAAGTAGGGATGATTGCATCTAAAAATGCTTGCTGTTGTTTTGGTTTGAAAGAGGTTTTTGTGTGACCATATATCTGCCGTATTTAGTGCTATAATCTACTTTTACCTCATAAGAGTGTTTATTGATCTCTTCTTGGCTATCAATTTCGACAAATTGACCAAAAACAACTGTGCCTTCTGAGAATTTTTTACTAGGACGGACAATAATGACCTCTTCGATCACAGAATCGCTAGAAGAGTCAAGGCATGTCACTTTGAAATTTTCCTCACTGACGCAATAATCTAACATTTTAGGTTTTTTCGGTGTCTGAAGCTGAGTTTGCGGCAAGGTTTTAGGTGTAAATTTCACTTTTTGTGAATTTTGCTCAGAGCTAGAAGGTGAGCTAGAGCTGGATAATGAAGCTGTAGGAGCTTTAAAACTAAAATTCGATTTAGTTACATAATCAGATACCCTGATGCTTATGTGTTTATCGTAGTTTTTTGACAGCTTGATCAACCCATCATCTTCTTCAAAAGAATCTTTTTTAGAAGTACTTGTTATTAGTTTATTTTCTACTTCATTCAAAGCAGGGTCAAAAATTTTGGACGTGCGTCCACAAATGCAAGAAAACATGTGATCTCTCTTTTTTTATTATAGTAAAATTGGCCGACAGCAGTTTGACTTATGATTTCAAGACTTAAAGCAAAGAAATGCTTATTTTATTCTGATCGCGGGCCGTTTTCGGGCACATAATACATTAGCAATCCTTTGAAGTAAACAAGAAATCAGTCTTTCAAAATATTTGCATCCTCAATCGACATAAAAACCATATTCAGAATCAGGGTCAAAATGGTTTTTTGAGCGATCAATGACTTCTTGAGAAACCTTCTCTTCTGTCGAGTAGCTCCGCAAAATGGGATTAGGATCATAAAAAGTATTAGGTTTTAGCATCAGCAAAAACGCTTCTGTTTTCTCCAGGGACATATCGTCTCTAAAGCGTTTAAGCGCTTTTTTATCTCCAGGGTTTTCGTTGATATAGATCACTTTTTTGTCTACCGGAGCCGTATTGGTGTTCTCCATGCTAGATAGAGCGTTGATAAAAGTGTTAAAAATGTCCTCAATTGAAAAATCGCTAAGACATTTGAAAAAAAGAGTATTGAATTTTACCCTTAGTATAGAGGCTACAGTTAAACAGCTTAAATCTTTAGACCCAGAAGAACTGGCGCGCTCTTCTATGTGGGGTATTTTATTGTTAATATTAATAGTAATCACAATAAACCGTAATTAATTAACGAATATTATAAATTAATTAATAATATAAATCAATAAAATTAATATACACTTATAAAAAGCATTTTAGTCTGTCTTTAACCTATATAGATAAAAATCTTGAGAGAAAATTTGAGAAACTGAAGAATGGAGAATAATCAATATTTTGTGAGAAATCGATGACCCAAGAAGCATTACCACTACCTAGAGCAGTGGTTTGGCAAAGACTACATTCTTTAACAGGTCTATGGTTTGTACTGTTTTTGCTAGAGCATCTATTCACTAATTCACAAGCTGCACTATTTTTCGGCGATGACGGAATGTGGTTTGTTCGTAGCGTTAATTTCCTGCATAACCTGCCGTATCTTCCTCTTATTGAGCTTTTCTTGCTCGGCGTTCCTTTTGGCTATCACGCGATTTTGGGAGTTCGCTACCTTTTTACATCCCGTCCCAATACAATTGGAGCAAGTGGTAGAAAGCCAAAGCTAAACTATGCAAGAAATTGGGCATACACTTTTCAAAGAATATCGGCGTGGATTTTGCTTTTTGGTTTGATTTTGCACGTTTGGTATATGCGTTTTGATATTTATCCAGCCGTTGTAAAGCAAGGAAGTCAATCGTATTATTTTGCAAATTATCAAATCGATGATGGTCTTTACCCATTAGCAGATAGACTAGATGTAAAATTATACGATGAAGAGGCGATTGAAAGAGAAAAAGAGGAAATCAGTAAACAACTTTCTAAGATGGAATTAGTTCGGCAAAAACTTCAGCAAATTGAAGAAGAGTCTTCTAGCGGCAAATACGTATACAACGCTGAAACTGATAGTGTATACAAAAGCTGGCAAGCGTATATGCTCAAGATGAAATACGTGCTTGGTCTAGAAAGTAAGCCTTTAAAAAAAGGGCAAGTTGTGGCTGTATCGACAAACTTTGGCAACATCATTTTGCTCAATGTTCGAGAAGCTTTTAAAAGCGTTACAAAAGCTATTTTTTACACTTTGTTTGTGCTAGCTGCCTGTTTTCATGCCTTCAACGGCTTATGGACATTTTTGATCACTTGGGGTGTTCTTTTGAGCAAAAAAGCGCAGCACAAGATGGTAGGGGTATGTTATGCGATCATGGGCTTGATGGCTTTTTTAGGGCTAATGTCCATTTGGGGTTCGTATTTTGTTAATTTAAGGAATTGAAGATGGCAAGACAGACTGTAACAGTAGTGGGAGGAGGTCTAGCAGGACTTTCTGCAACAATGAAGCTAGCTGAGCTTGGATGCAAGGTCAATCTTGTTTCTGTAGTTCCTGTCAAACGATCACACTCTGTTTGTGCTCAAGGCGGCATCAATAGCGTTAGCGATATGACAGGGGAAGATGATTCTATTGAACTTCACGCTTACGATACAATTCGAGGTGGAGATTTTCTTGCAGATCAGCCGCCTGTTTATGAAATGTGCTACAATGCGCCATATATTCTCAAAATGCTTGATCACATTGGCGTTCCTTTCAATCGAACCGCTTCAGGAAATCTTGACAGACGTCGATTTGGCGGCACATTATACAATCGAACCGCTTTTTGCGGAGCTTCAACAGGTCAGCAGCTGCTCTACGGTCTAGATGAACAAGTAAGAAGGGCAGAAGCTAAGGGTCTTGTGCAAAAGTATGAAAACCATGAATTTATGAGAGTAGTCCAAAATCAAGACGGTGAAGCTTGTGGCATTGTCATGATGGATATTTACACACTAGATCTTACAGTCCTTAAAAGTGATGCAGTCATATTCGCCACAGGTGGAAACGGGATCATTTTCGGTAAATCGACCAATTCTATGCACAACACCGGTGCTGCTGCGGCTAGACTGTTTGTCCAATCAGGAGCGCTCCTTGCCAACTCTGAGTTCATTCAAGTCCACCCAACGGCGATACCAGGCAAAGATAAATACCGATTGATGTCAGAATCTGCTCGAGGAGAAGGTGGGCGTGTCTGGGTATGGGGAAATTCAGCTAAAAGAATGAAAAATCCGGCTGATGGAGAGCTTATTACTTGTGGCGTAACTGGAGAGAAATGGTTTTTCTTAGAGGCTTTTTATCCAGGATATGGAAATTTAGTCGCAAGAGATGTCGCTTCAAGAGCTATTTTAGCTGTAACAGACGCAGGCCTTGGTGTCGATGGCAAAGATCAAGTTTATCTCGATGTGACCCATCTTGAACCAAAAACGCAAGATAAGCTTGAAGCGATACTCGATATATACCAAAAGTACACAGGAGAAGATCCAAGAATCGTACCTATGAAAATCTTCCCTGCAGTCCATTACACTATGGGTGGACTCTATATAGATTGGCCTGCATACGATGCAGAAGATCGTTTGTCTAGATTTAGACAAATGACCAATATCAAAGGGGTTTTTGCAGCAGGAGAGTGTGAGTATCAATACCACGGCGCTAATAGATTAGGAGCTAATTCGCTTCTATCATGTATATATGGGGGCTTAGTCGCTGGCGCAGAGTGTGAAAGATACATGCAGAGTTTAGGTAAAGATGTCCTCAGCGGAAGCGACGGAGCTTTTGAAGAAGCGCAAGCTAAAGAGCTAGCTTTCAAGCAAGATCTTTTTTCACGAGGCGGTGAAGAAAATGTCCACTTGCTACATGAAGAGTTAGGTAAGGTGATGATCGATAAAGTTACTGTGAGAAGATCCAATAGCGGCTTAGATGAGGCGCTTCAAAAACTTTATCAAATTAGAGAACGATACAAACATATCGGCTTATCTGATAAGGGCAACTACGTCAACCAGACATACATCTTTGCAAATCAATTCAAATACATCATTGAAAATGCAATTGCAATCGCAAAAGCAGCAAGATGTCGCGATGAGTCTAGAGGTGCGCACGCTAAAGAGGGTTTTGAGGATCGAGATGATGAAAACTGGCTGAAAACATCAATCATTCGCTACCAAAAAGATCTTGATCCACACATTAGCTACAATAGTGTTGACACAAGATATTTTAAGCCGGTAAAGAGAGATTATACAAAAGCTGTGAAGAAAAAGATTCAAGTTGAGAATCCGCCAGCTTACGTACCTATAGTGACATCGAGGGATTATGGCAGATAAAGTAATTTTAAGAATTTATCGTGGAGAGCCTCACCATCAATATTTTGAGGAATTTGAATTCACCAATACTCAAAACATGAATATCCTTTCTGCCTTGATGGAAATTCAAAAAAGACCGATCAATAGAGAAGGTAAGAAAACTACACCCGTTGCTTGGGAGTGCTCTTGTTTAGAAGAAGTTTGCGGCACATGTTCTATGCTGATCAACGGAAGACCAAGGCAGGGCTGCTCAGCAATCATCGATACAATTGTTAAGCAAACAAATAGCAATGTAATCACTTTAGCTCCTTTCACCAAATTTCCCCTTGTTAAAGATTTGATCGTAGATCGTAGATCGATGTTTGAAAATCTAAAGAAGGTTAAAGCCTGGGTGCCGGTTGAGCAGATGTATGCGCAAAGTTACGGACCGCCCATAGATCCTGTTCACCAGCAAGCTATGTATAAAGCATCAACGTGTATGACATGCGGCTGCTGCTCAGAAGGATGTCCGCAGGTTAATTCTCATTCTACTTTCATGGGGCCAGCCCCTATAAGCCAGGTAAAGCTTTTCAATTTGCACCCGGTAGGTAAAACTCTTAAACCGCAAAGATTGAGGGTAATGATGCAAGAAGGGGGAGTTTCAGAGTGTGGAAACGCCCAGAACTGTCATCAGGTTTGCCCTAAAAAAATTCCTCTCACAGAAGCTATTGCTGATGTTGGCGGCCAGGTAAGCAAGCAGATCTTCAAAGAGCTTTTCAGTCTGCCCGAAAGATGAAATGGATGAGTTTCAATACCAATCGGGCAAAAATAGACGTTAGATCAAACGCTCAAAAGCTTATTAGAGCTTTATCGAGAATTTGGGCATAGTAGCCAAATTTTCAATAAGGGCGTAGATGAAAAATAGTTCAGCGACGATGAGAATAGCTGTCCGTATTAGATCGAGTTCTTTTATCTTTATTTTCGGTTTGCTCTGATAGATAGGTATCTTCTGCTTCATATGTTATTTCTAAGGAGTCAATGGGGTGCTTAAAAATCTCCACATGTCTAAAGAACATTTCATCTCGTTGTTTAGGAATATTTATAATGAGATTTTGTGCAAATTCTTCTCCTTTAGTAATAAGGATACGAGTATGAGCGTCAAATCTTCTTTTATTGGTGATATCTTTGGATTGACCAAGAATCATATTTACAACCTCTTTCACTTGCTTGTAAAATTCGATTCCTGATGATCTAGTTGAAAAAAATTGAATAAATGAAGGATTGCTTTGGATAATATTTGGGTCAATCCATGATGGATCTAGTTGATGTCTTGTGTATTCTGAAATGCGAAATAAGAGAGCTAAAAGAGAAGATGAGGTATTGGTGTCACTTTCATTCACAAGAATATTGATCGGTTTCATGTAGTTAATGCAAAATTTAGCAAGTCCCTGATAGGGGTGTATAGTGGTAGTGCTGAATTGTAAAAGTTCAAAAAAGAATTTTGCTACCTTAACTTGATAGATCTTATCTTGCTCTGAATGAAAGGGGCTATAAAATACTGCATTAAATTCAGATGGAGTTTCAAAATTCATCCCTTTATCCATCAAAAAGCGGCCATTTCTGGATAGGTTTGAGCTCTCATTTAGCTCTGTTTGCATCATTTCACGGCAGGGCTCTAATAGTATTTGTATGTGCATTACGTTATCCTTAAATTTTTATATGAAGAAATGGCAATAGAGAATGATTGAATTCTATTCTCTATTGCTAAGATGTTTTATAAGCTGATTTTAGGCGTTATTTGCTTGTTCTTGATTATTTAATGATGCCATATAGCGCTGTTTTTCGAACTCTTCTATGGATAAATTCTGGTATTGGGTGTCTGGTAGCTGTTCTATTTTGCACGCCCCATTTGGCATTTCAATCAAAGAAATGGCTAAATTGTGTGCTAAGACTGAGAGCTCTGATACTCTTTCATCGAGATCAAAATTACGATCTTCACACTTCTTGATGTTAGAGAGATCAAAAACCAATTCTAAGGCTTCTTCAAGGAATTGCATGCCGCTAGTTCTCACAGCAAAAAGACGGCTAAAGGTATCGCTCATCGAGAGAACTCTTCGGGAGATGTGTTGTTGTTCCAAGATAGATTTTGCATTTTCTGATATGCGGTATAAAAGGGCGTAAACAGTAGATATTGGGGATTTCTCGCTTTCATTGAAATGGATTTGTAAAACCTTTCCATAGCCAAGAACAAGGGTATCATACACGCCTTGATGCTGAAATTCCATAGGTGTTGCTTCTGCAAGTAGGTGGAAAAATTCAATAGTAGCAATTTGGTGCGCTTTATCTCTTTCGTTATAGTAAGGGCTGTAGGTTGGTGCTACATTCCTTTGACAGCTAGAAAAATTGGCGCCTCTATTGATGAGATAGCTGCCGTTTCTTGAAGTATCTTCTTTGTTGTTAAGACTAGTTGAAATGAATTTATTTGCAGCTGAGTGTAAAGCAGACAGGTTAATGGACATTTTTGCTCTCTTGAATTTATCGTTTAGTTAGACTTTTTTTATGCATTAAAAAGTCTAAAATGAGTTTTTTGCCTATAAATACTACGGTCGATTTTCTAAAAAAATCAAGGTAATAGTTGTTATTTTTAAAAAAGATAATTTGTTAAGAGTGCATCTTGGTGCCAAGTGGAACATCGATGAGTGTAGTCACTTTTCGATATGGCATATCAAGAAGGTGTTTGACATTTTCAAGCTGAATAGATTTCGCGTTATAGCTTGTTTTGAGAAGCTCTTTAACTTTGTCAAAAAATTGGGCGCGATCAGGGAAAAAAGGGGCAAGGGTTGTTAAAAAATCAGAGTGGGATCTACTTTCTCGATAAAGAGGACGTTTTTTTGGTAGTGTTAGATACTGCATTTTTTCTTCATCAAATGCATAAAGAAAACTTGTATGGTGCATCCAGCGATTTTTTTGTATGTACTGCGCATTGCCTCCAACTTTTTGATGGCCGATCACATAATCATTTTCTCTAAATTGAAAAGAAGGGATATTTAGCGCTTTTTCATAAAAATTTGCGCTCCACTGCATAATATTTTCAGGATATGAAGCAAATTCATGCCTTTGTTTTTGAAAAATGAATGAAACAAAGAGGGTGTTTTGATCAACAACCACTGTTCCTCCGCCACTGTAGCGGCGAATAACAGGTATAAAAGAAGAGGCGAGCTTTTCTAAATTGATTAATTCCTCAGGATTGCCTGAAATCCCCATCACAATAGCAGGGGTGCTGCCATGATTTAAAATGCAATAATCTTCATCAGAGAGTCGAAGCAAAGCTTCTTCTATTTGAAGCTGCTCTAAAATGGGTGTGTTAAAAAGCTCTAAAATATTCATTGTGTTTTAACAGACACAATATCAGCAGTTTTGATAACTTGCAATAATTTACCCTGATTGCTGTTGATGGTTACTAGTGTTAAATAGCCTCCTTGCAAAGGTTCAATAGAAGTCACGTTGATAAGTTCACTGCCATCTGCAAGCCTAAAGACAGTTTTGCCAGGTGCTTGCGAAGAGAGCATGGAAAATGCCGTTTTCCAGTCATCAGCTATGCTTTGTGGATTGACAATGATCACTTGGGAGATTGCTGAAGAGGGGGTATTTGATGTTTTATCTTGCCCTCTAGTTAAAGCGGCCATCATTTCAGGACTCATGGTCTGTTTTTCTACAGCAAGAATTGGCATCGCCATGAAAACTAAAAAAAGGTGCTTTAAATGTAACATACCATACCTGAATTTTTGGATTTTGCTTCGATTAAACACTGCCTTGCTACTCTGATCATTTCTTCAAGAGAGGGGAAAAAGATCTCATGTTCTTTTTCTTGAAAAACAACACCTTGGTAAGATTTAGGAAATTGATCGTGGATCAAATGGGCAAATTTTTGCCCTCTTGTTCGATCTTTGTTTGGTAAAATAACGATGTAGAGATTTCTTGTTAAAGTAAGTACGATTCCATCAGGATCCATTTTTTTTACTAAAAAATCGTAAATTGTAGCATCTTGTTCAACTAAAATAAGGGTCATATCGTGTTTTCCCAAGATCATTTTTTGGATTTTCAAAGCATCAGATTTGCTAAACACAGTTTTATCTTTCATTGTATATTCGCTATTCGAGCTTTGTTTGTAGCGTCTTAGCTCATCGATTTTTTTGTGCGCTTCTTTAAACTGCATAGCTTTTTCAAGTTTTGAAAAAAGTTCTAATTCTTCTATAGGCTCTTGCAGTAGATCTAAAGCTCCAGCTTTTTTGAGATCATCGTGGTAGGTTTTTTTGAGGTTATTGGATATAACTAAGATTGGAATGAATTGCAGATCTATTTTTTTCTTGATACTTGCACAAAAAGAGAAGATTGATTCATGAAAAAACGTATCGTTGATCACTATCACATCAATTTTGGTATTTAGTAGATCTTCAGGTTTTAGATTTAAGGAGTCAAAAATCACAAGGTGATACTTGCCATAGAGTTTATGCTTAAGAATAATCGCATCGATCTCTTGATTACTTATCAAAGCCATAGTAGGCAATTCAGCATTTACGGATGTCATGAAGCATATTCTCTAGTAAAGATTTAGTAAGAGGTTTCTGTAAAAAAGGGTAGTTATACTTTTTAGCTTTTAAACGATCTTTTTCTTCTACTGAAACGGTCAATATGGCAATTTTAGGCATGTCGAGTTTAAGCTTTTCACACTCTTCAATGAACTGCCAACCGCTCATCATGGGCATGTGGATATCTAACAAAATGATAGAAGCTTTGAGCCCTTCTTGCATTAAGTTCAGCGCTTCTTCACCACTTGCAGCGCTCGCTATAGTCTTGATCAATCCACTTTGACGCAAAAGGTGGGCTGTCATGAGATGCGTTTCTTCATCGTCATCGATAATCAAAGCGCAATCAATCATAAAACCTTAATAATGAAACACTTTTCTTTTAAAGCAAAACTAATCTTTTAAGCGGATACTAAAAGAATTGTAATTTTAAGACTATTGGTTTATCCAAAAAATATGATCCCTAAAAAATTAAAGACCTTATATAAGGCAAAAATACCAAGAAAAATCACTGAGCTTCAGTTTTTTATAGATCAATCTGATATAGAAAACCTCCGGTTTGCTGTTCACAAGCTGCAAGGAAGCAGTGGCACATATGGATACATGAAAGTCAGTCAAGAATGTGCTAAGTGGGAGTATGAGCTCATGAAAGGTTCAGTGGAGCAAAATAGAGAACATCTAGAAAACATCAAAAGGTTTTTTCATGAGTAAAGGAAAGCAAGTAGTATTGATTGATGATGATGAAATGATTTTAGAGCTTTTGCGCTACTGGTTCAATAAAACTGGGTATGACACCAAAGAATTTACCACAGGGCATATCGCTTCTACTTACATACTTGAAAATGCGTCTTTCGTCGATTTGATCGTTTTGGATCGCTTGCTGCCTGATATGGATGGGATCACTTTGCTCTCTAGACTGCCTGAGAATATTCCGTTATTGTTTTTGAGCGTACTTTCAAAAGATCATGAAATGGTGCATTCGAGAAGAGATAACTTTATCGATTATATCGCTAAGCCATTTCGTGTGGAACATGTCTTAGAAAGAGCGCAAATTTTGATGGCTAAGGGAATGCCTTAAGAAACTCTATTTTTGAAGGCTTACCATCAAAAGAGATATTTCAGCAAAAGATATGCCTATTAGTCGAGATGCCTGACCTAGATTTTCAGGATTGACTCTTTTTAATACTTCGCGAGCCTCATTGCTTAACCCTTTGACTGAAGTGTAATCAAACTGTAAAGGAAGACGTATTTTATCTAGCTCTTCGAGTTTTTGGATATCAGAAGTTTGTCTCTTAATGTAGCCTGCATACTGCACATCGATTTCTATCTGGTTATTGATTTCTTCGCCGTGGTCTTTTACGACATCAGGGTATTTAAGGATAAGATCTTTGTAGGTATGGTTTTCTTGGCATAGGAATTTTCTATGCTTTTCTCCTAGCGCTGCTAATTGATCTTTGATCGTTTCTTTCTTTGTTTTGAATTTGGCATATTGCTCATCGGAAATAAGTCCTAAATGATAGCCATGTTCTCTCAATCTGAGGTCTGCGTTGTCTTGTCTTAATACTAAACGATGCTCAGCTCTACTTGTGAACATTCTGTAAGGCTCTTGAAGTTCTTTTGAGATGATGTCTTCAATCATAACACCCAAATAAGCTTCAGAGCGAAGTAGAATGAACGGATCTTGACCGCGTACTTTTCTTACCGCATTGATGCCTGCGATAAGCCCTTGTCCTGCAGCTTCTTCGTAACCGGTTGTTCCGTTGATTTGCCCTGCACAAAAAAGGTTTTCGACGATTTTGGTTTCAAGGGTCATTTTGAGTTGTCCACTTGTGACAAAATCATATTCTATCGCATAAGCAGGTCTAAGGATTTCTGCGTTTTCTAATCCGCTTATAGAGCGAATCATCGCATATTGGACATCGAAGGGTAGTGATGTAGAGATTCCATTTACGTAGATTTCGTTTGTTGCGATCCCTTCTGGTTCTAAAAAGAGTTGATGCCGCTCTTTATCGGCAAAACGAACCACTTTATCTTCAAAAGAAGGGCAATATCGAGGGCCTACCGATTTGATAAAGCCTGCGTACATTGCAGATCGCTTGAGGTTTTCTAAAGCGATTTTTTTGGTCTCGTCATTCGTATAGGTGATCCAGCAAGGTAGCTGAGGCAATTTGCGCTCTTTAGAGTCAAATGAGAAGTATACATCATCTTCTCCTGGCTGCTCTTCCATAACGCTAAAATCGATGGAGCGTTTATTGATGCGAGGAGGCGTTCCGGTTTTGAGTCTGCCTAATCTAAAGCCAAGATCGAGAAGCGATTTAGATATGCCAATAGCCGGTTTATCACCAGCTCTTCCTGCACCAAAATTGATGTTGCCAATATGGATAAGCCCTTGCATAAAGGTTCCTGCCGATAGTACGACAGCTTTTGCTCTGTAGCTAATTCCTTCTTGGGTGGTTACACCTACAATTTTTCCAGCTTCGACAATAAGGTTTTCAGTAGTTCCTTGCATGATGTAGAGGTTCTTGGTGTTTTCAAGAACGTACTTCATTTCTAGGCTGTAGGCTGTTTTGTCAGATTGTGCGCGCGGAGACCAAACTGCGGGCCCTTTGCTGCGATTGAGCATTCTGAATTGAATGCCTGTTCTGTCAGCTACTTTACCCATGATGCCCCCTAGGGCGTCGATTTCTCTAACTATGTGCCCTTTTGCTGTCCCACCAATAGCAGGATTGCAGCTCATTTTGGCAATAGTGTCGAGATTCATGGTAAGTAGTAGTGTAGAGGCACCCATTTTAGCTGCAGCATGCGCTGCTTCACAGCCAGCATGACCTGCCCCTACTACAATTACATCAAACTCGGTAGGATAAAACCAAGACATTACGACTTCTTATGGCGGTCTCTACGACGACGTTTTTTGCGTTTATGTTTGTTGATTTTTCTACGGCGTTTTTTCAGTACAGAGGACATTTCTACTCCATATGTTCGCGACCATTGTAGTTGGCAAACGAAAATAAGTAAATGATTATCTTTTTATAGGAAAATATGTTACATTTTTTGCTCATTTCACTGGGAAAATTCATGGAAGCTGCAAACCCTATCAATTACTATCAAGAATGCCAAAAAATTTTTTCATCTCCAAAATATCGCAATATCTATTTTTGGAACCACCACACAATAGAAATCCAAGAACATGAACTAACGGTTGTGCCTAGTTCAAATAGCTCATCTGAGAAAATCAAAGGCATCGTCATAGAAGCTATTTTAACACCCTATGTAGATATTGAAAGAAAGCTTGATCTGTCGAAAAAAGTTGAGCGTATATTTCCTGATTTGAGTGCTAAATCGCTTGAATTTGAGATTAATTACGACTCTATTAGTATCAAATTTCCGATGCAACTATGCGAAAACTCTTCAGTCTTAAAAAAAATCATTCCTGAAATAGGCATTTTAGATACGCAAATGCCTGTTTTGCCCGGAATAGCTCCAGGTGAGATTTTAGGAGAAATCTCATGGTATAAAAACTTTTTTAATTCTACTGATGATCAGAAAATCAAAACCCTGAATTTGCTTTCATATGAAGAAAAAGTATTTAAAGCAGTAATTATTGAATATTTTTTTGATTCAGCTGCCTTAGATGAGTTTTTGGATCTGCTTTTTGACATAGATCAACGAAATCCTGGAGAGGCATTTAGGTTTTTACAAGAAAAAAGAGAGTTTTTTTCTCCTAAACTGCTAGATTTTTTCTTTGTTTATTTTCTTTTCCATTACATCCAAGCAGGCTCTATTTTTTTGAAAGCTTCTTTACTCCCTATGGCATCTTTAACGGGACTTACCTTTGAGCTTGAAAAAAGACAAATAGAACTTTGTGATCTTGTTGATTTCATTACTTTGAAAAAACATGAAGAAATAGATCAAGACTCTTTTTCAAGAAAAACCGTCTACACAAGTTTAGCTCTTGCTGATTGTTTAACAAAAAAAATGTGTGATGATTGGATGCGACGGCTAAAAGTTCGTAGACCTACTTTTGAAGATCTCGCCTTAATTTTAGAGTATCCTTTATTTTTTTCTTCTAAAAGCGCTAAAGAGCTCTTTATTATGAGTCTTGGCTCTTTTCTTATGTCTAAAATCGATGAAGAGCCCTTGAGTGTGTTGGCAAGTAAATTGGAGTGCCTTCCTCATTTTACTAAAGCTATGGAGGAGCTTTCCTTATCAGATCTAACGATTTCCTTTATTGTGCAAATGCATTTAACCAATCAGACCATCGCTTTTATCGATTTAGAAGATTCTTTAGAGAACATAAGAAATATCCCTTGGTTAGTTAAAGAATACTCTAGGCCTATGCAATTAAGAATCTCCAATTTAGTCTTTAATGATCACCAAATGAAGCTTCTGGAAAGACAGTTTCCTAATGTTAAATATCTGGATATTTCAGGTGCAAAAATAAAAAAAATACCAGAAATTTGGGCAAAAACTATAGAAACTCTAAATGCAGATGATGCAGAAATAGAAGATGAAATACCTGTTTTTCAAAAAGCAAATCAGCTGTATTTAGACCTAAGAGTTCAAGGGACGCGAAATGGTTATATTTCCCTTCAAAAAGCATATTCTCGTCGGGTGGGCTTTGATCAATATTCACCGCAAGATCAGCTGAAGCTTATCGGATATTTTATTGAGCAGGCGCTATTAAAAAGTAAGGATTATTGGCGTGTACATAATATTGTTTTAGAAGATGGCATCATCAGTGAAGTGAAAGAAGAAAATGTCCATCTTTCACAAGAAGTAGCCGATTTTTTTGTCTACACCGTATTGTCAAATCAAGAGTTGTCAATCAAAGAGGGCAAAGCTCTTTTGAGTGCTATTGAGCGTTTTGGATTGAAAATGCAAGATAACTCAATCAGGATAAGTGTCACGATAGAGGGGGTTTTAAGAAAAATTCCCATTTCCTTTTTGCATAGATTCACTAAATTTTACCAAGCAGCTAAGGGATTTTCGATAATACTTCCTGAGCACACAACTTTAGTAGATTTTGACGAATTTATTTTCTTGTTATCTGACCGAACCCAAAAAAATCCAAGAATTCTTAGATTGAAAGATATATCAGAACATAGATTTATGAATGTAATGAACATAGTCCACACTTTTTGCGATGAAGCAATCGAACGAGAAATGAACAATTTACGCAGGTTACACATCAATGTTTAAAGTAAGCAATTCTTTATCTTTTAACTACCAGCTAAAAGACATATTATTAGACGCAGATAAGCATACAAAATGGTACTGGCAAACCCATGCCATTCAAACTTCTTCTTTCGAAATTTGTGTTCAAAAAGGGAAGTGGGAGTCGTTTGAAGATTTGACCAGCTTAGTCAATCAATTGCTCAAAGAGCACTCTTTTGCATTAGAAGAGAAGTTAGCTTTACTTAAAGGAGCAAGAACAATACTTAGAGCAAATAACCGCACAGAAGAAATACGAGACAGTATCAAACTCAAATCTGATAGTGGGACCTTGGAAATTCCTTTAGATTTTTACAAGAGATCAGCCTATTTTTGTAAACTCATCTCTTCAGGAATGAAAGAACAAGTAAGCTATCGTGAATGCAAGGAAATAGATTTTCCAAAAGAGATCTCTTCAGAGCATCTTTCCTGGCTGCTCAATTTTTTTACTTTGGACAAAAATACCCAAATAGAAGCTTTAGCTGCTATCTCTTTAGAGAAATTCGTCGATATCATGATGTGCATAGATTATTTAGTTGATAATGAAATGCAAAAAGAGGTGGTAGAGGCTCTTTATTATTCAAAAAGAGACGTTACCGGTTCAGATCTAGATTTTTTGATAGGCAAAATTGAAGATCAAGAGGTCTTGATCTTTTTCTTTTATCAAATGTTGGCATTTAGCCCCTCGGTTTCTTTTGTTTATCAAGGCTCTTACAGTGAATTTTTAGACTATTTAGGGGTTGACATGTTGCAATTTGCGCAAGTAATTGAGGAAATAAAGGCTCGCAATACTAGCGTTCAAGGGTATGTAGAAAATACATTAGAGAGCTTCATCAAAATTGCAGATAAAATATCCAATGACAAAATAAGAAAGGATTTTTGGATCGATGCTTTTAAAGTCGATAGACCAACAATTGCAGATTTAGAAATGGTAGGGTCTATTTATGAAAGAACAAGGTCTTTAAGTGCTAAAGAGCTTTTTTTAGAAACCCTAGCTATCTATGTAATGCAATTTCACACAAATGTATCAAAAGGGATAGATATACAAACTATGTGGGAAGAGTTAGGCGAGGTTTGTAGTTTCAAAGAAATCCTTAATATAGGTCCAATCAAAAGAAATCTTTTAGTAACAATTGTCAATAGACATATTAGAGAGTCCTTAAATGCATATTCACTAATGCATGAGATTATCGCAAATTTAAAAAAAATACCGGGCTTAGCAAAAAACTTTAAGTCGCCTATTACACTTGATTTAAGTGGTTTAGAGGTCAGCAATAAAGATCTTCAACTTCTATCTGAAACCTTTTTGAATGTAGACAATCTCAACATCACTTCCACAGAAATTAGCACTTTGCCAACTAATTGGCTTCAATCATTAAAAGAGCTAAAAGCAGAAAATGCTTATTCTTTGACAACGATTCCTTTAATGAAAAATATTGAAACATTTCATCTCACCGGATCTGGTTTAAGAGGTGAAGAATTAAATAAAATCATGAGACAAGCTTTATTAGCGCAGTGGGGCTTTGGAGAGAAAAGTTATGAAGAAATGTATGCTATCTGGCAAGAGTTTCTCGAAGCTGCGTATCAAAAGCCTCATTTTTACTGGCGTCACATAGGTGTTTGGGTTTTTGATGGTAAGATTGAGGAGGTAAAGATGGATGAAAATTACAAAGCTTCTATACTGCCTGATGCGGTATTCAATATTCTAGCGAATGCAAGAAATGTTTCTCATGAAGATAAACGGCAATTCATATCGCAGTTTACTGCCGTTTTTGGTCAGCAAATTTCGATTATTCAAATTTCTGAGTCATTGAAGAAATTTTTCTCTCTTCGGTGCATTTAAATAAAGAATGACTTGGGGGCTAAAGATCGTTTAGCCCTTTTTTCTATGGAGAAAAGGCAGCAAAAGCAGAAGAATTGTCTTCTTGCATAGTGCGATTTTGCGGTATGTAATTGTTGAACTGCGCAATACTTTTGCGGAAGGCAAGCTGTACATCTCCGACACTGCCGTGACGGTTTTTCGCTATGATGATCTCTGCTAAACCTGGCTTGTCGTTTGCGTTGTAATATTCTCTACGGAATATGAACATCACGATATCGGCATCTTGCTCAATCGATCCTGATTCACGAAGGTCAGAAAGCATAGGTCTATGTCCTGCGCGCTCTTCTACTTTTCGTGAGAGCTGAGAGAGGCACAAAATAGGGATTGAAAGCTCTCTAGCGAGGTTTTTAAGCATACGCGAGATTTCAGAAATTTCGTTTTGTCGGTTGTCGGAATTGTAAAAGTTTTTAGATCCCGAAAGAAGCTGTAAGTAGTCGACGATCAAAAATCCGATGTCGTATACTTCTTTCATTCTTCTAGCCCTTGCTCTAAGATCTGTAATTTTTAGACCCGGCTGATCATCAATTACGATCGTATGTTTTTGCAAACGATTGACCGATTCTACAACTCTTTGGTACTCGATTCCATTCAATGAACCAGCTTTGATTTTTTCTGATTCCACTTCACTTGTAGAGCATACAAGGCGGTGCACAAGTTCTTCAGAGGTCATCTCTAAAGAGAACACGCCTACCGGTGTATTTGCTTTAAGGGCTACGTTTTCTACAATATTAAGAGCAAAAGCTGTTTTACCCATCGACGGACGGGCAGCTAGAATGATCAGATTCGATTTGTTAAGTCCTCCCATCATTTTATCAAGATCGATAAAATGGGTTGGAATCCCTGTGACAGCAGCTGTTTCAGGCCCTTTTTCGTGGAATTGCTCTTGTTTTTCTTGCAGCTCGCGCAAATAAGGGATTTTTGATGGAGCTAGCGCCCCAGATAAAAAATCCTTAATGTGCATGCCTGTTCTGGTATTTGCTTGCTGAGAGATGTTGAACAAAATGCTCTGCGCTTCGTCTAGAGCAGATTGAACATCTTGCGGCTCTTCAAGAGCATTTTTTTCGATTTTGTCGGCAGCGGTGATCATCTTTCGCAAAATCGATTTATTGCGAACTATCTCTATGTACTCTTCGATATAAGCAGACGTGCCTGCGTATTGGGCAAGAGTGGTTAGATACGCAACGCCGCCCACTTTCTCAAGTTTTTGCTGAGATCTAAGATCTTCTGCGATCAAATGGATATCTGCAGGTTTGTCGGCAAGATACGCATTTTTAAGGCATTCAAATATCAACTGATGCTCAAGAAAATAGAAATCTTGAGGCTGCAATTGATCAGCGCATGTGTTGAGTGCGTTGACGCTTGTGATCATACATCCAAGCGTCATCATCTCAGACTCTTTCGAGTGAGGTGCTACTTTTACTTTAAGTTGCTGGTTTTTTTCAGACATCGGAAAGAGAGGGATTTGAACCCTCGATACCCATTAAGTAGGGTATGCCTCCTTAGCAGGGAGGTGCCTTCGGCCACTCAGCCATCTTTCCATGTTCAGTAAGTTTAATATTGCTCTTAAATTATAGCAAGTTCTATCGCCATCTTGAGGGGCAAAAATTTTCCTTCTTGCTTTCATGCTTAAAAATACAATCGCATCCAAATGATTTTCATAAACTTAAGTAATAACACCTTTTTCCCTTCGAAAAAGTCTTCTTAGGGAAAAAGGGAGATTAGAAGACTTTTTACTCTAAAAGAGCTGTAAAAGGAAGTGATGCCCCGTTGATGGCATTCCAATAGCTTGTATGAAGAGATCCATCAGGATTTTCAACAGTGATAGCATAAATAGGCAGATAGACTTCTTTATAGCTTCGTATAGCAAAGTCATACCCAAAAGCTGCTTCAGCAAGATAGCGGATTTGCGTTTTGGTAAAACGTTTTTTTAAACGTTCTGTGTCTTTGCACGATTTAGTAACTAGGCGGTCATCGATGATGGTTTCAGGGCGGACATTGATCTTAGGTTTTTGCAAATGGAGCCTGATTTGTGATCCATTTTGAACAACAAGCTTTTTTCTTCTGCAGCTTTCTATCCAAGGGCTCAGCGTTTCACTTTCTAACTGCATAAGTCTAAAAAGCAATTCTCTATCAACAACGCCCCCTTTTTGGGCGAGTAGATTGATGATTTTGAATTCATTTTTGTCGACATTAGCGGTAATACAGTCGCCAAATCCGTGAGTTTTTTCCCACTGCCTTGTATGTGTAACCATCTCGCCGTCAAGCAGATCCCAAAGAATTACCCCTTCACCTGTATGGGTGTCGTTATGTGAATATTTTACCTCTAAAAGAAGGTAGGGGGAGAACTTAGTTACTGGCTCTAAATAGCGGTGCTTATCATCTTTTAGAAGCTCTCTTTTATGCGCATCCATGATCTGCTTTGCAGAGAATCTTGCTTCTAAAGTGTGAAAAGGGGTGCCTGCATTCAAAAACTCAAGTACCTTATTTTTGACTTCAGGGTGTGTTAAGCTTACCCAGTAACTTCCATAGCCAAGTCCAGCTATTGTGATTAGTGAATAGAGAAAGCGAAACATTTAAGCTCCTAATTTCACGTACATCTTGACATCTTCTTTAATGACATCGTAAGCTCCTTGCCAAAATTGCTCTTCGCCAAGGTTGACATTCAGATGTTTTTTAGCCAGCTCTTCCATAGTCATGCAGCCGGAATCAAGAAGAATCGCATCGTAGCGGTGTTCAAAATTTTGAGGATCTTTCATCAAATGGTGATAGATCCCTAAGCTAAACAGATATCCCACAGTGTAGGGGAAGTTATAAAAAGAAATATCGGTAAAGTAAAAATGCATTTTATAAGCCCAAAAATGCGGCAAGTAGTCACTTAAAGAGCCATCAAAGCCAATTTTTTGTGCTTCGATCATCATTTCCGTGAGATCTTCCGGACTTAAAGGGCCTTGTTTTCTTCTTTCATGGAGCTGTTTATCAAAAATATAGCGCGCATGCAAGTCACAAGAAAATGAGAGCGCTTTACTAAGTTTATCATCTAAGAGAGAAAGTTTTTCTTCTTCACTTTTTGCTTCTCTGATTGCTCCATCAGTTACTATCATCTCACACATTGTAGATGCTGTTTCAGCAATTGCCATCCCTATTTGCTGTGAAAAGAGGGGTTTTTCGTATAAAACTTCGTTGTGATAAGCATGCCCTAATTCATGAGCTAGAGTCGCTAAGCTTCCCATTGTGGGGACATAATTCATGAATATTCTACTTTCTTTAGAAACAGGGCAATCTGTACAAAATCCTCCCGCTCTTTTTCCTTTGCGGTTATCAGCTTCTATCCATCTTTCGTCGGCAGCTCTTTTTGAAAAAGCTGCAAGTCTTGGGCTGATTTTGCCAAACTGTTTTACGATGAAATCTATGCCATTGTCGTAGTCTAATTTTTTTGAAATATCGGTCTGTAAAGGAGCATCATAATCTGCCCAAGAGAGCTGATCTAGACCCATGATTTCAGCTTTTTTACGCATAAATTTGACAAGTGCCGGCTTGTTTTTTTCTACAACTCTCCACATTGTATCGATAGTTTTTTGCTCGATGCGGTTTGTGTGAAGAGCTTCTTCAAGAGGATTTTCCCACCCTCGATGGTGATAGAGGGTATTTCTAAAGTCAACTATGCTTGTTAAAAACTGGCAAAAAAGGTTTTCTTTTTCTTTTAAATGATTTTCTAAAGAGTGCATCGCATCGACTCTAATCGAGCGGTCTTTCTCTGATAATTTATTCTCTAATTGCCCTAGAGTAAGTTTTTCACCTCTAAATGAAAAGCTGATTTCTCCCATGTAAGCGTAGTACATAGAGGTAAAGATATCGTGTCCGCTTGATGAGAGGTCGTTGATCAGTTTCTCTTCTTTTTGAGAAAGTTTTTTCTTTGCAAAGCTTCGCATCTCTTCAAAATAAAATCTAATATCAGCAAGTTTTTCATTGCTAAAAAGCTTGGAAAACTCCTCGTCAGACATCTGTTTTAAAAAATTTTCTAAATCGACCTCAATGCTTCCTAAAGAGGTAGCAATATCTTGGATTCTGCTTTCATACAATAAAGCCTTGGCATCGTTTGTGTCTTGCGCTGTTAAGCACCCGATCAGCGATCCTGCTTCTCTTATGTATGCGTGAATATCTTGCAAATTGAGGTAGAATTCAGCCGAATATGGCTCAAAAATACATGCCTCTACTCTATGTTTGAGTAGGGCTAGAACCTCTTCGAGGTTTTTTCCCTCTAAGAGGGTGTCTAGTTTCCAAATCTTGTTGTAGCTCATTTGGTTTTTGATTATGCTAACAGCATGATAAAAATCCAACAACTTTCCGATGAAACCATCAATCAGATAGCAGCAGGAGAAGTGGTAGAAAACCCCGCTGCTGTTGTCAAAGAACTCATAGAGAATGCGATCGATGCAAAAGCTACTGACATTGTAGTGGAAATTGTGATGGGTGGGTTTTCGTTAATCAAAATCAGCGATAATGGTTTTGGAATGAATCAAGAGGAAGCTAGAAGAGCGTTTTTGCGCCACACTACCTCTAAACTCTCTTCAATAGAAGATTTAAATACTCTCTTTACCATGGGTTTTCGTGGAGAAGCCCTAGCTTCAATAGCCTCTGTGGCCAAAGTACAGATGGTCACAAGCGATGGAAATGTGGGCACAGAAATTGTGATTCATGGGGGCAAGCTTATCAAAGATCAGGTGAAAGCCCGCTCGCAAGGGACTACGATCTCTGTTGAATCTCTTTTTTATAATACACCTGCAAGAAAGAGCTTTCAAAAATCAGCTTCGATATCCACTAGCGAGATTGTCAAAGTAGTGACAAAGGCTTCACTAGCGTATCCAGAGTGTAACGTTACACTAATCTCTCAAGGAGAGGTACTTCTTAGTGTCCAAAAAGAGGGGTTTGAGACAAGAGTTAAAGAAATACTGGGATTTGATCAAGAAGCTTTAGTCGATTTTGCCGATAGCAATTGCAAGGTTTTTGGAGTGATTGGCAATCCAAGCGAAACTAGAGTCAATCGATCAGGGCAGTATCTATTTATCAATAGAAGACCCATTATTTCATATACCGTATCCTACGCTGTATTAGAGGGATATGGAACCAGGATCGATGCCAAACGCTTTCCGGTATTTGCCCTTTGTCTAGAAATTGATCCCAAAATGATCGATGTAAATGTCCACCCTCAAAAAAGCGAAGTGCGCTTTAAAGATGAAAGATTTGTTGCATCGCTTTTTAGAAGGGCTGTTTTTTCCGCTTTTCAAAAAAAAGAAGCGCCAGAGTTTCACCTTCCTTTGCCTTCAAGGCCTATCATGAAAGTGGATTTTGAAAACTTCTCTTTTAGAGAAAAACCGACCCAAACCCATACAGAAACGCCTTACTTCAAAGAAAAATCTTTAAAAGCAGATTTTGAAGAGTATACTCTTAGAGAAAAAGAGGCGCCAAATGGGCAAAAAATTTCATGCGAGCCTAAAAAACGGTCGATACACGTAAAAGACATCATAGGACCTTTTGCACTCTTTGAAGATAACAAAGCTTGCTTTCTGATGGATCTTTTAGCTGCTAAATCAAGGATAGTGTTTGATCAGGTGATAGAGCAAAAAAAAATTGCGATCGAGCAATTTTTGTTTCCTGAAGTAATGGAGTTTTCTTTACTTGAAAGTGCGTGTATAACTTCAAATATAGAAAAGATAGAAAAAGTGGGAATAGCTCTACGTCCTTTTGGGTCTCAAAGCTTTCTTTTAGAAGGGCTTGCTACTTATTTAACCAAAGATGATGTCAAAGATTTTCTCTCTGAGGTGCTTCGTGTAGAGTCTTTAGCAGAACAAAAATGGGCTGAACTAGCGTCAAGATTTGCAAGAAAGTCCGCTACATCTTTTTCTTTAGAAAGCGCTAAACTTTTGATAGAGTCATTTTATGCGTTGAATAAAATGCCATACTGCCCGAAGGGCAAAGCGATTGTAGTTCCTTATACTAAAGAAACATTGGAGAAGCTATTCGCCTAGCAAAAATTCAAAAGATCCTTAAGGAAAAAAATATTGACCTATGCCATGTGGCTGGTCAATCTAACCTTTTTTATCTAACAGGTTATCAAATTTCTAGTGGGGATTTTTGGATTACTCCCGATGAGGGGTATTTATTTGTAGATGATCGCTATGTAGAGATGATACCTTTTGCAAGAAAAGCAAAAGAAGAAAGAGAGTTTGTTTTATCAAAGAAGAAAAATCTCACTGCAATAAGTTCTTCTTTGCCTCATAGTACCTATATAGCTAAAAAAGAGCTCGTTCATGATGTGATTGATTTCGATCCTGTTCTATTCAGTAGAATCACCAAAGAAGAGGGAGAAGTCAAACTCATGCAGCAAGCAGCAAATCTGACAAGAGAGGCGATTGATTACATCAAAAAAGAGCTCAAAGAAGGTGTAATAGAAAAAGAGATTGCTTGGCTTTTTGAGCGTTACGTTCGAGAAAAAGGGGCTGATGGGCTTAGCTTTTCTCCTATTATTGCTTTTGGTGCAAATTCTAGTTTTCCTCACTACCGCTCTGGCGAAACTAAGCTAAAAAAAGATGATGCCGTTTTGATTGATGTAGGAATCAAAATGGCTGGATATGCAAGTGATATGACTAGATCTTTTGCTTTTGGAAAATCAGAAGAGTTCTATCAACAAGCGCATGATGCAGTGCAAAGTGTCCATGATCGCCTTTTTCAAACAGCTGAGGTGGGAATGGAAGTTAAAGAAGTGCAAACTCTTTGTGATCAGTGGCTCAAAGATGCAGGGTTTGGTAAGTTTATCCGCCATAGCGTTGGCCACTTTTTAGGATTAGATGTCCATGAAGGCTATAGTTTTAAAAGTGCATCGAATCAAGTTTTAGAGGAGTTTATGACCTTTACGATTGAGCCTGGTCTTTATTTTCCTTCTCACTATGGCATCAGAATCGAAGATGCATTTGTCGTTACTAAAAAGGGGCTTATGTTGATATGATCCGAGTAGGATATGGCCAAGATGCGCATAAATTTCTAAAGTCCCCTTCAGCTAAAAAATGTATCATTGGCGGGCTTGTTTTTGATGATGTAGAAGGGCTTGACGCTGATTCAGATGGGGATATTGTCTATCATGCGATATGCAATGCTATCACATCAATTACCCATGTGCCCATTTTAGGGGATGTAGCTATCAAGATGTGCAAAGAAGAAAACATTACCGATAGCTTCCAATATTTAAAAAAAGCTTTAGCTACATTGGGTGAGTGGAAAATTGCATTTGTTGCTCTTGCTATTGAAGCAAAGCGCCCAAAATTCCAAAAAAGAGCCCTAGAGCTTCGCCAAAGTGTAGCAGGTGCCTTAGGGATAGATGTCGATTTAGTGGGTATTACCTTCACATCAGGCCAAGAGCTTACCCATTTTGGGCAAGGTCTTGGGGTAGAGTGTAGAGCCGTTGTGACGTTTATAAAATCAATACACGTCTAAATGGATTCTATGGCTTTTTCTCAAAGCGCTAAGATAGGCATCCGCTTCTTTACGCTCCATATGACCTTTTGTCATAAAAATGGTTAAAAGAGCTTCGGTCACATCTTTTGCCATTTTTTTAGCATCTCCACAGATATAAATAGAGGCGTGATCTTTTTCTATCCACTGCCAAAGTTGGTCTGCTTTTTCGACCATTTTATGCTGAACGTAAATTTTCTCTTCCTGGTCTCTAGAAAAAGCAAGATCTAATTCTAGATACCCTTTACTTGCTGCATCTAGGAGAAAATCTTCGTAATAAAAGTCCTCTTCTCGATTGCGCTCGCCAAAAAAGAGCCAATTTCTTGAAGAAGATGTAGCAATTCGCTCTTGAATGAAGGCAATGAAAGGGGCAACACCAGTGCCAGGTCCTATCATGATAATGGGAGTTTCAAGATTTTCAGGCACAGTAAAGCGGGGATTTTTTTGCAAAAAAATTGGCACGTGCGTTGTTTTTTCATCAAAAAGATGGGAGCTTGCTACTCCTGTTTTTTCTTGTCCGGCATGGCTGTAGCTAAATGTAGCCACCATCAAATGGACTTCGTTGGATACTTTTTTTTGAGATGAAGCGATGGAGTAATAGCGTGGCAATAGAGGTTGAAAAGCATCACACCACATTTGTAGAGCTATTTCGTCTGTATAGTGCGCTTGTAAAAATGAAAGAGGGTCATTTTGTAAGACAAATTCTTTATCTGAAAGTGCAGGGTGGTTGACAAGTTTTAAAAAAGAGGAGTTTAAGGAGTTTAGGTTTGCATATCTTGTAAGAAAAGTTCTTACAGACATTACCTCGTTTGTCTTTTTAAAGACTATAGGACTACTAGCGTGATTGGTGAAAATTTCAAGAAATCTTTCTACTCTTTCTTCGCTATTTTGGGCAAATACCCCTACACATGAGCCTACATCATACTCGATACCTGAATCGGCAAGATCTAAAACAATGTGTAAAGTTTTTTTTGTGGAGCTTGGTTTATTTAAAATAACCCGTTCTTTAATATGTGCTATATAGGGGCTTTTATGGCTAAGTCCCGCTCGGTTTTCTTGGATATCTTGGGAAAGGCTCATGAAAAATTTATTACTTTGTGTTTTATTGTTAGTTTCCTGCACGGCCTGTGGCCAGCATGCGTATAATCGTAACTATATCATTTCAGATGTCGAAGAAGGCGATAAACAAGTATAACATGTTTTATCGTTGATAAGTACTAGAAATAATTATTAAGTATTTTTAAGAAGACGATCTTTAAAGTAATGCTGCCGAAACTTTTGTTATTTCCGGCAGCTAAGAGGCTTATCTATTAAGAAGAAGCGTTTTGATCGAAAAAGCTCTTCAGATCTCTTGCATGCCAAGCTTTTTCAAGCTTTTGATATTTTTTATTTGAAACTCCGCCTAAGCACTCCATCGCTCTAAGGATGCGTGCTCTAGCGCGAGGTTTGCCTAAAATCTCGAAGCAGTCAAATAAGGGAGGCCCTTGTAGTTTGCCCATAATGGTTCCAAAAAGTAGAGGAATCATTTGCTTTTTGAAGTTCAATCCAAATAGTTCGCAAATTTCTTTAGCTGAAGCTTCAAAAGAGGCTGAAGACCAATCTACTTTTTCATCTAGGCTCCAAATCAAGCACTGCAAAGCTGCTGCTGCTTGTTCAGGAAGCAGCCCTTTTTGGCATAGTAGTTCCGTGCTAAGAGGGAGGTCATTGACGAAAAAGAAGCTGCAAAGCTCCATAAAATCACCAAATGTTCTCATTCTAGTTTGGCATAAGAACGCGAGCTTTTCCATTAGCTCATCTTGAAAGCCCCAATCTTTGATCCGTTTCCAAAGATCTTTTGGCTCAATTGCGTTGATGATGTATTGCTGATTTAGCCAGCTCAACTTCTTTTCATCGAAAATCGCGCCAGATTTTCCAATACGGTTCACGTCGAAGTCTTTAGCAATTTCTTCTCTAGAATAGAATTCTTTTTCATTAGGCATGCTGTAGCCCATCAAAGTCAAGAAATTGCAGATTGCTTCAGGAAGATAGCCGCTAGCGCGGTAGTACTCGATAGATGTGTGGTTTCTACGCTTAGAGAGTTTTTTCCCATCAAGACCTAAAAGAAGCGGCATGTGCAAGAACTCTGGAGGCTGCCATCCAAAAGCTTCATAAAGGTATAAATGTTTTGGTGTAGAGGAGATCCACTCATCACCACGGATCACGTGGGTAATTTTCATTAAGTGATCGTCGACTACATTTGCAAGGTGATACGTAGGAAAGCCATCAGATTTTAATAGCACTTGGTCATCGACATCAGCCCAGGGTGTGACGATTTTTCCTTTGACCTTATCTTCGAACTCACAATTTCCTGTTAAGGGAACCTTAAGACGAATAACGTATGGGCGTCCTTCGGCTTCAAATGCTTTGATCTCTTCTTCAGAGAGATTTCTATAGCGTCTATCATAGCCTGAGACTTTGCCCATGGCTTTACTTACTTCGCGCATCTCTTCGAGCTCTTCAGCAGTAGCAAAGCACTTATAGGCTTTTCCTCTTTTTAGAAGGAGCATGGCATGCTCTTTGTAGATATCATAGCGCTCTGATTGTCTGTAAGGGCCATATGGGCCGCCTACATCTGGACCTTCTTCCCAGTGAAGGCCTAGCCAATTTAGAGCTTTAAAGATGTTTTCTTCGTATTCAGGAAGACTTCTTTTTTGATCGGTATCTTCAATTCTGAGAATGAATGTTCCGTTATGTCTTCTTGCAAAAATGATGTTGAACAGGGCCATATAGGCTGTTCCAATGTGGGGATCTCCCGTAGGAGATGGGGCAATTCGTACTCTTACATTTTCCATGCAGAAGAGTTTACTGCTTTTTCGAAGATTTGTAAAGGTAGATAAGATCTTTTGTGACGTTAAATGCCTCTTCTAACTGCAAATCGGTGCGTCCTATCTTCTCTAGAGCCTCTTCAGAAAATTCCTTTTTTTCCGCTTCTTTTAAAAAGAGCTGATAGTTTTCATTCAAAGCGATCCTACGGCTTGAATTCATCTTAAGCTGAGGGATGAAGTTGTTCCATATTTCTATCGGCTGCTGTGCGTTATTAGAAAAGGTTTTTTTGATCTTTCTTTTGTAGAACGGGTGGACATCTTCGAATGTATCTTGAAAATGGGGATTGATAGATTCATTTTCTAAAGGATACTTCGATTTGGTTTCTCCAAAATCTAAAAAGCTGTATATGCCAGGTATTTCGATATTTGCCATAACGCCAGTGAGTTGAGGGCTTCTTCCGCTAACAGTGTAATACATTCCTCTTGTGACTTTGTATTCTCCTTGCTTATTCACTTTGCAAGAAGGTCCTAGCTCTAATGTCAATGTCTGGTATGAGCCTTTACCGCAGGTTGTTTTGTCTCCTACAACAATAGCCCTACCGTAGTCTTGAAGAGCTCCTGCCACAATTTCTGACGCAGATGCGCTTGTTTTATCTGTTAAGATCACAAGCGGGCCATCCCAATCAACAGATTCATTGAAATTTCTCAAGTGCTGCACAGCTTCGGTATTGTCTTTGATCGATACAATGATCCCTTTTTTGACAAACATGCCCGCAACAGCAACCGCTTGGGGGAGCAAACCGCCAAGATTTCCTCTTAGATCTAACAGTACCGCATCAATTTTATATTGGCTTTTAAGATTGTCTAAAGCTTTTTTAAGAT
>Ga0194123_10001922_pt1 | contig 29029 bp, 24 predicted proteins | sample TA2MahsurfametaG_5_FD_155479 | JGI IMG/M metagenome (GOLD analysis project Ga0194123, IMG submission 155479) | Freshwater microbial communities from Lake Tanganyika, Tanzania - TA2015023 Mahale A surface | ecosystem: Environmental > Aquatic > Freshwater > Lake | place: Tanzania: Lake Tanganyika... | reverse complement strand
CATCTTGATCCGATCCACCACTCGCTTTCGAGATGTGGGTGATCTGGTCTGCGACCGACGTATCTGGTTCGAACCAACTGTGGATCGAACCCCTCAATTCGCTTTCAAGATTTGCGGCAATTTCTAGGGCAATATTGGTAATCGCATCGTGCGCAGCCGCCCCTACAAGCACTTGTCTCACCACCGGCGTAGGGCCAACCTCACCTCCCCGAGCGGTCCGTCTCAAGGCGAGAGACTCGCGACTCAAGATCAACGATCGTCATTGCAAGATGATCAATAACTGCAAGGTAATTCATCAAGAGATTCTTCAGTTCCGCGGGATGCCATTCAGCTTCAGCCGCTGGCCTTGCGATGATCTCAGCGAACTCAATCTCTAACTCCTCCTCTAGACCGGGAGGATAGGTGCCAGCACGTCTCTTCTCCGCCACTTCCGCTCGAATTCTTCCGAGCAAGTCATCTATCTGCACTTCCGGTACCTCCAAATTGTCACAACCGCAAACAGTGCATCTCGCGGGCCAATCTTCTTTCCCAGCTCTCTCGAGCGCGGACGATACGAGATGGGCACCTCAACAATCTCTATCCCGAGGCACCACAACCTCATGGTTATCTCATGGTCAGTCTCAAACCCACTCGTCTGACTTGACCAGCCATCAAACACTTCAATCGGATAGATTTTGTATCCCGTGAGCAAGTCCGAGACCCAGAGCCTGGTCACGAAGAAAGTGAATGTACTCAACAGAACGTTAAACATCCACTGAGGTAAGCCTTGCCCCACTGTTAAGCCGATTCGGCCTCTGATTCCTCGTCCACTACGGGCTCCCAGAACCCTACTTCCATAGACGGCACAATTACGTCTGACAGGGCTCTTCAGAGCATCAAGAAGTCGAGGAATCTCTGTCGGGTCGTACTCAAGGTCTGCATCCTGCACAAGTATGAATCCGCCGGATGCTTCGACAATTCCTCTCCGCACTGCCGCACCTTTCCCATGATTCACATCACATTCAAAAAGCTTGATTCGAGAATCTGGAACTTTTCGCACCTCTAAAGTCGATGAGTCAGTCGAGCCATCATCTACGACCAAGATCTCAAAGTCATCGCCTAAGTAATCAACGGCCGCAATTACTCTCTTGAGCAACTCCCCGACAAAGCGCTCTTCGTTGTAGACAGGAACAACTATTGAGAGAAATGTCACCTTCTGATCCTCTTCACCACGAGCGCCGTCAAGGCCCTCAGTCCATCGATCTTCTTGATCTTCTTCCCTTCGCTGACCGTTCGCGGTGAGTAGTTAACGGGTATCTCAGCAATTGGAAGACTCTGTCTGGATGCATCAACGATCAGTCTTGCATCCCAGTCTGCGCTCCAGCCGGCGAGAGATAACTGCTCGATAGCATCCCGAGAAAAGCCCTTGACGGACGTCAACACATCGGCAATCCAACGCCGCCACAACACACCCGCCAACAAGGAGAGCGCAAAACCACCCCACTTACTGGTCAGATAAGCGCTCGTTCGACCGCCGTAGATCTCTCGAAGTCTTGTGTCCGTATCTGCACAAAGACCTACTCGGCTGCCAAAGACAATAGGCGCTCCCGTAGACCACAGCGCATGTGCTAGCGACGAAATCGCCTCAACTTCGTATTCATCATCAGATGGGAACACAACAACGAAGTCGCCTGTGGTTGCCAATATGCCCGCAGAGATTGCTTTGCCACGACCAGAGCCAGCTGGCATTTCAACAAACGATGCAACCGGAAAGCGATCAATAATTCTCTTGCTTCCATCAGTGGATCCTCCATCCACAACTACAAGTTCGGGAAGAATGAGTTTCGCCAACCAATCAAATCGCAATAACTTGTCCATCACGCTTGGCAATCGGTCTACCTCGTTGAGCACCGGCACGACAATTGAGACGGTTCTATAACCTTCTGTCGTGCCGGGCGATGCGCGCCAACGCGCCAGACTAAACAATCCATCAGCTACACGGTTGCCGTCGTGAGCGTGACCGTCTGCGGTCCACTGACCGATGTGTGCGCTGAGCTCTGAGTTTCCTAGATCCAAGTTGCTGAATCCCCAGGAGGTATAGTCCACCGTCGGAGTTGAGAGAAAGCATCGGGTCACGTAGGCAGAGATATCTCGAGCAATCTCTGACCCAGAGTTCAAGTACGACTCCACCTTGCGCAGAAGAGATGGAATGTTGTCGGACTGGATGTCATTATCTGCATTCAGATTCCCTACGAAGACACGCTCAATGTCACCTCTGAGTGCAATTGAGTCAGCAAGGCCTCTCGTTAAGTAAGTCGGCAACAGACTAGAATGTTGAGTACCTGGTCCATACACGATGATGTCGGCGTCTCTAATCTTCTCATTCACCTGATGATTAATATGAGGAATGGATTCTCGTGCAGAGAGGAAATGGACTTTCCCATCATGATCGAGATCGAGGAGATGGTGAAGTTCATCATGTCTGAGATAGGAATCAAGAAGGAACACACGAGTGATAGGGCTGTCTGACTGAGGATTGACAATTGATGCTTCATCTGGAAGAAGGGTTCCGTCGTCTTTGACGCCTACAAGAACTCGGCATTCACCTTGAGTTGCATTCAAGATCGTCGCGCACTTCAGTCCAACTGCGCTCGAGAATGCGGCGATAGCCGCATTAAAGTCGCGTTTCGAACTCAGGTACGCACCAGCAAAGATCAGATTCCCGAGCGACATATCATCAAGCCATCTACTCGGTGCAGAATCCCCCAAAGACCCTACGAAATCAAGAGCTGTCACTACCCATTCGGTCAGTTGAAGTGCGCACGTCTTTGTCAAATTGTCTGTGTAAACAGGGAGTTTCTCTGTTAGCAACCAATCTAATGATTCTCCACTTGAATGCGCAGGCTCGGATGGTGCGAGTATCCGAAACTCCAACATTTCGGCGACTCGCCGACCATAGTCATCCTGAACGGACAAAAGATTGGAAACGGATTTGCGAATGTCTGATGGGCCAAGCATTCCGGGGATCAATCTCCGAATCAGGCCAGTTGACAACCCATCGTCGTAGGCATTGACAACTACCGTCAGTTCGAACTCTGGTCGTCCAACTATCGCCCGACTGATCGCGGATGCTCCCCTGCCACCCGAGAAGAGCACGACCCTGATCTTGTCCATCAACGCCCCCCGTCTGTTCCACCAACTTCGCCAATTATCTCTAATTCAACCCGAGCGACCTCTTCAGGTGTATTTGCCCCAAGCGTCAGTCGCTTGTCAGTAAGACGCAGAGTCTTTACTCCGACTCCATGGCCGCTCAATCTGGGGAACAGCGAAAGAAGATTCTGATCAGCTATATCTTCATTCAGCAGATCGGTGAGCATGTCTCGCACACGCCTAGTTCGCATGACAAAGACTCCACAGTCACTCCAACCCTGAGAAACATGAGGGGATCCCCGTCGAGTCTCGCAAAACTCTGTGATTTCCATCTTGCTGCCAAGTGCAAAGTATGCATACGGATCGTCTTTCCACACAACGGGTACGACCAGGTCAATGTCAGGATCCTGTGATGCCGCACGCAGAAGTTCGGAATCCGCGAAAAATGCGCCTCCTTGATCCGCCCAGACCACAATGGACCAATCATTCTGGGCCTTCCGCAATCCTCTGTGGACAGCGTCTGCGGTGCCTCTCTGTGTCTCCTGATAGGTATATCTAACTGAGAGGCCATTCAACTGACTGAAGGTGTCCTCAAATTGTTGTTGTGCAGTCCTTTGGACAACAATGACAGCTTCGCTGCAAATCTTGGACAGGCTTGCCGTCGACTTCTCGATCAGAACTCCACCGGCGATTGGGATCAAGGGCTTGGGGACACGGCTTCCCATGCGTGTTCCCTGTCCCGCCGCTGCAACGATTAGGGAAAAGCTCACATCACCAACCGTAGCGGATGTAATCCTACCACCAATCGAACAGCACTTAAATCAAGGCGATCACGTCCGTCAGTTGCTGAATGTGGTGTTGCGCGAGACATGCACATGAGTGGCTGCCGTTCGGAACGAAATGAGCAACGCGACACCCGGCCTCATACCCCGCCAATGTCCCGTTCAGGGAGTCCTCAACCACGAGACATTGGACTGGTGGCACCTTGAGGGTTGTTGCAGCCAGCACATACACCTCCGGATCAGGTTTGCTTCTCTGAACCTGTGCTGAGGTAACTACGCAGTCAAACTTGACTCCATCGAGAACACTCGTAAGAAGCCACTCAAGCGTCTCTTGACTCCCCGAAGTACAAATCGCGCGTCTCATGAAGACAGGGAGCATTGAAAGGAGTTGCTCTATCCCTGGCACGAGCAATCCTTTGCCGGCTCTCTTGAGCGAATTTCTCGCCTGAGATGACTTCTGGCGGCACAATTCTTTGAGCATCTCTCGTGGGACATCTTGTCCAAGTAATTCGAACATCACCTCCGATGTACTACGACCGGCTATCTGTTCTATTGAGACGTTCTTGCCGAACGGAAACAACACCTGGTTGAAGGCGGAGAGATGGTGTGGCATTGAGTTGATAAGCACCCCATCCATATCAAACAACACTGCAGTTATTGCCATCGCACTCCGAGCCTTTCTAACTTCTGATTGACCTCGGTAGAGAAAACTGTTTACGGGACTTTGATGATCCACTTCTCACCTTGATTTTCACGAGGCGCATCACGACTTCAACTCAAGATCAGACTCATCAAGCCTAAATCGCTCGCGAATTGAACCACTGAGACCGACCTTCAGTTCATAGCTTCTGAATGGATCTATAGGGCGCTCGCCTGAGTGAACGAATGAGACTACGACTCGCCCAGGCTGATTCAGCAGTCCATTGATTTCTATCGTTCCGTCGCTTCCGGTCTGTGCAGTGCGACTACCTTGACTATCTCGCACAATTACGTCGCGGCTGGATTTGGACTCAAGGGAAAGTGACAATCTGTAGCGAAGAAAACCACCGATCTCGTTGTCAAAGACACTCTCCGTCGTCTCCAAAACTATCTCTGCTACAGCGCTGCCAACAAGATCTGACGCAGGTATGGGAACGCCAGATGGGGAAAAGAAGGTTACTAGGGTAGGAATCCGTGCCGTGATCCGACCTTGTACATCCCAATTGTCCGGTACGTATGGCGAAATTCTCAAGATGTTTAACACGTTGTAGTCAGCATCATTCTCAACTGGGCTACCAATACCAAAGATGTTTCCACGATCCCAATTTGTTCGAAACTGCGCAATCGAACTCACACTTCTTCTGACCTCTTCACCTGATGCGGTCACTAGAAAGGTCACGCTGAGAATTGCTGCCATCATCAAGCGAAGAGATTCCTTCTCCTTCCCAGTTGGAGACGCAAGCGATCCAATCCAAATACCAGCGAAGAAGAAGATGATGGCTGACAGAGTGATCGGTGTCGTACGATGCCACCAGGCCTCATATGAGATGAACTCCTGAAAAACGAAGATTACTGGAATCATCGGACTTGCGATCAGACCACTCACGGCCACCTTCTTTACGTGTGGCATCGTCCATCTTTCGCGATTGGGCGATGTGACATAGCACAAGATGCCTGCGACAAGACCGACGACAGCCGGTAGCCCGTAGATTGTGCTCCACAATTCGCTGGAAAAAACTCGAGAATTGTGATTAAAGACGACATTCTCGAGAAATGAATTGACTACAGAGATTATTGAACTGTCCTCGGCGGCTGTGCGTCCCCGTGCTCCCTTGAGTCCATCATGAAATATCAAGGTTGCAATGGGCAACACCACGACGAGCAACAGTGACCTCTTGATTGACCTTCTCAGAAGCGCAAGCCACAACAGGCGACCGAGCAAGAAGAAACCCAGCAGCACCGTGTACCAGAGGGAAACTAGACCAACAACAAGAATTAGGCCTGTTACTGCCACTCGGGTTGTGCGTTTGCTCTTGTCGTCCTCCCGAACAAGTACCCACGTCAAGTAACTGACAAACATCAGCGCATGAACCAAGTACAGACCAAAGCGGATTCCAAGAAATGGGTAGAGGCCAAATGGCACCCTCGGTGTATTGAAGTTGCCGACCGACATTGCCCCGATAATGGCGGAGATCAGAAGTGGAATTCGCAGGTCTGAGAAGGATCGTCTCGAGGACAGAGCACTGACGGTCACTCCACAACACCACCAAGTTATCGCGGAAAAAACTAAGCCCTGAATAATTGAAACTGTCGGTCCAAGTTCATTGAGCATGATTGAAGGACCCATCTGGAAGAACATCGCATTGGGCCATCCATCCCATCCGAGTCTGACAATTGATGCAGCGCCACTCAAGTAGTTGATGATGGTGCTGGTGCTCGGTTCAAAAAGCGGAGTTTGTGGCTGGTCGACGTAGTAACCGTGAAGAATGGGACCCAGTAAGTATTCGTCCGCAGTAGGTCTCCCAGATACCACGAAGAAGGACAGTAGGAGAACAACTTGCGCGAATACCGATACTTGGGTGACTCTCAGTACTCGATCTGGCCAGTGAATCGTCCCCACATGAAAACTCAACAGATTCGGCGTTCGGAGGGCGCAAACAACACTTGCTAGAATCAGCATGAGCCAAAGGTGTCTGGTTGAAACAGATCCTTGGGGGCCGACTAGCAGAAGACCAAGCCCTCCAACAAGAACTGCTGAGATAGCAAATCCTGGCGTATCAATTCTCCGGATCAACGCTCTGATGGCCTTCATGCAGCGACACCGTTCGTGAACAAGTCTGCAATCTGAGTACAACGCTCCATCATCGACAACAATTGTAGAGTCGGGCTTCAAGAAAGTCAGATTTCACATTGAGCCAAAACGTAGCGAAGATACGACATCGTGTTCCACTGGCTGGGCTTGACATCGTGTTCCACTGGCTGGGCTTAGCTGCCTCGCGTTGTTGATTGTCTCTCATTCATTATCTTCGCCTACCTCAACAATCGGGATGGCCAACACAGACACCGAAGGCACCGTCTGGTGGGTTTGGAGCCAATGTAAGGGTTACGTCACCTCTGGTCATGCTCAACACATTGCTTATCCCTATGGGTTCGATGTGTCGCCTTTTGCTACCTACAACCTGGTTGATCATTGGAGAATTCTGTTTGCCAAGTCGCAAGGTTGTTCAGTGGAGGCAATTCTCATTTTGTTTTCTCTACTACCTGCAATGAGTTTGGTCTCGAACCTCATCGCGGGCTACTATGTAGGTTGGCAATTTTTCCGAACTCGTTCATGTGCGTTCCTTTTTGCTGTCTCCGCCATTGCATCGTCAGAGATTCTCCTGGCAACTCGGACACCTCTTGCAAACAACATTCTCGTCCCAGGATTACTTGCACTTGGATTGGTGTTTCGCCACACTCGCATTTCAACACCATTTACTCTTCATGTGGCCGGAATGCTGGTGGGATTACAGATGCTCTGCAATGCCTACAATGGGTTCGTTTTCTTCGTCCTGACGGGTGGTTTTGCGATTGGTATGTTGTGGGGTACTAAACGCCTAACTTCTCAAGCCATCATTGAGAGCTGGCCAATTCCACTTGGAGCTATCGTCGGGTCTCTACCGCTCGTTGTGTCACAGCTCTACTTGATCACAGACCGCAACACTGGAGAGCAGATCAGACCGGTTGGAGCAGCTGATCAGTTGCTCAATCCGCTTGTACTTGTCTCCCGTCCCTACAACTGGCTGGTTCCCCTACTGCCCGATGGATGGCCAAAGCCCGAGGCTGGCTGGATTGCGCTTCCGACAGCAATTGGAGTTCTTGCCACAATTACTTTGCTATTGCGTGGTCATCGACTGTCAGTACCAAAACATTGGATCTACGTCTCGATCGCTCTAAGTATGTTTTTTGCACTAATCGTCTATCGCCTGCCGAATCTCGGTTTCGCGTCTAGAGCCTATTTTTCTGTTCTCTTCCCGCTCCGTGGGGTAGGCAATTATGCGAAAGCAATCCCCCTACTGCTTTCGTTTGTCGCCATTTCTTCGTTTCAATCACTCTTCACCGCGATTCTTGGACTCAGAAGGCTGGCTAGATCTACGGCGATGGTGATACTCATGTTCATTGTCTCACTGTCTCTACTTGACAGTGTGCCGAACTCACGCTCGTTCTACGAACGCAATTCGCTTCTACCGGTGCAGGAGTTCTACGAACAGATTCCGGGTTCGGGAGACACAACGGTTTCAGCTCACTATCCGGACTTCACATATGACAGTGAATGGGGGTTTCCAATACGATTCATTCAATTGGCACAGGTGTTCACCGGTGACACCCTCGCAAACGGGCGCGACTTCGAGTCCCGATATAGCAAAGACTTGATTTTGCCTACACCGCTAGACAGCAAGGCGCTCGCATTGCTTTCAAGGAGAAATGTGTCTCGAATCTACCTTCATCGAAATCTGATGGTTCCAAAGGACTTTGATGCTGCAGTGGAATTTCTCACAAGCCTGCAATTTATTCGAAAAGACTTTGCTACAGAAGCCTTGAGCTACGACTCCGAACTGATCCGACCTCTTGACGTGGTCATCTTTGATTTGCGTGGGACTTAATGCTGATCAAGGTGCATCAGAGGCAATCAGCGAAGGCTGCACCTGAACAAGCATCGACCGGGAATCCCCCGAGGGAATGCAGGGCTCTCCGAAGATCTGCAGTTTGGCTGAAAGTCGTCCGTCCTCACTGTGCTGGAGCCGGACAGTTGCTTCTTGCATCTGACTTGTCAGTTCTATGATTCTTAGGAAGCCGGCGGCATAGATTGAGATTCGAGCTCGCGCGGCGCACGGTGCCAAGGACAACTTCACTTTTACGCCTGTTCCTCCCCGGTTTGGACTGATCTCAGTGATATTCGACTGAAGTTCGATGTCGCCTGCTCCAGACCACCACCATCTGGTGCCGTCAGCAAGGACGTCCGGTGGATACACCAGGTCACCAAGAACAGAAAAACTGGGAATCAAGTACGGCCCTGGTCCGCATTCTTGGCAGGGTACATCAGATGTGAGAGTTACGTACGTATAGAGGCCGACCTCAAATTCTGGACCTTCTCCGAACCCGTTGAGTCGTATTGAAGTCACCCTTGAGAACCTAGGTTCATCAAAACCGTAGGTCAGTACATCAGAAAGTTCTCCTGGCACAAGAAGGAGATGGGTGACTCGGTGTTGTCGAAGAAAGGCGACCAAGGTGCCCGGACCATGGCTCGCTTGCATCATAATCTCGTGATCGAAGACTGATTCTACGTAATCATTCATCAATGGTGCCTGAAAACTGGCTTGCTCAATCCAGTCTCTTCCTCGCCGGGAGAGTGGTAGCGCTAGTACCCGGGGATTGTCGACCTTTGCTAACTCTCGACGAATCTCTCCCCAATCATTGTAGCTCTGTGTTGTTCCCGGTCTTGCGAGGTTGGGAAAGCTTGTCACCGATAGGGAAAACAGCAGAATCTGCAGGGCAATTGTGCGACGGGCTGACGAAGAGTGCTTGGCCCATGTCTCTGCCTGTACAAATCCAATGACGACCGCAATGGGAATTGCTACTAATGATGCTCGATCAAAGAAACGAACTCCGGGAAGTACGAATCGAAAAAACTCAGCAGGTGCGAGGACAACATCTGTTCCTGGGATCGAAAAACGGGTTGAAACAAGAATGTATAACCCACAGATAACTGCAGGAGCTCGACATTCAACCCCTGATCGTTTCAAGAATGAAACTCCAGAAATGAAGAATAGAAGCGGCAGCACCGTTCCCACGCCTGTAAACGGTGAATGGAACCACGATTCAAAACCAAGCGATGAGTTTCTGGCATCAAATCTTGAAGCGACCGAGATGGCTCGATCAGAAGCACCCCCACCGAGAAATTGCGGTAGGACTGAGATCAAAATCAACAAGCCAGCACATGTGAACCAAACTAGAACTGTGCTGATTGAGTTGGGAGACGTTATCCGTGGCCGCCCGTTGCGAATCAGTCTGACCAGCACCGGAGAGAGAACAAGGATCATGCTCCAAAGAGAGAAGAGAGCGAAGTAGGGATCAAAGAAGATGACTGTCAGAGCTCCACATCCGAGGGTTAACAGGTTGCGTCGTGATGGATCTTGTCGGAACTTGATTGTCAAAATCAGAACAACAATCGGAAGACCGATAAACACATAACTCGTGAAGTTGGCTGCCATAAATCGAATGTTCGGTAGCAATTGGACGCACCACGCTGCACAAAGTGAGGCAACAATTCCACCGCCTAGTGTCCGGCTCAGCCGGTAGACCGCGATACCGGTCACAAACCAACCAATCAAGACGAGGAGATTGCAACTAATCATGGGGGTAAAGACGCGTGACATTGACCACAGCAGAACAACCTGAATGGCCTGGGTCACTGTCTCTATTCGCCAGATACCAGCTCCTTGTGGACTCGACACAAAGGAAGAGTCTGACCAAGGAAACGCCATTCCGGAGAGGATGTAGGCAAGTCGTGCCGCTCCATCAAGATCAGTGACCGTACTGACTACAGGTAATCGTCCAGGGTTTGCGAGATGACCATCAGAGTTGACGAACAGAACGTCCCACATCATGTAAAGAGGGACAATCAATAATGGCCCTAGTGACGCAAGCCTTTTCACCGAGCGTGAAAACAGCGCCTCGTCTTTACTTACGTTCACGCTAGATCATTATAGAAGAACACGTCTTCCGTGCATTGTGGACCAAAATATGCAAGAGAGCTCCTTTGAGATACTTCAGGGACAAGAACCTTTAACCGATGAGTTTCGCTTCGAGACCCGCTGAGCACACCAATTGCGAGGCAACAACATTCTCAGATGGCGAAGATTGGTAGAGAAGCAAGTTGCAAGAGCAAGACGGGCAGTCGTCTCAAGACAAGAAGAATGACCTGCTCAACCAATCAATTGGAAGAACTTCTTCGAGAGCCAAGTTGACAATGAACGTCGAGATCAGCCAAGAGTGCTTGTGACGACATCTCTCCGAGCGACGATCGTTCTCTGACCCATTTTATATCTGAGCGGGAAATTTGGCCAGAATTTCCTGATCCGTGAGGATGTCGCGCGACGGATCAGATACCTAGTTCCGAGCGTTTGAGAATATGACGCTTCATACACGATTTCAAATCCGTATTTGTTCAAATATTTCTTCAGAGTCATTCTTGTGAAGTAATAGAGATGAACTTCAAGATAAAAGGGCCAAAGTCGACGAAGGGTACGAGCTGACACAGTGTCCACCATGGGGACATTCAACAGAAGATATCCGCCGTTCTTGAGTACTTCAGCAATCTCCATCAGAATCGTTGAAGGTTCGTCAAGATGCTCCAGAACGTCCCACATGGTTACCAGGTCGACATCACCTGCCTGGAAATCACTTGCGTTGAATGTCCCCGTCCTGATGTCTAATCCATAGCGTGCTCTCCCAATTGATGACAGATACAAGGACGGTTCGTACGCAACCACGTCAAAACCCAATCCTGCTGCGGCCGAGGGGAACTCTCCTCCAGCGCATCCAATGTCAACTAATCTCAATCCCATTGACGGAGAGAGACCAGGTAATTGAGAGACCACTTTGTTCATTGCACGAATGAATGAACGAATACGTAAGTCCGGCTCGACTGAATGATCTTCGTCGACTGCGTTTCCATAGGCCTCAATCAATTCATCTTGCAAGGGTCGAGGATTGACGAATACCAAGCCACAGTTCATACATCTCACTAATCGACTTCTCAAAGGTGTGTTAGATGAAGATGAGAAGTGATCGAGGCGTTGATGCAAAGTCTTCCGAGCCCGCAAGGTGCGGAATTCTGATGCACCACAAAGATCACACGGGCGATGCTCCAATTGCTTGTTCATCTCAGAGATAAGAATAGGTCGCAATTGGTATCTTCGCTGACTCAAGTCGAAGAGACACCCTTGAGTACATCGGTACAAGTAATCATTGGCCCGCAGGGAACAGATATCTTGATTGGGTCTGTGGAACAAGTTCCCGCCTGACTGGGGACGGCAGGACTGATACCTCAGTCAACAATTCATTGATGCCTAAGGCAAGTCTTTGAGACAGCATGGTGCTGCGTTGGAGCCTACGGATACTTAACGGAGTTATCATTCAGATTGTGAGGGGTTTGATTCTTTCCGGTGGAGCCGGCACTCGAATGAGACCTTTCACCCACACGATCGCGAAACAGTTATTGCCGGTTGGCAATCAACCGATTCTCCATCGCGCCATCGTCAAGATGGTGGAGGCAGGAATTGAAGACATAGTAATTGTCGTTGGGGATACGGCAGACCAGGTCGTTGGTTCAGTCGGCGATGGAAGTGCCTTCAGTGCCGACATCTCATATGTCCGACAGAAATCCCCACTGGGATTGGCACACTGCGTGAAGATTGCCGGCGCAAAGCTTGGTCACGACGCATTTGTGATGTATCTCGGTGACAATATGTTTGAGAGTGGACTCAGTTTTCTCCTCACTGATTTCTCAATGGGTCGCGCACGGGACAGCCGTGTCGCACAAGTCGCCGTAAAGCCGGTCCTGAATCCTTCCTCGTTCGGTGTGGCTACGGTCAATGGTTCAAATCAACTGGTGGATGTGGTCGAAAAACCCGAAGTACCGCCATCAAATCTGGCGCTCGTCGGGACGTACCTCTTCACGTCGGTCATCCATGACGCAATTGATGCAATCTCGCCTTCGACCCGCGGAGAGTTGGAGATCACCGACGCGATACAGACCCTCGTCTCCACTGGCCACGTAGTAGGTGTCAGTTCAATTGATGGGTGGTGGTACGACACTGGTAATCCACATTCATTTCTCGAGTGCAATTCCGCAACACTCCTTCTCGACGTAACGAGTGAATACAGCGCCCCTCCCGGTGTCACTCTCGTACCTCCGGTTGTTATCGATCCAACAGCCAGACTCACAGATTGTTCAATTGGCCCGTTCGTAACTATTGGACCTGATGTGATTATTGATGGATCGACCGTGAGCGATTCGGTGATATTCCGTGGCGGAACAGTTCGGGGACCCGGTTGCCTGCGCCATTCAATCGTGGGGCAGCGGAGCACTGTGGTTTTGTCAAGTGACTCGAACGGAAGTGTAGTAATCGGAGATGACAGCATCGTCGAGGTGAATCAATGACGAGAACCCTTGTGACTGGAGCCGCGGGATTCATCGGTTCCAACTTTGTTCGACATCTATTGGCGACCACTGACGATGAGATAACAATCGTTGATTCATTAACGTACGCCGGCAATGAAAGCACAATGATAGATCTCCTCCAGACCGGACGCGTGTCATTCGTCCAGACTGACATCTGCGATTCCTCCGCAATGCTGGAGGTGATGAAGGGGCATCGCTGTGTAGTTCACTTCGCAGCTGAGAGTCACGTTGATAGATCGATTGCCGATTCAGAAGTATTTTTTCATACGAACTGTTTCGGCACGAACGTGGTCATGGATTCTGCCCGTAAATGTGAAGTTGAGCGCATTGTCCACATCGGGACAGATGAGGTGTACGGTTCGATTGAAACCGGATCATCTCTTGAAACTGACCCCCTGGATCCGAGATCTCCTTACTCGGCGTCAAAGGCCGGGAGTGACCTGATTGCATCGGCCTATTTCCATACATTCGGTCTCCCGGTCATGATCACTCGCTGCACGAACAACTTCGGCCCGTTTCAATACCCGGAGAAGGCAATTCCACTGTTCGCCACAAACTTGATGACCAATAGGAACGTCCCTCTGTACGGGGATGGCCTGCATCAGCGGGATTGGCTCTATGTCGATGACCATTGCTCTGGAGTGAGCCTCGTCCTACAGAGTGGCGAACCAGGCGAGGTTTACAACATCGGCGCAGGGAATGAAACACGCAACATTGACCTGGTTCGAATGCTTCTCGAGATTCTCGGTCTTGACGAAAGCAGAATTGAACACGTTGCGGATCGACCAGGACACGACCGACGCTATTCGGTCGACACCTCAAAGATCAATGCGTTGGGGTGGGCCCGTCGCTTCAGCGTTCAATCCGCACTTGCAACCACTGTCGAGTGGTACGCACAGAATGAGTGGTGGTGGGAACCATTGCGCAGCAAGAAGGGTGCGACGTGACGACATCCGTGCCGGCAGTCTCCGTTGAATCCGTATCCAAGATGTACCGGCTTTACCATGAACGTAATCAGTATCTGAAGTCAGTCGCCTTGAAAGGACGCAGATCCAGATTTGAGGAATTCTGGGCCATTCGCGATGTGTCCTTCAAGATCAATGAAGGGGAAACCTTCGGCATCATCGGTTCCAATGGTTCAGGCAAGAGCACTCTCCTGAAATGTCTTGCCGGAATTCTCACTCCCGAGGAGGGGGACATACAGGTCAGCGGAACGCTCGCAGCACTCCTCGAGTTGGGAGCTGGCTTTCATCCCGAACTCTCAGGTCTCGAGAACATCTTTCTCAATGGAGCGATTCTCGGCATGAGTCGACCACAGATTGACTCCCGTCTAGAGGAGATTGTCGACTTCTCGGGACTGCAGAAGTTCATCGACACCCCGGTCAAGAACTACTCCTCAGGAATGGTTGTTCGCCTCGGGTTCTCGATTGCCTCAAGTGTAGATCCTGAGATTCTTCTGATTGATGAGGTGCTTGCAGTCGGCGACGAAGCGTTTCAAAGAAAGTGCGCGGAGAGAATCGAGGAGTTCAGACGGGACGGGCGAACGATTGTGCTCGTCTCCCACGGGTTGAGTCAGATTCAACAACTGTGCACGACGACTGCGTGGCTCGAGAAGGGTAGCCTCCGTGCCATTGGGCGGACCAACGATGTTTTGTCCGACTATTTGGGCGAGTCACACGATGCGGCGCCCCGGATTGAGAATGAACAGGGCCAGCGTTGGGGCACGCAGGAGGTGAGCATTGAGAGAGTTGTCCTGAACGATTCGGTGGGACGTGAGACAGACCTTCTCTCAACCGGCCAACGAGCGACATTCGCAATCTTCTACCGCAACAATTCCTCAATCCATGATGCAATTGCCGGGGTACGAATCACAGACGTCCACGGCTTCAACGTCTGGGGATCAAACATGAAACGGGCCGGCCACGCCCCCGTGTCACTCGCAAAGTCAGGGGTTATCCGTCTTGAGATTTCAGAGTTGAATCTTCTGGATGGAACATATGACCTCACTGTACAACTCTCAGATAACAGCGAAACTCACGTATATGACCACTGGGAGAAGCGGATCCGCTTTGAGGTTACTCAAGGGCGAATCCGTGATGAGGGCGTGGCATATCTCCTTGGCATGTGGCATGCATGAGAACCCCCGAATTGACCGTCGTTCTGCCTGCCTACATGGTGGAGTCGAGCATCCGTGAATCAGTAACTCGATTGATCAGATGTCTAGATCAGAACTTCGTTGCTTTCCAGATCCGCGTAGTTGTCGACGGTCCTGGCGACCGTACGGCGGAACTTGTTGAGGGCGTCAGCGACCCGAGGGTGTCAGTGCTCCAGCTGGAAAGGAACTTCGGTAAGGGGCGAGCAATTCGTGAGGGACTGAAAGACTGCTCATCGGAGTTCGTGGGCTACATGGATGCAGATCTCGATCTTCATCCCGATGGTCTCGTAGAGGCTTTGTCTGTCCTCAAGAGCTCTCCAGCATCAGTCTGTGGGGCAATCGGGTCAAAACTTCATTCTGGGTCGCGTGTCAAGTATCCGATCTCAAGGCGACTACTCAGCAAGATCTACAAATTGCTCGTCAGATTCCTCTTCTCGCTCGACCTAAACGACACACAAACCGGTCTCAAAGTGTTCAGGCGAGGACCGATCGACGACCTCTTGCCTCTTCTCGAGAGGAGCGGCTTCGAGTTTGACCTCGAATTACTCACACGGCTGGCTCGGTCGGGCAAACAATTCGTCGAGGTTCCAGTTGTTCTTGACTACCAATTCGGTAGCACCGTGAATCTAAGAAGTGGTACGAGGACACTTCTTGACACAATTGGTCTTGCCCTCCAGCTGAGGCGGACTAACCGTCCTTCTCCCCGTACCGACTGACTCCAGCAGAGCTCCCGAAGAGATTTGCCGCTCTTAGGCGTATTGCTTCCCGCAATACGAAGTAGGTAAGGGGGAAGTGCATCAGGTACCCAAGCCTGCGTCTGCCGACCGCAAGTCTGATGGAATCGAACAATGGAGGAAGAACCAACACTGCATACGCCGCGAATCGCAGCGCGTGTCTCAGAGGGGAATAGAGTTCGGTGTGAGCACGTCCCGAAAATCCGCTGCCTGAGATCTTCGTTGCGTTGACTGCATTGTTCACTCTCCAGGAGATCTTTGCTCGAACAACAGACCATTGCTCGGCTGATTCATGATGGATTGCATCACCTGCCAACATCCCGATCAAGTCGTAGTCGCCGAGCAGGTAATACGCATGGGGAAAAACGTTCACGTCCGTGAAGATCTCCGGGTGACTCTCACGAAAGAAGTCGATGTCTACCGTCCCCGAACCTGCAGCCATCTCGCAGAGAATCGGCCTGTTCTCGCTGCCTGCTCGGAAGACGAACAACTCCTCATCCGAGAAAGTTTTCTGGAGGCGCTTCTTGAACACCTCCAATCTGAACTTCTCATTGTTCGGGCAACGGTACGTGACCATTGAGAATGGATCTCCGAACTCAGATGCATACATATTTACTGCAGAGTCCATCTCTTCGAATCGATAACCCGCCGAGATCACTGCTCTCAACTCAGGAATCCGTCTGAAGGCTTCAAATCTCAGTGCCAAAGAATCCTCTCGAAGGAGAACCTCATCATGATCAAGTACGCACACAAGTCGACTCGTGGCATGCCGAAGTCCGAGATGCTTCGCGGCGATCGCATCACCTCGAGGGTTTTCGATGACACGAAAACCAAGGCTCTGAGCAATCTGTCGAGTGCCGTCAGTTGATCCTCCGTCCACCGCGAGGATCTCCAGATCACCCTCCCCATCGGGTTTTGTCTGGCTCGAGAGCATCTCGGCAATTTGAGGTAGGAACCTCGCAGAATTGTAGGTAGCGATGAGCACTGTCATCCAGGGCCGCGATTCTTGACCAGTCATCAACCAACCAACCCCGTTGACTTCAGAGCATCGATGATCACAGCGGTGGGTGAATGAGTCGTGATCAGCTGGCGCTCTCTGGCATCGCCAAGAATTGGATCGGAACAGAACTTCACTATTTCATCTGGTTCCCAGTTGCTGAGTCGAGCTGTTGACCCAACTCCATCAGTTCGCTCAGTTGCCTTTCTATGGATGAGACACGGAATCATAAGGAAGCCGCACTCCTCCTGCAGACCTCCGCTGTCCGTAACGACTCGTTCAGCGCCGAGAACTAGACGCAAGAACTTCGGATAGGGCATCTTCTCCATCAATTCAATGGACGACGATTCAAGTATCGACAACAATTCTTCCGACTTGAGACTCTCCTTCGTCAAGGCATCAAGAACCATCACCATTCTTTGTTGCTCCGATACTTTGGCCAACTGGTAAACTGTGTCGCTCAGAATCTCACGTGAGGAAAGCAGCTCTGCTCGGTGGAGTGACACCAAGACGTAGGGTCTAGATTCCTCAATTCTCGTCAATTGCCCCTGAATCCTGGCCATGGTGTCGAGCGAAGTGTTTCCTCGGGTGTTGATCTTCATCCCCCGGCGCGCTGTGAGATTGTCAATTGCAACTTGATCGGGACAAAAGTGAAACTGTGCCAATCTTGCCGTCAACACGCGATCCAGTTCCTCTGGAAAGGGATTCCGCCAATCGTGACTTCGAAGGCCCGCTTCAACGTGAGCGACCTTGCACCGGGCAACACGCCCGATGAATGCACCAAGAAGGCAGGTCATCGTGTCTCCATGGACGACGACCAGCACGTCCCTGTCATTGGAGTTTGAGATCCGACGCAACATCCGAAGTTGACGCAACAGCTTCCACCCAACGACAACTGCCCAATTGGGAACGGATGACCTCGTGACCAAGTTGCCGCGGGTCGCGTTGCGCAGATCGACTATCCCTCTCAGTCCGAATTCTTCACACATCACTTTCAATTCAACAGGTTGTTGATTCGTGGAGAGTACGTGGGTCTGCGTCTCAGCCGAAAGATCGACGATGAGCGGCCACAGTTTGATCAATTCGGCGCTCGTGCCGAATACGAAGACAACGTCGCAGGATCTCATGTCAGACATTGCGCCTCCGTACACACGCGACAAGTAGAGCAATCAAACCGGCGGCAAGCGTCCAAGACGCCAGATTCAAGATATTGACGAAGCCAGAAGCTGTGGTCCGTCCGGAGATTGTCAAACACGCTGCCCCGACCACCAGTAGGACGAAGAGCACACAATGAATCATTCGTCCGAACGCCAATAGAAACTGAGACATTACTATGGATGAACCAATAGGAATGTATGCAAGTGCCAGAGGGAACACGAGACGCTTTGCCTCATCGTGCCCGTCTCCCGCAAGCCAATCGATGAGTCCATCACTGGTGACCAAGAGAGCGAGCGCCACAAGCAATTGAAGTCCGGCAGCCAGACCCACAGATGACGTCAACAATCTGATGATCTTCTGTGGATTTCCAGCACTCTCCACAGCCTTTGGGTACACAACAGAGGCAATCAATCCCGGCATCAAGAGAACTGAATTCACGAGAAGAGCCGCCACCGCAATCTGTCCGACCGAGTCCTCGTCTAGAACCACCCGGCCCATCAGCACATCCAGATTTGCGGCAAACCACATCGAACTCACAATTGCAGTCGATTGGACGATTCCAGGACTTAGGAATTGCAATCCGCGACTGATTGGCACACGGACTAGGCGGAGAAAGAGGGTAGAGAACACTGCGGTAACGCAGAGTCTTCCGAGCAAGAAGATGTCGACTTCTGGCGCAATCAATGCGAACACAGAGCTGGAAACAAGAGAGGTCAACGCGATCAAGGTGGTTCCACCGTGGAGTAGCAACTGAAGCTCTCTGCCTTGCACCTCTCCGTTTGCTCGTGCAAGCAAGACCGCCACAGGTACCCAGAGAGCGAGTAATGCAGCCGTTGAGAGAGAGACTCTGAAGAGTAAGAATGAGGCGATACTGACCGTCAGCGCAATCAAGGCCAGATAGATACCCTCCCAGTTCGTCGCCTTGCGCACTGTTGGAGCGATCAATGCTCCCTTCACCTCTCTCACTGTGACGGCCTGAACCGAAGACGCAGCGACGCCAACGATTCCGACCAATGCAATGGCAGAGCTAAACTCGCCGTAGTCAGCGGTACTCAGCACTCGAACTGCAACAATGTGGGTGAGAAACATGAAGACGGCTGCAAGGCCAGTTGAGGCTGCGAGAATGCCTGACCAGCGAATAGTGCCGCGCAGTCGATGTTCGACCCTGGTGAACTTCACCTGCAGACTTGAAGTCACGTCGGTTTCCTTGCGGCCGGTGTTCATCGTCCGTAGAGGCTACGAGAACTGTCTCCTGGCAACCGATATGGTCTAGCAAAGATGGGTCTAGATGAGTTGCTCAAGGGGCGCAGGATCGTTCTTGCCGCCAATATCGTCGACGGATACCCATCGGAGTTTGAATACACACGGGATTTCTTGCTGCGCGAAGGCTGTGATCGGCTAATCACAGTCTCAAGTCCCCTGGAGAAACGATCAAGGCCCCGCTCAGTGATTTCCAGGTACAGCAATGGTTCGATCTCCCGCCAGACGATCGTTCCGCATCCAATCTTCCTCCCCTACTCCCACGGTCTGAGTTTCTTGATCCCTCTGATTCCCCTCAAACACGACATCTGGATCGGATTCAATCCGGTCATGACCACGATTGGGGCCCTTTCTTCGAGGAGAGCAACCCTAGTGAATTGGGCAATCGATTTTGTTCCCAGCAAGGGTGAAGGCGTGTCCGAAGTGACCTACCGAATGCTCGAACGGTTCATGATGAAGCGATTGGACATTCAGATCGAAAACACCATCAATGCGATGAACGAACGAACGACTGCGACTGGTCATGTTCCGCCAGTTCAGTTGATCGCCCCGATCGGCGTATGGGAGTCGGCGTTCGCGGCTCCGACACAGCAGCAATTCACGAATCGAACCGTTGTGTATTTCGGCTCGATCGATGGCCGCAATGGATCGCCATTCCTCGAGGAGCTCATCAAGGACTTATTGGAGGCTGATCCTTCAATTCGAATTGAAGTTGTGGGCGATGGACCTGAAGCGTCGCGCTTTCGTACGCTGTCCACATTGGTACCCGATCGTCTAGCGTTTCACGGTTACATTGAAGATCAAAACGAAGTTAATGAGATTCTCCGGAGGGCCACTCTGGCAGTCGCGCCGTATGACGAGACTCCCGGTCAATTCACCAGCTTTGCTGATCCGCAAAAACTCAAGTACTACGCAGCAAATTCGCTACACGTACTGATGACGGATGTTGCTCCAGCCGCACGGGTGATGGCTGAGGCGGGTGCTGCAACTCTGTTAAGTGCATCCGAAGGAGTGGCGAGGTGGCGTCAGATGATTCTTGAGCTCTTGAACTCGACGGACAAGTGGTCAAAGGCAGCCAACGATTCATTCCTCTATTCACGTGCATTCGATAGGGAGGCGATCTACAGATCAACCTTCCGTGAAGTCCTCACATTCGAGAATTGATGAAGATGAGACGACCGGCGCTTGGGGGTGTGGCGAAGTATCCGATTATCGCACTAACGTCTGCGGTTTCTCTCTGGCCACTGACGCGGATAAATCCTCTAGCCGATGACCTCCACCTTCTAGCGCAGGGGTCAGGCATGATGCGTCAAGAGGGATTCTCGGCCGTGTTGAAGACATGGACCGAATTCGACCTGAGTTCTGCTCATCTCACCCCTATAGGGGGACTCCTGACCACAGTTCAGGTCTGGGTCGCAAATCAACTCGCTCTACGAACCCCATTGTCCATCAATGACGCATGGGGGCTACTCCGACTGGCTTGGTTGGTTGGAGTTGTTCTTGCTGCAGTTTGGTGCGCTGGTTGCTTCTCGCGCTTTCTGTCGACCCGAACACCTGGACCGTATCTGCTGGCAGCAGTTCTCCTCGCCACACTTCAGGTACATGGTTACTGGTCCAATGATCCTGTCGTGGCGTTCCCCGTCGCATCATGGGCATTCTGCATCATCGGTCTTCTCTATCTCGGTGCGCTCGTTTCTCATTTGCAGTCCACGTCAATTCATAGAAAGAAGTGGGCGACACTGATCTGCGTACTTGCTCTGGCAGGAACACTCACCTACGAGCTGTTCTTCTCATTTGTCTGCGCAGCGACTGTGATCTACATCGGGTTGTTTTTGAGAAAGCGCACCATTCTCAGAGAGCTCTTCCCGGTCGCCATGTTCGGTGTGATCGTGCCCGGCGCCTTCATGGTTGCCTCGCAGATTGCGAGATTGTCCCAAGGCTCCAACTACAGTGGAACAGCCTTGTCGGTCAACAACGGCACTGTTCTTGTCGTCGCAATAGTTGCGTTGCTTAGCTCACTCCCATTAGCGACCACTTATTTGACGGTAAATCTGTTGCCAAGAGTGGATTTTTCAATCAGCACCTTTCTGTTCCTGTTCGCGGGAATTGTGGTACTCATCCTGGCGAGCCATCTCCTTGACAAACGGACCGAAATCTCATCTGTTGCACCTCAGAAGGACGCCCGGACGATCATCCTCGGGCTGTTCATTCTTTGGCTCTCCTCCACGATGATCATCGTGGCGACTCCGAAATACCAGGATGAGTTGGGTGGCGTACTTGGTCGCGTCTACCTCAACTACGGACCTGCCTGGATCGCCCTCTCAATGACAATTGCGATTGTTCTCGGGGCCTCGAATTTCATGCGTACTCGATCCAGATTGCGGGTTGGTGCACTCTCAGTGGTCGTACTATTCGGAGCCGTTAACTCGTGGGCAAACAGTCAACACGTTCATATTCTCGCAAACGACACATCATGGTCGGACCCCATGCTCGTTGACCTCGAGTCGCGTCCGGAGGCGAATGACAACCGATGCCAGAACGTGGATCGCTTGTTTACTCTCCCATGGCCTCCGTACTATCAAGCAGAGATTCTCGAAGGGCTTCAACTCTCATATTCGGGAACATGGGGAGTTCCTTACTGCAATTTCGGGGCGAGCGACGCGATCTTCAAGCCACTTGTTCGTCCACTCCTCGGAACTTTTCCGGTGGAGTACCTGCCAGACGGTCGGCGAATTCTTTGGTCCACTGGACCACGAGTTGAACTGCAACTGATCAATCCCACCGCAACTCTGGTTCGTGGAACTGTTGCAATGAAGTTCAGCCTCGCCCCATGTGCTGATCGAATGGAGATCTCCTTGTCAACCGGAGAATCAAATCAGCTTCAAACCCTTGTCCATGATCGGAGAGATTGGTCGGTTGCGTTTGATGTCGTGCTCAATCCCAACATTCCAACAGATCTGATCGTGGAGCAGACGGGAACTGGTTGCCGCGTGGAGACCGACCCTCGGGAGCTGTGGACGATGATAGAATTACCAACTATTAATTCACGCGAAAAGTGAGCACTGCTTCAATAACGCGTTCAACTTGCTGAGTTGTCATTCCTGCCCAAAGCGGAAGGCGGAGCAATTGATCTGCAGCGCGAATGGTGTTGGAAAACGATCCAGATGTCCGTCCGTACTTGACACCCGCCTGGCTGGAATGGAGCGGCTGGTAGTGAAACGCTGCAGTCACTCCCCTATCTCTGAGATGTTCGATCAACGCCGACCGCGTGGTCAGGCTCGGCATCATCACATAGAACATATGTGACGGTTGTACACAGTCACTAGGCACCGCCATGATCGACGCGCCACTAACCTCAGCCCACGGATGCAATGACTCGTAGTAACGACTCCATGTACGGTAACGATCTTGCTGGATCCATGACATGTTGTCCAATTGAGACCTCAGAACTGCCGCGAGAGTGTCAGCGAGCAACCAACTCGACCCTGCGCTTACCCATGTGTACTTGTCCACTTGTCCTCTAAAGAAGCGAGAGCGGTCAGTGCCCTTCTCTCTGAGGATCTCAGCTCGTTCAAGCAACTCGTGCTCATTGAGCACCAAGCAACCGCCTTCACCACATTGGATGTTCTTTGTCTCGTGAAAGCTCTGGGTTGCCATCGTTCCAATTGTTCCCAGAGCGCGGCCCGACACTGACGCGCCAAGCCCGTGTGCATTGTCTTCGAGAAGGACGAGACCCTTGTTGTCGCACAGTTCACGCAGATCTTGAAGTCTGGGAGCAATACCCGCGTAGTTGATGCAGAAGACCGCGATGGTCCTCGGCCCAACGGCATCCTCCACGAGCGAGAGATCGATGTTCTGAGTCTCGGACTCGATATCGACGAATACTGGGGTTGCTCCGCCCAAAATGATCGCATTCGCTGTCGACGTGAAAGTGAACGATGGGACAATGATTTCGTCTCCGGGTTTCGGTTCAAGCAATCGAACTGCCAGCTCAAGTGCGTGGGTGCAGCTCGGTGTGAGGAGAACGTCTGCTCCAGTGAACATCTGTCGAAGTTGTTCCGCAACCATTCGGGTCTGGGGGCCGTCACCGGCCGTATGTCCAGAATTCAGCGAATCCAAGACATGTTGATGCGTACTGCGTGGGTAGTAAGGCTTGTTGAAGGGAATGACCTCCGTGTTCATTCGTTGCCCCTCACGACATGAACTGTTTGAACGGTGAACATCGGACTCCACCCATTTCGTGACCATGCCTTCTGGACATTCACATTTGCCGATTGAGTTGAGATCACGAGTCTGGCGGAGCCGACCTCATGCGCAAGAGCCTCCACCCCGCGAAGAATTGACGAATAATGGCCCCGGCCCTGATGGTCTGCAGAGATCCCAGCAAGAAGAATTTCTGTAGACGACAGATCTGTCCTCAACATCGCCATACCAATCGGGAGGTCATCGTCATCATGATGCAAGGAGTACGCAAGGTGATCCGGCTGGCCAATCGCGTACTCCAGCCACTCCACGTACACGTCAACCATGTCAACATCTTCGGTGAGCGGATTGTGGTGCCAGTGTGACTGGTAGTTCGCAAACGATGAAGAGACAACATTCCTGAGAGTCTCCAGAGCTTCGACGCTGGACGCTCTCTGCAACTGTTGTACCTCTCGTGGATCGCTTCTCTTGTCGAGATTCTTGGTCCAATAGACTGTTGGTTCCGTCACGAGGATCCCATACCCGAGGTCCTTTAACGCCGTCCCCACTTGTCGATTGTCTGTTGGGTAGCGCACTACAGCAACGTCAAATTCAAGTTGTGAAAATGCGTGCCGTAAGCCTTGGAAAGACCGCTCTCCCCGTCCGCCACGGACATTGACGATCTTCATCCCAAAACGTCGTGACTCCACAAGGCCCAACTCCACGGTAAGAGAGTCTGAGAGGAAATCGGCCCATCCCACACGCTCAGAATACTCACCAACAGCGATGCAACGCTCTTAAGAGGTCGTCTCCCATTGCACATTCTAGACTGGAGATCGTTTTCAGGAGGTCGGAGAATGGCTGACGAAATTGATCGCGAAGCCCCGGTCTATGTGGCGGGTCATCGAGGACTCGTGGGTTCAGCGGTCATCAGACGACTGGAGACCGCGGGTTTCACAAATGTTCTCACTGCCGATCGTTCCTCGGTGGATCTACGCAACCAGATGCAGGTCGACTCCTGGTTCGCGGCGAATCAGCCGCATTATGTCTTTCTCGTCGCGGGCACGGTCGGGGGAATCTTGTCGAACTCACAACGACCCGGAGAATTCCTGTACGACAACATGATGATTCACGGAACGGTCGTCCACTCGAGTTGGGTTCACAAGGTGAAGAAGCTCGTTTACTTGGGTAGTTCGTGCATCTACCCGCGATTAGCAGGACAGCCGATGAAAGAGTCTGAACTGCTGACTGGCCCTCTAGAACCCACGAATGAGCCGTATGCCCTTGCAAAGATCGCTGGAATCAAATTGTGCCAGTCGTACCGACGCCAATATGGATGCAACTTCGTCTCTGGAATGCCAACGAATCTCTATGGACCTCATGACAACTTTGACTTGGAGTCAAGCCACGTTCTGCCCGCTCTCATGAGAAAGTTCCACGAGGCCCGGATTCAAAACCATGGAAGCGTCGAGGTGTGGGGCTCGGGAACGGCGCGCAGAGAGTTCTTGCATGTGGATGATCTCGCCGATGCGTGTCTGTTTCTGCTTGACCACTACGACGAAGACGACCACATCAACATCGGCACCGGTGTGGAGGTGTCAATCAAGGACCTCGCGGAGACTCTAAGAGACGCCGTCTACCCTGAAGCAGAGATTGTCTGGGACGTAACAAGGCCCGACGGTGCCCCGAGAAAGCTTCTCGACGTGACGAAGATGAAAGAACGCGGGTGGCAGTACTCCATCGACCTTGTTGATGGTATTGCATCAACATACGACTGGTTCGTCCACAATTACAGCCACGCCCGGGGCGTCTCTAAGTGAGATATCGAACCACAGAAATGTTCATCGGCGCATTGCGTCGACCAGATCTGGCCCTGAGGTTTCTCGCAGGTCGCATGCCTAGTGAGTTCAGCCTCAAGCGTGTTGCTCGATACGTCAAGTCGACGTCACCAACGATTCTTGAGGCCGGAGCATTCGACGGACGCGACACGGAGAGATTTGCTCAACTCTGGCCCGAAGGGATCATCTACGCATTTGAACCCATGCCGTCCTTGGCAGCAAAGGTCCGCGAAGCAACCGCCGATCTTGCGAATGTAGTGCTTGTCGAGGCAGCGTTGGGGGTGGACGACAGTGGTTCCGTCGACCTCTACACGTTCGCTGAGGATCAGAACGAACATGGCTCCTCTTCGATTCTGAGGCCAGGGGACCACCTAGACGTTGCGCCCGAGATTCAATTTCATCGCAAACTAACCGTCAGATCAATCATGCTTGACGAGTGGTTCTCATCAATAGAACCCACATCACTTCATCTGATGTGGTTGGACTTGCAAGGTGCTGAACTCAAGGTGCTCGAGCGCGGAGTCCTGGCACTCAGCAAGACGGAAGTCATTCACATTGAAGTTTCGCGTCGTCCTCTGTACGAGGGTGGGGCCACATTCCGTCAATTGCACAGATTTCTCAAGCACAACGGGTTCAAGCTCAAGGCTGCACGTATTCCAGTACGTTCCGGAAACGCGATCTATGTGAGACGAAAGCGCTGACCAGTCCAGCGATGTGGCGCCTGATAATTGTCGGATTGCCGATCTTCCTTGCGTCGATTCTCAGCATCGGGAAGCAAGACAAGAGAGAGACAACTGTCCTCTGGACCATCAGCGGAATATTTCTGGCGGTCTGCGTTCAAGTTCTGCTCGCTGGGTATGGAGTGTTGGTTCCTCGGGGAGTCGTATTGACGGTCTTTGTTGCCATCACTCTTTTGTTTACAACGAGGGTGGCACGGATTGTCCTAGATGACTGGAGAAAATCCATAGGATCAGTCTTGATCACCTCAACCTTGTTCATTGGTGCGACGCTTCCTTGGCTGTATCCAATGATGGAGTTTCCCCAGACCTTGTTCGGCGCTCCATTCGCCAATTCAAACAATGACCTCGCGATCTATATCGTCAGCGCGGACAACTTCATCAATGCAGGTTTCGCTGAATTTGGTCGTGTCGTTGGTTATCAGGCAGGTCAACTTGCGAATTTTGAAGTCGCAGGATCATCCTCCTTCATCACTCTCGTAGCACACATTTCAGGAGCACCAGTGTGGCGGATAGTCACGCTCGCAATGCTTGTAGTTCTAGTCATGACCGTCATCGCGACCTTTGAGTTGGGACGAACCCTGAATCTCCCCGTCGTACCCGCATTGCTTGCAGCGATCATCGGACAACTCACTCCATGGTCCGTGACGATCGCGCAGAACTTCTTCTTCAGTCAAGCAATAGCGAGACTGGCACTAATCGCTGCTCTTCTTGCGATTGCCAAGATTGCAAGAGCTCGATCTCTTCACCAGAATTTTTGTGCACTGGTGCTCGTGTGGGCCTCAATTTGGTTATCTCTGGTCACTTATCCGTCAGGATCCGTCGTCTCTCTTGTATTCGGCGCCTTGATCACTCCAGCGCTATTGATTCGAGGATCTCACGAGAGGGAAAGGGCCGTCGGACCAGAGCTGTTGCGACTAATGACTTATCTAGCGCTCTCAGTTGTTCTTGTTGTTCCCTTCATTCTTGACCGCCTCTCGCTCATCTCAAGCAACATCTCGTGGTACTCGCAGGCCAATATCACTGGCTGGTCCGCCAGGACTGACAACTTTTTCGATTTCTTGGGGATCTCAGCAACAGTCGGCGATGGCTTCGTGACTTTTTGGGTTGGTCTGGCCATTCTTGGAGTGATGTCTCTCCTGGCGTATGTGGTCGCGCCGCAGCGCACTGATGTACTATCGGGATTTCTCTTGATCACTGGCGCGCTGTTGGTCTTCATGATCGTGGGAACTCGAGTCGGATTCTCGACCTACCAAACTTGGAAGACTCTGGCGACTGTTCAATTCGTTGTGCCAGTGGGGCTAGCTCTGATCATCACTCCAGCTGCATCTCTGCTCCGCTCACGGATGGCCGCGGGAGCTTCTCTGGCAGCAGTTGCGCTCTTGATTGTGTGGAATACGAACGCCGCCAGTAAGACGTACCGATTCGCCACTCAGTTGCCCACTATGGAACTGGAAATTGCTTCATCAGACAGACGCTTACCGCGAAGCGAATTATTGATTGCTCTCAATCCTTACTTGGAGACGATGATTGCTCCTGTGATTCTCGACGTAAAAAATGCGATCTACGCCACTGACACATATCTCGGTCCGGGCTCTATCGATCCGCAGAAATGCTCCCTCGTTCGTGGGCGAGACGAATCGAATTCCGTTCGGCTCTCAAGAAGTCTTCAGCTGACACCTGCAGATGCCTGCGTCCAGCCCTGATTTCTCTTCTACCGAGAGTTTGTCGGACGATGAGACAACGAAGTTGCAGTTTGAATGCATCCTCAGTCGTCTCTACTTGAGAGCAAGGAGATTCATCGCCGTTGGCAACCACGTCTTGATCTTGTGATCGGACAGAGGAGAAATTCCGAGTGGTCCTCGTCTTGAAAGTCGAAAGATCCGATAACCAGCATTGACGAGAAGATCTATTACTTCTTCGCTCTCCTTTGATACCCCGCGTCGGTCCACGAAGATCTCGAACATGATCCTCCTGATCCGATCCGGATTAAGAAGGTTCCCAAGACCGGCGAGGACATCCTTCTCCATCCCCTCGACATCGATCTTCACCAGTTGCACCTCCAAATCTGGACCGAGTCGCGATGAGAGAAAGGAATCGAGTCTGATCTGGGATGCGACTATCCCATCTCCCCCAAGACTTCTCCGATAGAAACCGGTCGATCTGTCAGCCGAGGTGTGCTCATTCGCGAAGCGGAGGTCAGAAGTCGACGAACCAACCGCGGATATGACCGTTTCAATGTTGCCCAGAGCGTTCAGTCTTGCGTTCTCCTCCAGTTTTGCAATGTTCGCGGAGATGGGATCGATGGCAAACACATTGCCCTCCTCTCCAACTGCGCGAGCCATGGGAAGTGCCAAGAGGCCGACATTCGAGCCGACGTCAACGGCGACATCGCCGTTCGTCAAGACAGATCGGATGTACTCGACTTCGGCGTTCTCAAAGACTCCACACCATGCACGACGCTGCGTGTAGTCGTTCAGATCGAGATTGAAGCGCATTCCCGAAACCTCGGAGTTTGCCCCTGCGTTTACTCCAAAATTCACTCGTCGAAGAATGGGATTGATAACCAGTGAATAGACCCCCGGCAACCTGCTCGTGATCCGCAGAGATTCTCGAAGGAGCTTCTCTTGATTCACTCGCCCGATCGTAGTGTTGACAATTCCCCTTCTCGGATGACCGACGGAAGACCAATGTCCGCGGAAGGCTGATCAATGCCAGCCGACAGGTGGGGTCTGAATAACGAGAACGTGACCTCTTGGTGCGCGAGGAGGGACTTGAACCCTCACGTCCTTGCGAACACTGGCACCTGAAGCCAGCGCGTCTGCCATTCCGCCACTCGCGCGAGTGAGGGT
>Ga0194123_10001921_pt1 | contig 29038 bp, 22 predicted proteins | sample TA2MahsurfametaG_5_FD_155479 | JGI IMG/M metagenome (GOLD analysis project Ga0194123, IMG submission 155479) | Freshwater microbial communities from Lake Tanganyika, Tanzania - TA2015023 Mahale A surface | ecosystem: Environmental > Aquatic > Freshwater > Lake | place: Tanzania: Lake Tanganyika... | reverse complement strand
GTGTGGACGATCTCGAATACCGTATCGAGGTCTCGCAGGACATGATCCAGTGGGTGGATATCACCGATCGCTCGGTGGTTCGCGAGATCATCGAAGGCGCGGACGGCAGGCGGATCCGTGTCGTGGAGCCCGGTGTGCCCGACGGCGGTGCAGCCTGGCGGTTCTCGCGCATCCGTGCGGTGACGAAGGCCGCTGATCCCGAGGCACCGCGATCGAATCAGTGATTCCGGAGAAATGGCAGTGTTGATTGCGGGAATGTGACGGTCTCAGGGAGCGTGGGTGCCTCGCCCACTCTGTCAGCCTCAGGGGGCACGGTGTCCGAGGTCCGTGCTTCCACCTTAGAACATCCGCAGCAGCTCGATGGTTTCGGCCAGTTTTCCTTCGGGTGATTCTTTTTTGAGCCGGGGAAACCGACGTCCTTCGAGCAGGATCGGCTGACCATTGCGCTGCAGCATGAGCCGTTCGCCCTGGATCTCGACCGATGCGATGCCGTGGTTTCCAGCCAGCGCCTTGATGCGCGCCAATCGCAGAAGGTTCATTGCCGGTCCGGGGATCCGCCCGTGACGGTCGCGCCACGACGCCTCCAATGCATCGATGTCCTTTTCGATGGCGGCATTGGAGAGCTCGCGGTACGCGGCGATGCGCAGCGTGGTCTCGTCGAGCCACGAGGCCGGTAGGAAAGCGGGGAGTTTTCCCGCTTCCGACGATCGCATCCACGCGGCTTCGGTCTGGACCAGAAAATCCGCACGGAAGGTCGCGGGCGTGCGCGTCGATCCGCCACGCCCCTTGAGCCGATCCACGGATTGGCGCAGCAGCTGGCAGTAGAGATCGAATCCGATCTGCGCGATGTGGCCGGACTGTCTGGTGCCCAGCAGGCTGCCGGCCCCGCGGATTTCGAGATCGCGCATCGCGATGCGGAAGCCCGAGCCGAGCGCGGTGTACTCCTTGATCGCGTGAATGCGCTTGCGCGCGTCGCCAGTGGTCATCAGGTCGCGCGGCAGCAGGAGGATCGCATAGGCCTGGATGCCGGTGCGGCCGACGCGCCCGCGGAGCTGGTAGAGGTCCGCAAGACCAAAGCGGTCGGCTCGGTCGATGAGGATCGTATTCGCGTTAGGGATGTCGATGCCGGTTTCGATGATGGTGGTCGAGAGTAGCACGTCGGCGTTGCCGTTGACAAAGGTGTGCATCACGTCCTCGAGCTCGTCCTTGTCCATTTGCCCGTGGCCGACCACGACCCGCGCCTCGGGCACGAGTTCGCGCAGGCGGTCCGCCATGCCGGTGATCGTTCGCACGCGGTTGTGAAGGAAGAATACCTGGCCGCCGCGTGCCAGCTCGCGGCGGATGGCATCGCGGATCACCCGTTCGTCATAGGCGCAGACCGTGGTTGTCACCGGCATCCGGTTGGGCGGTGGCGTGTCGATCGTCGACATGTCGCGCGCGCCCATGAGCGCCATGTAGAGCGTGCGGGGGATCGGCGTGGCGGAGAGGGTCAGCACATCGATTTGCCGGAACAATTGTTTGAAGCGTTCCTTGTGCGCGACTCCGAAGCGCTGTTCTTCGTCGATGACCACCAGTCCGAGGTTTTTGAACGAGACATCGCCGGACACCAGCCGGTGAGTGCCGATGACGAGGTCCACCGATCCGTCGGCCAGCCCATGCACGACATCGCGCGTTTCGGACGGTGTGCGGAAGCGGTTGAGCAGCTCGATGCGCAGCGGATAATCCGACATCCGCTCGCGGAACGTCCGCCAATGTTGCTCGGCAAGCACGGTGGTCGGCACCAGCACCGCCGCCTGTTTTCCGCCGGTCACCGCCTTGAACACCGCGCGGATCGCCACCTCCGTTTTGCCAAAGCCGACGTCGCCACAGATCAGCCGGTCCATCGGCCGTGGTGATTCCAGATCCTGTTTGGTTTCCTCGATCGCGCGGAGCTGGTCGGGCGTTTCGCGAAAGTGGAACGAGTGTTCGAATTCCTGCATCCACGTGTTGTCGGGTGGATGGGCGTGTCCCGGCTGGTGTTCGCGCTCGGCCTGGACGCGCAGCAGCGTTGATGCGTAATCGAGGATCGATTTCTCCGCGGCACGGCGTGCGTTGCGCCACGCGCTGCTGCCGAGCTTATTGAGAGGAGGGGTCTTGCCGCCCATGCCGACGTAGCGGCCGACCAAGTGGGCCTGCTCGAGGGGGACGCCGAGGATCGCGCCGTCGCGGTATTCGAGCACGAGTTCCTCGCCGTCGTCGCCGTCGTGGATGCCGCGGAACCGGGCGACCCCGTATTCGTAGTGCACCACGAGATCGCCATCCTCCATCTCTTCGGCCGCGGCGATGGCGCGTGCGGCCTGAATGCGTCTGCTCATGCCACGGCGCGTGGCGCGTGGCGTGCGATAGCGCCCGAACAACTCGGCCGACGACAACACCGCGCTGCGCAGGACCGGGATGGTGAACCCGGCCATCAACTCGCCGAGCATCGGCACCAGGCCGAAATCGCGTGCCAGCCGGGATTCCAGCAGTTCCTCGAACCGCTCTTCCTCGCCCGGATTTGAAAACACCATGCGTACTTCCCAGCCATCGCGTTTCCACTCGTTGAGGCGGCGGAAGAAATTCTCGCGGCGCACCTCGTCGAGCACGAAGTCGCCTGCATCGAACACGCCCACCGGCGAGGCGATGCATTCCAGCAGTGGTTCAATGTCAACGGCTTCCGGCCGACTGTCCGAGTGAAGGAACACGTCGGCCGCAACGGATTCGTTGTCGATTGAGATGACGAGGTCGCCGTCGCGCCGGTAGTCGGCCAGCGTGGCATCCGCCGCAGGCTCCGCTAGTAGCACATCCGCACTTGCCACGCGGGCGACCGAGCTTTGGCTGTCGAGATCGAACTCGCGGATCGATTCGATCACGTCGTCGAAAAACTCGATCCTCAACGGAAGGGTCGCTTGCCAGCCGAACCAATCGACCATGCCGCCACGCACAGAAAACTGACCGCGTGCCGCGACCGTCGGAACGCGCTCGTAGCCGTGTTCGGTCAACGACGCACACCATTCCTGAGGATCCATCCGCGAGCCTGTGGCCAACCGGATTTTCGAATTCTGCAAAGCGGCGGGCGAGGGTGCCGTGCTCGTCCAGGCATCGCTCGCGCAGATCATCACGCAGCGGTCCGCGCGTGCGACCAGGTCGAGAATCTCGTGACGCTCCGCCGTGGCCTCGGGATCGGCCGGGAGTCCATCACCCACCGGATCGGGCAGCGGTGGCAGCACCCAGGCTTGAGTGCCCCAGAGTTCCATTTCCGCGCACAGACGGTCGTGATCCCTGGCGGGATCGCGCAGGATCCAGATGCGTTGGTGACCGCGGTCTGCGGCGGCTTCGCACAAGGTGGCGAGGACGAAACCGTGCGCGGCCGGTGCGACTTGATCGAGGTGCAGTTCACCCTCGCCAACGACCCAGCGGGCCAGGCGTTCGACGACATCGGGATGCGTCACCGCGCGCCGCACCAGCGCATGCGCGGATTTGTCCGGTTCGGACACGCCGCAGGCTATACGGGCCGGGCCGGACTTGTGCAAACTCGTTTGCTTTGCGCCTTGCCGGGGGATCGCCGGTGCCTGCACCCTGCGGCATGCCCTGCGTCCGGCTTGTCCGCTGTGTGCCTGTGGTCGCCGTGGCTGCCTGCCTCGCCGGAGGTGTGGCGCGCGCGGCCGACTGGGACCGGCGACTTGCCGAGGCGTTTGATCCTCGGCTTGCGACAATCGAGCGTGGCATTGCCACGGCCAGGCAGCGACTCGAGGCGTTGCCTCGCATTCCGATGGACGATCAGGGAGGAAGCGGGGGATTCGCGTTGTTGGGTACGCAAAGAATTCCCGATCCAGCCAGACCATCCACCATCATGGTGCGTTGGTCGGTACCTGTGCGCATCGACGCCGTCGCGCTGGTTCCCGCGAGGCGCTACGACGCGCGCGGACTCGATCCGCAATTCGGCATGCCCGACGCATTCACCGTCGAGTTAATCGATGCAGCGGGAGCCATGATTGCGCGGATCGCCGAGGAGCAGGAAACCCGGGCTCATCCGGCGCGTGCGGGCCATCCGTTCGTGTATCGGATCGATGCGCCGGTGAATGCGTCCGGCATGGTGATCCGCGCGCAGAGGTTGTCGGAGTCGAAGGATGTGGACGGTCTGCATGCGCATGCATGGTCGGAGGTGTTTGCCTTTGCCGGCGATCGCAACATCGCGCTTGGCGCGAAGGTTTCAGGATCGGGCGGCACACCGCCGACATCCCCGTGGCAATGGAGGGCGGACTACCTCACCGATGGTCAGACACCGCTTGGACTTCCCGAGCTGCCGTCACCCGATCACCGGAATGTCGGCTGGATGTCCGACAGTCGCAGCAACCCCGACGATGCGGTGTCGTTGCTGATCGATTTCAAAGAGCCGGTCGAGGCGGATCACATCCGGCTCATCCCCGCGGGCAAGCCCACCAGCGATCTGCCGAGTGGTTTCGGATTTCCCGAAAGGATCGTCGTCGAGATGTCCGATGGCGGCGGACTTTGGCGGAATGTCGCTTCCGCCGATCTGCGGAATCCGGGGCACAATCCGGTGGAAATCGCGCTCAAGGAGGGGCGGGGCACCCGATTGCGTCTCGTCGCGACCGGTCTCTGGAAGGCATTCGAGACGTATCCGGCATTCTTCGCGCTGAGCGAGATCGAGGTGCTCGGCGGCGATCGCAATTTCGCCGCAGGACTGCCGGTGCGTTCGCCTGATGATGCGCCCGGAATCATTGCGCCGGGCGGACGGTATTGGAGTCTCGCTTCCTTGAGCGATGGACACGGGCCGGATGGGCGGCTCGTGCCGGTGCGCGAATGGATCGGCCTGCTTGACGAGTCGTTGATTCGATCCAAGCAGATCCACGACGGTCGGGTTGCGGCTGAAGCGGTGGTTGCCGGATGGCGGCGGGTCGTGCTTTCCCTGCTCGTGTTGCTTGGTGCCGCGGGGGCCGTGGCGGTCGTGATCCTGCCGGTGCGCTACCGTGCCCGGGCGCGGCGCGAGGTCGAGTCGGTGCGCGACCGCATCGCGGGTGATCTCCACGACGAGGTGGGCAGCAATCTCGGCAGCATTCAAATGCTCGCCGATCTCGCAGAGGCCCGTTCCGGAACCTCCGATGAAATGAAACGCATCCAGCGAATCGCCGCCGAAACGGTGAGCGCTGTGCGCGACATCGTCTGGCTGCTTCGCCCGGGCGGTCAGCACCGCATCGCGACGATCGAACACCTGCGCGAGACCACATCGATCATGCTCGAATCGCTCGACTGGCGGTTTGATGCGGATGATGCGGCATGTGAGGCGGAATTGACCGAGGAGCGCACCCGGCATCTGTTTCTGTTCTTTCGCGAGGCGTTGCACAACATCCTGCGTCACTCGGGTGCGTCTCGAGTGGAAATCGCCATCCGCTGTGGCGATGACCAACTTGTCCTCTCAATTGCCGACAACGGCTGCGGGATCGAGGACGAACGCATGGATCGCCCGGCGACGCTCAGCGCCCTGCGCAAGCGGGCCGCCGCGATGCAGGCAGGATTCGAGGTCGACACGGCGCCAGGGCAAGGCGTGCGGCTGGTGCTGGAGATTCCACGCTGACATCGCAAGCTGGAGCATCCCGGCGTTGCGAAGCGCCTCCCCTGTGTCATCCTCCACCCATGGCCAAGCCACCTGCGGCAGACAGCAATCCGATCCGGCTGGTGCTGATCGAAGATCACGCGGATTTCCGCGAGTCGGTCTCAATGGTCCTCGAAAAGCGTGGTGGCTACCAGTGCGTCGGCGCGTTCTCGACGATGGAGGACGCGCTGGAGGCGTTGCGTAGCGGTCTCGTGGCCGAGCTGGTGCTCTCCGATCTCGGCCTTCCCGGCATGAGTGGCATTGATGGCATCCGCGAGATTCGCGGCATTCTGCCGGAAGCCAGGGTGTTGGTGCTCACCGCGTTCACCGACAAGGCAAAGGTGTTTTCCGCGCTTGAAGCCGGTGCCCACGGGTATCTCGTCAAGGCGGGCAGTGCAGTCCGCCTGCTGGAGACCCTTGAAGAGGTGCTCGCCGGCGGCACTCCGCTCGATCCGAAGATCGCCGGGATGATCCTGCAAACCTTCCGCAGGCTCAGTCCGATCCCCGAAGCCGAGACGCTTTCGGCGCGTGAATGCGAGGTGTTGCAACTCTCCGCCAAGGGACTCGCGCGCAAGGAGATCGCCGATCAACTCGGGCTCAGCGAGCATTCGGTGACCGAATACATCAAGCGGAGTTTCGACAAACTGCACGTCCGCAGTCTGCCCGCCGCAGTGAGCGAGGCGATTCGCCGCGGTCTGCTCGATCTTTCCTGAGTGGATGGAGGAAATCGATCTGCATCTGCGCTCATCCCGTTCATCCGTGGTTCCTTTTTTGATGAGGCGTGCGTGGAATCGTTGGGTCCGGGAGTAGCTTTCGCGCCAGTGGTTTGTCAATGCGCGATCGGGTTGGTGAACCACTGATTGAGACAGATGGTGACGGATTTCACAGAGTGAGAAGTGTATCGGTTGTGAGCGCAAAGCCATCAGCAGGCCTTCGTGCGGATTCATCGCGTTGAAGAACACGGGCGGGCCGCCCGTGCCGCCTTTGTTTGAAGAGTGGGCGGGTCTCCTTCGCGCCTTGATGCTGACGCGCGGATCGCCCTCTTCCCGGCGGACAGTCATCCTTGCTTGTTGATGACGGACGCGGTTTGAGCAAAATGCCCTATGGCTCGTCGACCGCACTAATGGTCGGCCAGCAGCCGCGGATGCTGCCGTAGTGGATCCTGAGGTCCGGGTTGGCGCCAATCCATCCTGGCTCGCCCTTGTCATCGACGAAGGCGACGCCGATGGGCATGTCGGGGCGGGTATCGGCGAGACGGATGATTTCCTCCTCCGCCTTGTCGGAGATGGTGATCCACTCGATTTTCATGGCGATGGGATCAAGCTCGCGGGCGCGGATTTTATCCAAGGTTCCCGGTTCGATTTTTGCAAAGCGTCGCATCATCGCGAGAAGGAACAGCGGGGAAAACCCCTCGTCCTTGCCGCAGGCGGCCCAGACGATGGCTTCCAGCGGGTAAATCCGGGCGAGTTCAAGGATATCGATGTAATCCCTCGTGACGGTGCGGGCGGACAGGGCCAATGCCTTGTTCACGGCCATGTCAAACAGATGGAGTCTCCAGCCGAGAAGCGGATCGGTGACAATGGGGAAGTATCGAAAAGCGGAATCATGCGCCCAATCCAAGGAGACTTGTTCATCGCCACGCTTGACGATTGCCTTGCGGAACGATGATGGCTTGTCCCATTCCCCATAAGCATTGAGTTTCTCGACTGCATATCCCGCGCTCTCCAGTGACACCACGTCATGCTCACTGGTGACATCAAGATCGCTGACTTCGTCATGAAACACATCAAAGTCTTTGGAGTACCTTGGGGAGTCTTCGGCTGCATTGAGGACGAGGCCTCCGGCGAAATGACTCTTCTCCGACCGGTTGGCCACAATCACCCCGAGCACCTCGTGCTGGAATTTCGTTAAAGGCATTCTTTGAGTTCCTGCGCGGCAAGCCATGCCTTGCTTCCACCGTTGCGCCTGAGTTCCTTGATCACCAACTGAATGTCCTGCAACGTTTGGATTTTGGCATCCGGGTGCCAAAACCAAAAACATCTGGCCCCATACTCCCGCACCAGCGCCTCGGCCCTGGCGATCAATGCGGGCGGCGCGGGTGTGAGAGATGGATCTGTCGCAATGATGTCCATTACGGATGAAACCCTGACACATGACGGTCAGCGATGCAAGCATCCCGTTACCGCCAGACCCTTCATTCGTCTGCATCACGCGCGACCACGCGGCTTCCGTCCTCGACCACATCCGGTGGATGGAGCAGCACGAGGTCGCCCGGCTCCAGGCCGGAGCGGATCGAGGTCAGCCTCCCGTCGGTGGGTCCGGCATCGACGCGGACCAGTCGTGCGCGGCCGTCTGCGAGCAAGAAGGCATGGGATTGGTTGCCGCGGCGGAACAACGCTCCCGCAGGTGCGAGCACCACGTTTTCGCCTCGCCAGACCGCAATGCGGGTCTCGACGCGGTAGCGGTCGCCGAGCGCCGTGGCGTCCTCCGGCGGACTCTCCAGATCGCAGAGCACCAGGACGCGCTGTTCTTCGACACCGAGTGCGGATACCTTGGTGAATGCAGCGGGTTCGATCCGGCGGACGCGCGCGGTGAGCACGCCGTCGCCGCCCCACTGGACGACTTCGACCGCATCGCCGGGCCGGATGCCGACCGCATCCTGCGAGAGGATTTCCGCCTCGATTTCGAGATCCTTTGGATCGCCGATTTCGAGGATCGGCGTGCCTGCGGCGACCGTAGTCTCGCTTTCCTGCATCACCTTGAGCACCACGCCGGAGACCGGTGAAACCAGCTCGATGCGGTTGGCGTCACCGGTCGCGGTCGGCCGCTCGAGATTCATCCTCGCTTGGTCGACCTCGAATGCGGCGACTTGCAGCGCGAATTCCGCCGCGCGCGTTTCGGCGGCCTTGATGAGTGCATCGACCTCGCTGCGGTCGCGGTCCGATTCGGACAGCGTGCCGGCGCGGCCGACCGCGCGCACGCGATCGCGCTCGCGGATGGCCAGATCGAGTGCGGCCTGCGAGGCCTCGAGCACTTGGGCGACACGCATTCGCGCGGCCTCGCGGAGCGCAAGTGCGGATTCCGCCTGAGCTCGCGACCGCGGATCGAGCAGGGGAGTCGAGGTGGGATCGATTGCGGTGAGGCGCGTGACCCCGGCATCGACCGGATCGCCTGCCTTGAGCGACACGCGCAGCATCGTTCCCGCCGCTGGTGCCGCGACGATGTAGCGGTTGCGGATGCGCGTTTTGCCCTCATCGCTGACGTGGACGGTGAGCGAACCCCTGGTGATCGCGACCGTTTCCACTTCGATTGCCGCGGGACGCATGGCCCAGGCGAGCCCTGCGATCAATCCAACGAGCAGCAGCCAGGGAACCAGGCGTTTGACCCTGAGGCCGGCGCTGCCGTTTTGGCGGGATGCCCACGGCGGGCTGGCGGATGGGGTGCTGTCCGGTTGCGGCTGCGCCATGGATGGCGGATCATGGGGCGGATCGGCGGGTGATGCAAGTGGTGCGGAATTTCCGTGCTGGCGTTTCGCGTGGATCCGGACGACAACGATCGCGCCCTGCGGGGCGTCCGGAATCATGAACGTATTCATCGGCGGCGACATGGAGGGCATCACTGGAGTGGTGCATCGCGATCAACTCACCCCGGAAGGCCACGGCTGGCAGGCGGCGCGGCGACTGTACACCGCCGATATCAACGCGGCGGTCACCGGTGTGCTCGACGAGCATCCTGATGCAAGGATCCGGGTGGCCGACGGTCATGGAACGATGCGCAACATCCTGATCGAGGATCTGCACGAGGCGGCGGAGCTGGTGACGGGTGGCGCGAATTTCCGCAATCGTCCGCTGTGCCAGATGCAGGGGATCGACGACTCGTTCGACCTCGCCCTGCTGGTGGGATTCCATAGCAAATCCGGCTCCGGCGGCCTGCTGCACCACACCTACGTCGGCGTCAACATCCGGAACTTTCTCGTCAACGGCAAGGCGCTCGGCGAAATCGCGATCAACGCGATGGTGCTCGGGTCGTTCGGCGTGCCGGTCGGCCTTGTCACCGGCAGCAGCGATCTGGCCGAAGAAGTGAAGAACGACCTCACGGGCAAAGTCGGGTTTGTCGCGACCAAGCAGACGCTCGGACCGAGTGCTGCGATCTGCCTGCCGCCGATGCGCACGGCCTCATTGATCCGCGACGGTGCACGCACCGCGGTCCGCCGCTTTCACGCGGGCGAGCTTGCATTGCCGCCGGTGCCTGCGGGCGGGTTCGTGATGGAGGTGGAGACCTATCGGCGCGAGATGACCGAGCAGGCGTTGCTGGTGCCTGGCATCGAGCGCGTTGGCGAGTGCTCCTTCCGCGCCAGCGGCTCGCGTGCGGCGGATGTCTTCAGCACCATCTGGCACGGTGTGGTGCGAGGACTTGATCAGGAAAGCGCCTGGCTTTCCTGATCGCGGCATTAGCGCGCCGGATCGACCACCAGCGTTTCGACACGCCGGTCGTTCGCCGGTTTCACATCGCGTGCCGACGAGAGGCTGACGCTTGAATCGACGCGCACGTTGCCGTTGTTCAGCGCGGGCGGGCCGGGGATCGGTACTCGCACGGTGCGCACCGCATTTGGCGGGAGGATGGTGATGTTCGAGGTGGTCGTCCCGCCGCCCATCGAGATATGGACGGCGGTGTTGATCAGGGGTTCCGTGCCGCGGTTCTGGATCAGGATCTCGACTTCGCCGAATGGTGTGGCTGGGGTGGGTGGGATGATCCGCTGCGACGCGACGGCCGCGTCGTGGAGTCCGGGAGTGAGTGAGTCGAGCACGCGGCCGACGTCCGGCATGCCGGAACCGAGCTCCGGGTCTTCTCCAGCCGCGCCACCGTCGTTGAGGTAGGCGTTCAACACTTCCCATGCCTGTGCCGCGGTGAGCCCTTCACTGCGGTACTGCGTCATGATGGCGGCGATCGCGCCAGTGACGACCGGAGCGCTGAACGAGGTGCCGCTGACGCGGGCGAGTTCGTCGCCCGCCCATGCAGCGTTGAGACCGAAGCCGGGAGCGGCGATGTCGACTTGTTGGCCGGTGTTGGAAAACAACAGGTGGTTGCCTGTGGCATCGACCGCGCCCACGCCGATCACGCCGTCATTGGCTGCTGGATAAGACACCTGCTGGATGCCGTTGTTGCCGACCGATGCGATGATCAGCGCGCCTGACTCGATGGCGTAGCGGATCGCATTGCGAACCAGCGCGCTGTCGCCGTGGCTGCCCATCGAAATGTTGATCAATGCCGCACCCGCATTGGCGGCCTCGATGATCCCGCGCGCGAGAAGAAAGCTGTCTGAGTATCCGTCGGCATCGGCGATGCGGATGGAGAGCAGGTTTGCCCCGGGCGCGACACCTGGAGCGAGCGGATCATTTCCGGAGAGAATCGATGCTACAGCGGTGCCGTGGGAGCCGGATCCGTCGTCGCTTCCGCCGAGCAAATCAAGCGTGCGGATGGAATGGGCGAAGGTCGAATGGGCTTGGACACCGGTGTCGAGGATGGCGATGAGCACACCGGCACCCCAATCGGAATTATTGCCGGTGATGCCGAGCCACTCGCGCAGGCGCGCGCCGAGCGCGACCGCGTCGGCTTGCACGGTGCCTTCGGGCGGTGGCGGCGTCATCACCGGAAAGACGAAGGATTCGATCGCGTCCTCGTCGAGCAAACCGCGCAGCGACATCGGGTCGTCGAACCCGATGCGCAACGCGTGGAGGGCGTCGAGTCGGTCGAGGATGCGCACCAAGCCGTCCGCACGAGCCAGAAAACGCTCGAGCGCCGCAGCATCCGCGAAGAGGAGGATGCGTTCTCCCTGAAACGCTCCGGCAGCCAGAGCGTCCGGATCGTTTGTCTCGCCGTCTCGCTCAGACGCGCGGAATTTCACCGGCGGCTCGTCGGGCATGGGGTTCCTCGGCAAGCTGCTGTGCTGGGATGGCCGCCGTTCTCGCACCGGGCTGTCCGGAGCGGCGGTGCCTGCCAGCCAGTAGCCGATCGCGGCAAAGCCGACGAACGCGAGGATCCAGATGAAGGATCGCGGTTTCATGGTTGCATTCAAATCGCGATTGACCGGTCTGTCACGCCGGATCCAGACGATTTCGCACGAATCAGGCACCATCACAGCGCGCCCGACATCGAGTTGCGCCGGATCGTTTCGCCGATCCCGCTTGGCAGCCTGCCAAGCGGCTCGCTACATTGTTTTCATGTCCGACTCGAATCGATATGACGGTCGCATGCCCTACCGCCGCTGTGGCGACTCCGGTTTGCTGCTGCCGGAGATCTCCCTCGGCCTTTGGCACAACTTCGGCGGGGTGGATGATTTTGCCGAATCGCGGCGGATGCTTTGTCGTGCCTTCGACCGCGGCATCGTGCACTTCGATCTCGCCAACAACTACGGTCCTCCTCCCGGATCGGCGGAAGAAACGTTCGGCCGCGTGATGCGGGGCGATTTCGTCTGTCACCGCGACGAATTGGTCATTTCCACCAAAGCGGGCCACCTGATGTGGCAGGGGCCTTATGGCGGCAACGGCTCGCGCAAGCATCTGCTGGCCTCGCTGGACCAATCGCTCAAGCGCATGAAGCTCGACTATGTCGACGTGTTCTATTCCCACTGCCACGATCCCGAGACACGGCTTGAGGAGACGATGTCGGCCTTGGCCACGGCGGTGAACTCCGGCAGGGCTCTTCATGCAGGCCTCTCGAAGTACCCGCTCAAGGTGATGAAAAAAGCGGTGAAGCTGCTCGCCGGTATGGGTGTGCGGTGCCTGATCTACCAGCCGCCGTATTCGATGCTCCAGCGGTCCTGCGAGGCGGATGGCGTCCTCGACTGGCTCGACGACCAGGGCATCGGCTGCATCGTCTTCAGCCCGCTCGCCCAGGGCATGCTGACGCCGAAGTATCTCGACGGCATTCCCGACGGATCACGTGCCGCCCGACCGGATGGATTTCTCCAGCCCGGTCACGTCGAGTCGCGGATCGACAGGATCCGTGCGCTCGCCGCCATCGCTTCGCAACACGGCGTGCCGCTGCAGCACCTCGCGATCCAGTGGGTCTTGCGCCACAAAGCGGTGACCTCCGCGCTGATCGGTGCCCGCACCATGGCGCAGCTCGACGATGCGATTGACGCACTGCAATCGCCTCCGCTGACGGATGAGCTACTCGCCGCGATCGACGCCGCCTCGCCGGCCTGAATCTCGGTGCGGCCCGATCAGGGCAGGTTCCATTCGCTGCGCCGCTTCCGATACTCATCCATTGGAAGCAGTACATAGACCGGTCGGCGTCCCGGATCGATGGCCGCGATGAGTTCGCGCAGATGGCGCTCGTCCATCGTCGTGCATCCCGCGGTGGGCTTGCCTCCGTTCGCGCGCCAGATATGGAAGAAGATCGATGACCCTGCGCCGGGGACGACATTGGGCGGAGCATTGTGCGCGATGAACAACTTGAGAAGATGCGCCGGGTCGTTTTGCTTCATCTGCTGGCGCCGTTCCCAAGGGGTTGCCGGATCGTGCTCCAGCACGAGATGGCGATTGTAGTGGGGCGATGCGGAATCTTCCACCCAGAGGTCCCGCGGGGTGATGCGCCGGAACGGAATCCGCGGATGCCGGACCACTTTTGGATCGCGGCTCCAGACACCTCCGATCGCAAACACACCTGCCGGAGAGCGCCAATCGCCTTCGCGCTTCTCCATTCCGGTGGCCGCATAGGGATGGAGGCCAAGCCCCCATGCCAATCCGTCGCGGCCAAGCCGGGCCTGCCACTGCGCCGCCGCGGGCCGCCAGTCCTTTCCGCGTCGCTCGTACAGGCGCAACGTCGCCCGGCTGCTGTTCCAGTCCTGCGCGAGGCCGAGCACGCATTGAGTTGAGGATGCGGGAATCCCGGCAGCGCCGACCGCAGGGGCGGTGATGAGCAGCAGACAGCCTGATAACGCACGACGGAGCAGTTTCATGGGATGAATCACGCGTGTTGGTAGCGGATGACGTTCAGGATGATGGAATCAGCGTGGCCCTGATGTTGCCAACCAAGATGGAAGCGCGAAATTCCAGCGGCACACGGCGCTTGTCGTCGCTGAGCCATAGCGTGACTTCGCGCTTGAGCTTGCGGTGCGGCTTGAGCGACCCATCGCGCGGATCGATCTTGCGCAGCCCCACCTTCATGCGGATCGCCGGGCGGCCGAGGTGGATCTCGCGCTTCTCGACCCGCACGTCGAGCAGGTAGGGGTTGTCATAGGGCACGATCGCAAGCGAAATCCGGTCGCCATCGGCCAGCGGTCGGCTCCGGACATGCAGCAGCGCTGAGTACAGATCGAACACCGGCGAAAATTCGAACACTTTGGTGCTGCGTTGTTCCTTGTCGGATCCTTTCGGCTGGGTGGTCTCGACGCTTTCCACGCGGTCCGCAAAGTGCCGGGTGGTGAGCGTGACCGTCTCCCGGAGGTCCGTCTGCACATCGCGGAACCATCGCGGACGCAGTGTGGCGCTGTCGATTTCCGACGACGAGTCGCTGCTGTAGGGATGCATCAACGCCGCGGCTCCGCGGCTGCCGGCGTGGCAGCGAACCCGGGTGACACCGCGCCGTGAATCCGGATCGATTTCAATGCGGAGCGTTCCTGCGTCGACCAACCCGTTCCAGCTCAGGCGCATCGAGAACGCGTCCCGGCCGAGTGGCGGATGTGGCCCGGGATCCGGCGTGGTGAGTCCGCCGACCCAAGACGGACGGCCCCAGGCGAGCGAGGTCAGCACCAGGAAACAGCCGATCCACCATTGCATGACTTCCTGTGGGACGTGGATCCGCCGCCGTCAATTCACGATTGTTGCGATGGTCGTCTGCGCGGTGTTCCGAGTCAAAAATCCACCTGATGTGGATACCGACTGATTTTGCGCGTGACGAAGGATGTGTCGGGTGTAAAACCGCATCAGCAACTCATGTCCGGTCATTTGACGTATCAGCAGGCGGGGGTGGATACAAAGCGGGCGGCGCGGCTGGTGGGTGGAATCGGCGCGCATGTCGCGCGTACCCAGCGCCAGCGACGCCTTCACGGCGCATTCGGTTTGTTCGCCGCTTGCTACGACCTCAGCGCGTACCGCGAGCCGGTGATCATGACCGGCTGCGACGGCGTCGGGACGAAGCTTGAATTGCTGCTTGAGCGCGGCATGCTCGAAACGGCGGGCAAGGATCTGGTGGCGATGAACGTGAACGACATCCTCACCACCGGCGGCGACCCGCTGCTGTTTCTCGACTACATCGGCATCGCCGCCCTCGATGAGGAGCGGATCACGCGACTGATCGCCGGGATGGCCGACCACCTCGAAGCCTGCGGCTGCATCCTTGCCGGTGGCGAAACCGCGGAAATGCCCGGATTGGTGCCCGCGGAAGTGATCGAGCTTTCCGGCTTTTGCATCGGCTGCGCGGAGAAATCCGACCTCATTGATCCGACGACCGTGCGTGCCGGCGATGTGCTCGTCGGATACGCATCGGACAGCATCCACGCCAACGGCTGGTCGCTGGTGCGCAAGGTGCTCGAGCAGCACCCCGGCGAGGTCGACGACGAGGAACTCGGCGCGTGGCTCGCGCCGACCCGGCTTTACCACGATGTGGTGCGTGACTTGCGGGCGGCCGGGGTCAAGCCGCGTGCGATGGCGCACATCACCGGCGGCGGTCTGCCGGAGAACCTCGAGCGATTGTTCCGTGGCGTCGGTGCCGATCTCGAGATTCTGCCATGGCAAATTCCGGGGATCGACAAGCTCTTGCGTCATGTGGATGAACACGACCGTTTCCACACCTTCAACATGGGAATCGGCTGGGTGGTCATCGTGCCCGAGGAGGATGTCGGCCGCGCGCTGTCGGCTGGACCCGGCGGACGTGTGATCGGCCGCATGACGCCGCACGAGGGTGTACGGGTACGCGTGGCGGACGGCCCGACAGGCAATGCTTGAATTCCACCGATGGGCGATCCTCTCAAACACGAATGCGGGATCGCCGCGGTGCGGCTGAGAAAACCGCTCGCTTGGTATCACGACCGCTACGGCAGCTGCCTTTGGGGCTTCAACAAGTTGTTCCTCCTCATGGAGAAGCAGCACAACCGCGGCCAGGACGGCACCGGCATCGGCTGTGTGAAACTCGGCATGCCCAAGGGCTTGCCCTACGTCCACCGCCGCCGCGGCATCGACAAGGATGCGCTCGCCACACTCTTCCGCAAGGAGGTCAAACGCTTCCACAAACTCGCACGCAAAGGGGTGATTGACAAAAAGGACCCCGAGAGCGTCCGGCAGGGCTTCGACTTCGGCGGTGAAATCCTCGTCGGCCACCTGCGCTACGGCACCTCCGGTGAATTCGACGAGGGTGCCTGCCATCCGTTTCTGCGCCGCAGCAATTGGCCGACCCGCACCCTCATGGTCATGGGGAATTTCAACATGACCAATGCCGCGGAACTCAACCAGGTGCTCATCCGCCGCGGTCAGCATCCGGTGGTGGGCACCGACACGCAGACGGTGCTTGAGGAAATCGGCTACCATCTCGACGAAGCACACACCGACCTTTACCGCAGCCTGCGCGACCAAGGCGTGCCGGGCGAGGAAATCCCCGACCGCATTTCGGCCGCGCTCGACGTGACGCGCTTGGTCTCCGAGTCGGCCGCCGCGTGGGACGGTGGTTACGCGATCTGCGGGGTCATCGGCAACGGCGACTTGTTCGTGATGCGCGACCCCAACGGCATCCGTCCCTGCCACATGCTCGTCACCGACGAGGTCGTCGCGTTCGCCTCCGAGCGCGTGCCGCTGATGACCGTCTTCGAGGCATCCGCCGACGAGATCCGCACGGTGGATCCCGGACATGTCGTGACGGTGAAATCCGACGGCAGGCTGGTGGAGGATGCATTTGCGGAGCCGCGGTCGTTCACGCCCTGCTCGTTCGAGAGGATCTACTTTTCACGCGGCAATGATCCGCGAATCTATCAGGAGCGCAAGGCGATGGGTGCGGCGCTGGTGCCGCAGGTGCTGGATGCCACGGGCGAATGCCTCGAGCGCACGGTGTTCTCGTTCGTGCCCAATACCGCGGAAACCGCCTATCACGGATTGATGGACGGGCTGCGCATGCACCGCCGTCGCCAGGTGCGCGAGGGCATCCTCAAGGCAGCGGAAGAGGGACTGCTCACGCCGGAGGTGGTCGACGACCTGATCCTGCGCAACTGGCCGCGCGGTGAGAAGGTCGCGCACAAGGACATCAAGCTCCGCACCTTCATTTCCCAAGAAAAAAGCCGCGACCAGCTCGTGTCCCACGTCTACGACATCACCTACGGCGTGGTCGGGCCGGACGACATGCTGGTGGCGATCGACGACTCGATCGTGCGCGGCACGACGCTGCGCCAGTCGATCCTCAAGATGCTGGCGCGCACACGACCCAAGGGGATCGTCGTGTGCTCGACCGCGCCACAGATCCGCTATCCCGACTGCTACGGCATCGACATGTCGGAGCTGGGCAAGTTCATCGCGTTCCAGGCGGCGGTCTCGCTGCACCGCCGCGCCGGCCGCTGGGAGCTGATCGATGCCGTCTACGAGGCATGTCGTTCCGAGCTGGGCAAGCCCGTCGGCAAACGCGGCAATCCCGTGCGCCGGATCTACGACGGATTCACGGAGGAGGAAATCGCCGACGAGATCGGACGGATGGTTTATCCCGAGGACTGCGGATGGCACGGCACGGTGCGGGTGATCTTCCAGACGATCGAGAACCTGCGCCGGGCGATCGAAGGCCCGTGCGGGGATTGGTACTTCACCGGTGATTATCCGACTCCCGGCGGGTACTCGATGGTCAATCACGCGTTCCTCCGCTGGTACGAGGGTGTCGGAGGCCGCAGCTACGATCTGCCGCTGTGATCCCCGGGGCTTTGCTCCTTGCCGGTCCGGCCCCTTGACTTCAACTTATCTGCACGGTGAAGGAACAGATCGAGGAGCTCGAGCGCTGGGCGGCCGACGTGGCGTTCGGGCGCGCCCGTGGGTTTCGCGCGGCGCTGATGCGCTTTCTGATGCTCGCGCTGTCCGGCTTGTTCCGCATCGCGGTGTGGCTCCGGCTCTGGCTGTACCGCTCTAGCTGGCGGCCCCAGCGCCACCTTGGCGTGCGCGTGGTCTCGGTGGGAAACCTCACCATGGGCGGCACCGGCAAAACCCCGGTGGTCGAGCTGCTCGCCCGCTCGTTGCGCGACCGTGGCCGACAAGTGGCGATCCTCTCGCGCGGATACAAGAGCCGCAGGCTCGAACGCCCGCAACGCTGGCGCGACGCCGCCAACCGCCCGATTCCATCCTGGGAAATGCCCAAAGTCGTTTCCAGCGGCACCGAGCTGTTGCTGGACTCCGTGCATGCCGGGGACGAGCCGTACATGCTTGCGAAGAATCTCGACGGCGTGGCGGTGCTTGCCGGGAAGAACCGGATCACCAGCGGGTTATTCGCCGTCAAGCATCTGGCGGCGGACACCTTGCTGCTCGACGATGGCATGCAGCATCTCGACCTGGCGCGCAGCACCGAGATCGTCCTAGTGGATGCGACGTCTCCCTTCGGCAACGGAGCCCTGTTGCCGCGTGGGACACTGCGGGAGCCGCCCGCGCACCTCGCGCGCGCCACGCACATCCTGATCACCCGCTGCGACGGATCACCGAACGAGGATCTCATCCGCAGACTGCGACGGCACAACGACACGGCCGCGGTCATCGAGTGCGCCCACGGTCCGGTCCATGTTGAGAACGTCTTCACAGGAGAACGTCGACCCCTCGACTTTCTCCGCGACCAATGGGTTGGCGCGATCAGTGCCATCGCCATGCCGGAGGCCTTCGAGGAGTCGTTGCGCAAGCTCGGGGCGCGTGTCGAAATCACCCGGCGGTTCGCCGATCATCATCGGTTCCAACGCAAGGACATCGAGCGGTTCATGCAGCGCTGCGTCGAGCGCGACATGCAGTTGATTCTCACCACCGAAAAGGATGCGGTGAGATTTCCGCGTCCACGATCGATTGATGTTCCGGTTTATTTCCTGCGCATCGAAGTGCGGATCCTGCGTGGTCGAGAGGCATGGGACTCGCTGGTGGACGGCCTGTGCCGGGTGGATCCGGCGGAGGGTGGCCCGCTCCGTCACCTGCACGCGCGGGCCGGTTGAGCGGTAGCGGCAGTGCCGGGCGGATCAGCTTTTCGGGTGCTTCTTGGGCGGTGATGCGGCAGCCTTCTTCGACTGACCTGATGGCTTGGATGCCTTGGGAGCATTCGTGAACTCGGGATTCGCTGTGCTGCTCAGCCCGTAGCGGCGGATCATGTTGTAAACCGTACGCAGACTCACCTTGAGGCGTTGTGCGGTCCGCCGACGGTTGCCGCCACAGGACTCAAGTGCCGCTTCAAGACTGGCCTTGGTGATTTCATCGATGCTCGACAGTCCCAGTGGGATCATCCGCGACGAATGCTGGGTGCCGATGGTCCGGGATTCGAGTCGAGGCAGGTCGTCCGGGCCAACGAGGCCATCACGGGTGTGGGTGACGGCGTGTTCCATGACACTCTGCAATTCGCTGAGGTTTCCCGGCCATGAGTGGTCGATGAGCATTTCAAGCGCCTGTTGGGTCATGGTCGGCCGCCGCAACCTGAGTCTGACGCAGATCCGGGTGATCGCGTCCTCGCACAGCAGGGAAATGTCCTTGATCCGAGAAGAAAGGCCGGGAACGTCGACATGGTGTACGGTGAGCAAATACCAGAGGTCGCGCCGGAATTGATCGGTGGCGATGAGGGCCGGCAAGTCTGACGCCGAGGACACGATCAAGCGGCAGGCATCGGGGGACGGGCACTGCTGTTGGTCCTGAAGCCAGTTCACCAAGGACTGTTGGGCATGGGGGCCGAGCAGGTTGATGTTTTCCAGATATAGTGTCGTTGCCGGATGCCGACAAAGCAGGCCTCGCACGCCTGCAACGTTTCTGGCCGGTTGAATGGAAGGTGTGCCAAACAACTCGGCTTCGATTTGCGCGGCGGGGATGCTGAGGAGATCCAACACATGCATCGACCGGTCGGAAAACTGGCTTTGATCATGAATGCACTTGGCAAATGCCCGCTTGCCGCTGTTGTGCGGACCGGTGATGACCACCGGTGAACTGGTGCGAGATGCCTGTGTCGCGGCTTTGATCGCGGCGCGCATGGCAGGCGACTTCCATCTGCCGTTGATGAAAGTAGACGACACCTTGACCGGCAAAAATGGTCTTCGTCGTGCAATGGCAGACTTGATTGCTCCCAGTACGACGGAGGGATCGAACGGATTTATAAAATAATCCTCAGCGCCGGCTTTCATCGCCTGGACTGCTGGTTCCGCACGACTGTCAGCGGTGAGGATGAAGCATGGTAGACCCGGAATCATCAGGCGCAGGTTGCGAAGAAGTTCGACGCTGCTCTTGTCCGGGAGCGGGTGACCGATCAGCACCGCACACGCTGCTTCACGATTGCGTGCGAGCCGAAGGCACGACTCCGCTGTGGAAAACGCCACGACATGAAGTCCGTCATCCTCCAACAGAGACCGGATCACGCCGAGCGTTGTCCGATTTTCCTCGATGACCCAGACTGAGTTTTTTTCGTCACTCCCTCTCGAAGCAGATGGCGTTTGCATGGATGGCTCGTCGCTCACCGTTGCGAAACTTAGTGTCTGTCCGCATCTCATCAATCGGGCATCATTGGCAAAATGCAAGGATTGCATTCCATGATCGCGTCATGCGTCGGCGGAGAATATCAGAATTATCCCTTGAAATGATGATGTTTTGATAAAGTATCATGCCGAATTGTGGCTTGGGCTCCAGCTTGGAGGCGTGGCGCGGAGTAAACCGGACAGGCCAAGAAACCGCAGTGGTGTCATCTACTTCCTATGTGCTGTACTCGACGGCTGCTCGCGCAGATCGTGGCCTGGGACATCCGCAGCAACATGCGCGAGATCGACTCCGAAATCGTCCTGCAAAAAAGCCCGTAAGGCCTCGAAATCACTGGTTTCGTCTCGCTTTCGGGTTCAGCTGTGCTCGATCCAGCGGCGGATTTCCTCCTCGCCGATGACCGGCACTCCCATCTGATCTGCTTTCTCCCTTTTGGATCCACCGCCTTCGCCTGCGAGCAGGTAGTCGGTTTTCGCGGAGATGCTGCCGCTGACGCGTCCGCCGTTGGCTTCGATCAGGTCCTTCATCGCATCGCGGTCGATGGTCAGCGTGCCGGTGATGACAAATGATTTTCCGGTGAGCGGACCATCGGCGGATTGCGGCCGGTGGTTCGCCGACTTCGGGTTCAATCCGAGCGCGTGCATGCGCCGGAGAACTTCTTTGCCCGCATCCGACGCGAAGAACGTGGTGACGCTCTCGGCGACCGCGGGGCCGACGTCGCCGCTGATCGAGTGCCGCGCCAGCAGCTCGTTTTTTTTCTTTGCGTCGCTCCGCGTGTCGCTCGCGAGTTCCGCGAGCACGGGGGATCCGGCGAGTGAGGTGAGGTCGTCGTGGAGGCGTGCGAGTTCCTTCGAGGCCGATTCGCCGACGTGGCGGATGCCCATGGCGAACAGCCAGCGGTGAAGCGGCAGCTTACGGGCGTCGTCGAGGGCGACGCACACCTTCGCGGCATTCTTCGTGCCGAACCGCCGCGGGCTTTCGTCGGTGCCGAGGTTGAGATCGGCGAGCGCGTCGGCGGAGAGGTCGAACAAATCGAGAGGTGTCGTGCAGAGGTTGCGGCGCACCAACGCGTCGGCGACGGTGCCTCCCACGCCTTCGATATCGAGCGCCTTGCGCGAGCTGAAGTGGCTGATGCGGGTGACCGCCTGGGCCGGGCATTGGAAGTTGGTGCAGCGCCACGCGACGAATCCCTCTTCCTGCGTGATCGGGCCGCCGCAAGACGGGCAGCGTCCGCCGACGTGGTCGACGATGGAAAATGCAGCCGCATGTTTCGCGGGGTGGACCACTTTCACCACGGCGGGGATGATCTCGCCGGCTTTTTCCACCAGCACGGTGGCGCCGATGTGGATGCCCTTGCGGTCGATTTCGTCCTGGTTGTGCAGGGTCGCCCGCGACACGGTGGAGCCGGAAATCAGCACCGGCTTGAGCGCGGCGACCGGCGTGAGCACGCCGGTGCGGCCGACCTGGATGGTGATATCCTCGAGCAGCGTTTCTTTCTGTTCTGGCAGGAATTTGTACGCGGCGGCCCACCGTGGCGCGCGTGAGGTGAATCCCAGCGACTGTCGTTCGCCATAATCGACCACCTTGACGACCGCGCCGTCGGTGCCGTGATCTAACGTGTGGCGATGCTGGTTGATCCGGTCGACCGCCTCGATCAGCTCGTCGAGATCGCGAGCGACGATCACCGGGCCGTTGCGTGGGATCCCGAGTGCGTCGAGCAGATCGTGGAATGCGTGTTCATCAGTGAGCCGTTCGCCATCGTACGCGCCGATCCCGTGGGCGAGGAATGCGAGCGGCCGCTTGGCGACGACCTTCGGATCGAGTTGCTTGAGGGTTCCGGCGGTGGCATTGCGCGGATTGGCAAAGGTCGGCTGTCCTTCCTCGTCGCGTTCCTCGTTCATGGCGGCGAACGCCTCGTTGGGCATGAAGATTTCGCCTCGCACCTCGAGCACACGCGGGATGCCGTCGGCCGGGGTCCCGCCTGCGGACGGGGTTTCACGATCGAGCTTGAGCGGAATGCTGCGGATCGTGCGCACGTTGTGGGTGATGTCGTCGCCGGTGGTGCCGTCGCCGCGGGTGGCCGCGTAGGCCAGTCTGCCGTCACGGTACATGAGCGACACCGCCACGCCGTCGATCTTCGGCTCGACCGTCACGGTGATGTCGCTGCGGCCAAGTCCCTTGCGCAGCCGCTGGTAAAACTCGACCAATTCCTGCTCGGCTCTTCCCGTGGCGCTCGCGCGCGCAACCTCCGGGGTGAGTTCGAAGACATCATCGATGGACAGCATCGGCACTTCGTGCTGGATCTGGCGAAAACCCTCGATCGGTTCGCCACCGACGCGTAGCGTAGGCGAATCCGGATCAGCGAATTCCGGATGCGTGGCCTCGAGGGTTTCGAGTTCACGGAACAACCGGTCGTAATCCGCATCGGAGATTTCCGGAGCGGCCTTGGTGTAGTAGAGCCGGTTGTGTCGTTCCAGCTCCGCACGCAGGAAGCGGATGCGCGCGTCGGCTCCTGATGAGGCGGGCCGGGGCAGGCTGAACAGGTCGGGCTCCTCCATGCGCCCAGTGTCGGGCCATCCGGCGCGGCATTCAAGACGCATGCGCGCGGCGGGGCCGGTCACCTGCGGATGAGCAAGCTGGAGCCGGTCATCTGCGGCGGTTTGGAAATCCCCAGCATGTCGAGCAGGGTGGGGGCGACATCGGCGAGGATGCCGTCTCGCAACCGCAACTCCGCAGCGTCGGCCGCGACATACACGACGTGGACGAGATTGGTGGTATGGGCGGTGTGCGGTGATCCGTCCGGGTTCTTCATCTGCTCGCAATTCCCATGATCGGCGGTGACGAGCACTTTTCCGCCGAGCCTCAAGGTTTCCTCGACCACCGCCCGCACTCCCGCATCGACCGTTTCGACCGCCCGGACCGCGGCACCGACCACGCCGGTGTGACCGACCATGTCCGGGTTGGCGTAGTTGAGGATGACGAGATCGTACTCCGAGAGTTTCGAGACCACGGTCGCGGTCACTTCCGCTGCGCTCATCTCCGGCTTGAGGTCATAGGTCGGCACATCCTTGGGCGAGGGAATGATGATCCGGTCCTCGCCAGCGTTCGGTGTCTCGACACCGCCGTTGAAGAAATACGTGACGTGCGGATATTTTTCGGTTTCGGCGATGCGCAGTTGAGAGCGTCCCGCGTCAGCCACCGCCTCACCGAGCGTCATCTCCAGCGATTGGGACGCAAAGACGACCGGGCAATCGTACGTCGCATCGTATTCGGTGAGCGTCACGTAGTGCACGGACGGCACGGCACCGCGCTCGAACCCGTCGAAATCCGGCTTCAAGAACGCGTCGGACAACTCGCGGGCGCGATCCGCCCGGAAGTTGAAGAGCAAGACGACGTCTCCATCGCGGATGCCGCGTGATGCGGATTCACCGAACACCATCGCCGGCATGAACTCGTCGGTGTTTCCCCGTTCGTATTGCTGGGCAACCGCCGTGTTCGCCGTGGACGCGCACGACTCACCGATCCCGTGCACGATCGCGTCCCAGGCCAACTTCACGCGGTCCCAGCGCTTGTCGCGATCCATCGCGAAATAGCGGCCGACGACGGTGTCGATGCGGGCACCCGTGTCCCGGATCTCCCGATCGAGGTGCTCAAGATAGCCCGCGCCTCCGGTCGGCGTTGTGTCGCGTCCGTCGGTGATCGCGTGAATCCGGATGTCGGCCACTCCCGCAGCGGCGGCCAACCGGGTGAGCGCGACCAAGTGGTCGAGGTGACTGTGCACGCCGCCGTCGGACACCAGTCCGATCAGATGCAGGCGCGAGCGTCCCGCCTGATCGAAGGCCGACTGGAGCACTGGGTTGCGCGCGAGTTCTCCATCGGCGATGGCTTTGCCGATGCGTGTGAGGTCCTGATAGACGATGCGGCCCGCTCCCAGGTTGAGGTGGCCGACTTCGGAATTGCCCATTTGTCCGGGTGGCAGGCCGACGTCCATGCCCGACGCACTCAGGAATGCCTTGGGATATTGCGCGAGCAGTTGGTCATGGAACGGCGTTTTCGCGAGCAGCACCGAGTTGCCGTCGGCCTCGGCCGTCGCCTTGCCGCCGGGGTTCACGCCCCAGCCGTCGCGGATGATGAGCACTACAGGAGATCTCGCCATAACGATCCGCCATACCGCAGGTGATTGCCGCGGGCAAGTCCCGGAATGTTGATTCGACGCGGTGTCACGCTCCGGTATGAATGAGTCAGTCCGCGACCTCGGGCCAGCGGGTGTGGAACCATTCGCCGCGCGGGCGGTCGGTGCGCTCGTAGGTGTGTGCACCGAAGAAATCGCGTTGTGCCTGCAACAGGTTGGCGGGCAGGACGGCGCTGCGGAAGCTGTCGTAGTAGGCGAGTGAAGCGGCGAATGACGGCACCGGAATGCCGGCGAGCGCCGCCATCGAGACGACTTCGCGCCAACGCTGCTGGCTGCGATTGAGCGCATCCCTGAAAAACGGGGCGAACATCAGGTTTTCCAGCGAGGGGTCGGCGCGGTAGGCCTCGGTGATCGGGTTGAGGAACTTCGCGCGGATGATGCAGCCGCCGCGCCAGATTGCGGCAATGCGCGACAAGTCGAGATTCCATCCCTTCTCGCGACTCATGGTGGCAATCAGGTCGAGCCCTTGAGCGTACGAGACGATCTTCGATGCGTACAGCGCGTCATGCACCATTCCAACCAGCGCGGCTTTGTCTCTGGCCGTGATGGATTCCGCCGGTCGATCGAAGATCCTGCTGGCGGCGACGCGTCGCTCCTTCATCGACGAGAGGATGCGCGCTTCGACGGCTGCATGAATCGTGGAAATCACCACGCCGTTGTCGATCGCGCTTTGCAGCGTCCACTTGCCGGTGCCTTTCTGGCCGGCCGCGTCGAGGATGAGGTCGACCAATGGCAGGCCGGTCTCCGGATCGGTCTGGCGGAAAATCTCCGCGGTGATCTGGATCAGGTAGCTTTCAAGGTCGCCGTCATTCCATGCGGTGAACACCTCGGCGAGTTCGCTGGCACTGAAACCCGCTGACTTGAACAGGTGATAGGCCTCGCAGATCAACTGCATGTCGCCGTACTCGATGCCGTTGTGGATCATCTTGACGTAATGTCCGGATCCGCCCGGGCCGATGTGGGTCACGCACGGCTCACCCTCCGCCCTCGCGGCGATCGCTTCGAAGATCGGCCGCATCACCTCCCAGGTGGAGGCCGGTCCGCCGGGCATGATCGCCGGGCCTTTGCGCGCGCCTTCCTCGCCGCCGGACACACCGGCACCGATGAATCGCAAGCCGAGCCCGCGCAGGCGTTCGTCGCGACGCTCGGTGTCGGTGTAGAGCGAATTGCCACCGTCGATTACGATGTCGTCCTTGTCCAGCAGCGGCACGAGCGAGTCGATCACCGCATCGACGGCCGCTCCGGCCTTGACCATGATCATGATCTTGCGCGGCCTGGCGAGAGAGCCGACGAATTCCTCCAGTGTGGTCGCTCCGAACATCGCCTTGCCGGGATGGGCCGCCACAAATTCCCGGGTGACGGAGCCGGTGCGGTTGAAGACCGCGACGCGGAATCCGCGGGACTCGACATTGAGCACGAGGTTCTGGCCCATCACCGCCAGACCGATCAGACCGAAATCGTGGTTCGTCATGGGAAAATCCCCGCGATCACGGGGACGCTGGTTTTAGCCCATGGTTCGCCTCGGGATCAACCCCGGGTTGCCATCGGCGCGCGGATTGTCCACGCTTTGCCCTGTGAACCTTCCCAACGCGATCACGCTGTCGCGCCTCCTGCTCACGGCGTTGTTCATCGCCGGCACCGCATGGGGCGGCACGACGGGGCACTGGGTGGCGTTGGTCAGTTTCGTCGTCGCCGCCGTGTCGGATTTTCTCGACGGGTGGCTGGCCCGGCGGATGGGACTGGTGACGCCCATGGGCAAACTGCTGGATCCGCTCGCAGACAAAGTGCTCGTTTGTTCCGCCTACGTTTACTTGAGCGCGGAAGGGTTGTGTCCGGTGTGGATCACAGTGATGATTCTGGCGCGCGAATTTCTCGTCACCGGTCTGCGCCAGATCGCGATGGAGGCGGGGCAGGTGATCGCGGCCGAAGGGCTCGGCAAATGGAAGACCGGCATGCAGTTGTGCTTCTGCATCACTTGTTTGTGCGGCTACGCGTTTGGTCCGCTTGAGTCGGAAAATTTCTTTGTCAGGTTGATCCGATACCTGTCCGACCCGCAGGGCTGGCTCACGCCGTGGTCGATGTGGATCGCGCTCGTCCTCACGGTGCTTTCGGGTCTCGCGTATCTGAAGGCGTCGTGGTCCTTGCTGCGGATGAAGTGAGGAGGATGCGGGGATCGCTCTTGGATTGGCGGATGCCGACCAGCGATCTCTGATTTGCCGGATCTCACCCATCAAGCGCCACCCGGCTTGAGCCAGTAGAGCACGGCCATGCGCACGGCGATGCCGTTCTCGACCTGGTCGTTGATGAGTGAGAACTCGTAATCCATGACGGCATCGCAGAGTTCCACCCCGCGGTTCACCGGGCCCGGGTGCATGATGTAGATGCCTTGGTCGTGCAGGATGCGCAGGCGTTCCTCGGTGACGCCGTAGAGCCGGTGGTACTCGCGCAGGCTCGGGAAGTACTGGGCTTCCTGGCGTTCCATTTGCACACGGAGCAGGTAAATCACCTCCGGCCGCCAGCCCATCGCCTCGTCGTACGAGGTGAACCGGCGGACACCGTCGGGCAGGCGAGCGGGCACGAGCGATCCGGGTCCGAGGTAGGCCACCTCGACGCCGAGCTTGCGCAGCGCGAGGCTGGTGGATCGCGCGACGCGCGAGTGGAGGATGTCGCCCACGATGAGGACGCGCCGGCCGTCGGTTTGCGGAAACTTCTCGCGGAGCGTGAATGCGTCGAGCAATCCTTGTGTTGGATGGGCGTGGGCACCGTCGCCGGCGTTGACGACCGACGCGCGGGTGAGGCGGGCGATCGTGCCGGGCATCCCCGACGCCATGTGGCGCACGATCACATAGTCGGTGCGCATGGCTTGCAGCGTTTCAATCGTTTCCCTCACCGATTCGCCCTTGGCGATCGACGAGTGGCCGACATCGAAGTTGGTGACATCCGCGGAGAGCCGTTTCGCGGCGACTTCGAACGACGAGTGGGTCCGGGTGCTTGGCTCGTAGAAGAGCATGAGCACCGACTTGCCCTTGAGCGCGGGCACTTTTTTCACCGACCGGGTGAAGAGTTCCTTGAATGGGGCGGATTGGTCGAGCAGGTGTTCGATCTCGCTTCGGTCGAGGGCTTCGATGTCGAGCAGGTCTTTACGGGGCATGGAGAAGATGGGGAACGTGTTGCAGGGTGGCGAAGGCGGAAAGAAGCAGGCAGAGGATCGCGATGAATGCGGCGTGATGTCTCGACAATGGGCGGAGGATCAGGATGCAGGCGGCGACGACCAATGACGCGGCCGCACAGCCGACGGTGGCGCGAAGCGGCCAATCATTCAGGAACAAACGACCGGCGCAGCCGAAGGCCAACAAGTAGCCGGTCGCGATGAGCGCCGGGTGGGCATGGATGAAACCGGGATGGGTCGCCGTTCCGCCAATCGACGCAAGCGCGTCGCGACGCCGGATTTCCTCCAACTCCTCGTGACTGCGACGTCGTGAGGGGATCGGCGATGTCAGATCGGCGATCGGGGCGCGCGTGGCAATCGGGCGTGGCGTGTTGATTTTGGGTGGCAATTGCAGGCGGATCGCTGGTTCTTTGTCTTCGACTTCGGGTTCCGGGAGTCTGGCGTCGGCGATGATCGTCGCATCTGCCGTCGCAGCACCGATGATCCGGACCGCGGCCTCCGCGGCCGGTGGCGGATCGATCCTTTGGCGAGGCGGAGCGGCTGGCGCGCGGGTCCCGGGAGAAATCGCATGGTCCGGAGCGGGGTGCTCCGTTTCATCGATCACCGGTGGAATGCCCAGCGACTCGCGGAGGAGGGAGATTTCCTCCGGCGACTTGCGGCGCTGGGGCAGCGGGCTCATGCGGGTTCCTTGGAATCGATCCGGACTTCGTCACGTCCGTCGCAGCGCTCGAGCGAGACGTGGACGTGGTCGAGTCGGCGGGTCGGCAGGGTGATGCCGACGTAATCCGGCTGCACTGGCATTTCGCGGTGACCGCGGTCGATGAGCACCGCGAGTTCGACCTTGGCGGGCCGACCATAGTCGGAAATGGCGTCGAGCGCGGCACGGATGGTGCGGCCGGTGAACAAGACATCGTCGACGAGGATGATGTGCGCGCCATCGACCGGGAAGGGGATGTCGGTTTCCTGAATCGCCGGGTTTTCGCGCAAGTGTTCGAAATCGTCGCGGTAGAGCGAGATGTCGAGCACGCCGAACGAGAGATCGCGATCACCGTCGGCGGCCAGCAGATTGAGCACGCGCTCGGCGACCTCGTCACCCCGGCTGCGGATGCCCACCAAGGCAAGTGGTTTGCCCCCCGTGCGCTCGCGGATTCCGTCCGCCAGCGTTTGCACGCCTCGTGCGATGTCATCGGCATCCAGCATCCTGTCGCTCATGGGTTTACGGAGTCGAAGTGGAGGATGCCGATGTCGCGGCGGCGTTGCAAGCCGTCGAATCGGATCCGGTCCGCCGCAGCATGGGCCGCCGCGACCGCGGAATCACGCGTCGAGCCGGTGGCCACCACCGCGAGGACGCGTCCGCCGCAGGTTTCCCAGCGGCCGTC
>Ga0194123_10001915_pt1 | contig 29063 bp, 24 predicted proteins | sample TA2MahsurfametaG_5_FD_155479 | JGI IMG/M metagenome (GOLD analysis project Ga0194123, IMG submission 155479) | Freshwater microbial communities from Lake Tanganyika, Tanzania - TA2015023 Mahale A surface | ecosystem: Environmental > Aquatic > Freshwater > Lake | place: Tanzania: Lake Tanganyika... | reverse complement strand
ATCAAGATCCCCACGAGGCCGATCCTCGGCTGGTCCTCCATTACGGGGACCTGACGGACAGCACCAATTTGATCCGCATCATCGAGCAGGTCCAGCCCGATGAGATCTACAACCTTGGTGCTCAGAGCCACGTGGCGGTTAGTTTTGAGGCCCCCGAATACACCGCCAATAGCGATGCATTGGGAACGCTGCGGATTCTTGAGGCGGTGCGCATGCTCGGCCTCGCAGGCAAAACAAAGATCTATCAGGCCAGCACCAGCGAGTTGTACGGCCTGGTTCAGGAGATTCCCCAGAAGGAAACCACTCCCTTCTATCCCCGTAGCCCCTACGCCGTTGCCAAGATGTACGGCTACTGGATCACGGTTAACTACCGCGAGAGTTACGGCATGTACGCCTGCAACGGCGTGCTCTTTAACCACGAATCGCCGCGCCGGGGTGAAACCTTTGTCACCCGGAAGATCACCAGGGGCCTCGCTCGCATTGATGCGGGCCTTGATCAGTGTCTGTTCATGGGCAATATCGATTCCCTCCGGGATTGGGGCCACGCGCGTGATTACGTTGAGATGCAGTGGCGGATGCTTCAGCAGCAGACCCCGGAAGACTTTGTCATCGCCACGGGCCGGCAAGAAAGCGTGCGCCGGTTCATTGAGCTCACGGCCGAGCAGCTTGGTTGGGGCGCCATCCAATGGGAAGGCAGCGGTGTTGACGAAGTCGGCAGGCGGTCGGACACAGGCGCGGTCGTTGTCCGGATCGACCCCCGCTACTTCAGGCCAGCTGAAGTGGAGACCCTGCTAGGGGATCCCACCAAGGCGCGGGAGAAGTTGGGCTGGACACCCACCACCACCCTTGAAGAGCTGGTGGCGGAGATGGTCGCAACGGATCAGGAAGAGGCCGCGAAGGAAGCGCTGCTGCGGCAGCAGGGTTATCGCGTGGTGGGTTCGATGGAGAATCCTCCCACCAACCCTTCAGCCGTTGCAGCCAGCAAAGGACCGACGGCCTGATGGGCAACTTGATCTCCAGTGAGGACCGCATCTTCATCGCCGGTCATCGCGGCATGGCCGGCGGTGCCATCTCCCGCGCTTTGTATCGCTCGGGTTATGGCCAGCAGTTGCTGTTGGATCGGGCGGTCCTGGATCTCGAGGATCCCTCGATGGTGAAAGCTTGGTTCCAGGCTGAGCGCCCTGACGTGGTCGTGCTCGCTGCAGCCAAGGTCGGAGGCATCCAGGCCAACAGCAGCTATCCAGCCGATTTCCTGCTCTCCAACCTGAAGATCCAGAACAATGTCATCGAGGCGGCCTGGCTGGCAGGGGTTCGCCGGCTGTTGTTCCTGGGCAGCAGTTGCATTTACCCCAAGTTTGCGGAGCAGCCCATTCGTGAGGAGGCTCTACTGACGGGGGCCCTGGAGCCCACCAATGAGTGGTACGCCATCGCCAAGATCGCCGGGATCAAGCTGGGCCAGGCTCTCAGGCAACAGCATGGTTTTGATGCCATCAGCCTGATGCCCACCAACCTCTACGGGCCGGGCGATAACTATCACCCCACCAATAGCCATGTGCTGCCGGCCTTGATCCGCCGCTTCCATGAAGCAGCCGAGCGCGATGACGCCACGGTGACCTGCTGGGGTACGGGCTCCCCCCTTCGGGAGTTCCTGCATGTGGATGACCTGGGTGAGGCCTGCGTTTTTGCCTTAGAGCATTGGGACCCGAGCTTGGCGTCCGCCCCCTTGGACGATGCGGGCCAGCCCTTGCCGCTCCTCAACGTCGGTACCGGTGTGGATCTCACCATTCGACAGCTGGCGGAGGCGGTGGCCCGTGCCACTGGATTCTCCGGGGAGATCATCTGGGATCCGTTGAAGCCTGACGGAACGCCCAAAAAGCAACTCGATGTCAGCCGCTTAGCTTCGTTGGGCTGGACCTCCCGAATCCCTTTGGAAGACGGTTTGGTCAGCACGGTGGCTCTCTTCCGCGAGCAGCTCAAACAGCAGCTTGTTCGCCTTTAAATCCTCTCCGCTGGTTCCATGCCTTCTTCGATCACGCGCAATCTGGTTACCGGTGGAGCCGGTTTTGTCGGCTCCCATCTCGTCGACCGTTTGATGGAAGCGGGAGAGGAAGTGATTTGTCTGGACAACTACTTCACGGGCCGGAAGCAGAACATTGAGCGTTGGTTGGCGCATCCGCGCTTCGAGTTGATCCGTCACGACGTCATTGAGCCGATCCGCCTGGAGGTCGATCGCATCTGGCACCTGGCCTGTCCGGCGTCACCAGTGCACTACCAGCACAATCCGATCAAAACCGCCAAGACCAGTTTCCTGGGTACGTACAACATGCTCGGCCTTGCTCGGAGGGTGGGTGCTCGGCTGCTCTTGGCAAGTACCTCTGAGGTGTACGGCGATCCGGATGTGCACCCTCAGCCTGAGACCTACCGCGGCTGCGTCAACACCATCGGTATCCGTAGTTGTTACGACGAGGGTAAGCGCATTGCTGAGACCCTGTGTTTTGACTACCAGAGGATGCACGGAACGGAGATCCGCGTGGTGCGGATCTTCAACACCTATGGACCCCGCATGCTTCCGGACGATGGCCGGGTAGTGAGCAATTTCATCGTTCAGGCCTTGCGGGGCGAACCCCTGACGCTCTATGGCGATGGCTCACAGACACGCTCCTTCTGCTATGTCGATGATCTAGTAGAGGGAATTATTCGTTTGATGAACGGTTCCGAAACGGGCCCCATCAACATTGGTAACCCTGGAGAGTTCACCATTCTCCAGTTGGCCGAATTGGTCAGGGAAAAGATCAACCCCTCTCTGGATTTGATCTGCAAGCCGCTTCCCCAGGATGACCCCCTCCAGCGTCAGCCGGTGATCACCTTGGCCCAACAACATCTGGACTGGCAGCCAACGGTTGCTTTGGAGCAGGGTTTAGATCGCACAATCTCCGACTTTCGCGAACGGCTGAGCGCTTAGACCATTGATGCAAAGAGCCTGGGATCGTCGCCTTTACTGCTTGGCCATTGGCCTCTACGTTGTGCTGGCAGTCGCTGCTCTAGCCAGCGGCATCACCTCATGGGACGAGGAGACCGACTATCTTGGGATTCGAACTCAGATCGCCCATGCAGTTCACTTTCTCCATGGAGATTCTCCGGATTATCATGATATCCATGCCAACCTGGAGTACTACGGAACCGTAGGATTGCTTCCTGCTTGGATTCTGTGGTTTATCCAACAATCTGCTCTAGTTGGTCGTTTATCTCTAGGCCAGGCACTCTTTGATCCAGCGGCTGAGCACCAGCTCACAGGTTTTTATTTTTCATCTCATCTCGTACTTGCCTCGGAATTTGTCCTTCTTAGCTGGATTTCTATCCTAATAGCTCGCCACTTGGGAGTTCGCTACGCTTACCTGTCTGGTTGCCTCACTCTTTTTACGCCATCGTTAATTGGGCACTCATTCGTAAACACCAAAGACATCCCATTCGCACTCTTCTACACACTCTATACGCTGACGCTGCTGAAACGCTCTGATAATTCAGAGAAGCACTGGCTTGGCTTGTCTATTCTTTCATCTGGCTTATTAATCAACCAAAAGTTTGTAGCGATTGTTCCAGTCCTCTGCTCTGAGATACTTTTGTTCTTTCTTCAGCGCCATTCTCTTCGAAGTATTAGGCTTAGCCTTTTTGTCCCATTTGCTGCACTGGCTTTTGCTCTTTTATTGCAGCCTGCGAGCTGGGGCTTGTTGCCTTGGTCTTATCTTCACGAGGCGTTTGACACCTTTGCTCGTCATGAATGGGGCGGCTGCATGTGGTGGGGAGGATCTTGCATCGGCATCAATCAGCTTGAATGGTCTACATTGCAATACATACTTAAATGGATTTCGATAAAGGTCCCAGCATTATTAGTGATTCTGATATTCGCTCAATTGGTCGATTTTACCTTGCTCTTCTGGCATAAAAGTGTTCGTTTATTCGATTCTTGGCTTCTCGTTTTATTCCAACTACTTTTAATCCCTTCTCTTGCCATACTCAGACAATCCAATCTATATGATGCTGACCGTCATCTGTTGTTTATCTATCCACCAATCGCCGTTTTGGCTACAGCTGGCTTTGGCTACCTCTGGACGATTCCTCACCGAACTCCTTTTCGTATGTTCTGGCGTGGAGTGGTTTGTTTTCTCGCAGCGGTACTTGTTTTGGATACGCTCCTCATTAATCCTTACCAGATTGCTTATCTCAATGAGAATGCGAGATATTTTCACACTCACAAAACTACTGCCCTCGATTATTGGGGTGTTTCTTCTAAAGAATCTCTTCGTCAAGCTCAGCTCAATGGCAAGCTTCATTTAAATCCTTTGGTGTTAGATAACATTTCCTTATTGCCTCTCTTTATAGGCCTCAGACAGTTGTCTGGTCACGTCTCTAGAGATAGGAGTCATCCATCATTATTTATTCAGTTACGCGACGCTTCGTCTTTTGATCAACGACCAGGTTGCGAGACGGTGGCTGATGTCCAGCGTCATCTTCTGCCTTCTGTGTCACTGACAATGAGTCGTTTATTATTGTGTGAGTCGGACAAGTAATCACACCTTCAGTATTTCCTAATGAAGCCATGAATCGACTTCCGCGCCATCGACAAAACTTTTCCCTCTGGATGATTCAAAGATTCCAATCCGGTCTCCCGAAACTTGGATTCATTTTTTTTGTTCTAATTGCTCTCTTTACCGGAATCTTTATGATTCCACCGACTTGGGATGAGTATCTCGACTTTTCCGGTTGTGTTGGAGCTTTCAACTATGGAGTCGCGGTTTTACTTGGTAACTCTATTGATCTTGAATCGATTACCCATGATCTTGAGTGGTATGGCAATGCATTTCGCTGGCCGGCATACCTCCTCTGGGGACTTTTAAGCCGTTTCCCAGTAGAGATCCCAGAAGGGCCTGATAGTTATGACGTTTTTCTCTCTTCTCTCTTCCCACAAGCAGTTCATTTCGTCTCAGTTTTGTATGCGAGTCTTGGCCTATATCTTTTCTGGAAGCTCCTGGAAGTTGTTGGTGTATCCAGACGCACGCGCTGGATTGGAGCTCTAATCTTTGCTACAAGTCCAATACTGATATCTAATTCATTCTGGAACCTGAAGGAAGTACCTATAGGTGTTGCAATACTGTTTTCACTCTACGTCACGATACTTCAATCAAATGCTACGCCAGGAAGCAGAAGCCGATTGGTTCTCTTTGTTGCTAATGCAGCTTCCATGGGTCTGATACTCGGAAATAAATTTGCCTACTTTCCAATCGTCCTAATTCTTGCAATGTGTTTTAGTACTTACAGTAAGAGTTCAAACACATTCTCTGAGAGACACCTCGCAACTAAGCCTTACCTTCTAAGTCTGCTCACCGTCAAAAGATGGCCGTGGTCTTGGCTTTCAAGCTTATGCGGCTTACTGACCATTGCACTTCTGGTTGCATTTGTTGTCACACCGCAATGGTGGGGGTTGCGAACTTATCCCTACGACTCGATTAAATTCTTTGCGAACCATCCGCTTGTTTACGTAGACTATTCTTTATCATTGGAGTTCTTTTTGTCTCGCCTCTCCTATCTACTCACACCTCCAGTGCTTGTTATTCTGACTCTATTGCTTCCTTCATTTATTTTATATAAGCATAAAACCAAGTCTTTGGCTAGCTCGCTTAGTAAGCCCCAGGCTTTAGTGCTTATATGTGCCATTGCCATCGCATTCTTCTATATCCTTCCGATTCTTCTCTTAGGCAGAGTTATGTATGGCCATGACCTGCGCCATCTTGTTTGGTACTATCCTTTGCTCTTGTGTTGTTTGATCATCTTGCTTGACTCTGTTATTCGGATTGCGCCTAAAAGCGCCAGAAAAATCATTTATGGCGCAGTCGCAACTTCTGTTGTTTTGTATATGATTGAATTTACAGCTATATATCCATACGTTAATTCATATGCCGGAGTCTTACCTGTTCAAAGAGTCAAGGACTTTTCAGCAACAAAAGAGCGTTTGATATTCTCTTATTACTTTCCTGAGAGGACTCCAGAGATGTTGGCTCCATTACTGTATAAATGCTCTGTAGATGACAGATGTGTCGAACAACTGAGAACCTATCCTGCTAAAGACATAAAGACTTCCTTCCCTTCAAACCAACCTTATCTTGATGCATATGTGCGGTTAGCATTACAGGGCAAGTCGCCGCAGTACGTAATCCCTCCAAACATGTTGCTGAAAGAGGAAGAAAATGATCGCTCTTGCCCAGGCATACGCTTAGAGAAAAGATTCCCGGCCAAGTTCACCACAAGTTTGTCACACTGCTGAATAAAACTAGATCTTTATGGTGCTATGATGCTGCTCCCTATATTCGCCTCTATCGTATCTGTCTCCATAGTTCTATGGTCAGACCGTCACTGCTTGCGTCTGAGAACAATACCTCTTGGAACGACTGTTGTTCTCATCTACTCATTGACCTATGGACTCGGTTTGTCGTTGTGGATGTCTGATCCGAGTAGCCTTTTTGGATATGCCACGCAGTCCACACTTGGTGCTCTCAATAAACTTTCTCTGGCCTACTCACTCTTTATTTCGACCCTTGCCATTACTTATTGTGCGCTTACATATGTCATCGGCTCTAGTTGGAGCAATCGACAATATCCTTCAGCTCTGACTATCTTTAGGAATCATTCTAAGGTGCTCTCCCGTCTAGCACTTCTAGTTCTTGCTTTCTCCAGCCTTGCGCTGATCTTGATGTTGTCGCTAGGCCTCTTTTCTAGAGATCCTCAGTTACAATCCACTTCATTGCGATCATCAGTCCTTGCAAAGGCATTAGTCGGTACTTCCCTAGTTTCAAGACTTGCGCCAGTTGCACTCATTTTGACAGTGCCTAGCTGGACACATTGGACTCGCATCGGCCGTAGCATCTCCGTCTTTTTGATGACGATTTGGCTAATGGTATCAATTGCCTCCTCGAGTCGAGGTCTTTTAATATCCTTGCCGCTCTATCTTTATCTAGGCATTCTCGTTTTTGGCAGGGTTTCAGCTAAGAAGCTTATTTTGGCTGCATTAGTCTCAGGGCTCATTTTCTTGCCGTTCGCCGAAACAATCAGAGTTTCTAGAGAGGGAGATACTAGTAATAGCCAGCTCACGAGAAAGTATGAACTCTTTCAGATCGGAAAACAGTTAATGGGCACGACTCATGAATTCTACTTGTTTTTGCAGCCCCCCGATTGCCAGGCTGATCTTTCTCGACAGCTCTCTAATGATCCACGCCTATCCATGTTGCTAGGTGTTCCTGCTTACGACTTGCCGCCTCTCTCCAACTGGCGATGGAATGTTGTCCGACTGTATGAAGCATGCGCTACTCGTTCTCTCGGGCTACGTCATCTTCAGGGGTTCGAGAGGCTGCCTCTTGGATTTATCCCTAATTCACTTGTTCCTTCTGCTCCAAGTCTTTTTGACGGACAATCTCAGATTGAAAGTCTCTCTGATGAGCTTGGTCTGCGACCAGGAGAAATCTCGCAAGGCACTCTCAGCCTTTTCGCAGATGCCTGGTGGCGATATCGCTGGCTTGGTGTTGCTCTGTCAGGTTTTATCCTGGGGCTTTTACTCTTCTCCTTCCAGAGACTCTTTTTCTTTTTGATGCTTCAGTTGCCTCAGTTTGGCCTCTTGGCTCAGTTGCTTTGTTTAAGCCTTATCGGAACTTGGATTAATAATACTGCTTTGACAATGCTTTGGTTCCTGTTTTGGGACTTGCCGAAGTCTTGGGTCGAATTGTCAACTATCTTATTATTCTTGCGCCTTAAGTCCAATAAAGAATAGTTCTCATGCTTCCAGTACCGCCTCTTTTGCCTAGTGACCAGCTAGCTTCACGGCTTTCTAATTCTTCTGAGGCTTCTACAGTCTGCCTTTCAGAGAAGTATTCACCCAGTCGCGCATCCTTTGCGCTTCATCAACCTCTCGATCAGCTGACACCTTCTCTCCAGGTTGAGGGCCGCCAATGGTTGATTCAAGCTCCAGCGAATCTGGGTGTGAGCCTTCAGTCGGGTCTTCTGACTTTAAAACGTCGTTGTATTTATGAATCCAACCCTAATACCTTAAGTTCCACCAGTTCTTTCCTGGGCGGACTCAATTCCTTGCCTCCAGGTTGGTGGCATCGCTTTAGAACGAGCCAGTATCATGCTAGGCCTCTGATTCTTCTCTCGACTCACAACAATCCGAACTACTTTCACTGGTTGACGCAGCCAGGTCTTTCCCCTTTGTTTTTGCAGGACTATTTCGGGTTAAGTCCACTCCCAGGTATGGCTTTGGGTTTGAGTCATCGACCCAGGGACTCTGTTCCTTCTTTTTTATCAGAACTCTTGGATGTTTTCGCACCAGGGGAAGTGCTGCTCCAAGGCATTTCTCTCGCATCTAGCAGCGTTTGTCGGTTCGCACTTCAGGATCACACCAGTGATGTCGTTGTCAGTCCGGCTCAGTTGCACTGGCTCAATCAACGCGCACGCGCCTTCTTAATGCCTGTGACCACTCCCAGGCGAAGGCTCTTTATCTCCCGCAAGGGGAGTAACCGCCGTCGTTGCTTGAATGAAAGGCAGATCATGGCTGAACTGGCACCTTACGGATTCGAACATGTTTGTTTAGAGGACCTGAACGTGGTCGAACAGTTCCGCTTGTTTTCGGAGAGCCTTCTGATTGTTGGTGCACATGGAGCCGGTTTTTGCAATTTAGTGGCTTGTTCATCTCAAGCATCCATTGTTGAGTTTCTGCCGAGGCCAGGTTCTTTTAGTCATTATTACGCCATGGCTGATATTCTTGGTTTAAAACACGGTCATCTTTTGGCAGGCTCCTGCGATTCTGGGACTGATGACTTCACAGTCCCTCCGGCTGAACTGATTGAGCTCTTGCGCAAGATGGACTTGCTGTGAACGATCTCATAACTATTGTCTTGCCTGTCTACGGGCGCTCCGGTTTGCTCCGTGAGGCTCTGAACAGTGTTTATGGTCAGGATGACCCTGATTGGCGCCTATTAATCGCGGATGATGGCTCTGATCTTCAGACTGCTGACGTCATCAAACAGCAAACGTCTGATTCTCGAGTGCAAGTCGTCAGACGAAAGCAAAATCTAGGCCTGTTTGGCAACCTCAATGCAGCCATTCAGGAGGTCATCACGCCTTGGCAATTGATTCTTTGCAGTGACGACTGCCTTGAACCCCAGGCGGTTCGCCTTCTCAAGGAGGGCATTGCTGCAGTACCGCAAGCGCGTTTAATCCTCTCTAGCTATCGCTCAATCGATCTTAACGGCCATCTACGTGAGGATGTGAATGGTACCTTTTACGATCGTTTTGCGCCTACATCTCGACTGTTTCCTTGCGGGTCCTTGTTGGAACCCCTGCTGCATTACGGGAGTATCAACGGAAATATTACCGGTTTGCTGATTCACCAGTCGCTTTTCCGCGATGCAGGAGTTTGGCGTGCTGACTGGACACAATCGGCGGACTGGGAATGGCTTACCCGTGCATGCATTCAGACTCCTGTCCTGGTTCGCCGTGAACCCATCGCTCGTGTCCGCGTGCACGAGGGACAGTTGTCGGTGCGTAATCGCAAGCTTCAGCGCGAGAATCTTGAATCGCTAGAAATCCTTAGTGGACTCCTGAACCATCCCGAGCTGCAGCGCTTCGGCAGACGTCGCCGTTGGGCGGCACACCACGCGCAGTTTCTTCTCTGGAATGCCATCAAGGCTTACCCGCGGGTTGGGATGGATCAGACTCTCCAACAACTGCGGCTGATTCAGCAGCACGTTGGACTTGTTCCGACAGTGTTGGCTCTGCTGAAGACTCTCCCTACACGCTTCATAATTCGAGGTACTGGCCACCCCCTGTTGCCACCTTTGTGATGCGTCCACGCTTGCAGCAGCTATTTGGCCCGTTTTCGCTCTGGGTTCTCCAGCCCCAGCGCTCAGCCGTGGCGTGTGTACTTGCTTGGCTGTTCAGCCTTCCGCTGACCTGGCAGCACCCCTGGTTGGCATTGCTGGCGTTCTCCGCAATCTGGGCTTGCTCTGTTGCAATATCACTCGAGGCTCCTTTGCTTCAGGCATTACCGCTACCCCCACTCACAGTTCTGTTCATTGGCCTCTGTACCCGCTGGGGGCTAGGGCCTTTGTTATTGGCAGTGGGTGGAGGTGGTGGTGATCCATTTGTTGAGATTTGGATCCGTTATGGACTCCAAGCGCAGATGCTCTGGTTGAGCTTGACGGCCGCCTTGCTCCTGCTTGCCCTGACTCAGAAGTCCGCCATAGCAAATGCAGCACGTTCCCAGCCCCAGCTCTCCTGGTTGCTCGAAGCAACGCGTCAACCTCGACTGCGTTCGCAATTGACGGTTCTGGCCGGTTTTCTCAGCGTTTACATGGCGGCCTACATCACCCTTTCGTTGCTCTCCGGTGCCTTTGATCGCCAGTTTGAGGCCTATGTCAGCTGGACCCAGCAGCTATGGCGCTTGGATACACCTGTAGCCGCCTTTTCCCGCTTCCGCGACCTTTGGTTTTTGCTCTTTCCGTTGTGGTGGCGATTGTTGAGCAAGCCGTGGCGCTGGTTCTTAGGTCTCGAGATGCTCACTTTTCTCGCAGGAGCTGTGTTGAGTGGTTCGAGGGGGCTGCTCTTCTACCCCGCACTCCTTTTACTGTTTGGTCTTTGGTTTGTGTTGTCCGATCCCCGTCGATTGTGTCGATTGCTACTTGCTATAGTGGTGCTGATTCTCATGTTGTCACCCCTTATTTATGCCGTCCGGGAGAGTCCTGCTTTCCAGAGGGCTGACAACTTGACAGGACGTCTCCAGTCTGTTGGCGAGGTTCTGACTCAGTCACAATCGTTATTGGATAAAGCGCACTGGTTGGGCCGCGATCTCTATGCTTGCCACGACCCCTATCTTTTCATTCCTGAGAACCGTGATCAGCCCCTTGCCGGTTTTCGGGGCTTAGGGAGCTTGCTCTACCTCTGGGTACCGCGACACGTGTTCCCAGAACGTCCTGTTCTTTTCGATGGGCACTTGATCGCAAAACAGCTTCAGCGGGTGCCCCACACTGCCTGGTCTGAGGTTTGGTTCCCATGCTTCAGCTTGACTGCTGACCTAATGCGTCGTTGGTCTGTACCTGGTGTGTTGATCGGCTCTTTTGCGGTTTCTTGTGTCGTGCAGGTCTTGCTTCGCTTTTGGTATCAAAGCGTCGGTGTTTCAAGGAGTACGTTTCGGCTCTTACTCTTGCTTTTGCCGGCGACGTACCTGCAATCCTTTCCCTTCGGCACCGTTTCGGAAACAGCTTGGTCGTTGTTTTGGGAATTGCCTAAGTATTTGCTCCTCTTTTGGCTCCTCGGTGCCGGGGTCGATCATTATCTGGCGAGGAAATACGCTTGATTTCCAGGGTCTTGTTTTTGACGGAGTCTCGTGAGGACTACCTTGCCGATTCCCTGCTGCATGGCATGATCACCTTGGGTCTAGAGGTTGTCGACTATCCGCGTAAGCAGGTGTTGTACGCCGGAAATCAACACTGTCCCGTGGCCCCTGAACTGGCTGTACGTGGTCAAGGATTCACCCTTTACGGTTTGCTAGGAGATCGTCCAGTAGACCGGACTTTTGTGATCCAGCGCCTTGAGGCTGGTTGGTTCGATCTTGTTGTTATCGGTCAGATTTGGCGTCAGTGGGGGCAACTCTTGGATCTTGCCCCTCTGTTGCAGACAGTTCCGGTGGTCTTGCTCGACGGGGATGATGACACCCGTCTGTTTCATTGCAGCGGTACACGTCTTCGGCGCTATGGATGGCAGCCTTTCCCCATTCGCTCCGGTCGCTGCCTCTACCTCAAGCGGGAGTGGCAGGGGGAGCGCGGCCTGCGCCGCCGTTGCAGGGTCCTTCCTGCGAGTTTTTCCATCCCGGCGGAGAAGATTCGTTCTCTTGAACTTGTGAGTAAGCGTCAACGGTTGGCCAGTCATTGTGTCGATCCCGAGGTGGCTCGTGCTTGCGGTCTACACACCTCCTATGCCTTTGATTCAGAGAAGGCCTACTACGATGACTTGGCGTCATCGCGTTTCGCAGTGACGACCAAGCGGGGAGGCTGGGACTGCCTAAGGCACTATGAGATTGCTGCTGCAGGTGCTGTGCCTTGTGTCCGGCACTTATCTACTAAACCAGCATCCTGTGCACCTCATGGTCTGCTGGCTGGAGCCAACTGCCTTAGTTATGAGGACTGGCCTGATCTTCAGAAACAAATGGAAGCTTTGCATACGAATCCGAAGCTGTATCACCAGATACTCAGATCTTCGGCGATTTGGGTCCGTCAGTTTACAACTACTGCCGCAGCACAACGGCTTTTAGATGCCGTTCTAAATCAATGACCGCATTGCGCCGCGGCTGGTTTCATCTCGCGAGCGGAGCGGGGATCGGTCGTATCTTTGGGTTTCTCAGTAATTTACTTCTGAGCCGGTGGCTGGGGCCTGTCGATCTTGGTCTTTTCAATTTGGTTACAACAACCGTACAGACCTCTGACACTCTGGTGAGATGCGGTGGCGACTATGCTTTGAACTTTGAGTTGGGTGGCAAGACGAAGGCTAAGCAGACAGAACATTGCCTTGAACTCTCTCACGGCTTGACACAGATTTGCAGCCTGATGACGATCTTGATTTGTGTTTGTGTTGCGACCTGGGTGTTGTCGTTTCAAGGCTTATTTCCTTTTTCGTTGGGTGAAAACCATCGGTTGATCTTGACTGGGTTTCTCCTGCTGATGATGGCTTGTGAGGGCAGTTCTGCTTCCGCATGGGAAGTCTTGTTGGTTAGACATCGGACTGAGCTTTTGGCACTAAGGCAGGGTCTCTTCTTCCCGCTCCGCCTTTTCATTGCCTCACTTGGAGCTCTTTTTGGCGGTGTTTTGGGTGCAATGGCTGGATGGAGTGTTGTTGCCGTTGCTCAGTGTTTTTGGCTGAGGATAATTCTAAGTGAATTGTGGAACCCACTGCGGGTCTTGCCTCTTTTGGGAGGATCAATTCGTCACCTATTGAGTCGAGGGCTGCCTTTTTACGCCTCTAATCTGCTTGCCTCGATCATCTTTTATCCTTTGCTGGTTCAAGTTGCCACATTAAGCGGACTGGCTGATGTTGGCTATCTGCGAATAGGGCAAATCCTTCAACAGATCTTTGCTTTTCTTCCGGCCACCCTTGTCCCTGTATTGTTCTTAAAGCTGCGCAGTGAATCTTCATTTGTCGATCAAGTCTCGCTCATCGAAAAGCCTCTTCGCATGATTTGGCTTGTCTTGTTGGAGGCATTAATATTGTATTGTATGGCCGATCATGTCGTGATTCGCTGGTTGTTTGGGGTTGGCTTTGAAGGTGCTCTTCTGCCGACACGACTATTACTGATAACGGCTCTTTTTGAGAGCCTATCTCAGATAGTGGTACAGCCACTCTTGGCAGCAGGGCAGACCCGTATGTATTGCCTCTGGCAAAACGGTACAGCTGCTTTCGCTGCTGCCTTAGGTTGTCTATGGATCCCTCAGGCTGGCCTTGCTGCTTATCTGATTGTTCGATTGCTTTATGTAGTCGTTCCTCTGATTGGTTTTGGAATCCCTGTTTTCCACAAGTTTCGTCAGCCACATAAAATCGTATTATTGCTGCTCTTAAGCGTTGGTTTGCTTCTATTAGTCTTCAGCGACATTCTCACTAGTCAATCCTACTGGTCTTGGACTGCCTTGCTCCTTGCAGCATTCTTGATACTTGTTGTGTTTCATCGGGAAGATCTTCTGTCCCTTCAACAAGTACTAAGTCGGAGAAGTTGATGAGGGTTCTTCACTTCCTGCCTGTCTATGCCCCCGCCTGGCAATTTGGCGGTCCAATTCTTAGTGTTTCGCGTCTATGTGAAGGATTGGCTCAGCTTGGTGTGGATGTCCGTGTTATTACGACAAATGCCGGTCTTCCTGACTTTCCTATCCTACAACTTGGTCATCCACAGGAGATTAATGGTGTTAAAGTGTTCTATTACGCTGTTGATCAGCATGTAGGAACTATACGCTCTAGACATCTTGTCTCAGAGCTGAGTGAGCACATGAAGTGGGCTAATATTCTTCACTTGAGTTCGGTTTGGCAGCCACTAGGTTTACCCGTTCAGAAGGCAGCTCATGCTGTTGGAGTTCCGGTAGTTCAAACACTTCGCGGAGGCCTCGGTCCTTATTCCTGGAGACAAGGTTGGTGGAAGAAAGCCCCATATTTCTGGTTTAAAGAAAGGCCTTTTCTTCAGCGAGCGGCAGCTCTGCATTGCACGACCATTCAGGAGGCGCGTGAGATTGCATGGTTAGGCCTTCGCCCTCCAATACAGCTCTTGCCGAATCCACTTGATTTCACGCAACTCCAGAGCTGTCGAAAACTCGGCCAGGAGTGGCGTCAGAGAGTCGGCATCTCACTACAAGAACCACTCTTCCTCGTGGCTGGCCGCATGCACCACAAAAAAGGACTAGAAATCTTGCCTAAGGTTCTTAAGGCCATTTCTCAACGACCCTGGCAGATTGCCTTCATTGGCAATGATGATGATGGAACTGGTCGAAGGCTGAAGTTGGCATTGAGACGAGCTGGCTTAGCTCAGCGTTGTCATTGGATTGAGCATATATCCGCGGAGCATCTGTCAGAGGTATATAACGCGGCAGATTGCCTGCTCTTACCCAGTCACCACGAGAATTTCGGCAACGTCGTTGTTGAGGCTCTTGCATGCGGTTGTGGAGTACTCATCAGCGACCGTGTCGGTGTTGGTGAAGCTCTGTGTCCATGTCCTGGTGTGAGAATTAGTCCACGCTCCACTCACCGTTGGATTGCTGATCTTAAAGATATATTGGATACACAGCGGCCTGGTTCCCTTTCCGCACAATGGGTTAATAGCACATTCTCATCAGAATTAGTGGCGAAGCAAGCGATTCGCATTTATGACTCAGTCCTCAATTATGGATAGAAAGCAGACGATAGCCGGAGTTGTCCTTACCCTGAACGAGGAACAGGATCTACCCCGTGCCCTCAACTCACTTTCTTGGTGTGATGAGCTTATCGTTGTTGATAGTGGTAGTACAGATCGCACGCGTGAAGTAGCAGAAATGTTTGGGGCACTATTTATTCAGCACATACAGCCTCCTCCTTTCCTTATCACCGAGCAGCGTAATTGGGCTTTGGCTAGTGCTGGCATTGTCAGCGACTGGGTCTTATTCTTGGATGCTGATGAGGAGGTTGGCTCTCCACTTGCCTCATTGATCTCAGCACGTATCACTTTAAGTTCCCCCACTAATGCATATGAATTAACGCCCCGATACTGGTTTCTGGGTAAATGGTTAAGGCGTACTCAAGGATATCCCAACTGGCACCCTCGTCTTGTCAGAAGAGGTCATGCGTCTTTTGAGGGTGGCGTCTGGGAAAGTTTTTCATCAGATTCAACAGTGGGCAGGCTATCGATTCCTTATGAGCACTATGCTTTTAGTAAAGGTCTAGACGACTGGCTAGAGCGGCATAGACGCTATTCAACATGGGATGCAACAGAGATCATTAATTATCTATCCACAGCTTCCACATCCTATATCACGACTCGACGCCGTAGATCAATCCGCTTAGTCATGTCAAGAACCTGGTATCTACGGCCACCCTTACGTTTTGTCCAAAAGTATATCCTTCAATTAGGATTCCTTGAAGGCTGGCAGGGACTTATCTTTTCCCTTATGATGTTTTTCTATGATCTAATGACAGTTGTCAAAGTAATTGAGTTTCGACGCAAGCATGCCGGCATCCCACTATGAGTAATTTCATGGGTACAGATCAAGAGCTGTTGATCGTTACAGAGCACTTTTCTCCTTCTATCGGTGCCACTGCACAGCTTGTCTCAGATATTGCAGATGATCTGTATTATTACGGCATTAAGTTGCGTATCCTTACCTCATCACGAGGATCCCTTGCTTCACCCTATTCAATACACCGATTTGCACTCCCCAAACCCCGATCTTCTAGGATCCGTACCAAACTTTTCTCAGGACTATATTTCTTCCTGCGAACTCTCGTATGGCTTCTAATTAATCTCAGAAGTAATCATCACCTTCTAATCGTCTCTAATCCCCCTTTTATTGGTCTTCTTGGTCCCATATTCTTTCTGTTACGTAGAATCCCATACATATTCCTATTCCAGGACATCTTTCCACGCTCCGCAAGTCTAACCGGAGTTCTACCTTCTAAAGGCCCTATTTTTATTTTGTGGCAGATACTGCAAAAGCTAGTCCTAAAGAATAGTAGGTCGACAGTAGTGCTTAGCGACTCCATGGTTCAACGATGCCTTAAAGACTACGGTGTTGGCATCAATCTCGTCTCAATACCTAACTGGGCTGTTAGCGCCACGCAATCAATCACACCTAAGAGCGAAAGTCAGCTTGCCAAAAGACTTGAACTAGTCGATACCCTTACTGTTCAGTACTCTGGCAACTTTGGGCGTCTTCATGACATTCTTTCAGTTCTTGAATCTGCACGGCTTCTAAAACAACACCCAATTAAATTTCTTTTTATTGGTGATGGAGCAAAGCGGGATCAGATCACTCACTATAAGGATTCATTCCTTATGAATAATGTCATCCTGACACCTTATCAGAAGAGGCAAGACCTTTGTGACAGTCTTGCCTCTTGTGATATTTCAATTGTAAGTCTAGTCTCTGGAGCTGAAGATACTGTTGCTCCAAGCAAGCTCTATGGCATCCTTGCTTCATCTAGACCAATCCTTCTGATTTCCACTCGATCATCTGAGTTACGCCAATTTATAACCATCAACAAATGTGGAATACACGTTGAGCCTGGAGACCCTGTTGCTTTAGCAGAAGCTCTATTTCAACTCTTACAGAATCCTCATGAGCTAACTTCTATGTCAGCCAACTCACGCCATGCCTATGATGCTCACTTCGGGCGACACCGATCTACTCGGCGATACTTAAGCCTTATTAACCAGCGACCCACATAAAATAGAAATTTAGATCTTATATCTACTTATACACCTTCTCCTTCCTCCGAGAAAGCTTCTAAGCCCTAGTATCAACCACCTTGAAAAAAAATGCTTTTTCACGGGCATGTAACAGTTACGCACTAAACTCAAAACCATATCTAAGTTGCGTAGTCTAAACGACTCTGATATATGTCCACTATGCCTACCTCTTAGTGCACTGTAAATCCAATTGTTGACACACAGTGGCACCCAGCTGCAGTTAATACTCACCATGTCTAAACAGGCCTTGGAATCCGACTTGTAGCAGAAAAAATTACCATCGACGACTGATATATCTTTGAAGAGTGAAACTGGGAAAACCAGACTGCCCGACATCTGCATACCGTCCTCATTCAGTATCGCTGCATCGCAGCACAATCCTATGTCTTCTAGCTTCTTATATGGATTATATAAACTATACTCGTTGTTCTCCCTGAAAAACATTTCCAATGCAGACATCTCTGTGAACGCGAAATATGGACTTCCCTTCGCTATTTCTTGTTCTATCTTTCTAATCATGGTTCTGTCATTAAATAGTCTGATCACATAATCGCACATTGCACCTAGAACCCTAGTGCTACAAAATCCATTCAGATTCAAAAAAGTCATAACACTATTCTCGTCAAGCTCTATCTTGCTTTCCACAACATGTAGGTCTCTTACCACCATTACGTCACTATCAAAGTGCCAGAAACTTGCAATCCCACGTTGACGTGCATACACTTCCAGCAGAAACCACCTTTCCCACTGCCATCTGAACCAGTCCCTATTGCCCTTAACTGCAATATGTCGACTCCCCTGTATCCAGCGAAATACATCATTAAACTCCTGCTTCTTGATCGACTTCAGATCCCATCTGTTAACATGAGTCCATCCGTTGTTCTCTGCAACAATGGAGTTCTCATCATCGCCAATTAATATACACTCTCTTCCAGGATTGCTAAATCTTGCACAACCCAGAGTCAATTCAAGATATCTTGAAAATCCGTAGTGCGTGATAATAATTGGCAAAGTCATCGTTTAAGGTCAAAGAAACACGTGAGTTGCTAGGCAGCACGGTCTAGTTACGCTTCTCGATCTATAGTCCCTCACTCCTGACGCCCTTTTATCTTTCTTCCCATTGCGGTTACCTTCATTACCACTCTCAGCCATAAAGGTTTATTAGAAAAATATTTGTTTTTCATGTAGCCATCTGATCTTGTGTCTCTCTTCACACTCTTAGGATGCTTCAGCGCCCGAATCTCAGATATCTGCAAAGCAGATAAGTGATTACAAATATCTGTCGTATGTGTTGCATCATCCCCGAATCCCATGTTGCTTATTAGGTTTGTATTAGGGGCAATCGCTAGTCCTTTATTCATCCAAATTGTATACAACCACTGGTAATCCCATGTATCAATCTTATTCCTTGCAACTCTATCAAGATTCTTATTCCAGAAGCTTTGCGAAAGGTCGTATCTTCTTACTGCATGCCGCCAGGCTAAGGTTTTATATTTCCCCAAGTTCTCTTCATAATACAGCCATCTATTCCGCCATGTTGCCCAGCCCCAGACACCTGCATAAGCTGTAAACCTATAGGACTCTTCTTCTTTGTATTCCTTAAAAGTTGTGCCACCAATATGCCATACTCTCATATCATCTTCATATCTCTCTAGCAGGCACTCACAATATTGGAAAAAGCTTGTACTAGGCAGACAATCGTCTTCCAGTATGATGCCACGTTCCTCATTGCTGAAAAACCACCTAATAGCAGCAACTACAGCCGCTCTGCATCCTATATTACTCTGTTGATATAAGCAATCAATCTCACAAGTGGATTGCAATGATTCTGCTATCTGGCGTACTTCGCTTACTCTGTCTGGCTCACCCTCTACACTCTCTCTATACCCATCACACGCTATATATACTTTCTCCGGTCTAACGCTTTTGATCCGATCTACAAGCATCCTTGTCAAATCTGGCCGATTAAAGGCAATAACTAGGATTGGGACTTTAGTCACGCGACTAAATTCTGCCGAATAACTCTATCAGCTCTGGCAAAGGGATTTTTCATCAGTTGTCTTTAAGGTGAATCATATGTCTAATCTCTCGATACTCATATACGGAGAAGGTGCTTGCCCAGTAAACCGGATAATCAATATTTCCATCATTGCAGTCGTCTATTTTCTCTTCATAAGCTAAGCTCGCCATTTCTCTTACACCCTCCCTCATGCACCTTTCATAAATTTTGGCTAAACTCATGCCTCGGCTGTCAGTCATGCAGATCCTCTTGCATATTCTCCCTCCGTCGAGATGCCTTGTCATCTCGTGAATTGTAAAGCCTACATGCTTGAAGTCTTTCTTGACACAAGCCCATTCGATAGTGTAGCTTCCACGATATTGTGGTAACACACCAAAATGTAAATTTATTGCTCGTTTAAACTTAGCCAAATGCCTATCGGATATATATGGACCTCCAAGCACCATAAGCATATCATACTCCCCTTCTCTTACCTGATCAAGTTGATTTGATACATCATCCGTACACATTAGCGCATCATTCCCACCTTTGCTTGCTTCGTGATCTGTGAAATAATCTTCAAGTTCCATTTGTATTCCCTTCTTGTATCTCGCTATTTCAGTACCATAAATCTTGCCTGTAACCAGTGTCAATACTAGTTTGCCCAGGTATCCCATGCGTCTTCCATGTCTTAATTTCTTGATTACATTCCTTGCCCGCACCCTTCTGCTCAGAGCTCTTTCTCTTGTGTCGATACACCAATGCGTGATTCTAAAATCTGAGCCAAGTCTTCTTGTTAGCTCGTTCCTCCCATACTGGTAATGCTTTCCCTCTCTAAAAGACATGACTAAAACTCTCTTCATGGACAGCCTCACGTTGTAGCTGCATCTTAACTGGAGTTTGCACCCTTTTCTGAAACTTCCACGATAACTATTCTCTTGATCACCAACCATCCGAATCCACCTCTGTCCACCTCGCTGGTACTCGTTATATAAAGCGTCTACGATCCCTTCATGCAAGTCCTTCTCATTACCACTTACCCTCATAGTTCAGCTTCTTCAGCTCTCTCAAATATAGCCTTATGGTCTTCGATTCCATATATAGACTGTATTTCTCTCATCAAAAAATCTGAAGAACCACTTCTATCAACCCTAGTCACAACTGCAAGCGTACAGATCTCTAACCACCGTATTCACACCTACTTGCCAGACTATACAAACTCACCTAGCCATGCACCTACCCTTACCCAGATACTGCAGACGTTCCAACATTATCCCTCCTATGATGCTTATGCATTTGTTAATTCCGATACAAAGCCACTAGACGATAAGTTTGCCTCTTCTCCGATTAAATCTATTCTTAACACCATTCTACTTCTTCAGTCTAGTCTGTTTATCCACCGTACCGATATATCATCTCACTCTGAGGCCTGCAATCCCCCGAGTCTGTATAAAGCCGGCTTTGATCTCTTTTTACTATCCAATCAAATACTTTCATCACTAGACCCTTACCGATATAAATCTTTCAAAGCCGGTCAGGTAGGCTGGGATTATGCACTTCCCTTATCTATTTCTCCCAGACTTACCTATCGCAATTCTACTGACCTAATCCTCCATCCAATTCATCCCACGGGCTCATCTTCCTCTTGGGCTCTGGCTATGTTAAATGTTTTTAATCTGGTGCACCCTATAAGAGCTTCTCACCTTTCTTTCTTTCATTCTGTGGTGTACTCTTTTGTTTCCATAGCCCTCAAGCTAATACCCCAATATATACTCTTGAACTGCGCTCCTATCTTATACCTGCTGTCGCGGGTTGCATTCTATGGCTATCTAGAGCACCAAATAAGTCTTATACAGGAGATCACCGGGCTGTGACCAGTCTTGTCTTCTTGGCGCTGCCGCCTTGACTAAACACTAATCACCGCATATGATATACCTGTCACTTAAGGCAACTTGGACAATAATCTTCCCTTCACGGAAATAACTTCTCCAGATAATAGTGCACTCCTTCTCGGATACATACTCCGATCGCATCGTATTGACGAAGGTATCAGATTTCTAACACCGGGAGATCTTTCGCAGCAACTTGGCATCATGCGCAGACCTCTAGGTTATGTCATACCTCCACATGTTCATCTTCCCGTAGACCGAACAATCAAGTTTACCAAGGAAGTACTCTACATAAAATCTGGAGTAGTAAGGGTAGACTTCTACTCTGACTCCAAAAGATACCTTCTTAGTCATATTCTTAACGCTGGTGACTTCATTCTATTGGCTCAGGGTGGCCATGGCTTTGTAATTCTTGAGGAGGCTGAAATCATAGAGATCAAGCAAGGTCCTTATGCCGGCGATAATGACAAGGAAAGATTTGACCCTGTTGATTCTGGTGATGTCATTTATGGATAAGCCTTGTTCTCATACGACTCCCTCTTCCCTCTCATGCTCCCTCCGCTTCCTTACAAACGACCTTAATGAATCTCCTCTCTGTGTCGTCTAACCCTTTAGAGTCTCTAACATGTTAAACGACTTTATCCCAGTTAATCAACCTCTGCTTTCGGGCAACGAGTCTAAGTACCTGCAAGAATGTATAAGTTCAGGATGGATATCCTCCGAAGGCCCATTTGTATCTCGCTTTGAGCGTGAGATGGCATCATTTGTAGGGCGGAAACACGCTATCGCCGTTTCGAACGGCTCTGCAGCTCTTGATGCGTCAATCTGTGCTCTTGGCATCTCCGAAGGAGACGAGGTAATCCTCCCCAGCTTTACGATTATTTCTTGCGTCAGTCAAATACTACGTTGCGGTGCTATTCCCATATTTGTCGACGCTGATCCCTTAACTTGGAATATGGATATTCTGTCCATAGAGACAAAAATCACAAATAAAACCAAGGCCATCATGGCGGTTCATATCTATGGTTTACCAGTAGATATGGATCCCATTCTCACCCTAGCAAAAAAGTATGGCCTCTTTTTAATTGAAGATGCAGCTGAGGCCATAGGTCAAACATACAAGAATCGTCCTTGTGGCTCATTTGGTGATGTCAGTACCTTTAGTTTCTATCCCAACAAACATATCACGACAGGTGAGGGTGGGATGATTTTGACAGATTCTGATCAATTAGCAGCTTCTTGTCGAAGTCTTCGTAACCTTTGCTTCAAATCCTCTCAGAGATTTGTACACGACTCTCTGGGTTGGAACCTCCGAATGACCAACCTTCAGGCTGCACTTGGAGTCGCGCAACTTGAAAAAATCGAGTACCATATCCAACGCAAGCTCGAGATCGGTCACCTGTACAACAACCTCCTCTCAGATGTACCTGATGTACAGCTACCTCAGAAATCTACAGATTACGCAAGTAACTTATACTGGGTATACGGACTAATTCACCTCAGTCTTCCCGCAGTTCATATTACTCGTGCACTAGCAGACAGAGGTATTGGCACGCGACCTTTCTTCTACCCCCTTCACTTACAGCCTCTTATGAAAGGCTATCCCTTTCCTAGTACAGAACGCCTGCCTATCTCAGAGAGGCTTTCTGCATATGGCTTTTATTTGCCTAGTGGTCTTGGCCATACTGATGCACAGATTATCAAGGCTGCTGAGACATTAAAAACTGTTCTGCTTTCTTCATCTTATTCACATGAAACGCCCTATTAACTTAGCAATCGTTTTCGATGAGGAGCATGCAAGTGGTGGCGCTTTTCAGCAGACTCTTACAGCTGCATTGCAATGTAAATCTCTTCACCCAGAGCTTGTTAACACTATACTTATTACCACTTACCCTCAAACTTATAAATATCTTCTTGAAAGAGGACTGCAACCACTCTTTTACCGTGTAAACACCTGCCACCGTCAGCTTTCACGCTTACGGCACGCCTTGTTGAGATCCCCTTTTCTCTGTCACGTCTTCGCTCGTCTTAATCTTTACTCGCGGTTTCAAAAATATCTTCTAAGTTATAAAATCGACTTAGTCTATTTCTTGTCCCCAACTGAAATGCAGCTCGACATTGACTGTACAAACTACATTTCTACTGTTTGGGACCTCTGCCATCTGGACCAACCTGAGTTTCCCGAAGTCCGACTTCGTAACGAACACCTTCTGCGACAACGCCTTTACGAGTGGATTTTACCCAGATCCTTCGCTGTGATAGCTGACTCTGCTGTTGGTAAGGAGAATATCGTTAATCAGTATCGCATTAATCCCTCTCGCATTACTCTCTCTCCCTTTTGTCCCTCTGTAGCAGTCGCCAGCTTTGCCAATGATCCGTTGAGCGTTCCGGAGCCTTCAAATCTTATCGCACGCCTCCCAGACTCTTATATCTTTTACCCAGCACAGTTCTGGGCTCACAAGAATCATACATACATCTTACGGGCACTTGACCTATACAATAAACGCTATCTAAAGAAGATCCCTCTTGTTCTCTGCGGTACTGATAAGGGCAATCTTGATTTCGTCAAGCAAACAGCATCAGACCTTGGCATCTTGGATCAGGTTCTTTTCCTTGGTTTTGTCTCCGATACCGATATGCCATATATCTACAAGAAAAGTAAGGCACTTGTTATGCCAACCTACTTTGGTCTGACTAACCTTCCTCCTCTCGAAGCTTTCTGCCTCGGAATCCCAGTACTATACTCAGATCTACCTTATCTTCATGAGCAAGTAAGTGGAGCGTCACTTCCACTTGATTTAAACGATCCCAACTCCCTTGTAGAAGCACTCCATCTGGTTTATACAAGTTCTTCTGCGGTCAGTGAACTTGTGGAATCTGGCATCAAAAAATATAAGCTCCTTACGTCAAATAGCTTTGAATCAGACTTCACTCGTATTCTTACTGACTTTCAATCAAAATTAATGTCGTGGGCATAGTGTACCCTGCTTCTAAGCTTACTTTATGTGCTTTGTGATATGAGCAGCCTCGCAAGTGCACTAATTCTTGGCATCAGTGGTCAAGACGGCTCATATCTATCTCAACACCTTCTTTCCAAGGGTTATTCTGTCACTGGCACCACAAGGAGCACTTCACATACCCAGCCACACAACCACTCACTCTTAGGGCTTCCTGATCTATCAATAGTACCAGGTTTCGACCCTTGTTCTTTTACATCAGTGTCTGAACTGATCAATACCCTACAACCTGATCATATATATGTACTCTCTGGTCCTAGCTCTGTAGGTGATTCCTTCGTTCACCCCTTTCATTCTCTCTACTGTATTCCTACCACTATTCTTAACATACTTGAGTCTGTAAAGCGCTATCATCCACGGGCTCGTGTTTACAATGCTTGCTCTAGCGATTGTTTCTCGGAGAGCATACGATTCTCAGGCTCACGTTCTACGGACGAGCTCAGACCCGTAAGCCCATATGGAACTGCGAAGTCCCAAGCTCATCAGACCCTTAAACTATATCGTGAAAATTTTGGCCTCTTTGCCTGTAGCGCGTTCCTTTTCAACCACGAGTCCCCGCTTAGGCCACCCCAGTTCGTTTCCCGGAAGATCATCTCAACGCTTTGCAGGATCTATTATGGTTCCGATGAAAAACTTCATCTTGGCCGTACAGATATATCTAGAGACTGGGGCTACGCTCCCGAGTACGTGCAATCTATGAACTTAATGCTTGAGCGCGATAGTCCCGATGACTTTGTTATAGCTACAGGAGCTAGACATACTCTCCTTGAGTTTGTGGAACAGTCCTGTAGCCTCTTAGGCCTCAACCAGGAAGATGTGCTCATAACAAATAATAGCCTTCGTAGACCTACTGACATAGTCAGTAGTTTCGGAGATCCATCTGTAGCGAGTGAACACCTAGGATGGAAGTCAAATACTGACTTTAAATCTCTTATCAACTTACTAATTCAGGCAGAGCTTAAGTCAATCTCTTGTCTTCATGACAATCCTATAATCTGCGGCTAAACTATGCCCGTACCACAATCTTGTATGCCGACAGTTACTATTATTACCCCTTTTAGGAATGCTCTCCATTTCATTGACGAGTTCGTCTCCATGCTTTTAGCTCAGACATATCCCTATTGGTCATGCATATTAGTTGATGACTGTTCAACAGATGACGGGCCATTAATATTGCAACATCTTATTTATAATGACTCGCGTTTTAGACTGCTAACACTCTTCGCTCGTTCAGTTCCTACAAAATCACCAGCACATGCCAGAAACATTGGTCTATCACATGTCACGAGTCAGCTTGTTGCATTTTGCGATATCGACGATATCTGGCACCCATCCAAGCTCTCGCTGCAAGTTTCCCACCATCTTGAAACCCACTCTGACATCTCTGTCACCGGATATTATCGATTCTCATCCGATCTTGATGGCCCTATAGTCTGCTCTGTTTGCCCTCCGCGTGAAATTGATTTAAATAAGCTCCTTCGTTCGAACCCTATTCCCCTCTCCACTGTTCTCCTAAACACGTCTCATATACAGTCCTTTAAGGATGTCCACCACGAAGACTACCTCTATTGGCTTAATCTCTTTAATTCTCACCGCAATCTGCGATATTCATGTCTGGCATATGCGTTAACGTTCTACCGAGTTCATTCCGGCAACCTCACCTCTAATAGACTTCTTATGCCTTTCTGGGCTTTTTCTGTTTATCGCAGCTTCGGTCTAGATATCGCAACCTCTGTTCTTAGGCTCCTCATATGGTCATCTACTCATCTTCTTGACCAGTTAAAGAGATCCATGACTAAAAGCTTCCCATGCCTTTGCCCTGCCGAACTGGTGGCGATGCCCCCTCTGCGTGTGCGACAAGCCTAATAGTCTTCAAAAGAATAAGTACATCGAGCAGAATACTCGCGTTCCTGATATAATACAGATCGTAACTCAGTTTCATTCTCGAATCTTCAATGCTCGCGCCATATGGATAGCATACTTGTGCCCAGCCACTTAGTCCTGGTCTGATCCAATGTCTTACCCGATAATTTGGGATCAGAACTTGTAGATCTTCCTCTATCTCTGGCCGTTCTGGTCTAGGGCCAATCAAACTTAGGTCGCCGTTTATCACGTTGAATAACTGTGGTAGCTCGTCTATTCTCATCGCCCTAATAACACTTCCAATGTTTGTTACCCTAGGATCAGATCTGGTTGCCCACTTAATGCCATCTTTTTCGGCATTTACTTTCATGCTCCTCAGCTTCCAAATCTTTATGTGTCTGCCGTTCAGACCGCTTCTGGTTTGACCATAGAATATCGGGCCCCTGTCTTCAAGCCATATCAACATACCTGCAACTATTGCTATTGGTGCAGTCAGAGCAATCAACATAACTGATCCGACAATGTCGGAAAGTCTCTTTATCCTCCAGCTCATACTATTAGGTCTTAGGCAAAATCCTTCTGCATGAACTAGCCATTCCTTGTGAACGAGCTCTGGTGGAATTCTCTGTAACTCTTGCTCGCACCAGTTCAGCAGTGACACTACACGCCTGCCAGCCTCTCTTAGGCGCAGAATCCTTTCCGGTAAATCGTCTCTCTTGCTTATGCTACCGACTGCAATTCCCGTATTGCTATCCTTGTCTGCTTGTTCAATATCTCCCCATTCTTCCTTCTTTGATAGGAGCCTAAGTCTTGTTGACGTCTTGCAGTTGTATGCCAGTTCCCTTAATACCACTTCCCTTTCATTCTCACTTCCAACCAAAACCCACTTCCTCTCCTTCCTGTTGACTATCGACCAAAATATGTTCCCTGATGCTGATAGTAGCCATCCTCCCACTAGCAGTGGTATTAAGAACCCTCTGAACCTCGTTTCTGCATCTACTACCTGAAATAGCCATGAATGACCTATAAACACTGCAATAACTGCGCTTACAGCTATGCTTGTCTTGATTAATACGGTTAACCATCCGCGCTCTTCATCCCCATCATTCGGTGAGTATCTTCCTGTCAAGTATGAAACTCCAAGCCATGTACCTACTATTACGGCCAGGCCAAGGCTGATCCCTTCCCATCTGTTTAGCCTGGCTAGATATACCAAGTTGTAGCTCGCGTAAAGTGATGCTGAGTCCCAGGCCGCTAAACCCATCAGCGCGCCTCGATGGCGCAACCATGGTGCTCTCCAGATCATTGACTTGAACAACTGCTTCGAAACCATAGCCCTTCAACCCATAAGCTGGACATAGGTTCCGACTATCCATGATCCGCAACATCTGCTGCATCGGTGCTGGCTACGTGGGCGGTCCGACCATGGCGGTTATTGCAGACCGTTGTCCGGACGTACAGGTCACCGTTGTCGATCTCAACCAAGCGCGCATTGATGCCTGGAACGACGCCGATCTCTCCAAGCTTCCGGTCTACGAACCCGGCTTGGATCAGGTCGTCGGTCGATGCCGAGGCCGAAATCTTCATTTCACCACGGAGGTCGACACTGCGATTTCCAACGCGGACATGGTCTTTTTATCCGTGAACACCCCCACCAAAGCCAAGGGTGTGGGGGCTGGCCAAGCCAGCGATCTGCGCTGGATCGAGGCCTCGGCTCGCCAAGTTGCTGCATGCGCCCAAGGTCACACCATCGTTGTCGAAAAGAGCACCCTCCCTGTTCGTACCGCTGACACCGTCAAAGCGATTCTTTCTGCGGCGCAAGGGGATGTTGCCATTGCCGGTTCACCCAAGACGTTCTCCGTTCTCTCCAATCCTGAGTTCCTTGCGGAAGGCACGGCCATCTCTGATCTCGAAGCCCCGGATCGCGTCCTCATTGGTGGTGAGGATCCAGCTGCCATTGAGAGTCTGGCTTCGGTTTACGGCAACTGGGTTCCGCATGAACGGATTCTTCGTACCAACCTTTGGAGCTCTGAGCTTTCCAAGCTGACCGCCAACGCGTTCTTGGCGCAGCGCATCAGCTCGATCAATTCCGTCGCTGCGCTATGTGAGGCCACTGGGGCCGACGTCAACGAAGTCGCGCACGCGATCGGAACGGACTCACGCATCGGTCCCAAGTTCCTCAAGGCGGGTCCCGGCTTCGGCGGTAGCTGCTTTCAAAAGGACATTTTGAACCTCGTCTACCTCTGTGGCCATTACGGATTGCATGCCGAAGCTTCCTATTGGCAAGGCGTCGTCGAACTCAATACTTGGCAGCAGAACCGGATTGCGCAGCTCGTCGTCCAACGGCTCTTTGGAACCGTGACCGGTAAGCGCATTGCCGTTCTTGGGTTTGCCTTCAAGGCGGACACCAACGACACCCGAGAGGCTCCCGCGATCCGTATCTGCAAAGACCTTCTGGAGGAAGGGGCTCAGCTGGCGATTTACGACCCCAAAGTTCCCGCGCATCAAATCGGCGGTGACCTTGGGACAGCCCCACAGGACGCGCCGACCGGCGGTGCCCTGAGCGGAGAAGGGGTCTGGCAATGTGTCGCGACCCCCGCAGAGGCCGTTGCCCAGGCAGATGCCGTCTTGATCCTGACTGAGTGGACCAGCTTTACTCAGCTGGATTGGGCAGACCTGGCGCCTCGCATGCGCAAACCTGCCTGGCTCTTCGACGCGCGCTCGATCGCCGATCTTGCGGCTGCTCGCGCAGCGGGTCTGCATGTCTGGCGGGTTGGGTGCGGCTGAGTCCCCAGATTCATCGGCTCTTGCTTGGTCGGTGGCTCTCCAACTTCGGCAGCCAGATGAGTTTTACGGACTTGTTCTCTGACTTTTTAGCCGTGTTGGTTAGCTGGGCGCCTATGCCGCCGTCGCTCCTGTTGTTCAAGTCTGGCTTTCCTTTTTAGCGGGTGGTATCCCAGGCCAACACTCCCGATCTGTTCGTGTGCCCCCGACGTTATGTCGATTCCGCCATCGGTGGTTTGAACCTCACCAGCGTGTTCAAGCCCGTCGGTCTGCTTACTAGCGCCGATTACCGGCGCGCCCATACCGTCGACGCTCAGATCAGTCAAACAAACCCGCCGTTCGGCGGCTCCTGATTAATCGTTTCTGGTGCAGTTCGATCAAGCCGAACCGACACCGGTGTAGGAGCCGTAGAAGAACAGGCCGACAACAAAGATCACAGCCATTCCACCAGCGGTCGCCACTAGCCAAAGGGGGAGAACGCCTTCAGTCCAGCGCGA
>Ga0194123_10001913_pt1 | contig 29068 bp, 29 predicted proteins | sample TA2MahsurfametaG_5_FD_155479 | JGI IMG/M metagenome (GOLD analysis project Ga0194123, IMG submission 155479) | Freshwater microbial communities from Lake Tanganyika, Tanzania - TA2015023 Mahale A surface | ecosystem: Environmental > Aquatic > Freshwater > Lake | place: Tanzania: Lake Tanganyika... | reverse complement strand
TTTAATAAAATTAAATAGTAATCTCATGCCATAAAGAGGCGGGACGCCGGGTTGTAGAGAACACAGAGCGCGATAAACTTTTTTTTTAATATCAACTGCTTTCTGAGCTATAGTCAAAATTTTTCGTTAAATTTGGCTGCCATTTTGAAATCGAGTCTCAAAAGACCTCGGATTTGAAACTGGAACAACTTGAAAATATTATTAATAGAGGTCTCCTATTATTAATAGAGGTCTCCATTAATAAGAGGCTGATAAACAGGAATACCCGACCTCTTCACAGGGTTCTCAAAAAAATGCAACAAAAAGACAAATGATTAGATTTGCTGGGATTCTTCAAAGAACTCATATATTCGCAAAATGTTTATAGAATAATGTACCTTTATTGTGTGTGTAAAAATGATTACTAAGATTAAATTAGAAACAGGTGATCTTGTTATTGATAGTGATGAGGAATTAGATACTCTTTCGGGATTTGCAGCAAGAAACAATTCTAAAAGAGGATTCTTATTTTTAAGTAAAGTATTGGGTAAGCACTACCCTTCTTGTCCTTGTAAAATGAAAGAATTGCATGATAGTCTTGCACGAAATATTAAACCAAAATTACAAAAAGGCTCTACAGTTGTAATAGGCTTCTCCGAAACTGCAACAGCCTTGGGATATGGTGTTTATGAGGCACTTGGAATAGAAAATTCTTATTATCAACACACCACTCGACACAAGATAAATTATCCGTTATTTTTAAAATTTAGTGAAAGCCATTCACATGCATCAAGTCATTTCCTTTATTATCCAGATAACCCTAAACATCAACAGATTTTGAGAGATGTAGCAAATATAGTTTTTGTTGATGATGAGTATACAACTGGCAATACATTGTTAAATATCATTAATGCTTTTAGAGAGAAAGATTTAACCCCAAATTTTATTGCAACAAGTATCCTTGACTGGACAAATGGCTCTAATGATGGTCAATTACCAAGTATAGTAAGTATTATAAAAGGAAATTTTGTGTTTATTCCTAATCAATTAAGAAAATGTCATCAAAAATTTGTTTCTGAGAATCTTAATTCAATAACACATCTATCCTTAAGTAACTTATATGGTAGAATTGGGTGTGAATCCTTAAAATTCAATTTTGAAAAATTGATTAAAGTTATCCCAACTAAAAATGATCGTGTTTTAGTAATTGGTACAGGAGAATTCATGAACGTAGCTTATTTGTTAGCCTTATTTTTAAAAACATATTCGCCAGAAGTCTATGTTCAAAGTACAACCCGATCCCCTATAATCGAGGGTAATGATGTAATCTCAGTGCTGACCTTTAAAGATAATTATGCAGAAGAAACAGATAATTTTTTGTATAATGTCAAAGATAAAAGATACGATCTTGTTTATATTTGTTACGAAACAAGTTATTCTCCTCCAGAACATACTTTGTATGATCAATTAGCTCAATTATTTCCGAGGGTAATAAGGTTGATTTTTTAAGTTTTCTTGTTGTTAATAAGTCGTAGTGTTAGTCTTTGATGAAGTTAATCATTAGTTTAAAAAAAGTATATATTAATCTTCACTTCAAGTTGCTAGTGCAAAAATAGAATCTTTAATTCCCATCTTTTGCTATGCCAAAATACACCCGCTTAACACAACTCGAAAGAGACCGTATTTCCACGATGTTGGCTGCCAATCACACCTACTCTAGTCACCCCTAAAAACTCATAATCAACTGATTTTCACATAAAAACATCATATTTTGCTTAGTTTTTTCTGTAAGTTTTTGTATATTGAGTGCATTAACTGTATCAGCCCTTTATTAATTGGAGAAAATCCCGAAATGAAGTTAGGTTTCTTTGGCTCATTCGGGGATTGAGTTTTCTTAGGTTACTTGCACCAAAGATGATGGGCAATGGGCTGGGGCACTATCCAGTTCCCCAGTTCGATCATCTCCGTTGGCGAGGGTAGTCCTCGCAGGTTGCTCTCCAGCAGAGCCTGTTTCCGCTTCCCAACGCAGTGCTAAAATACAAGTGATTTTGTCTTGTTGTTTCTCATACTGATTTCATATTTCTTGAGGTGTGATTCGTCCTATTGCACTGTGTTTTCTGTGTTGATTATACCAATTCAAATGCCGTTGAAAAGTGGTTTTAGCCTCATTGAAGCTATTAAATTCATGCCTTTTGATGACTTCTCTTAGTAGGATACTGTGAAAGGCCTCAATGTATGCGTTTTCCTCAGGGGTAGCGATGTGGGTAAATTCTTGCTAGGCTTCCATATCAATGAGTTACCGCTTTACATCATTGGCTATGAATTGCGATCCATTATCATTACGTATTTTAACACCATTAATGCCGTATTTCAGATCAATTGAGCGGAAATGGTCGATCACATCGTATTTGCGAATGCTTGATTTGAGGATCTGTTTCAGGATCAAACAAGAGAAAACGTCCTGTATGCTCAGTAGGTAATAGTTGCGTTTTTCGCCCTCAACCCACATGTACTTGATGCGTCTCTTCGATGCTGCACGAAGCATCGCTTCCAATTAGTGCTGATGACATTGCCCAACAGCAATTTATTCTCATCCATAATTCAATAGACCTTTTTGTGATTGATCAAATAGGTCTTGTCGCGCAGCACTGAGGTAACGTTGCGGTAGCCATAGCAGCAAAACTCTGCCTCTAATGTGCATCTGATTTCATTTAACACCTCGGTATTTTGCACGTGAAAACCATGCATTCGCCATGTATGAGTACTAGGCCTAGCTCCAGGTTTGCCCGAACGAGACTTGTAAAATTTATGCTCTTTTAACAATTCGTTCTTGACCTTCATTTAAAGCGACTGCCGCGTGATAATGCGCTTCAACCGTGCGTTCTCCTCTTCAAGCGCTCGAATTTGAGGGTCTATTCGGCGGTGCGCATTTTTTTATCTATCAACACCCCCGGTCAGGTACTTTTACCGCCATCGATCAAACAACGATGGTGCTAAAGCGTACTTGCGAATCGTTTAAAACCGGCCTTCCCGTTCACCTTCCCGTACAATCGATAGTCGATCATCTGGGCTAAATTTTCTCCTTGTTCCCATTTTTCAATATTTTTCATGAGACCTAAGATAGTTTAGTTTTTTTCTCCAACCATTCAAGGGGCTTAGACAATACCAAAATAATGGTCTACTTCTGCAACCCGCAAAGTACTTGACAAAGAGGAACCAATGAGAACAACAATGGCTTGGTTAGGGATTTCTGGCCTAAAGGCACAAATTTCAGCAAAATACCCACCAAACAGATTGTCTGGGTGCAAAACGCACTCAATGACCGACCTCGGCAAACGCTCAAATGGGAAACACCGCGGGAGTAGATGAACAAGCTGATCTGCAACCAAGCAGAAACAAAAGGCTAAGCCGGACACTTTTGCATAAATTGCAGGGCCCGACGAAACGGAAGGGTGCTCTGCTGGGAAGCAACATGCTAGTGATCAATCGGGCGACCAACAAAAATGTCAATCAGTGGGTTGTCTCTTTTTTTGCGCAGCCCACTGATATTTTTCGAGGTCAATTATGCCTCAAAAAAACCAACCAACGACATAAGTCCAGCTAAAATCCATGAACTTTAAACACCCATCAATAATCAAACGAAAATTCCTGCTATTTTTGCACTAGCAGCTTGAAACCACAAGTCTTTTAATTTAGTCTTTATTGTTATTTTGATTATTAGTAATAGTTTAAATGTTTAGTTTATGTTTCACGGCTCTTATAAACCAAAAGATGTAACTTTCTTAATGCGAGTTGTAAATATTGAGGAAACTCCTATTGATCAAAAAGAACTCTTTATTCAAAGTAAAAAATATCATTACAGCGAGTTGATATCACCGGAGTATAGGCCAGATAAAAAATATCTAGATTTGTTTTATGATGCAATGGATTTAAATGTTGATCGAATCGCAAAAGAGCTTTTTTCATTAGCTTCTTATATTTCTTCAATATCAAATCCAGTAATTGTATCTTTAGCTAGAGCTGGAACTCCTGTAGGTGTTGTATTGAGAAGAATGTTAGTATCTTATTTCAATATGGATATTTCACATTATTCGATTTCAATCATTAAGGATCGTGGTATAGATGAATCGGCTATAATGTACATTCTAAAAAACCATCCTCATAGTAATCTTGTTTTTGTTGATGGATGGGTGAGTAAAGGAAGCATTGCCAAAGAATTAAAAAAGTCAATTGAGGATTTTAATTTTAAGTATAATCTCAAATTGAATGGCAATTTACATGCTCTATCTGACATATCGGGAAATGCGTTTGTAACAGTAACAAATGATGATTATTTGATACCGTCTGCCATTTTAAATTCTGTTATATCAGGTTTGATAAGTCGCTCTATTTATACATCAGAATTGGCATCAGATGGAGGTTTTCATGGATGTAAATACTATCACGAATTGACAGATATTGATTTATCACTTTGGTATGTTGAAAAAATCATGAAAAGTTCCGATATGCTGAGTAAAGCTGATTTGCCAATCGTAAAAATAGGAGGAAATGAATTTTTAAAGAAAAAAATTTCAGATTTCATCAATAAATTTGTTGTTGAAAATAATGTGAAAAGTATTGAATTAATCAAACCAGGAATAGCTGAAGCTACGCGTGCTCTTTTACGAAGGGTACCTAAATTGGTAATTGCTAATGACATTACTAGCGCTGAGATTAAACATGTTTTACATCTATGTAGTCTTAGAAATGTAGAAGTAAAACAACGTATTGATATGCCATTTAAAGTTATGGCTGTACTTTAAACTTCACTTAAATTTGCTAGTGCAAAAATAGGATTTTTAATTCCTAACTCCGCAGATTTTACCCCTTTGAGTTGAAATAAATTTTTGTATTATATTGAAAATCATTTGGTTGTGTGAGATTATTCTATTATCCTTAGTCTACCTAAATAAGTTGTCTATTCCACTACCCGATTGGGCGCTGAAATTCAGAGAGCCAAAAACAGAAATTAAATTTATTGGCAATGTGTAAGTACCCCTAAAATACAGACTTTTGAAGGTAGAGAAATTCCTTTAATTTCAAAATCCATGAAAAAATCACGATTCTCCGAAGTTCAAGTCGTACAGACCCTTCAAAAGCATGAATCCGGTGTAGCCACCGGAGTCAAGCCGAGAAATGGGCATCGCCCCCGCCACCTTTTACAAGTGGAAGGCCAAATACGGGCGGTTGGATGTGTCCGATGTGCAAACTAAAAACCCTGGAAGAGGAGCATTCGCGCCTAAAGAGGATGTACGCTGATCTAGCGATGGATAACCAGCTTTTAAGGGACCTGTTCTCAAAAAAAGGCTTGGCTCTACCACCAAGCGGCAAATAGCCAAGGTATTGGTACGCGATCACAGCGTACCGGTGAGCAGGGCCTGCAAACTAGCCTCCATACCAAGATCTCAGTATTACTACCAAAGGGTATAACTGCTCAAAATAAATCAGAAGGGCAGAGGAAAGCGACGTTTGCCAACCCGAGTCCGACAGCCCCTTCGGCAAGCTGTAGCCGTCAATCATAGCTATAACATGGATCTTATGAGCGATAACATCATGGGAGTACGCAAATTCCGAACTTTCAACGTCATGGACGATTGTACAAGGGAAGCATTGGACATTGAGATCGATACTTCCCTATCCTCCAAACGCTTTATAAGGACCCTAGAGATCGTTATCGCGTGGCGTAGCAAGCCTCAGGTAATCAGAACGGACAACGGCCCTGAATTCACTTCCAAAAAGTTTGAGTGGTGGTGCAAGGAACGTGAAATTGAGATTCCGTTTATTCAAACCGGTAGGCCCATGATGAACTGTTACATCAAAAGATTCAACAGCGTGTACCGCGGAGCCATCCTTGACGCCTACCTGGTCACCGATATCCGCGAGGTAAGAGTCCTTACCGAAGAATGAATCGAAGGGCATAATGAAAGAAGACCCCCTGAAGCACAACAGAACCGAACACCGTCCGAATACAAACAACAAATTCAACCTTAACTTAACAATTAAACCTGTCTGGAAAAAGGGGTACTTACAATTGAAATCAGCAAATCAATCCATAAAATGAAAATTATTGAAAAATGGAAGGTGTCTGAAATATCTAAAAAAACTCAGCAATTATTAAAGGACAATCAAATAGAATACCTAAATGAGCGTAGTTAGGGTTTAATACAATTAAATTGTAATGTCATGCCATAAAGAGGCGGGACGGCGGGTTATTAACCGAACGGTTCCAAAACAACATGCCCCAAAAATGTCATTTTTATAAACCGAAATTAGGCCGAATTAATGAAATAATTCTGGGATGAAAAAGATTTGACAACCTATTTTCAGGATTGACTACCTACAATATTTTTATATTCTATTGAGTCTTCCAATTCTATAAATGTTTTTTCTGGTAATAGAGGGAAATAAGGAATTTCTCCTTTAAGTATTGAGTATATTGCCGCTGAAATCATAGAATAGCCCGCCTTTGAAGCATAATATAATCCTCCAGAGGGTCTTGGATTAAGATCCATCAAATATAAATGCTGATTTCTACCGTTTATAAACTGGACATTAAATAAATAATCTAAAGAAAGAACTTTACAAATCTTATTACATAATTCGTGTAATTGAATATCATGTTTAACAACACGCAAATTGCCTTTTTTTTCTTTAGCAACACTAAATGCGACATTACCTGATGTGGCCAAACAGTCTATACTTATCTCATTTCCATTCATATACTCCATAAGTATTAAAGAATTGAAAGTGCCTTCATTTTGCAATATTCGATAATAATAATCAAAAGTATTTCTATGACTTGGATAACTCATTAAATGTTTAAATTCACTGATAGAATCATCCACAATCCTAAATCCTAAACCTCCTAAACCCTTATTCGGTTTAAAACACATGATTTTTTTCTCAAATCTAAATTTATTATAAATATTTAAAAACTCGTCTGAATTATTAACTACATAATATGTCGGAATATGCTCAGGGATATGTTCCCGTAAAAATTCATATGTATTGGATTTACTTGACAAAACATCAATATAAAAAGATGAAAATGCTACACCAATTTTTATCCCGATTGATTCAAAAATCTCTTTATTACGGGATATTATAGATGCACTAAACTCTCCAGGCAAAAAAATATCTATGTTATTTCGCTTACAAAACGACAAAGCATAATTTAAATATTCCACATCATTTAATATAGGTTCGTTTTCAACAAAATCACAAGCTTGTAGAAATACTGAATTTAGATTAGTATGTGTTCCAAAAAAAGTAAACTCAAATGAGTTATTATTCCTTTTAAGCTCCTGAATAATATGATACGTTGAACCAAACGTACGGTTAAACCATATATTTACTTTAGTCATAATTAAATAAATTATTATTTATAACTCTGTTAATCTGACTATTTTTAGGTATAATCTTAAAATCACATAAATCCATAAAATTCCAATCTGACATACTATCTCCAATCCCGATTGTAAGTTTTGGTTTTATTTTATCTATCAAATATTCAACAGCATTCTTTTTATCTATACATTTTGGGACTATTGTTATGTTATTATCATTTATAAAATAACTATAATCATAGGGTATCAACTCTTTAAGCATATTAAAACATGATTTATTATCTTTGTAATAATTACTCTTGTCTTTATGCTTTATCACCAAATAATAATCATTAACGTTATAAATATTATATAATTCAGCATTCAATCTTCTCTCAATAACTGGTTTCAAATCTGCAACTTTAAGACTTAAAGACATTAGTTTGGACTTCACATGAGACTTCCATAAAACATCCGATTCATGTTTGTGCAAAATCTCTGCTCCAAAAAATATTGATGCATACGCAATCTTGTCTTCTCGACTAATGAATGTCCTTTTATATTGATCATAATCTCTTGCTGTAACAGGTATAATTAAAGCAGTTTCATTAGCGTTTAAAAGACCCCAAAATAAATTTTGTTCTTGACTCATATAAGAAACAGTTAAATGATTTGGGGACTCGGTAGCAGGAATTTTGGCATTTGGATTTTTCCTAATTGTCTGAAAGATGGTATCATCTAAGTCAATAAAAATCAATATATGATTTAAATTAATTGAGGCCATATATCTCCTTTCTTTCTATTATTCTTTTTGCCCATTCAGAATGAGTCTTTATCTCTTGCATATGATCATACAACTTATAAACAGCAGGTGAATTTGGATTTAATATGCTGCAAGCAATATCATACTCTTCAATCGACACCTTATACAATTCTTGTATAATTTGAACTTGAGAAGGGTGAATTGCTGATTTTCCGAAAAGACCATTTTGGATGTCAATTTTCACTTCCTTTCTAAGTAAATCAAAACCATCCTCACCAATAAACTCAAAAATAGGCCCAGATATATTTATATCATATGGTGCAAATGATGAAACTATCAAAGAAATAATATGTGAAGCTACTGGTATATCATATATTACTTGGCTTTTTCCTCTTCGAGTTCTTAATAAATTTAATATGTCTGTAATTCCAATTCGCACTGATAAAAGATTTTTCTTATTCTGAATTAAAAAATCCCTTATAAGAGTTATTTCCCTTTCCGAAAAAACATTTCTCTCTAAAACCGGCATATACCACTTATCCTTAGGTTGAAATTTTAAATAATCGTGCATGTTTTCCACCGAAAATTTTGGAAATACAAATCCATCGATGCAATCAATGTATTCAAATGAAACTATTTTTTCAAGCTCTTCAACATTTCTAGGCCTAACAAATACAATTATATCGTTGCTCTTTTTTTTGATTGAAATCTCCTTCAACAGTTTTTTTAGGTTATCATAAGAAGTTTCTAAATCCTCAAAAAGCACACTATCTTCAGTATCTAAAATAACAGATTTTAAAAAAGGATATTTACCATTTACTACTATATCATATAAGTCAGATCGGGTAGCTGGCAAATATAAAGATGCGCCAAGGCTTAAGTAATTCATATTTGTTTTATGAAGTGGAATGGTATTCCTGGAAAGTTTTGATCCAAAGTTAAGGAACAATCGTTTGCCGATAGTCTGCGTTTTCGTTTTTATCAAGCTGATCTCGGCATTCAAACCGTTGAGCAACCCATATCGATATGGCGGAGCGAATGTCAAGGTGTGCGGTGAAAAAATCGCTTTTTCCACTGATTTTTTCACCTGCAACCCGGAGAGCCTGACCTTTACATTCGCGTAGGCATACAATCGCTTTGCTCCATCGGGTTGATTGCACGTAGTGTCGTCAATTTTCTCTTTTTTCTTTTGAATGGCGCTGGTATTAGTTCATAAATTACCCATATATTGTCCATAAATATCTCTAATCAATTAATTGTCATTTAATTATAACTATTCAAATTTAGCAATGAATAGGCAAAATACATCATTATGAAAATTCAGAAATACAAAGTGACAGGCAAAGCCGGATTCTTTGGCGTCCAAGAGGATCGAGAGAAGTTATCGGCTTTTGGTAATCCGCTGGAACAGCTGATCCGGGTTATGGACTTTGAAATATTTCGTCGGCATTTGGAAGAACGGCTGATCAACCAGAATAAGAGGAATAATGCGGGAGCGCGACCGTTCGATGTTGTTTTATTGTTCAAGATTTTGATTTTGCAGCGCTACTATGGTTTGGGAGACAGGCAGATTGAGTTTCAGATCCTAGATCGCAGCAGCTTTAGGTTGTTTCTAGGACTGCAGAGCGGCGACAAAGTGCCTGATATGAAAACCGTGTGGGCTTTTCGGGAAAACTGACGAAATCAGGCCTGGTGACGGAGGCTTTGATTTATTCATGGCCGAACTCCAAAACAAGGGCTACATCATGAACGAGGGGAAAATGGTGGATGCCAGTTTCACATCGGCTCCTCGGCAACACACGAGACGAGAACAAAGCCATCAAAGAGGGCCACGGTAAAGAACTTTGGAGCGAGCAGCCCAACAAACAAAGGCAGAAAGATGTCGACACCCGATGGATGCAAAAGAACGATGTTGCCTATTATGTCTACAAGAACCACACAAAGGTCGACGCAAAAAGGAAGCTGATTGATGAATATGTGGTTACAGATGCCTCTGTACACGATTCACAGGCTTTGGGTGACTTAATCAGCGATCAAGATACGGGACAGGCGTTATATGCCGACGGAGCCTATGCCAGCGAGCAAATGATGAAGCAGTGAAGCGTTGTAAAATGATCAATGGTATTCACCAGAAGGGATACCGCAATCGGCCATGAACAGACGATCAAAGGAAATCCAATGCGTTGAAATCAAAGACCAGGGCAAAAGTGGAACACGTATATGCCTTTATGGAACAATCGATGAATGGCCTTATGATCCGGTGTGTGGGTATGGATCGAGCCAAAGGCGTGATTGGCCTGATCAACCTCACCTACAATATGTTTCTACTGGAGCAAATCGAAAGGCTGAAACTAGCCTAATAGAACACCGATCCACAAAAATGGTCGATGCTTGTAGAGAACACAGAGCGCGACAAACTTATTTTCAAGATCAACAGCTTTCTGAGCTAGATACAAAATTTTTAATTAAATTGGCTGTTGTTTTGGAATCGAGTCTCAATAGACATCGGATTTGAAACTGGAACAACATCAAAATATTATTAATAGAGGTCTCCTGAATATAATTACAACGTCACCGGTCCAGTCCATACATTAACTCCACCTCCAGTTATGCCTTGCGAAGGTCTTGTTCCACTAATACTGCATATTCCAATTGAATATCTGATTGATTTTTTCATTTAAAGTGAAAAAGAGAGTAAATTAAAGAAAACTAGCTTTGATAGTATTAACCGCATCTTTATATGTTCTATCACGGGTTGGTGTTCCAATAGCATTGAATTTCCACTCACCATTGTGTTTATAGAACAGACCTAACACCATAACAACATGTCCAGCGAACGAAGGCTCTTTACCAATTGCATAATTAGCAAAAACACTCGATACTCTTTCATTTGTGCCTTCATAAATCCTCACAGCGGCATGAGGTATTACTGCAAAGTCTTGACCTCTGAAACTAGTTAAAAAAACTACAACCTTTTCCACATTAGATTGTAATTTGCCCAGATCGACAGTAACTATTTCATTGTCTAGTCCGTCATCTCCACCCTCATCACCAACGGTGTCGTCTCCGCTGTGTTTCAAAGCACCTGTGCTCGATTCCCATTTTTCGCCCCAACCAATAATTTCAACAGCGTTCTTATTTCCATCAAAAGTGGTAACATATAGGTCAAGATCAACTGAATCTCCATTCGGAAGCACACCCCAATTTGCTCCAGCGCAAAATTTTGTTATTGCTGCTCCGCTATCTTTTTTAAGATTGATTTTTTGTCCTTTTACTAAATTTATCGTAGCCATATTTTTTTAGCTTAATGATTAACAATATTTGTCAACGAATTTTTGTAAACCGCCAGCAAAGCCAGAACCAACCGCCTTGAACTTCCACGCTCCATCTTTACAATATAATTCCCCGAACTCGACAGCTGTCTCAACGGAGAAATCTTCGCCCAAATCATATTTTAAAATCTCTTCATTAGTTGTTGGATCATAAACACGAACAAATGCATTTCTTACTTGACCAAAATTTTGTTTTCTAGTTTCCGCATCGTGGATTGTGACAACAAAATTTATTTTTTCACACCCAGCAGGTAATTTAGACAAGTCAACCTTGATACTTTCATCATCGCCATCACCAACTCCTGTCGTATTATCACCTGTATGTTCAACACATCCTTCAGGACTCTTTGGATTGTTGTAAAAAATAAAATGACCATCAGATAATACTTTACCATTTGCATTGAGCAAAAAAGCTGATGCATCCAAGTCAAAAGATTGACCTGAATCAGTTTCGTTGGTGTCCCAACCCATACCAACTACAAATTTTTGTAGCGAGCCGATAGGGGCATTGCCCCCTTTTGTTAAGTTAATTCCCATTTTGTTTTGTTTTTAGTGAATACAAATGTAATACTTTTTTTGACTCGGCAAAATTTTAATTACATTTTTCAGAAAAAATGGCGCATTTGATTTTGCGAAGGCTTGGTCCCGATAGTTTTCGGGATGTGGGGCAAAACCAAATGCGCCATTTGTATGAGCTGGTAACCCGCAGTCCCGGCCTTTTATAACATGCCGGGCGGTTTAATTCCGAGGTATTCATACAATTTACGTTGTTTTCCGGTCACTTCCCCGTAATGAGGTCTTTTACCTTGTTGGTCGAACTGTTCCACGGCATCCAATTCGTCGATTACTTCTTACAGGGTCCAGTTTTTATAGAGCGCATGCTTTTTCATTTGCTTGTGGATATACGATACCAGCATAAGAGCCACGAACTGAACAAACAACTTTCCCTCCAGGTTCTCTTCCGATTGCACATGCGTGTGCCGCATATTGAGGCGATTCTTGAGGTTGCTGAAGGCTTTTTCCACAACATCCTTGTTGCGGTAGATCCAAAGGGCTTGCTTCGGGTCTTCGATCTCATTGCTCAGCAGCACGAAGTAACCAAATTCTGCGGTATAGGCACGTATCGCTTCTTTGTTTGGCGTTATGCTCATACCCCGCACGGGTGTAGTATGAACATATAAGAACTCCTCGGCCATGGCTTGTTGTTGAGGCGAACAACTCCCGTTTGTGAGTGCCTGCGTGGTTTGGCTCAATTGTGCAAAGAATGACGTCTTATCGGTTTCTGCCTGGGCGCTGTTGTGGTACATATGCACGTAGATGCGCCTGCGCCCCTGTTCGATTGGTCGGCCCTCGTTGTCGTATTCCTTATAAGGCCACATATCTAGAGCAGTAGCCACATGCAAGCCCAATTCCGCATCATAGCTGCTGAAATCAGTTAATTGCTGGCGATTCTCTTCGATATGAGCCTGGGCAAATCGAGTATTGCGTCGCGATCCCAAGACAAACTTGCAACGATTCTGGTAGAGCGAATCGACATCGCGTGCACTGTAAAAACACCGATCCAACACAAGCCTTGTTTTTCCAATGTCCATGAGCTTCAGGTCGCGCAATAACTTGCGCAGGGTGGTCACATCGGTCACATTTCCTAGCAGGGTACGGTAATAGACCGGCATCATAGAGGTTTGACCAAATACCAAGGCCAAATTCAACTGAGGCAGGGGTTCGCCGCTCTTGTTCTACCTGTAACACACCTGACGCAACAATTCTGAATACGATGAAATACTGGTGATGTCATACACCAAATGCTCTTTGTCGCCATAACGAGCGCGTTGCATGGCCAGAAAGCGCATAACCCCATCATATGAAATGCGCGAAAACACCTCGCTGATGCGCTGAGATGTAAGCTCACCGTCATAGGGGTGGGTGTGGCTGCGCGCCCAATGGCCAAACCGATACATAGGCGCTTCACTTTCACTCACCAGATAATAGGCCAATGAGAGAATGGCCCGATGATCCTTGGGGAAACAAACCTGCAAATCAGCCGAAATCATAGACAAGGAGGATATTTGATCCAATAGATGAGAAACCCCCGCAAATCGCCTCTGAAACGGGGCCGATACACCTTCAGACGAAGGTGCGGCACTAGCGCTCAGGCGCTTTAGGTATGAGGCATTGGGAACGAATACGCCGTCGCTATTCTTCTTTCCAATATAGACCCGCTTATGCCGCGTTTGTTGCTTTTCGGAATTCCAAAACGGATGATCTTCATAAACATAAACAACGCCATTAATGGTCTGTGTTCGGGTGTGAACCTTTTGCTTTTCCATGCTATAAATATTGCATGTATTTGATTTAATTCCAAACAAAAAATTAATATAACCACCTATTTATCATTGATTTAATAAAATTAAATAGTAATCTCATGCCATAAAGAGGCGGGACGCCGGGTTGTATGAATACCTCGGAATTAAACCGCCCGGTATGTTATAAAAGGCCGGGGCGGCAGGTTGCAAGGTTTATGCACTTAAAATAAAAAACCTTGCAGACAAAACCAAGCAAAATCTGATGTATTTATATGAATATCAGTGGCTTATGCGTTTTTCGGGGGTGACTACTCAGTATATGCCGAAATTTCAGGCGTGTTCGGACCTAGCTTACACCTGAAATGTGACCTGCTTTGCTCCGGAATAGTCATTTTAAATCATCTAAAGATAGATTAGTGTTTAATGAATTACATGAAAGTGATTGCCGCATTTTTTACATATAAAAAAGTACTTAAACTCTTCAATTAAGGGATTATTTTTGAACCGCCTATCTGGTTCACCATTAGCCTTACTATGCCTGTAGTACATTCGTACACGTTCTTTTTTAGAGCTCGATGATAAACCCGTTTTTTGATTGCATTGAGGGCATGAAATCCTCACCCGAAAAAACAACCAAGCAATAAATCCAACAAAAATGAACCCCAATAATTTACCAAGTAATACTGCAACCATAAGTTAAAATTTTTAAATTAGAAGGCCTTATCAATAATATTTTTAAGTTGTTCCAGTATCAAATCGTGGCCTTTTGAGACGTGATTCCAAAAAAATAGACAAAGGTAGTTTCAACATGGTAGTCCAAAGATAGAAGGATTTTTCGTTTAATTGTTGATGGGTGTTTAAATTTCGTGGATTTTAGCTGGACTTATGTCGTTGGTTGGTTTTTTTGAGGCATAATTGACCTCGAAAAACATCAGTGGGCTGCGCAAAAAAAGAGATAACCCACTGATTGACATTTTTGTTGGTCGCCCGATTGATCCCTAGCATGTTGCTTCCCAGCAGAGCACCCTTCCGTTTCGTCGGGCCCTGCAATTTATGCAAAAGTTTCCGGATTAGCCTTTTGTTTCTGCTTGGTTGCAGATCAGCTTGTTCATCTACTCCCGCGGTGTTTCCCATTTGAGCGTTTGCCGTGGTCGGTCATAGAGTGCATTTTGCACCCAGACAATCTGTTTGGTGGGTATTTTGCTGAAATCTGTGCCTTTAGGCCAGAAATCCCTAACCAAGCCATTGGTGTTCTCATTGGTTCCCCTTTGCCAAGGACTGTGCGGGTCGCAGAAGTAGACCTTTATTTGGGTATCCATAGTGAACTTCTTGTGCTCAGCCATTTCCTTGCCCCGATCATAGGTCAATGATAGGGTTAGGCTTTCGGGCAATTGCTTCATGGCCTTTGCGAATGCCTTTCGCACACTTTCCGCATCCTTGCCCTGAAGACGCACGATAAGCAAGAATCGGGCTGTAAGCTCCACAAGGGTGCCAACCGCCGACTTTTGAGCCTTGCCGATGATTAAATCGCCTTCCCAATGCCCTGGGACTGATCTATCTGCAACTTCTGGCGGCCTTTGGTGGATCGAGATCATATCAGGTATGATTCCACACTTTTCATGAACCAACTTACGCGATTGCCTCATTGACTTTCGTTGACGTAAGTAGCTGATTAGCTCCTTTTTCAGCTCCCCTTTGGTTTGTACATATATTCTGCCGACCCGACCCGTTATAAACCCTCTGGGAATTGAACCTTCCAATTTGCCTCCCGTTACCATCGTAATATCGTTCGCCATCAACTCGTCCAATTTGACTTCCCGATCCATCGTACATTCTCTGCGCATTGGATAAATTGACCGAAAGAAGCATAGTATTTAGAATCAAAATATATTTCATAAAGTAATATTAAGTGAACCAACGTAAACTACAGCCTTCGCTAACCATGATTTTTAAAACAAAGGGATAATTATTAAATTTGTTATGAATTTGCATTTACTATACAATGAACCATTTTCTCCGCATGGCTTGAACGTATACCAATATTCAAACGTTAATTTTCATGATTTTTTTACTAAATCGAGCTTCTCTAATTTTAAACGGTTTGATTCATAGGGGTACTTACAGTTAACCTGCCATAACGTTGCATTGAATTTCTACAAAGCAACGTTTTCAACCTCAATAGAACAGGTCAAAAACCATCAAATGGGGGTGGTCAGTTCACAGTGAAATGGGATGGTCAGTTGGTAGTGAAACACAAATTATAAGTGCCCTTTTTCCAAGACAAGTTTAAAGTATTACGTATAAAAATGTCCAGTCACAGAGAAATACGTTGACAAATAAATGGTAATATACCCAAACACTTTTTGAGTTAATGGGCACATACATTACTGAACAGTTTTATTACGATTTTTCATCTTTCACTGGAAATACGATTGAGGCTAAAATAGAAAGCAATAACACACTACCAACTACAGCAAGAGAGATCGGAGATGAAATATGGAAGAATGGGGCTATAATCATTTTAAAGCCAATAAATGCAAGTATAATTGCAAGACCATATTTTAGCCTGCTAAACATATGAATAAAGTTAGCCAGTAAAAAATACAGAGACCTCAAGCCTAGAATTGCAAATATGTTAGATGTGTAAAGTATAAACGGATCATCGGGCGCAATTGCAAAAATTGCTGGGATAGAATCTACAGCAAACAATAAATCAGTAAATTCTATAACACCAACCACAACAAGCAATGGAGTTGCGACTTTTATTCCATTTTCAATTGTAAAGAATTTATCTTTATCGAACTCCTTACTAACTTTAAATATTTTATAAATAAATTTAGCGCCATGGCTTTTGCTAAAATCTTCCTCATCATCGCCATCATCTGCAAACCAAGATTTTATTCCAGCGTAAATTAAAAACAAACCAAATGATGAAAGAATAATATTTATATGTGGTAATTCATAACTCTGGATAGCTGGATATATTTTTGTTGCATTAAATAGACCAAGGAAAATCAAGCCTAAAAAAATTAATGTTAACGATATTACCTTAACTCTGTAAAAATAAATACCAATCACAAGAAGTAATATCGATATCACCGTAATGGTGTAATAAGCCAAGTCTGGTATATTTCCTTTTAAAATTTCATCTAAGTAGAATATTTTGATTAACCCTACCCCAGAGAATATGAAAATTGCACGCATTAATAATGCACCTAATATTCCCCAAAACAAAACTTTATGATGGTATTCCATTGGCACATTAAAGAAGGAAAAAACTAAAATGAATACAAATAGGTTGTCAACTGAAAGGGCTTTCTCAATCCAATATGCCGATTGAAATTGAGCAAATTTTTCTAAGCCAGCAGTTTCATTAGTCATTATATAAATAAATACACTAAAAGCCATCGATAGTGCTATCCATACTAACGACCATATCACTGCTTCTTTGTTAGTTACTGCATGACTTTTTTTGTTAAATATACCCAAGTCAAGTAAAAGCATTATTATTATAACAACACTAAATACTGCTATTATTCCAGGGTGATTGATTAAGTTGTCCATATTTTAAATTTGTTAATTTTTTTATTAAAAAAAAGTATTAATTGTCTTAGTTATATAACTTAGGAACTCACTATTTTGATATTTATCAATCTTCCGCCGATTTCTTTTGATAAAAGAATTTGTTTTCCATCAGTCAAATCTACTGGGGACCCAATAGCAACTAATTGCTTAGTTTGAATATCCATAAGATCTGGGATATTTCGATTAATCAATATCCATTTGTTATTGTGAAAATGAAAGTCTCCAACAGGTCTTCTTTGTTCATCCGTCAATTTTTCATTTGGTGTGATATTTCTATTTACATGCCATTGATATAGGTTCTGTCCAGAATAAACCATAATGCGATGATTGTCTAGCCTGTAATTACCGGGAGTTGGAGCATAATATAAATCAAGTACTGGCAACTGTCCTCTATACTGTGTATTGCAAAATGGACACTTTGGTTTACTATTATTATCAAATACAAACCATTTTTGCTCACATGCATTATTTTGACAGGGCTGCATCAAATCAACAGTTTTTATAAGCGCATCTTTCCACTCTTCTGCACTTGGTCTTTTGCTTGGATTATGCAATCCTTCAATGAATGCTCTATCAAACAAAGCTTTTAAATATGGGCCACAAACTGTGTAAGGTATTTTATTGATGTCTGCCCAGGGAAGTTCTTTAGCGTTTATTTGACCAGCCTTTGGTCTATTCGCTTTATCAGTTGGATGTTCTATGAAAAGTGCTTTAGCCCCCATCATCAAACTATCTTCCTGCTGTGAATCACCAGTACCGAAATAGTTGCCGCCTTTAAGTGGATGTCTATATAAAAGATACATATATATCATTACGGCTAATGCATGCCTGTCGGTTTGCATACTTGGTAGTTTTCTATTCGGATCTTTCTTATCCAAGCTGATCGTAGCCAAAACTTCTGGTGCTATAAAATCCGGCGTTCCAATTACATCAGGGGGGAATTTCCCAGGAACTACCAAGCCGTCGATATCTATAATTGTTGCATTGCCTGTTATGGGGTCAATTAAAACATTTTTGTATGATAAATCAGAATGAGCAAGCCCTGCAGCATGCATTCGTGCAACAGCTCTACTTACATTTAGACAAATACGAATATACTTTCCCCAATCACCAAGCTCACTTGAATCTAAATGAGCAAGATAATTTTTGTTTCTGTAAGGAGCATGAGCAAACCACTTACCTTCTTTTTCTTTACCATTGATACTTGGCCAATCGCGGTTAGCATTATGAAGAGCCTTGTTATATCCTTGTTGAAAAAAGTAGCAATTTTGATAAATTGGAACAATTACGCCAATTTTACCATTATGTTCTACCATATCGTAAGGCCAGCAAAAAAGGTTTTTCCAATAATCGCCGCCAGGTTGATTGAATATGCTTTCGCGATAACGCTTTACTATGTTTTCCAAACGATCCTTTGAGGCCGCATCTTGGCTATCCCTAAAAAATGCTACTACATAAGACTTATCAGGAGCAAAATAAACATCTTTCATACCACCAGCTGCAGAGGGAGATCCTTTATCAACATACTGATATGTTGTTCCATTTGATGATTTTACGGTTACTGTCGACATATTTTTAGTTTTAATATAGAATAGCTAAAGTTCTATCATCATGGTTCCCTGGGCTCCAAAAGTCCATCCATTTCATAAGATTTTCTTCGGACACCTTCACATCTGCATCAAAATTCACTGATATTGAATCATCATTCAATCCTTCAAGATCTTGCAGAAACATATTCCAAACATCCAGCTTCTCAAGTGCTGCATCCGTCTGAAATTTTGCGTCAGTAATGCCATCTGTCATCAAAATGAGCATTGCTGATTTATCAATTATCTTGTATTTTATTCTTGATATATAGTCATTATCAGCAAATATTTCGTTCATTGTTAAGAATCGAGTTTGACCTGAAAACTCTCCGCTATCTGGAACACCTAACAAACTCACCATATTTGGTTCTTTTGAAATTATTCCAATACCACCATCGCCAACCCAAAAAGATGAAACAAACATTTTGTTTTCAAACTCTTTTACAAACGCAAAAATCAATGTGGTGGAATAGTCTTTTACCTGAGCACCCTTAATAGTTGCCTCTTCTTTAATAGCATTAAGTGCATGAAATGCTGCTTTGCCATGATGATTTATACAAAAAAAACTTATGGCTTTCTGGTTTATTTCACTAGACTCTTTTATCTCGGCAATAATTGCATGTGATAATTTTTCAATTTCCTCAATTGGGATATTTAAAAAGTATTCAACAATTTTTTGACAGGCAATCAAGGAGCCTTTCCGACTGTATTTTGCTGAACCGGCACCATCAGCAACTGCTATTATTCCCCAACCCGTTTGTTCAGAAAAGTTGAAACCAAAGTCATCATCTCGAAAAATTCCTTCATGGGCATGAGATCTTCCTCTTTTAGAACCTACAATGAATTTTTTTGAACCAAAAATCCCTGAAGCAGATAAGTTATCTTCTTTCCAATACTGATCATTACGATCAGAATCAAGGTTTTTCCAGAGCGATTTAGGATCAGGATTTACAAGTAGCTTAACCTCTTTAATTCCTGTAGATTCATTACTTGGCTCACCCTCCAGGTTAAAAGATAATTCAACTTTGAATTGTCCAGATTCAGTAAATGTACTAGAAAAAGTTGATGTTTCTTTATCATAATTAATCGTAAGATTCTGACCAGTAACGGACAAAATATTCACTCCTTTAAATGGTTCTTTGGAAAAATCAAAAGAAAAAGAGTACGGTTTACCAACTGTTGCATTTGGTATAGAGATTGCCGAATCTATAAAGTCCTTAACTCTTATATTCTTGTGCCAAGTATTTATCATTATATCTTGTATTAGTGTGATGGACTCAAGTGAGTCCTTTATTTCTTGTGTATTAACTAATGTGTTTAAAAGATTGGTGTACTTATCTTGAATGATAATCCCCTTACTTTCTAACAAAGTCTTTAAATATTGTGCTGCTTTTTCCATTTTATCCTAAGTTTCTGTTTAAATCAATTGATCCGGAACCATTACCATATTGACCTTGGGTACCACACCAGGGGCATGTAGTTATTTTTTCTTCGCCAGAACATAAAATCTTATTGCAAGAACAAACTGCAACTCCAAATTGGTTACCACAACAAGGGCAAGTTGGAAATCCCTGAAGATTTTCGGTTGAAATTTTCTGGTCAATTTGTTGGTCTGAACTTAGTTCGTGGTAATCTTGATTTACTTGGTATGCCCCAGCTAATCTATAAACTAGCGTTCCAAAACCAAGGCTTGATGAAAATCCATTTTCCTGAATTTGCTTTTTATACTTAATCAAATATTCACGCTTAGTGTTTTGGCATTTTGCAATAAATACAGCGAAATTTGGATCGAGATTGTTTGTTTCGGCCTCTTGTTTGGTCAAATCAATTTTTTCTAAATTCAACCCTGAGGTATTAGCCATTTGATGAGTTCCTTTATCTGTAACACTTACACTTGAAGCTTTTATAGAAGCTGTTACCCATTTAAAAAAACTCTTGTAAGTATTAGCACTCGTATCATTTATCAAGTAAACGTCTTGAGTTAATTCCTTTAGCTTCATTATACTTTCAGGATCTCCAAGAGAAATAGCAATTAAACTGGACTTACCGGCCCAATTTTGCTTCCATTCATTTATGGCATTTTGAGGCTTATCTGTTGGTGTACCATCAGAGAACAAAAAGACTATTGGCTTCCAATCTCCTTTCTTATCTGGTGTAGTTGGAACGTAGTTTCTTCTCATCTCATACATTAATTGCCCTAAACCATCACCTAAGTTAGTTCCACTTCCAATCGAAAATTTTGGGGGATAAAATGTAATAATATCAGTTAATGGAATAACAGTCTTTGCCTTACCAGCGAATACAATGATGCTTATATGTACTGTTTCCAAGGCATACGGATCTTTTTTAAGCTCCTGAATTACATGAGATATTCCCTCTTCAACCGAGTTGATTTGATCCCCAACCATAGATTCGGAGACATCGATTAGAAAGTATACTGGTAGTCTTCTCATAGTGAACGTTAAATTATAAGCATGATTGCAAAAACTATTAATTAACCTAAATCCAATTTTAAACCATTATTGCCTATTTCCCATTTGGATGGAAAAGCTCTAGATAAAAATGAACAAACTTGTTTAAAAATGCGGTCTAAAAATGAAAAGTACTTTAACTTTTTTTTATTCAAATACGAGGCATGTGGTAAGAGCTTAGAGTATAGAAACAGACTCAAAAGAAGTATAAATAATATGGTTTTTATTAGCTTCATGAATCTTAAATAACGGGTTGTACTTCAGGCGGAGGGGGTGGAAGCACGATATCTTCATTGCTTGATGTAGAAAGGTTACCAACTCCGATTGATGAAGACACCCACTTGAAGAAAGATGAAAGAGTTGAACTATCCGCAGTGTCCAAGTGAACAACATGACCAGTAAGTAATTTCATTTCTTCCTCTGAGTTCCTTGAGCCTGCTGTACAGGCCACTATGGTTGCAAAATTTTTAGCCTTTACTCTATCAACGACTGATCTAAATTTTTCTTTATCTGCGGGTACGCCTCGAGTCAGGATGAATAATAACGGTCTCCAGTCACCTTTTTGACCCTCTGTACTCTTTATAATTTCTTTTTCAACTTGCTCACACAAAAACTCTAGAGCCTCTCCAGTGTGTGGTGGTGAAGATTGAGGAATTTCTATTTCTGGGATTTGAAGTAATTCCAATTCTGTTAATGGAACGATTACTTCTGCTAATCTATCAAATCGAATTAGGCTAATAAAAACTGATTCCAATGCAAATGGGTCTTGTCGTAGTTTGCTAACCATAACATCAAGACCATTCTTAACTGCCTCAATACGTTCACCTCTCATGCCTCCGGCAGTTTCTAAAAGTATATATACAGGTAATCTTCGCATTAATCAAGTTGTATTTTAAATTTATTATTTATCTCTGATTCATTAGTATTTTGTTCTATTTTTTTTGAATGTACCGAAATAGAGGTGCTCACCCAATTAAAAAACTCATAAATACTGCTCTTATTTTTATTATTCAAAATCACAATATTCCCGCCAAAAGATTCGGCAATTTGTAGATTTGATTTCATCCCACAAGCACAAACAATAAATTGACCCGTATTCCAACTGTGAAATTCCTTTATTTTTTTCTTCCAAGCCCCACTGGGTCTGCCATCTGTCATAAATATAATTATGGGTTTCCAATCGCCCTTTTTCCCATTAGATGTTTTATTAATTTGTTGCCTCATTTCTGTCATAAGTAGCTCTAATCCAATACCAAAGTTGGATCTTCCTTTAGCTTCAATAGTTACTAAATCATTGTTCAGTAAATCACTAAAAGGTCTGACTATGAAAGCTTCCGTATTAAATGAAAGTACACTTAGGTAAACAGTTTCTAAAGCAAATGGATTTGTTCTTAATGATTGCAAGAGTAATTTGATTCCAATATTAACTGCATCAATCGCCTCGCCTCTCATTGAAGTGGAGCTATCAATTAATATAAAAACAGGTAATCTTCGCATTTCTAAGCTTCATTTATTTAGCATAATTCTTCAAAATATTGTTTAATGTTTGAAGAAAGACTTTGTCGCTGGTGGCATCTCCAATTGCATCAAATCGCCATATATTATTTCTACGATATAATTTACCTAATACAAGTGCGCCTTTTCCGGAAAATGAGCTACTAGTTGCAATATCATAATTAGCAAATACTGTGTTTACTTTTTTGCTTGTTCCTTCATACATCCTAATCTTTGCGTATGGAACATGGGAAAAATCAAAATTTTGTCCTTGATTGAGGTAAATGTTTAAAAAGAAGAAGATTTTATCTACGTTTCCACCGACTTTGTTCAAATCAACGGTTATGATTTCATTATCTAAGCCATCATCACCATCCAGATCACCTTGCCTATCATCTCCACTATGTTTTAACGCCCCATCTTTAGTTGTAAGCTTACCTAAAGGAAGATTATTCTTTTGTAAAAAGCCATTGTAATCTGGTGAATAAATATAATCAACCATTTCTCCAGTAGCATCTGTAAGTACGCAACTTAAGTCAAGATCAACATCCTGAACTTCTTTTTTGGTTCCGCCCCAAAATGATTTTTTTTCTGAAACAATTGCTCCCCAATTCACACCAACACAGAAATTTGTTAAGCTTTCACCAGTAGATTTTGTAAGATCTATTTTTTGACCTTTTGATAAGGAAATTGCCATGTTTTGGTTGATTTTACAAATGAAATTAATTTAAAAAGGATGAGTATTTCTTAATGCAGCCTTCAAAACCACTTGATGTACCATTTCCCAAAGCTTCAAATCTCCAAACATCCCCACGTTTGTATATTCTTCCAAACTCAACAGCAGTTTCTGAAGAGAAATCTTCATCTAATTCATACTTGAGAAGCTCATTGTTAGTAATATTATCAATTACACGGATATACGCATTTCTGACTTGACCAAAACTCTGACGCCTTTCAACCGCTTCATAAATAGATACAACAATAATAATTTCTGTAACGTCAAACTTAATTCTGCTTAAGTCAATAAACATATCTTCATCATCGTCACCATCACTTGATCTTCCATCCTTATCATCTATGGACCCTATTACCTCAAAATTTGGACTTACTGGTCTTGTCTTTACACGATAATCATCTTCTCTATTTGGATATTTAATTGGATCGTAGGGTTCTAATCGATAATTATTTTTATCCAAATCACCTTGTAGCATCCGATCTTCGCTGTTGTAATAAACGATGAATTTTTCTCCCTGAGAGGTCTCATCAAATAGTACCCTTCCATTTGGACCCAAGATGAAAGCACTCACGTCCAAATCAAAGTCCATGCCTCCGGAATTAGGATCCCATCCAAGTCCAATTTTGAATTTAGACGCATTGAGGTCGGCTCTATTGCCTTTTTTAAGTTCCATGTTTTAGAATCGTTTGGCGTAATTTCTTTTTTTAAAACTGAAAATAAATGCAAGAATCATGGCAGGAAAGGTATTAATACCGTCATTATAATTTTTAACAATACCATTGTAATCGTTTAAACATTGTTGCAATTCAACTTCAAGTTTTTCCATTTCTTGATAGTTTTGAATAAACACAGCATTTCCATTTAAATTAGGAAAAGCATTCATTACAGCCATCAGGTTATTAAAACCCGATGTTATTTGTTGAATAACGCTTCTTTCATAATTTGTTGATTGTGTTAAAAGCTGCATCATAGAGCTTTTCAAAATATTCATTTTTGAAGTAATGTTAGCAACCTCAGCCTGAATTTCATCTAAACGATTCTGATATTTTTTCATTCGATTATAATATCCAATCATATTAGAACTTATGTTAAATTTCTTAAATACTCTAGGTTCGGTTCATTTTTCAATATTGTATTTATATTCTTAAAGTCAAATACGCCGTTTTCATTATTAATCATCGCGATAACAGCCCATCGCCCTATTTTGTTTGAATTTAAATAGAACCTGATTTCTTCGCCAAGTGTATTGATGTTAATCTGGCCATAGTAATTATTGAATTTGTCAGCTGAAGAGAACAAATTCCCAAAAAATCTAAAAATATTAGCAACAAAAAACTTTCTAATTTGTGATAAATCGTACACGATAAGATTTTCTTCGTTGTCACCAGCTGTATTACCAACGCCTGCGTCTTGATCTAAGATTATATTACCGCTTTTTGATTGTTTTTCATAAAAATACACATGCGCAAACTCATTATTCGATGTTATTGCATACGCGTGAAGATCAAGGTCAACAGCGGTTTTCCAACTCATTCTTACATGAGCTTTTTTACCATTTATTAGTTGGTTTTTTACTAAACTGATTTTATGAGATTCGTCTTTTTTCTTTAATTCTATCATGCCACTTACTGTTTAAAAAACCACATTAACTTCCGGTGGAGGAGGTGGCAATTCACTCATGGAGGTTGCTTCAGTGCCTGCATTTTCTACCTTTTTTGAACTGGTTGTAATACTTGACGAAACCCATTTAAAGTAAGCCGCAATTGTTGCTTTGTCAGCTGTATCGAGCATTACAACATTCTCAGTAATTTGCTTCAATAAAGTTGCATCAGCGCCAGTTCCTGCGGCGCATGCTACTACCATTCCAGTTTTTCTCGTTTTAAAATCACTTAAGCCTTTCTGCCAGTCATCAGTTGGTTGACCGTCAGTCATAAAAAACACAAGAGGTTTCCAGTCTCCTTTTTGCTCAGGACTTGACTTTTTAACCTCTCTATCAATACAATTAGCTACAAGTGTCAGTGATTCGCCTAAGGAGGTTGTTCCTTGAGCTGTTAAGGTAGGCTCTTGGAATGATGCAAGATCAGTGAGCGGAACCACTTGTCTTGCATCAGAGTCAAATGTTATGACACTTAAAAATGCTGTTTCCAGAGCATGAGGATCGGATCTCAATGCAGTTAACAATGTAGAAAGGCCATTTTTTACGGCTTCAATTGGTTCTCCAGTCATGGAACCGGATGTGTCTAATACTAAATAGACGGGTAGTCTTCTTGTCATGATTTATTTGTTTTTGCTTGGTTAAAACTTAGTCTTTAAAAATTTTTGGTGCAATAAATTTCATATAAATAACAGAAATTACAGCAATTAGAACCAAATACCAATATTGCTGTAAAATGCCAATTTTTGCAGTAAAGATTGTTTGACCATTTGGGACCTCAATTGTATATTGCTTGATACCAATAAAGATTGCTATTGGGAAAAAAATTAATAAAGGAATAATTGTTGTTAGGATAATTTTTTTTCATTTTTCGATATTTTAAATCATTGTTATTAATTACTTACTTCCTGCTGTCCATTGTAAACCCCAGTTATAGGATTTATCACAATCGGCATGTCCATTGTGGAATGACACTAGTTTTTTTACTGTTATTCCCTCACTACCATCAAAATTAATCTCGGCTAATGCGCACATCATTTTATTGCTCATTTGCTGCCCCATCTCTACTACAATATCAGGATTCCCAGGAACTTTGATAGAAGCAATAGCGTTTGTTTGAGCCCAATTTGCAACACCTTTATAGATAAAACAATATACAATCAATCTTTTTAAATCAGATATGCCGCTAGGGTTGAGAAGGATATTCTCGCCATCTCCGGCACCAGAACGATCATCGCCAGAATGCCAAACCCAAGGCTGACCCGTATATCTTCCTTGTTTAGTAGATTGAGTTCTGCTTCCTCCTTGACCATGAGCGAATTGAATACCGTCAATCACCATTTTAGTGCCGTTTCTTAGTTCATAAAAACAACCGAGGTCGAGATCTATTCCATCGGTCCCGGAAAACATTTTTTTCAAGGAGCCAAAAAGGCCAGATGATTTTTCCTCTTGTTTTTCTTGTGTCCAATTTAAGTTTATGGTGATTTCTTTGGACAAATTGTTTCCAGAAGAATCCTTTGCTAAGTTTATTCTCTTAGCATCACCTGATTTCTCCAGTACGATTTTGTTTAGATTTATGCTCATGTTAGATTGTTTCTTGAAATTTCTTCCTAAATATTGCTGGTTTTCTTATATCAATAAAAGTTTCACGTGTTCCGCCAGTACCGATAATCACTACGTCACCAAACCCGAGTATTCTTCCAACTACGGTTTGATTTACTAAAACGCTCTCAACCTTAGATAAATTTAACTCTAAAGTCCTCCATGCTGTTAAACTAGTTTTCATAATAATTCTTTTGTTGGTGATTGCGAATACGTCCAAATTTAGAGTTGTTAGTCTTTATGATTAGAGAAATTTAGCCTTGATTGTATTGATAGCATCTTTATATGTTCTATCTTTCGTTGGCGTTCCTACTGCATTGAACTTCCATTCACCATTGTGTTTATAAAAAAGTCCAAGAACCATTACGACGTGACCAGCAAATGAAGACTCCTTTCCAATTGCATAATTTGCAATTACGTTGGTAACTCGTTCGTTGGTCCCTTCATAAATTCTCACAGCTGCATGTGGTATGGTGGAAAAGTCCTGTCCCCTGAAACTAGTCAGAAAAACGGCTATTTTTTCAACGTTACTCTGTAGACGAGATAAATCAACAGTTACAATTTCGTTATCTAATCCGTCATCTCCTCCTTCGTCACCAACTAAATCGTCACCCGAGTGTTGCATAGCGCCGACTCGCGATTCCCATTGCTCGCCCCACCCAATTATTTCAACTGTATTTTTGTTGGAATCAAATGAAGCGACATACAAATCTAAGTCTACAGAATCCCCATTAGGCATTACACCCCAGTTAGCACCAGCGCAAAATTTCGTAATGGCTGCACCATTTTCTTTTTTTAGATTTATTTTTTGGCCTTTGACCAAATTTATTGTTGCCATATTGTTTTGATTTTAAAGTAAATATTAGCAATATTTATCAACGAACTTTTGCAAACCACCTGCAAATCCAGTCCCTATAGCTTTGAATTTCCAAGCGCCATCTTTTTTATATAATTCACCAAATTCAACAGCGGTTTCGATAGAAAAATCTTCACCTAAATCGTATTTTAATATTTCTTCGTTTGTTGATGGATCATAAATACGAACAAAAGCATTTCTAACTTGTCCAAAATTTTGTCTTCTGGTCTCTGCATCGTGTATCGTAACAACAAATGTTATTTTCTCGCAACCAGCAGGTAGTTTTGATAAATCAACTTTTATACTTTCATCATCACCGTCACCTGCTCCAGTTAAATTATCTCCAGTATGTTCAACACAGCCTTCTGGACTTTTCAGATTGTTATAAAAAATAAAATGACTATCAGACAATACTTTGCTATTAGCATTAAGCATAAAAGCAGAAGCATCCAAGTCAAAAGATTGACCTGAATCAGTTTCGTTGGTGTCCCAACCCATACCAACTACAAATTTTTGTAGCGAGCCGATGGAAGCATTGCCTCCTTTTGTTAAGTTAATTCCCATTTTAATTTGGTTTAGAATTTGAAAATTATCGTCAACTACAAATATATACAAAAAATAGTTGAATTCTGGAGGTTAAAGTGAAATTATTATAGTTTTATCAGTAACCACTTTTCCCGGTCAAAGCCACAATTAGGCAATCCTGATTATCCCAAGCCAAAAACCTCGCTTCCATGCCTCTATAGTGGGTTTTTGTGTCAAGTAGTCATTCCAGCGGCCCCCTTGCCTATTCAGCCATTCAGCTTATTCTACCACTGTCCTTTTAGCCCTGACCCCCTAGGCCTAATCCCTAGTACGCTCAATGTCCCCTCAGCCCCCTCCCCTATTTCCTCCCTTACCCCGCCCCTTCCCAGCTCGAAGTACATACACCTCCAAGCCCAAAATCCACGATTCGGGTAGCACCTCGACAGGGCCTACAGGGGGGTCGATAACCGGGTCTGTAGGGGAGTCCTGGGAAAATCGTGTTGTGCACTTTCTGTGGCACCGACGCAAATCTGAATTGTAAGTGCTTGAAAGTCAAGCGTTTGCGGAAGCGATTTGGTGGTGATGGACGGAATAATATATTTTCCCAAAACCTCATTTGGAGCTCGTAGAGAGGGTTTTTTCTTCGTGATTTTTGCCCTAATTATGCACTTTTATGCACTTTTTCAGGGGTCATAAACCCTCCATCATAGCAAATTAGCGTATCTTTGTGGTAAACATCAATGAACACCACATACACCCCTTTTCTCCGTAAAAAACGAGCCACAGACACCATCGGATACGTAACCGTCCGTAAAACT
>Ga0194123_10001898_pt1 | contig 29339 bp, 24 predicted proteins | sample TA2MahsurfametaG_5_FD_155479 | JGI IMG/M metagenome (GOLD analysis project Ga0194123, IMG submission 155479) | Freshwater microbial communities from Lake Tanganyika, Tanzania - TA2015023 Mahale A surface | ecosystem: Environmental > Aquatic > Freshwater > Lake | place: Tanzania: Lake Tanganyika... | reverse complement strand
ATCGAGCGGTATCGTCGAAATCGATTTTCTAATGAAGAATGGCGATACAATTTCTATCAATGAAGCCACGTCGCCAAACGGCGCTTTTCTTCCCTCAAGCCAATGGGCCATTGCACTGCTTTCGACTGATGGTCAGTGGCGCAATGAAACACTCTCGACAACGGAGCTTGATTGGCCCGATCATTATTTCGGTAAGCAATCAAATCGCCGTCCGCCGCTTCCGCTTGGCCAAGTGCGTGCCTTACGTGCAGATCCGAATGGGGAAGCGGATGATGGCAGCCATGTTCTTTTCGGTCGCGTAACTGAAAATGGTCGCAAGGGATTGGCCAGCATCAAAATCAAAGCGGCGACCCAAAAACAAGGCACACTTGAAGCCGTGACAGATCAAGATGGTTATTTCACCATTTCAAATATCGCTGATGGTGAAATTATTTCGCTAAAGGCGCAGATTGATGGTCGCCTTTGTGCGCCCGAGCGTGGCCGCCGGATCGAGGTTTTAAAGAACGAAGCCGAACTCGATATCAGATCCGATCTCTGTCATCAGATGGTGAGTGAGACAGAATCAGCACTCAATCAGAACGTCATCGAATAAACGCACAGAACATTTTTTTGCGATTATCCGGTAATGGATTTTAATGCCGGATAAGCGCGCTCGTAGGCCGCAAAGAGCGGCTTATACTCTTCATGTTTTTTCATATCAGGCTCAACGCGCCGCGTGATTTTCACCATTGCCTTTGCTGCTTCTTCAATCGATGCATAACGACTCGCAGCCACCGCGGCCAAAATTGCCGAACCTAATGCAGGAGCGTCGGCGACATCGGTCAGGGTCAGCGGAATGCCTGAGACATCAGCGTGGATTTGAAGCCATAGGTCCGAACGTGTCGCGCCACCACAAACGCGGAATTCAGTCGGCTGATAACCATTCGCGCGCATGGCTTTGAAAATCGCCTCTGATCCGAAAGCAACTCCTTCAATGATCGCGCGGAAAATATGCGCACGCGTATGTTTGAGACTTAAGCCCGTAATCGCGCCACGCGAGAGAGCGTCGGTATGCGGTGTACGATTGCCTTGAAAATGCTCTTGAACGATCAAACCATCGGCACCGGGCGGCAAGGCTGCAGCTTCAGCATTAAGCGTTTCATAGCTCACAGCATCACCCAAAAGATTTTTATACCAATTGATTACCGAACCGGTTGAGGTTTGCCCACCTTCAACAACATGTAAGCCCGGGATCAACGCATCTTCGTATGTGCCCCAGATGCCTTTGCCATGGAATGGTTTAGGCGAAAGACCAAGATGCAAATGTGAAGAACCCGTGATGAAGGCCAACGCGCCCGGTTGCACGACACCCAAACCAATCATCGCAATGAAGGCATCAGGGCCGCCTTGTGCGACGGGAGTTCCCGCAACAAGCCCGCAATGCTCCGCCGCTTTTGCCGTCAGGGGAGCGATGACTTCACCCAGTTTTGTGATTTCACGCGGCCATTTCTTCGCAAGCTCGGGAATGCCAAGTTTCTCAACCAGTGAAACCGGAAAGCCGCCTGCACTCGCGCGATAATGCCAGCGCGGCGCGATATTACCGATCGATGCCACCATGCGGCCTGTGAGATGATAATTGATATAGTCTTGATATTCGCAAATCGTCGCTGCCTTTTTGAAAATCTCAGGCTCGTTACGCGCAATCCATAAGGCCTTCGGCACCATCCATTCCGCTGAAACAGGGCCTTTGCCATTCGAGTTTACAATCAAAGCCTCATCGCCCGTTTTGAGGACAAGCTCTGTTTCTTGTGAAGCGCGCACATCCATCCAGATCAATGCGGGGCGAAGCGCGTGGCCCTCCTCATCAAGCGCAACGACTGAACAACAGGTTGTATCGACAGACAGGCCGATTACGTCCTCTTTGCGCACGCCGGCATCCGCCAGCGCTTTGCAAATGCTCTGACCCAAACCATTCCACCAATCTTGCGGATTTTGTTCAGCCCAGGCCGGATGCGGGAAATTGGTTTTGTAAGGCGTTGAGGCAAAGGCTAGCGGTTTGCCGGAAAGATCAAAAACTCCAGCGCGAATTGATTCCGTTCCGCCATCAACACCAATCACATAGGCCATGAGCGCAACATCCTTCCCAAAAAGATTCAAGGTACGGGATGATATCGCGAACCTATATCAGGTCAATCGCAAGACAGAACGGAAGGACGGAAAGCCGCAGTCTTACCGAACAGGATCAGGACCGGACGATTTCGGCGGCACCGTCTCGACCACAATCGAATGACGCACGAGACTGTCTGCCACCCGGTTCAACAAGGACGATTTTTGGCGCAAGAACAAAGAGACTATGAGCGTCGACAGAAGATTTAATTTTTCCTCCGGATCAAACAACGACAAATCATCAGCGGTCACGCGCTCCCTCACAACAGGCACCTCCACAACCACGGGCGCTTGCGGCGCTGCGGGCGGCTGTGTAGCCTGAGAGTTTGCGCGGCTTGCCCTTTTTCTTCTTCGATCTGATCTGCGATCGCAGCGACTTGCTCGTCGGACATACCGAAATCAGCCTACTTTTTTTCAAATGCGCTTTTTCTTCTTCCGTCACGACCCCGTCTTTGAGCACTTCGCGCAATTGCTGCTCGTTAAATGATTCACGTCGTTGCACTTGCGTTGTATAGGCGGTTGCCACGACACCGGTAAGGATGGCGGCAAGAGCGATGGCCAAAACCTGGGTGATGACGACAAGATAAATGCCCATATAGGTTTCAGGATCGACGTTACCCCACCCGAGATAATCATGATCATGAACCAATGCATCTCCGCGGGGATCGGGGAGAACACCGCGTGTTCATCATGGCCTTCGATAATATAAATGAGCGACGAGAACAGAAGACAACTAATCAAGAGCAGAAACAAAGCCGAAGAAAATGAATCCTTCTTGGCTTTGATAGCCTGAAAATTGTCTTCCATTGCCGTGTTGTATCGCGACAATTAGAAAATACGTAACAGGCAGAACATGCGCAACATGCGCAAATCTGCGCCAGGCAAAATCAATTGCAAATAGAGGGGGACCGTGCTGGCAAAATCGACAATGCCGAACGGACTAAAAATATAATCTTTACGTCTGCGCCACGCATTGCCTTTCACGCCGATTTCGTATTTTGCACCGCCTGACCAGACGCACAAAAGATATTCAATTGTGAAAACAACCACACTGAATGAATCGAAAATGTAGAACTAGTGCTCATATTCGGCGTGCAAATCGTGGATCGATTCAAGAATAATCGATAATACTTTCAGCAAAACGAGAACAGCAATGAAAATTTAAACCACCTTGCTTACTAGATTATGCACTTCGCCTTCGCGTGTTTCGAAAACACTGCGTTGGATGCGCGAATAAAATCTTATAGATATCGGGGCAGCGCTTATCGTCGGAATTTCCAAGCCGGAAGTCGAGGAGAAATAGGATTTCGCTCTCTTGGGTGCTTTGCACGATGATCGTCGTGCGCCGCCTTCAAGAAGAGAGAGACGGCGAACACGAACAAGGGAAACAAGGTGACTGGCTACCAAACGCGCAGCATCGCCCATAACAAACTCCACCCACTGAGACCAGCTCGCCCGACCGACTCAGGTCGAAGCCTGAGTGTGAGCGTGTTTTAGAGAGTCAATTCGATTTTTTAGATAAAGTTCCGCTGTGCACAGAATATATTTCGCTTTTCTTATATAATCGCAATGGCAATAAACGTTATGGTTAACGAAGGGTCATGCCCGCAGGAGAGTTTGTACAGATTGATAAGTGCAAGTGGGTTGCATGAACCCCATTCGCCCCTCAGTTATCGAGGAAGCTCCTGAGCTTCCGGCTTCTGCTCGGATGCTTCAACTTCCGCAAAGCCTTCGCCTCAATCTGACGGATACGTTCGCGCGTCACCGAGAATTGCTGGCCAACTTCTTCCAGCGTGTGATCGGTGTTCATGCCGATGCCGAAGCGCATGCGGAGCACGCGCTCTTCGCGTGGCGTGAGCGAAGCGAGTACACGCGTTGTCGTTTCGCGCAGGTTCGATTGGATCGCCGCATCAATCGGCAGGATCGCATTTTTGTCTTCGATGAAATCACCGAGATGTGAATCTTCTTCGTCCCCGATTGGCGTTTCAAGCGAGATCGGCTCTTTCGCGATCTTCAACACTTTCCGCACTTTTTCGAGCGGCATCGCGAGCTTTTCAGCCAATTCTTCCGGTGTCGGCTCGCGGCCGATTTCATGAAGCATCTGGCGCGATGTGCGCACGATCTTGTTGATCGTCTCGATCATATGCACCGGAATACGGATCGTGCGCGCTTGATCGGCGATGGAACGTGTGATCGCCTGTCTGATCCACCATGTCGCATAGGTCGAGAATTTATAGCCACGGCGATATTCGAATTTATCAACCGCCTTCATCAGGCCGATATTGCCTTCCTGAATGAGATCGAGGAATTGCAACCCGCGATTTGTGTATTTCTTCGCAATCGAAATCACGAGACGCAAATTCGCCTCGACCATTTCCTTTTTGGCCTGACGGGCCTCACGCTCGCCTTTCTGCACCATGTGAACGATCTTGCGGAATTCCAAAATCTCTAAGCCCGTCTCGGAAGCGAGCATGTGGATTTCTTGACGGATCTCGCGAATTCGATCTTTTTCTTTGGCAACAAAATCTTTCCAGCCGCGCGTGCCGAGTTTCGAGACACGCAACAACCATTTCGGATCAAGTTCCGAGCCTTGATAATTGCGCAAGAAATCATCGCGGCTCACGCGGTGGCTTTCGGCCGAACGCATCAAACGGCCTTCAAGACCAATCAAACGCTTATTGATGTCATAGAGCTGCTCAACCAGCGCTTCAATTCGGTGCTGGTTCAACGAAAGCGATTTCACATCCGCGATTATTTCTTCTTTGAGCTTTTTATATTTCCGCTCTTGCGCTGGCGTGAGCTTTTCATTCTGGAGTTTTGACTCAACATTCTGCTCTTGCAAGCGGCGCAGCTTTTTATAAGCGGCGGCAATACGGTCAAAGGTTTCAAGAACTTTCGGCTTCAATTCCGCTTCCATCGCGGAGAGCGAAACATTGTTCTCGAGATCATCGTCATCGAGGTCGCCTTCCGGCGGCGGCATTTCACCATCTTCACCGGCAATCTGCTGTTGCGGTTGCGGTTCAAGATCGGACGGCGCTTCAACCTTAGGTACGCCTTTGCCTTCAGGGCCGGCATAGGTCGCTTCAAGATCGATGATGTCACGAAGAAGAACTTTGCCTTCGTTCAACTCGTCGCGCCAAATGATGATGGCTTGGAAGGTCAGCGGATTTTCGCACAGGCCCGCAATCATCGCCTCGCGGCCGGCTTCAATTCTCTTTGCGATGGCGATTTCGCCTTCGCGCGAGAGCAACTCGACCGAACCCATTTCGCGCAGATACATGCGTACCGGATCGTCGGTACGATCGGTTGGTTCTTTGGTGGTTGTGGTGGCCGGCAGCGCAGAGCGTGTGGCCTCTACGAGATCGCCACCCTCTTCTTCTTCCTCGGCTTCGGCTTCTGCGGCTTCCGCTTCGGCTTCTTCCTGCTCAACGACATTGATGCCCATTTCATTGAGCATCGCGAAAACATCTTCAATCTGGTCGGAGCTGACTTCTTCGGAAGGGAGAACTTCGTTCAATTCTTCATGGGTGACGAAACCGCGCTTCTTGGCGAGTTTGATCATCCGCTTCACGGCGGCGTCGGAGAGGTCGAGCAAGGGGCTGTCGGTTTGCGGAGCTTCCGTCGCTTCGCCGCCCTTTTTATCCGCCGTCTTCGTCGCCATGGATCGTCCTTATCCGCTCACTCGAGGCTCGCCCGAACGCCTGGTCAAATCACGCACAAAAAGGGCGTCCCGCGCCCCTTCTCGAAGCGACACGCTGCGCCCATCCTGCCTTCTGTCCCAAACCCGCATATGCCGATCAAACCCCTGCCGACGGCCGCGCCGGGACCGTGCTTCTACCGAAAACCGAACGGCCTGTCGAGCGATTGTGACAGTCCGAACTCAGGCTCGGCCTCGGTGCCATCAAGCGCCAGAAGCTGGGCCTTCAACTCGGCGAGAAGGGCAAAATTCGATTCACTGGGGTCTTCGGACAAAGCGCGTTCGGCTGCACGCAATTCCGTATGTAGGACGAGCGCGCGGCGATGCAAGGTCATCGCCTGATGGAGAAGCAGATCCGTGTCGATTTTTTTGGGCTCACCCCCAGAAAAACGATCCCCCGGGCGCAGAGCGGCCAAAACCCGCCGGTAGGCGGCCTCTAACCCCTTCCGCGTGACCTCTGCCATCAGCGCGTCCGCCGTCAACATCCGATCCTCGGCTTCCGCGCGGGCGAGCGCATCAAGCGCAAGTCGCGCAAGCGCTGCCGATTCCTTCGCAGCGAAGGGAATGGCACCAAGCATATCGGCATGGCGGGCCAGATGCTCGGGCGCCTCGAAGAGATTGACGAGGATGAGCGCCTCGCGTGGCGAGATGGCCCCACCCGGAGCAAAGATGGCGGTGCGCGCAAGGCTTGCGGAAAGTCTTATCGGCTCGCGAATAGCCGCACCCGGCGGCTTGGGCGGAAAGCGGCGCTGATAGCCGCCCATATTACCCCGCCCCTGCGAAGGCGCGGGTTGCGTCGCTTCAAAATTACGCGCGATGCGCCGCATGATTTCTTCGCGATAAAGACCGCGCACGGACTCATCGGGAATTGCTTGCACTTCGGTTTTCATTTTTTTCTCAAACGCCGCGCGCCGCTCGGGCGTATCAACCGGCTGCGCTTCAAGCCCGCGCATCCAGAACAAATCGACAAGCGGCATGGCGCGTTCGATCACTTGTTCAATCGCCGCTGCCCCGCCGCTTTTGAACAAATCATCCGGATCTTGCCCTTCAGGCAGAAGCGCAAAGCGCAAAGATTTACCCGCCGCAATCAAAGGCAGCGCAACATCGATGGCGCGATAGGCCGCGCGTTTACCCGCTTTGTCACCATCGAAACAGAGGATCGGCTCATCCGCCATGCGCCAGAGCAATTGCACTTGGTCTTCTGTCAACGCGGTACCAAGCGGCGCCACCGTATGCGCAAAGCCCGCACACGACATGGCAATCACATCGACATAGCCTTCAACCGCAATCACCGTGCCTTTGTCATGCACGGCCTGGCGCGCGCGATGATGATTGTAAAGCACGCGGCCTTTGTGAAAGAGCGGCGTGTCGGGCGAATTTAGATATTTCGCGGGCACATCTTTTTCGAGCGCGCGGCCCCCGAACGCAATGACACGACCGCGCGCATCATTAATGGGAAACATCACGCGATCACGAAAGCGATCATAAGGCACGGGGATGTCATCGCCTGCGATCAACAAGCCCGCTTCGATCATCACATCGCTTGTGACATTTTTTGAAGCGAGAAAATCGCGAAGCGAAAAACGCTCGGCGGGTGCGTAACCCAAACCGAATTCGGCCCACACGTCACGCGTGAGACCGCGCCCATCAAGATATGTGCGCGCTTTGCCGCCCAATGGCCCTTTGAGGATTGCCACAAAAAACTCGGCGGCGAGCGCCATGGCTTCATGAAGACCCTTGGCGCGGGTCTCCTGCCGCTCGGCCTCTTCCGAGCGGGCGGGCAGCGCGACCCCGGCCTCGGACGCGAGACGCTTGACGGCTTCGGGGAAAGCAAGCCCTTCGGTTTCCATCAGGAAGGTGAAGATGTCGCCATGTTTTCCGGACGAGAAATCGTGGTAGAAGCCTTTCTGATCATTGACAAAAAAGGACGGGCTCTTTTCCGCGTTGAAGGGCGAGAGGCCCTTGAATTCGCGCCCCGACTTGGTGAGCTTCACGCGACGACCCACGACCGCCGACACCGGTAGCCGCGCGCGGATTTCATCGAGAAGGGAGGGCGGAAACTTCATCCCCCCTCTTTAGCAGAGCCGGGGGCGCGGGTGGAAGTGCGGCTGGGGAATGAGGGATTAGAGAGTAGATGTTAGGGTGTAAGATGTAGGGCGAGGTGCGTTCGCGCGATGCGCTATAAAACGATCCTGTGAATTGTTTTGAGAACCGAACGCGCGGCGCCGGAGAGGCAGTAGAAATTCGTCATTGCGAGCGAACGCGAAGCAATCCAGTTGATGGTTATCGTTTAATCGCAGCGGATGGATCGCACCCTATTTTGAATCTCCATCTGGATTGCTTCGCTCACGCTCGCAATGACGGAACTAAATTAAGACCCTACGCCCTAAACCCTAACCCTCACAGATTCTGCATCGAAATCCATTCTTTGAGCGCGTTATCCATGCGCGTCTGCCAGCCTTTTCCGGTTGCCCGAAAATAGCTGATCACTTCGGCCGAAAAGCGGATCGAGCGCTTGATCTTCGGCGTTTCAGAAAGAGGCCGCCCGACCCGACGGGCTTTGGCAACCCATTCATCGGTCAATTCGAATGTATTGGGATCGGCAGCGATACCCGCATTAATCGCTTCATTTTCCTCGGGCGTGGGGCGTTGGATTAAGCGCCCCGTTTTCGACCTCACGAAGATAGGTTGTGATTTCTCGGTCATTGGCTTTCCTTAACGAAATTATGCGGCGCGCCTCGTCCCTGTCGGTGAAGACAACGACGCAAAGACGCGTTCCCAGCGGGACAAGCCCGACCATTCTGCGCTCACCATAGGACCGCCGAACATCTTCCCAGAGCACCGCTTCGTCCCACACAAGCCCGGCGGCCTCGGCTAAAGAAATTCCGTGCTTCTTGAAATTGGCCGCGTCTTTTGACGGATCACAGACAGTCCGAACCATCATTTTTGTAGCCCCAAAAATTCAAAAGGTCAAGGCTAAACCGCGACGCCAAGCTCGCGCGTTTATATATTCCGTAACGTCAATAAAATGGAAGTGATGGGGGCGACAATCGGCAGTAGAGTTCGTTCATTGCGAGCGAACGCAGTTTCTCAGCCGTCATGGCAGGCTTTGTGCCTGCCATCCACGACTGAGTAGGCAACGGGAATGATTATAAGGAAGTCGTGGATGATCGCCCTAAAGGCGGTCATGAGGCCTAAATTTTTGGCGCACGAGGATGATAAACCTCATTCGTCATTGCGAGCGGACGCGAAGCAATCCAGTTGAAGTCAAAAGGAAAGGTGCAATGGAGACAGTGCGCCTTAAAACCAATCATCAGCTGGATTGCTTCGCAGTCGTCACTAGAAAAGGCTCACTGGACCTTTTCGTTTGCTTCGCAAATCGTTCCTTACCTCGCAATGACGGTCAGGTTTATTCCTCATCCTGAGCCGGACCAAAGGTCCTAGTCGAAGGACGTGTTTATTATCGGGACTGAATTCATTGCGCTCACTTGTTCCAAGTGGTTCGAGGCGGCCCTTCGGGCCTCCTGACCATGAGGATTTCAAGTAGGGATCCCGTTCACGCAGATAGCACCCCCTTCACCGCGCCGCTCGCCTTAGCGAAGTCCATTTGGCCGGCATAGCGTTCTTTCATCACGGCCATCACTTTGCCCATGTCTTTGACGGATTGTGCGCCCGTTTCTGCGATGATGGCTTTGATGGCGGCGGTCATCTCCGCGTCATCCATTTGCTTGGGCATGAAGCCCATAATGATCTCGATCTCCTCGCGCTCTTGGGTGGCGAGTTCGGTGCGGCCGGCCTGTTCGTAAATCGCAAGCGATTCTTGGCGCTGCTTCACCATTTTCTGGAGGAGGCCCAAAATATCGTCATCCGAGAGCGGGCCCTTGGCCTGCCCGCGCGCCTCGATGTCGCGGTCTTTCAGCGCCGCCGTGATCATGCGCAGCGTGCCCGTGCGGCGTTTATCGCCCGCTTTCATCGCCTCTTTCATCAATTCCGTGAAGCTTTCGCGCAGCGCCATGGGGGCTCTCCTTTGTCCGGACTTTCCAAAAAAACGTTGAAAGAAGCCTTTGCAAAACCGCGCGGGAAGCGCAAGCCGCCCGTTGACGGGGGGCCGCACGGGGCCTATCCGGTGGTGCCTACTCTTGATCCATGAGCTCCTCGCCCCCTCGAACGGAGGTTTGCCCCGTGGCGCCAACTGCCCCCCTCTCCGCCGTCTCCGCATTGACCGATGCGTCGGGCTGGGTCGAGCTCCGCGCCACCGCGCTGCTCGTGCTGGCGGATGGCACCGTGATCGAAGGGCAAGCGATTGGCGCCGAGGGCCAAGCGGAAGGCGAAGTCTGCTTCAACACGGCGATGACGGGCTATGAGGAAATTCTGACCGACCCCTCCTATGCCGGTCAGATCATCACCTTCACCTTCCCGCATATCGGAAATGTCGGCACCAATGCGGAAGATATTGAAACAGTCGATATGGCGAAGGCGGATCGCGCGCGCGGCGTGATCGTGCATGCCGATATTTCGACGCCCTCTAACTGGCGCTCGGCCGAGCATTTCGACGCGTGGCTGAAATCGCGCGGCGTGCCGGGCATTGCGGGAGCCGATACGCGTGCGCTCACCGCGCTTATTCGTGAACGCGGCATGATGAATGCCGTGATTGCGACATCGACCGAAGGAAAATTTGATCGCGTGGCTTTGCAGAAAAAAGCCGCGCAATTGCCAGTGATGGACGGGCTTGATCTTGTGCCAAGCGTGGGCGCCACCAAAGATTTCGCGTGGGATGAAACGAGCTGGAGCCTTGAAAAAGGCTATGGCACTTTGGGTTCTGGTTCGCTGCGTGTGGTGGCGATTGATTATGGCGTGAAGCGCAACATTCTACGCTTGCTCACAGATCGCGATTGCCGCGTGACCGTGGTGCCCGCCACCGCCTCGCTCGAGCATATTCTCGCGTTAAAACCCGATGGTGTTTTTCTCTCAAACGGCCCGGGGGATCCGGCTGCAACAGGCGCGTATTCCGTGCCTGTCATCAAAGCTTTGATTGAAAAAAATGTGCCGACATTCGGCATTTGTTTAGGCCATCAAATGCTCGCGCTGGCGGTCGGTGCAAAAACAATGAAGATGAAACAAGGCCATCACGGCGCCAATCATCCGGTCAAGGATTTCACCACCAACAAGGTTGAAATCGTTTCGATGAATCATGGTTTCGCGGTGGATCGTGAGAGCCTGCCCAACAATGCGGTAGAAACCCATGTCTCGCTTTTTGACGGCTCGAATTGCGGCATGGCTTTGACGGATCGCCCCGCTTTCTCGGTGCAGCATCATCCCGAAGCCTCGCCCGGCCCGCGCGACAGCCATTATCTCTTCGACCGCTTTGTGGCGATGATGAAGGATAAGCAGCCGAAAGCGGTGTGAGGAGCGCCACATTACCTTGACAAGACGGGCGCCTTTCTGAAAGCGAACTCAATGATGAATTGGCAAGGCTTCTGGGATGGCGATCATCCGATTTATGTGAATGCGCGGCATAGACAAATTCACGACGAAACTTTAGCGCATGAGATTTCTGCTGAAATCAAAAAGCCGGACATGATCGTCTTAGATTATGCTTGCGGCGAAGCGACCGAAGCGCATCGCGTGGCCGAGAAATGCGCCACACTTTTTCTGTCTGATGGCGCAGCCACTGTGCGTGAAAAGCTCAATAAGCGCTATCAAACCAATAACAAAATCATCGTGCAAAGCCCCGAAGACACCGCGCAAGTGATGGACGGCACCATTGACCTCATCATTGTGAATTCTCTGCTGCAATATCTTACACGCGATGAAACAAAAAAAGTTCTTGCTGATCTGCATAAAAAACTAAAACCGGAAGGGTGTCTTCTCATAGGTGATGTGATTGCACCCGATGTGTCAGCGCTCACCGATGCGAATGCCTTGCTCTGGTTTGGCTTCATGCATGGATTTTTTTTCGCAGCGCTCGGCGGTCTCTTTCGGACACTCTTCAGCGATTACCGCAAAATTCGCGGCGCTCTGGGCCTCACAACATGGCGCGAGGACGAGTTCCTCTCACTACTTGCGCAAACCGGATTTAAGGCGCAGCGCCGCAAGAAAAATTTCGGGCATAATCAGGCCCGCATGACTTTTGAGGCCATCAAATCATTTTAGGTGTTAGTGCTCATGTGCATGTGAGAAAGTCCACACCCGATTGGCCACAAAACTCCAGAACAAAACAATCGCCGTGGTGATCACTTGCGCGATCACATAAGGCAGCGTGGTCCAAAGAGTAAAACCAGTCATAGTCATTCCGGTCAGAAAAAATCCCACAACCGCAACGAGTATAAAACGCCATACCGCTTCGCGATGAGGCCGATCAGAACTAAAGGCGAAGCGTCGGTTCAGAATGTAAGAAACCGCACCCCCCGCACAATAACCACACAAAGTTGCGGGCACTGGCGAGGCAAGACCGCCCTCCACAAGGCCAATCAAGACTCCGTAATGCACGAGCGCCGCGATCATGCCGACGCCGACAAAATGGGAAAATTGAGTAACGAGCCGACGCATGAAAAACGCCCTGATGACGGCATGAGGCTTTGAGGCTCAGCAGACGAAGTGAAAGGGTTCGAACCTCAAGGCGGCATAGCGCCTTTCCGTGGAAAGGTCACCTGCAGAGCCTGAAAATCCGGCCCTTCGCCTTCCCTCGCCCCCGATTCCCGTCTAAAGAAACGTCTCAAGGCGCGTGCCGGTCAGAATTTCCGGCAGGCTGCCCCCTTGTCCGGTTAAGGACGCGCTCCGGCTTTCAAAAAAGCCAAAAAGCGCGGCCTTTTTTTATGTGCGCTGGGTCCCGTTGGTTCCGTGTGTGAGGTTTTAGGCGAGCACCATGCCAAAACGTACTGACATCTCCTCGATCCTGATTATCGGCGCTGGCCCTATCGTTATCGGCCAAGCCTGCGAATTCGATTATTCCGGCACCCAAGCGGTCAAAGCGCTCAAGGAAGAAGGCTACCGCGTCATTCTGGTCAATTCCAATCCGGCGACCATCATGACTGATCCCGATATGGCGGATCGCACTTATGTCGAACCGATCACACCGGAAATCGTCGCCAAGATCATCGAGAAAGAACGGCCTGATGCGCTGCTTCCCACCATGGGTGGACAGACGGCGTTGAACTGCGCGCTTTCGCTTAAAAAAATGGGCGTGCTCGAAAAATTCAATATCGAGATGATCGGCGCAACCGCCGAAGCGATTGATAAAGCCGAAGACCGTGAACTCTTCCGCGATGCCATGACGAAGATCGGCCTCGCTACACCGCGTTCGCATCTCATTAAAACTTTACCGCAAGCGCTTGAAGCGCTCGCTGATATCGGATTGCCCGCGATCATTCGCCCCTCTTTCACCATGGGCGGCACCGGCGGCGGCATCGCTTACAATAAAGCGGAATTCATCGAAATCATCGAGCGCGGTATTGATGCGTCACCAACAAACGAAGTGTTGGTGGAAGAAAGCGTTCTTGGTTGGAAAGAATATGAGATGGAAGTTGTCCGCGACAAAGCGGATAATTGCATCATCATCTGCTCGATTGAAAATCTCGATCCGATGGGCGTGCATACCGGCGATTCAATCACGATTGCCCCCGCGCTCACGCTGACTGACAAAGAATATCAAATCATGCGCGACGCCTCGCTTGCGGTGTTGCGCGAGATCGGCGTTGAAACCGGTGGCTCGAATGTGCAATTTGCGGTGAACCCTGCCGACGGCCGCATGATCGTCATTGAAATGAACCCGCGTGTGTCGCGTTCATCTGCGCTTGCCTCAAAAGCCACAGGGTTTCCAATCGCGCGCGTCGCAGCGAAACTCGCCGTTGGTTATACGCTTGATGAAATCGACAACGACATCACAGGTGGCGCGACTCCCGCATCATTTGAACCGACGATCGATTATGTCGTTACAAAAATTCCGCGCTTCGCCTTTGAGAAATTTCCCGGTGCCGATCGTAATCTCACGACATCCATGAAGTCGGTTGGCGAAGCGATGGCGATTGGGCGCACGTTCCAAGAGTCGTTGCAAAAAGCCTTGCGTTCTCTTGAAACGGGCCTCACAGGTCTTGATGAAATTGAAATCGAAGATTTGGGCTCAGGCGACGATAAAAATGCAGTCAAAGCCGTGCTGGGCACAGCGACGCCTGAACGCATTCTGCAAGTTGGACAAGCGATCCGCTTGGGCTTCTCGCTCGACGAAGTTCATGAGAGCTGCAAAATCGATCCCTGGTTCTTGGAACAAATCAAAGACATCATTGATACCGAAGACGCTATTCGCAAATTCGGCGTGCCAAAAACGAAGGAAGCTTTGCGTCGCCTTAAAGCGATGGGCTTCTCGGATTCGCGGCTTGCGGTTCTCTCCGGCGATACGGAAGCCAATGTTGCGAAACATCGCGCGTCACTCAATGTGCATCCCGTTTATAAGCGCATCGACACCTGCGCGGCCGAATTCGCGTCCCCGACTGCCTATATGTATTCAACCTATGCGCCCAATTTTGCGGGAGCTCCTGCAAATGAAGCGGCAGTCTCTGATCGCAAAAAAATCGCCATTCTCGGCGGCGGGCCGAACCGCATCGGCCAAGGCATCGAATTCGATTATTGCTGCTGCCATGCCTGTTTCGCGCTCAGCGATGCAGGATATGAAACCATCATGATTAATTGTAATCCGGAAACGGTTTCAACAGATTATGATACGTCTGATCGTCTTTATTTCGATCCGCTTACAGCCGAAGATGTGATCGAAATTTTGCGTCTCGAACAATCGAAAGGCCAATTGCTTGGTGCGATCGTGCAATTTGGCGGTCAAACACCTTTGAAGCTTGCGCATGCGCTTGAACAAGCGGGCATTCCTATCCTTGGCACCTCGCCGGATATGATTGATCTTGCTGAAGATCGTGATCGCTTCAAACGTTTGCTGGATAAACTCGGTTTGAAACAACCGCAAAACGGGATTGCTTATTCGATTGAGCAATCGCGTCTGGTGTTACAAGAGCTCGGTCTGCCTTTGGTTGTGCGTCCGTCTTATGTGCTCGGCGGCCGCGCGATGGAAATTCTGCGCGATGAGCAGGCTTTCGATCGCTATCTTCTCGGCACGCTCCCCGAGCTTGTGCCGAATGATATCAAAGCGCGCTATCCGAATGATAAAACTGGGCAGATCAATACACTGCTCGGGAAAAATCCGCTTCTCTTTGATCGTTATCTTTCCGATGCGATCGAAGTCGATGTCGATTGCGTGGCTGATGGCAAGGATGTGTTTATCGCTGGCATCATGGAACATATCGAAGAAGCCGGAATTCATTCGGGCGACTCCGCTTGTTCTCTACCACCACATTCGTTGAAAACCGAGAAGCTCAAAGAACTTGAACGTCAAACCCGAGAATTGGCTCTCGCGCTCAATGTCGTTGGTTTGATGAATGTGCAATTCGCACTAAAACATGATGTAATCTATGTGCTTGAAGTGAACCCGCGTGCCTCGCGAACGGTACCCTTCGTTGCCAAAGTCATCGGCAATCCGATTGCAAAAATCGCCTCGCGCGTCATGTCGGGTGAAGCGCTTTCATCATTCAAACTTAAAGCCGACGCTTACGAGCACATTGCCGTGAAAGAAGCTGTGTTTCCTTTTGCGCGCTTCCCGGGCGTGGACGTTGTGCTAGGCCCCGAAATGCGTTCGACCGGCGAAGTCATCGGGCTTGATAGAAGTTTCGGCGTTGCTTTTGCAAAAAGCCAATTGGGATCCGGCACACAAGTACCGAAGAAAGGCACCGTCTTCGTGTCCGTTCGCGATGCTGATAAGCCACGCATCGTTGCGACGATGAAAATGCTTTCTGATCTTGGGTTCGCGATTGTCGCGAGCGAAGGCACGCAGAAACATCTTGCCACGCACGACATCAAGACGACAAAAATCAATAAAGTCCTTGAAGGTCGCCCGCATATTGTCGACGCCATTAAAAATGGCGAAGTGCAGCTCGTCTTCAACACGACCGAAGGCAAGCAGGCTCTTATGGACTCCCGCTCGCTGCGCCGAACTGCCCTCTTGCATAAAGTGCCCTATTATACGACCCTTACTGGGGCGATTGCTGCGGCAGAAGGCATCAAGTCCTACCTGGCCGGCGATCTTGAAGTGAAGGCACTGCAAGACTATTTCCAAGGTCAGGCGGCAAAAGCCTCCTGAAGGGGCGTTAATTTCAAGCTTTGGAACCGGGTTACCGGGTCCAGAGCCTGTTTTTTTGTTTTTCAATCAAGCGGACATGACAATGGAAAAGATCCCCATGACAACGGCGGGCTTTAAGGCGCTCGAAGAGGAATTGCGCCACCGCCAGCAGGAAGAGCGCCCCCGCATCATTCAAGCGATTGCGGAAGCGCGCGCTCATGGCGACCTTTCGGAAAATGCCGAATACCATTCTGCTAAAGAACAGCAATCCTTGAACGAAGGGCGCATTGCTGAGCTTGAAGATAAGATTTCGCGCGCCGAAGTTATCGATGTGTCGAAGCTTTCTGGCTCGACAATTAAATTCGGTGCGACAGTTAAACTGATTGATGATGATACGGATGAGGAAAAGACCTATCAGATCGTTGGTGACAGCGAAGCCGATGTGAAGGATGGTAAAGTATCAATCAGCTCCCCGATTGCGCGCGCTTTGATTGGCAAAAAAACGGGCGACTCCATCGAAGTGAATACACCGGGCGGAGGCAAGAGTTATGAAATCATTGATGTCCTCTATCGTTGATCGACGCCGATTTGTTGCGAGACTTTTGCTTGCGCCTGTGGTCACAAGTGTAACGACAGGCTGTGTGACAGGGCGTAATCGCACGACAACGGGTCCGCTCTATTCAGGACTTTTCGTGAATGTAGAACCCGTTCGTGCCAAAGGCATAGACTCATATGCTGATAGAATAGCGCTTTATCAAAAGCGTGGTCTCGCTGAAGTCTATCAAGGCGCCATTGCTTCAGGAAAAGGGCTGCCTACACTGACTGCTGAGATTCACTCTATAAGTTTCGGCAGCGAAATTGAAAATATCATTCTTCCGATGGGCATGAACCAGCCAGTGTTCCCGCGTCGCGTTTCTGTGACGGATTGGCTCGAAGGATTTGCTGTCATTCGTCAAGGCGGCAAAGAGATCAAACGCATCAAAGTTCTTGCTGCGCATCGCAGAGATGGGAACCGTCGATGGTCAATGGCCGATGATGAACTGCGTCTCATTGAATTGACGCGTTTCTTCGCTGAAAGATTGCGCGACGAAGTTGGCGATCAATAGAGACGTGATATCGCCGTCCGACCCAATCATCTGGATTTTGGCCCTACCCGAAGCAGGGTTTCGCAGTCAGGTGATCGGCTTGGCTGAAGCGCTTCATCAACCCTTCGTTATAAAAAATGTAAACCTGAGAAAGCCTTGGTCGTTAATGCCGGTGCGTTTTTGCCCCTTGGCATTAATGGGACTTGATAACGGAAGCGATGCGCTCACGCCCCCATGGCCCGATCTCGTGATCAGTTGTGGTCGACGCACAATTCCTCTGGCGCTTGCCATCAAAAGCGCATCGGGGAACAAGACCCTCGCCGTTCATATTCAAGATCCAAAATCGGCGACGCCACTTTTCGATCTCGTCATTCCGATGATACATGATGGCGCCAAAGGTGCCAATGTGATGCAAGTCGACACGGCGCTTCATCGGATTACGGAGGAGAAACTAGGAGAAGCGGCCTCTTATTGGACGCCTTCTTTTTCTGCTCTTCAACGACCCTTGGTTGGCGTCATTCTCGGCGGTAGCAATCGAACCTACCGGTTCACCAAAGAAATTGCTGAGCAGTTGATCACTCTACTTGACCAGCTTCATCGCTCGACCGGCGCATATGTCTATATCGTCGCTTCGCGACGCACGGATGATGAAGCGCTTCACGTTTTTGAACGCTTCTCAAAAATGGCTTCACATATTCGCTTTTGGAAAGGTGAAGGGGAAAACCCCTATCTTGGCATCCTTGCAATGAGCGATGCCTTGATTGTCACAGAAGATTCCGTGTCGATGATTTCAGAAGCGCTCTCAACGGGAAAACCTGTTGCAACATTTCCGCTTGCAGGCGTATCAGCACGTCATGGCCTTTTCATCGACAATTTGATGAAGCGCGGCGCCATTACAAGGTTTGATGGCACATTTCCAAAGCCCGCCCCTGCTCAGATTCCGAACGCAACTACGCTCGCCGCTCAGGCTGTGTGGCAATTATTGGCTTCGGCGAGAGCGTAACTTATTCTTACACCGCTACAACGGGCTGATCGGGATAGGACAATTGCTCGCGCGCGCGCCACTCCGGCGTCACATAATTCAAGATGAGGGATTTGCGTACACCCGGAATAGAACGCTTTTCAAATCCATGCCATGTGTTGTCAGCCGGAATGAAAATCATCGCACTATTTTTAACGAAAGGCGAATAACCCATATGTGTGTTCACATCACTATAAATATCCGTGCCTAATTTATCATGGCCCGGTTCATCCGAGAGATAAATCAACATCGTGAATTTTTTCACGCCAAGATCCGTGTGAGGCTCAAGCCAAAATCCATCTATGTCCTGTGCATATTCAAGACGCAAATAATTGCCCGATAAATCAACGCCACAGGCTTTGTTGAAACGCGCAATGGTTGAAGGCGCTTGAAGATACTCTGCAATAGCCGCGCAGACAGGATGTTTCGCAATATTGTCGCGATCAAAATATTGTCGCGTAGCGTTGTGCACTTCGCGTTTACCGGAAACACCGCCAAGATCCGGTACGGGGAAAGGCAGCGCGAGCAGCTGATCCGCCACCGGCGTCGGAAACACCCCGGACACAAACCAATGCCGATAAGGCGTCTCGGAGCGGTGTGCAGTGGCAAAAGCGTGTTCGAGCGCGGCGTCGAAATCCGGGCGAGAAGGCGTCATGTGGGGATCATTCCCTTAAAAATAACCTTGCGCGAGGACCGCGCCGTTTCATCAGTTTGAATAGCCTGAGCCGCCATAATGCGACAAGACAAAATGCGGCGTCTCAAAGCCGCTGTTTCGATCTGGACCTATGCAAAAAAGAGGGGACAATACTACGAGCAATGTTGCAATAGCCGGACCTAACGCTACATATTTAGGCAAAGATTGAGGAAATGTCATGGCAGAGCATCGCGAAAAGCTGATCATCATCGGGTCTGGCCCCGCCGGTTATACGGCGGCCATCTACGCCGCGCGCGCGATGCTGAAGCCCTTATTGATCAGCGGATTACAGCCCGGGGGCCAGCTCACCATCACAACCGATGTCGAAAATTATCCCGGCTTTGCCGACGCCATTCAAGGCCCTTGGCTCGTTGAGCAGATGCGCGCGCAGGCCGAACATGTCGGTACACGCTTCGCCTCCGACCTCATCGTCACGGCCGATCTTTCGCAAAGGCCCTTCAAAATGACGGGCGACAATGGCGATGTCTATTTCTGCGATGCGCTTGTGATTGCGACGGGCGCGCAAGCGAAATGGCTCGGCATTCCGGGCGAACAAAAATTTCAAGGCTTCGGCGTTTCGGCCTGCGCGACATGCGATGGTTTCTTTTTCCGCGGCAAGGAAGTGGCCGTCATCGGCGGCGGTAACTCAGCTGTAGAAGAAGCGCTCTATCTCGCAGGCATTGCGTCAAAGGTCACCGTTATCCATCGGCGCGACAGTTTTCGTGCAGAGAAAATTTTGCAAAACCGTCTCTTCGCTCATCCAAAAATTGAAGTCGTATGGAACCATACAGTTGATGACATAGCCGGTGGCGGCACGCCACCGTCTGTCACAGGTGTGATTGTGAAAAGCACAGAGACGGGTGTCGTGAAAACCATTCCGGTTGAAGGTGTCTTTGTTGCGATTGGTCACAGCCCGGCAAGCGCTGTATTCGCCGATCAACTCAACATGAAACAAGGCGGTTATATTTGGACCGCGGCGGATTCAACTGCGACATCGATTGAAGGCGTCTATGCCGCAGGCGATGTCACAGACGACGTTTATCGCCAAGCCGTGACGGCCGCAGGCATGGGGTGCATGGCCGCGCTTGAAGCCGAGCGGTGGTTGGCAGCGCATAAAACACATTTGAAGGCGGCTGAGTGATGGCGCCTGCGAATAATTTCTCCGCTTCATCGACGATCGATTGGGACAAGGTCCGCATCTTCTATGTTGCTGCCGATGCCGGAAGTTTCACGCATGCGGGTGATGTGCTGCAAATCAGTCAATCGGCTGTAAGCCGACAGGTCAGCGCGCTTGAGCGTGATCTGGGCGTGCCGCTTTTTCATCGCCATGCACGCGGCTTGATCCTCACGGAACAAGGCGAACATCTCTTCCGGACGGCGAAAGAGATGATGCTGAAATTCGAAACCGCACGTGCTCGTCTCACCAACAGCCGCGAAAAGCCAGATGGTGACTTACGTGTCACGACCACTGTAGGTCTTGGCGCGAATTGGTTGACGCCGCGCGTCGGCGAATTTCTAGATCTTTATCCAGACATTCGCTTGCAGATGCTTTTGACGGATGAAGAGCTTGATCTCTCGATGCGCGAAGCGGATGTCGCGATCTGGCTGCGGCAACCGACGCAATCCGATCTCATCCAGCGTCGGTTGTTCACCGTGCATTTCCACGCCTATGCGTCGCAAGATTATATCAAGAGACGCGGCGCGCCGAAAGAAACCGCCGATCTTGAAGAACATCGCATTCTTACTTTTGGCGGCCCCACGCCCTCCCATCTACTCAATGTGCAATGGTTGACAACGATTGGTCGTGATGCACGCCATCCGCGCCCTGCGGCGCTTATAATCAACAATATCTCTGGCCTTTATCATGCGGCCACGCGCGGCGCGGGCATTGCGGTGCTGCCGGATTATTTGGTTGATAAAGATGCAGGCCTTGTGCAGGTCCTCGCGCAACTCGAAGCACCAGCACTCGAAAGCTATTTTGTCTATCCGGAAGAGCTCAAGAATGTGGCACGCGTGCAAGCCTTCCGCGACTTCCTTGTTTCGAAAGCGCAACGCTGGGCGTATTGATATCAACGCATAGCGAATAACAAAAAAGCCCGGCACAGCCGGGCTTTTTTATTTCAATTCATAACGCAAAACTTATCTCAAATTTGCGGTGAATCTCTGAATCTTACCACACGCTTCTTCAAGCACTTTGTTTGACGTGGCGTAGGAGATACGGAAATTGGGTCCCAAACCAAAGGCCGAACCATGCACGGCGGCGACACCTTCGGCTTCGAGCAATTCAGTGACAAAATCTTCATCCGTCTTGATCACTTTGCCTGACGGCGTTGTTTTGCCGATCGCGTCTTTGCAGCTCGGATAGACATAGAACGCGCCTTCTGGCATCGGGCAGGACAAATATTTCGCTTGATTGAGCATCGACACAACAAGATCACGGCGCTCTTCGAAAGCCTTGCGGCTGACTTGAATGAAATCCTGAGGGCCGTTCAACGCTTCCACCGCTGCCCATTGCGCAATCGAGCAGGCGCCTGAAGTCTGTTGGCCCTGCACCATATCCATCGCTTTTATGAGATTGTCCGGTGCGCCGGCATAACCGATACGCCAACCCGTCATCGCATAGGCTTTCGACACGCCATTCATGGTGAGCGTGCGCTCCCACAAATTCGGTTCGATCTGCGCGGGTGTTGTGAAAACGAAATCACCGAAAGTGAGATGCTCATACATATCATCGGTGAGCACCCACACATGCGGATGACGTACAAGCACATCAGTGACGGCTTTCAATTCATCACGTGTATAGGCCGCGCCCGATGGATTGGAAGGCGAATTAAGAACAACCCACTTCGTGCGCGGTGTAATGGCTCGCTCGAGATCCGCAGCCTGCAGCTTGAAGCCCTTCTCGATCATCGTATCAACGAAGACGGCTGTTCCACCGCACAGAAGCACCATATCAGGATAGCTCACCCAATAAGGCGCGGGGATAATGACTTCATCGCCTTTGTTCAACGTCGACACAAACGCATTATAGAGAACCTGCTTGCCGCCTGTGCAGACAATGGTTTGCGACGGCTTATAGTCGAGCCCATTCTCGTGTTTGAATTTTTTTGAAATCGCTTCACGCAAGGGCTGAATGCCCGCGACCGGTGTGTATTTGGTCTCGCCTCGCTGAATGGCTTCCATCGCCGCCTTTTTGATGTTGTAGGGCGTATCGAAATCAGGCTCGCCAACCGAGAGCGAAATGATCTCGCGACCTTGCGCTTTCAAATCGCGCGCCTTCTGCGTCACCGCAATCGTGGCGGAAGGCTTCACGCGGGACAAAGCATCAGCAAGAAAGGCCATGGGGAACACTCCGGATCGGACGCAAAAACTTATGCGGGGCAAATAGGGAAACTCGGAATTCCCTAATGCGCCGTCGGTGAGGGGGCAAGGCCGCATGGCACTGGTTTGCCTGAAAAATAAAGGTTGCGCCCAAGGCAATCAGCGCAAAACCAACGCCATGCCCCCAATTGAGCGCCTCACCGAGTACCAAAACGGAAAATCCGGCAAAAACCACCAAAGTGATGACCTCTTGAATGGTCTTCAGCTCGGCCGCCGAATAGGTTCCAAAGCCGGTCCTGTTGGCCGGAACGGCGAAGCAATACTCGATCAGCGCAATCCCCCAACTCACGGTAATCGCAAGCGGCATACCGATCTCTTTGAATTTCAGATGGCCATACCAGGCAACCGTCATAAAAAGATTTGAAAGACACAAGAGAAGGATCGGCGCCACTGCAGGCGAGGAGACAAAGCCTAACTTTTAAACCTCAAAACGGCATAACAATCACGGAAATATCCCGCCCCCAATTCTTAACAAATCTTCATAACCATGACGCAAATTTAATAATATTGTCATCCCCTTCGAACATGGCGCGTTTTAACGTGAATAAAGGTCATGCGATTCGCATGGCTCCGTCTTTAAAGATGGAGTTGATCATGATCCGCCATATCGCCACCGGCCTCGTCGCAGCCGGCCTCGCCCTTGCCCCCTCTTTCGCATTTGCCAAAACCTACAAGACGCAAAAGACCTGCGTGAAACATCACATGGTCTGGAAAGACGGCAAGTGCCACAAGGCCGGAGGCCTATTGCTACATGACCGCGCCCAGCGGTTCGTCAAAGGTCCGGTTTATCCGAGCCTTTTCTTTTTGGAGTGAGTCACGCTTCAGACACCTTGCCCCGGCTCATGTGAAAGGCCATTTTGATTCCCATGGCCAAAACACCAAAACCCACCGGCAAGGCTTCAAAGCCTGACCTGAAGCCGCTTGATGAACATCTCGCCGCTTTGTTGAACCCCGCCCTCACGCCCGAGCGGCAGGCGAAGGCAAATGCGCGCGCGGGAAAACTGAGCGGCCGCACGGAAGGCTTTGGTGAAGCCCCGCAAACGGGCTATTCGGCCACGATTGCGGTCAACGATCCGAAACTGAAAGCGGCCTTGGGATTGCCCGAGCTTCCGCCAGAGGGTCCACATCGCGGCGACCGCATTCGCGACAAAGATATTTCACGTGAAGCCATACTGAAGGAAGCGCCGCGCCGCGTGCGGCAAGGCAATGTCAAACGCGATGCCGACGAGGAAGAGGACAGTGTCACAGGTTCGGGCGCGACGATGGTCGCACTCAAAGAATTGCTTGAAGGCGGCGATCCGCGTTTTCGCGGTCGCACGGATTGGACCCCGCACAGACCTACGCGCCCTGAAAAAAGCGAAGGCGGCATCCGCTTCGATTTGATTTCCGAGTATAAACCCGCAGGCGATCAACCCACCGCGATCAAAGAGCTTGTCTCCCGTGTCGAACAGAATGAGCGCGACCAAGTGTTGCTCGGTGTGACAGGTTCCGGCAAAACATTCACAATGGCGCAAGTGATTGCCGAGACGCAGCGCCCGGCCCTTATTCTTGCGCCAAACAAAACACTGGCCGCGCAGCTTTATGGCGAGTTCAAAAGCTTCTTTCCGAATAATGCGGTTGAGTATTTTGTTTCTTACTACGATTACTATCAACCCGAAGCCTATGTGCCGCGCACCGATACATTCATTGAAAAAGAATCGACCATCAATGAACAGATCGACCGGATGCGCCATGCCGCCACGCGCGCTTTGCTCGAACGCGATGACGTGATCATTGTTGCGTCTGTGTCTTGCATTTACGGTATCGGCTCGGTTGAGACCTATACCGCGATGACATTCTCGGTAAAGCTTGGCGAAACCATGTCGCAACGCCAGCTCATCGCCGATCTTGTAGCACTTCAATATAAGCGCTCCGGTGGCGACTTCATTCGCGGCTCATTCCGTGTGCGCGGTGATATCATTGAAGTCTTTCCCGCCCACTATGAAGATCGCGCTTGGCGCATTTCGATGTTTGGCGACGAAGTGGAATCGATTGTCGAATTCGATCCGCTGACCGGCAACAAAACCGCCGATCTCGAGCAGGTGAAAGTCTACGCCAATTCGCATTATGTCACGCCGCGCCCCACATTGCTGCAATCGATCAAAGGCATCAAAGACGAATTGAAGGCGCGTCTTGATGATCTTATTCGCTCTGGTCGTCTGCTTGAAGCGCAGCGCTTAGAGCAGCGCACTCTGTTTGATCTCGAAATGTTGGAGGCCACCGGCGTGTGCCAGGGTATTGAAAATTATTCGCGCTATCTGACGGGACGCAAACCGGGTGAGCCGCCGCCGACTCTCTTTGAATATCTGCCCGACAATGCGCTTGTGTTCACGGACGAGAGCCACGTCACCGTGCCGCAAATTGGCGGCATGTATCGTGGTGACTTCCGCCGCAAAGCGACGCTTGCTGAATATGGCTTCCGTTTGCCTTCATGCCTTGATAATCGTCCGTTGCGTTTTGAAGAATGGAACGCGATGCGGCCGCAAACCATTCACGTCTCGGCCACGCCAAGCGAATGGGAATTGGAACAATCAGGCGGCGTTTTTGTCGAGCAAGTCATTCGCCCTACAGGCCTCATTGATCCAGAAGTTGTGATCCGTCCCGCACGCGCGCAAGTCGATGATCTTTTGGGCGAATTGCGCGAGGTTGCAGCGCGCGGCTATCGTACGCTTGTCACCGTACTTACCAAACGCATGGCGGAAGATCTCACCGAATATCTGCACGAGAACAATGTGCGTGTGCGCTATATGCATTCGGATATTGATACGATTGAACGCATCGAAATCATTCGCGACTTGCGGCTTGGAGTGTTCGATGTCCTTGTTGGCATCAATCTGCTTCGCGAAGGCCTCGATATTCCCGAATGCGCGTTGGTTGCCATTCTTGATGCGGATAAAGAAGGGTTCTTGCGCTCAGAAACGTCACTAATTCAAACCATTGGCCGCGCCGCGCGTAATGTCGACGGCAAAGTGGTGCTTTATGCCGACAAGATGACAGGCTCTATGGAACGTGCGATTGCGGAAACCAATCGCCGCCGCGAAAAACAAAAAGCCTATAATGAAGCCAACGGCATCACACCGGAAACGATTAAGCGCGGCATTTCCGATATTCTCGAAAGCGTTTACGAGCGCGACCATGTGCAGGTTGATACCGGTCTCGCTGATAAACCTGTTGCGGGACACAATCTCAAACTCACGCTTGCAGATTTGGAAAAGAAAATGCGCGAGGCGGCGGCTGACCTCGAATTCGAGACCGCTGCGCGCTTGCGTGATGAAATCAAACGTTTGGAAGCAACCGAACTTGCGATTGCGGACGATCCACTCGCGCGGCAATCCGATGTTGAAGACAAAGCTGGCCGCTTCAAAGGCGATCGCACTTATGGCGACGCCGCCAATCTGCCGCCCACGCGCGCGCGCAAACCCACCGATGAAGATATGGACCCGCATAATTGGGGCGGTGGCGAAGCGAGGCCTCGGGGAAAAGGGGGAGGTAGAGTGCACTCTCATCTGTCGTTGCGACCAAGAATACGCAAAGACTAAAATACTACACCGGCACCCTGATCGTCGCGCGCAAGCCACCAAGCGGGCCATCGACAAGCATCACATCGCCGCCATGCGCGCGGGCGATGTCGCGCGCGATCGCTAAGCCTAAGCCTGAACCGCCTTCGTCGATATTACGCGCTTCATCAAGGCGCACAAAAGGTTTGAATACATTTGCGCGTTGTTCTTCAGGAATGCCCGGCCCGTCATCATCAACATGAATGAATAATGCGCGGCCATCTTCAACCGCAGACAAACCAATCTTCGTGCCATGGCGCAACGCATTGCCGACAAGATTGGTGAGGCACCGTTTAAAACTGTCGCGCCGAATGGTCACAACCAGATCGCCTGCTACGTCAAGCGTGATGTTGTGACCTTGCCTTTCCGTCTCGCTCTTCACATCCTGAAGCAGATTACGGATTTTCACGGGCTGCGCCTGTTCGGCACTCTCACCGCGCGCGAAAGCGAGATAGGCTTCAAGCATGCGCGTCATTTCTTCAACATCTTTTTTGAGCGCATCACGTTCAGGCGTTTCGTCCATCATCTCAAGCGATAAACGGAACCGCGTGAGAACGGTCCGCAAATCATGACTCACACCATTAAGCATCGCGGTGCGTTGTTCAATCGCGCGTTCAATGCGCCGCTTCATTTCAAGAAATGCGACACCCGCTTGGCGTACTTCGCGTGCGCCATGCGGTCGATATTCAACGTCTCGGCCTTTGCCGAAACTTTCCGCCGCTTGCGCAAGATGCAACACCGGCCGGATCTGATTACGCAAAAAGATGATCGCGACCACAAGCAGAATAAGTGACGAGCCCACCATCCAAAGAATGAAAATATGCGAATTCGACGCGTAGGCTTGCGAGCGATGCGCCATCACGCGCAAAATTGACCAGCCCAATTGCACACGAATTTCAACAAGATCGGATGATCCCACCGTATCAATCCAGAACGGTCTTTTAATGAAAGCGCCAATCTCATCCGACAAAGCGGAATCAAGAATAGAAAAGAATGGACGCGGGCCGGGTGCCGGCAATTTGCCAGGCGGCATCACTTCGAGATCAAGACCCAAACGGTTACTCGCCACCTTGATGGTTGATTCCAAAGCTGCGGGCGAGCGATCACGCTCCATCACATCAATCACAGCGGCAATGTCATGCACAACAGAAGCTGAAAGACGTTGGGTCACCATCTGCCAATGCCGCTCCATGAAGACGTAAGCGACAATCGATTGCAGCAACACAACAGGCGCGATGATAATGATCAGCGCGCGCGCAAAAAGCCCTTTGGGCATTTGCGCTGCGAGAAAACGCGCAAAGCGCCGCCAGGCATTTATCACCGGATTTTTTGAAGGCATATCGCGCGAAGCTGCCATCGTTTCAATCCACCAAAAGCCGATAACCGAGCCCGCGCACGGTTTGAAGATGAACCGGATTGGAAGGATCCTGTTCAATCTTGCGTCTTAGCCGGTTGATTTGCACATCGACTGTACGATCACTCACAAGATCATCACCCGCAATCGCTTCACGCGTTATCGTTTCACCAGGGCGTTCGGTTAGGATCGCGAGCAATTCGCATTCGCGATCAGTCAACCGAATAATTTCATCGCCTCGCCGCAATTCGCGTCGGTTTATGCGGAATGAAAAATCACCAAAGCGGATCACTTCACGCGGCTCTGGCACAAGCGGCGCCTGTGTCGCTTGTTTACGGATCATATTATTGATTCGGAGCAGAAGCTCGCGCGGCTCAAAAGGTTTTGGCAGATAGTCATCCGCGCCAATCTCAAGCCCAGTGATGCGATCATCCACCTCGTTACGCGCGGTCAACATCAAAATGGGAATGGCTGATGTGGTGCGAATATCCCGCGCGAGATCAAATCCATTTTCACCCGGCATCATGACATCGAGGATCAAAGCGTCAAAAACAAAAAGCCTCATCCGTGAGCGGGCTTCTGTGGCATCTTTCGCCACCGTCACGCGAAATCCATGATCACCCAAAAAGCGCGCCAACAAATCACGCAAGCGACGGTCATCATCAACCACCAGAATATGCGCCGCATCGGGCAACAAAGGCGCGCGTGTTTCAGCCGCGTTCACTTCAGCGGTCCTTTCGATGTCATCACGCGCTCAACCGATGAGCGAAGCTCTGGTTCAATCATCGCATTCAAAAAACGCCGTGCGGCCAAAGCATCTTGCGCACCACATTCCGCAATCGCCCGCGCAATGCGTTGCGTCTGCAAGGATGCGAGATCGCGCGCCAATCTTTGGCCCTTTGTGGTCAAGTGAAGATGCCTTTGACGACGGTCTTCAATGCCTAAGCGACTCTCGATGAAGCCTTGCGTGATCAATTCCTTCAACACGCGGTTCAAACTTTGTTTGGTGATTTTCAAAATCTCGAGCAAATCGGCTATCGTCAGCCCGGGATTACGATCAACAAAGTGAATGACACGGTGATGCGCCCGACCAAATTTGAAAGTCTCAAGCAAGCGATCGGGATCACCGACGAAATCGCGATAAGCAAAAAACAGAAGCTCGATCAATTCGTAAAGCGGTTCCCTATCCCCGGCTTCGGAGATGAGTGCGACCGCTACGGTTCTGTCCTGTCTCACGCCATTCGTCCTATCGGTCTCGGGGGCAAGAGGAAAACGGCCCCAAAATTACGTCAGCCTTGTTGACATATTTCAGGCGCGTTGCTACGCGTCAAGCCAGAACGCTGCACCGAAGCATGCGGAACGGCAAGGAGTTCCGCAAAAGTGAAGGCGCAGCGCCAAGCGGCCACAAGACCGCCGAAACACAAATGGAGCGCCCTATGTCCGTGATCCCCTTCGACCTTCGTGACGGTTATATCTGGCTCGACGGCAAACTTGTCGAATGGAAAGAGGCAAAGCTTCATGTCTTGAGCCACGGACTTCATTATGGCTCGTCGGTGTTTGAAGGCGAGCGCGCTTATAATGGCAAAATTTTCAAAACCACCGAACATTCAGAACGCTTTTTGCGTTCGGCCAGAATTCTTGATTTTGAGATTCCTTACACGGTCGAACAATTGAACGAAGCCAAAGATCTCGTTGTGGCGAAGAATGGCTTCAAAAATTGCTATGTGCGTCCGGTGGCTTGGCGCGGCAGCGAGATGATGGCAGTGGCGGCCCAACACGCAACGATCCATGTGGCGATCGCAACATGGGACTGGCCGTCAATGTTCGACGTTGCGCAAAAGATGAAAGGCATTCGCCTCGATATTGCCGATTATCGTCGCCCCGATCCCCAAACCGCACCTTGCGATTCAAAAGCCGCAGGCCTTTATATGATCTGCACGATTTCAAAACATCGCGCCGAGCGTAAAGGCTATGCCGATGCCATGATGCTTGATTGGCAAGGCCGCGTGGCCGAATGTACGGGTGCGAATATCTTCTTCACGCAGGGCGGTAAGATTCACACGCCGATTGCGGATTGCTTCTTGAATGGCATCACGCGCCAAACAGTGATTGGTCTTGCCAAAGATCGTCAAATCGAAGTCATCGAACGACGCATCATGCCGGAAGAACTTGCAAGCTTTGATGAATGTTTC
>Ga0194123_10001894_pt1 | contig 29382 bp, 33 predicted proteins | sample TA2MahsurfametaG_5_FD_155479 | JGI IMG/M metagenome (GOLD analysis project Ga0194123, IMG submission 155479) | Freshwater microbial communities from Lake Tanganyika, Tanzania - TA2015023 Mahale A surface | ecosystem: Environmental > Aquatic > Freshwater > Lake | place: Tanzania: Lake Tanganyika... | reverse complement strand
TGACATCGCGCTGCCGATCTCCAGTCTGCCGGCATTCATTGCAGCCATGGATGAGGAGCTGGAGCAGCGATACCCCGGCATCCGTATCATCAACTTCGGACATTTCGGTGACGGCAATCTGCACTACAACCTGGCGCCTCCCACCCTCGAGGGGAATCCGGATACAGATACCAGGCGCGCGCACTATCTGGAATTCCTTGGACTGCACGAAGACGCGATACGGCGCGCTGTCCATGACCGGGTGATGGCGATGCAGGGCTCAATCAGCGCCGAGCACGGTCTTGGCCAACTCCGTCGTGACGAGGCTCGGCATTACAAATCCGCCGTCGAGATTTCACTCATGGTTTCAATCAAGCATGCACTCGACCCCTTGGGGATCCTGAATCCCGGGAAGGTGCTGTGCCTCGATCAATCGTTGCCGGGAGACAGGTCATGAGCGACATAGGAGGGCTGGAGTCCGAAAATCTACCGTCACCCAAGAGATTCAAGGTCACTATAGGACATGTCACGATCTCCGGATCCGGTCTACCCCGGGATCTGGCACGCGACATCTTTCACTACTGCGTCACCACCAGCTGGTTCAAGTTGTTTCTTGGCTGCCAGGCTTTTTACCTGGGCATGACGGCGCTGTTTTTTCTTCTATATGCCGCGGTGCCCGGTTCGGTTGTCGGGGCGGCGGGATTGGGTTGCGCCCACCCCCTGCCTCGCCTAGATTCGGGCCTTCCACGGCGCTGGCCGGGCCGTGCCCGGGAGGTTTTTCATGCGATTTTCAGTCTTCGACCACATGGACCGCGGTGGGATGCCACTGGCGCAGCAGTATCAGGAACGCCTGCAGCTCATCGAGGCCTACGACCGGGCCGGCTTCCACGCCTATCACCTCGCCGAACATCACGGCACTCCGCTGGGGCTCGCCTCGGCACCCAGCGTTTTCCTGGCCGCGGTGAGCCAGCGCACCCGCAGGCTGCGTTTCGGGCCGCTGGTGTACACACTCAGCCTGCATCACCCGCTCAGGGTGGTCGAGGAAATCTGCATGCTGGACCACCTTAGCGGTGGTCGCCTGGAGCTTGGTATCGGCAAGGGCGTGTCCCCGATCGAGCTTGGCTTCTTCGGCGTGGGGCTGGAGGCCCAGCAGAAGTACGAGGAATGCCTCGCCTTGATTCTGGAAGGGTTGGAGCATGGGCGGCTCAATTTCTCGGGCGCCTTCTTCACCTTCAAGGACGTGGAACTGGAGCTTCGTCCCCTGCAGCGTCCCCGTCCACCGCTGTGGTATGGCGTGGGCAAGGCGGAGACCACCCCCTGGGCCGCGCAGATGGGCATGAACATTGTGACCAATGGCCCGGCCACGGACGTGGCGCGCATCGTGGAACGTTTCAAGGCGGAGTGGGCGGCCGGTCCCCATGCGGGCAAGCCGCTGCCGCATGTCGGGATGAGTCGCCACGTGGTGGTCGCCGACACCGATGCAGAGGCCATCGCACTCGCGACTTCCGCCTATCACGAATGGTTCACGAGCTTGCTCCACCTCTGGCGCAAGAACGGGTTGCAGATTCCCTTGAGCTTCCCGGACAACTTTGCGGGTGCCGCCGCCATGGGCCTGTCGATTGCGGGTTCGGTGTCTACCGTGCGTGACCGTCTGCGCGAGGAATTGCGCACCTCAGGCGTCAACTATCTCCTCTGTCGCATCGCCTTCGGTAACCTGCCTTTTGAGCAGTCACTTCAGACGGTACGGCTCATGCAGGATGAGATCATTCCCGCGTTCGTCGGCGGCGGCACCAGCGTCGCCGCCTGAGCGCGCCGGCGCCGCCTCATCGTCCCTCGTGACTCCCTGCCTCAGGCAGGGAGTGCAAAGAGCGCAAGTCCAAAGCTCACCATCACGGTCAGCGAGGCCGCTGGCGTTCTCGGAATGGAAATCCTCGTCGACGATGACGATCGGGAACCGGAATTTCATGGGGGCAGCTCGGGGGTGGGCAGGAGCGGCGGATTATCGGGCCCCCGTGTGGCATGTCAACGCAGTGGCTCGAGCGGGGTTTCGGCGTCCGGTGATGCCGGTAGAATCGGGGCCACGGACAATCGCCTCTTGCACCCGCCGGAGGCCCATGACGAGGCCGGTTCCAGCATGTTCGAAGGCGCGCCCACCCTGCCACTCGCAGGAGTCAAAGTCGTTGAATTCTGTCAGGTTGCTGCGGGACCCTTCTGCGGCATGTTGCTTGCCGACTACGGCGCGGAAGTCGTGAAGATCGAACCGCCGGAAGGTGATTCGTTGCGGCAGTGGCCGCCGATCCACGGGGGCTTAAGCGAGAACTTCGCCTCACTCAACCGCGGCAAGCGTTCGGTCGCGCTCGACCTCAAGCAACAACCGGATCTGGAGCTGGCACGCGCGCTCGTGCTGGAAGCCGACGTGCTGGTGGAAAACAACCGCCCCGGCGTCATGCAACGCCTTGGTCTGGACTGGAGCTGGTTCAAGTCGCGCAAACCCTCGCTCGTCTACTGCTCCATTTCAGCCTTCGGACAGACCGGTCCGCGCGCAGGGGAGGGCGGTTTCGACCTCACCATCCAGGCCGCCTCCGGTGTGATGAGCGTGACGGGTGAGCCTGAGGGCGCACCCGTCAAATGCGGTGTGCCGGTATCGGATTTCACGGCGGGCTTGTATGCCGCGTTCTCCATCGCAAGCCTGCTTGCACGCGTGCGTGCTGGTGGCGAGGGCGGTCATATCGATGTCCCCATGTATGCCACGACCCTGGCGATTGCAGCCCTCCAGACCAGTGAGTATTTCGGCACCGGCAGGAATCCGCGCAAGCTCGGTTCCGCGCATCCGCGCAACGCCCCTTACCAGGCCTATCGCGCGAGCGACGACTGGTTCGTGCTCGCCGCGGGCAATGACAAGCTGTGGCGCGCGGTGGCCGAGGTCGCGGGTACCGTCGACCTCATGGAGGATGCGCGTTTCGCCAGCCCAACCCTGCGGGCGGCCAATCAGGAAGTCCTGCGGGATCTGCTCGAAACTGCCTTCGGGCGTGCCCCTGCCGCGCACTGGCTGGAACGTCTGCGCGAGGCGGGCGTGCCCTGCGCGCCCATCAACGGGTACGAGGAGGCGCTGGGTGATCCCCAGGCGGAGCATCTCGAGCTGGTGCGTGAAATGACGTTACCGGGTGGCCATCCCACCCGCACCGTGGGCTGCCCGATCCGGCTGAATGGCGAGGCGCCCGATGTGGATACCACGCCGCCCGCGCTCGGGGCGGATACTGCCGCGCTGCGTCGCGGACGAGGTTGAACCCATGACTGCGGTTGATACCCTTGCTCCCTTGCGTGAATTCGTGCGCGGCATGACGCGACTGGCGGACACGAGCACCGAAGAATCCGTCCTGATGCCCGGCTGTCGCCAGCTGCTTGGTCCATTGTTGGCCGATGATCGCTGGTTGCCGGAAAGCTGTGCGCAGCCGCATCCCGAGCATTACCAGCAATACCTGCTGCATTGCGATCCGCTGGAGCGCTTTTCTGTCACGAGCTTCGTGTGGGGCCCGGGGCAATTCACCCCCATCCATGACCATACGGTCTGGGGGCTGATCGGAATCCTGCGTGGCGCGGAGCTCAGCGAACGTTTCGAGCGCGAGGCCGATGGCCGATTGGTCTCGCGTGGTGCCAGCCATCTGTCGCCCGGGGCGATTGACCCCGTCTCGCCCACGCTGGGTGACATCCACAAGGTATCCAACGCACTCGCCGATGAGGTTTCGATCAGCATCCATGTCTATGGCGCCAACATCGGCGCCGTCCGCCGTCATGTCTTCGACCCGCAGACGGGCGCGGTGAAGGCTTTCGTCTCCGGCTACTCCTCGGCCCTCATTCCCAATCTCTGGGATGTGTCGGCTCTCGTCAGGCAGCAGGCCGGCTGATGCTGCATGTCGCGAGTTACGAGGGGCTGAGGATCCTCACCCTGGACAGGCCGGCGGTAGGCAACGCACTCGATGACGAACTGGCCGTGGCGTTGACGGATGCGGTGACCGAGGCCGGAGTGGATCTTTCCCTGCACACCCTGGTGCTGCGCGCAGAAGGACGACATTTCTGTACAGGCTTCGATCTCTCCGATCTGGAAAATGTCGAAGACGGTGAACTGCTGCGGCGTTTCGTCAACATCGAGCTGCTGCTGGCTGCCTTGTGGCATTGCCCCTTGCGCACGGTGGCCTTTGGCGGCGGCAGGGCGTGGGGGGCGGGCGCGGATCTGTTCGCCTGCTGCGATCTGCGCGTCGCGCGTGAAGACAGCACGTTCTGCTTTCCCGGGGTGCGTTTCGGTCTGGTGCTCGGAACGCGCCGCCTCGCCAGTCGCGTCGGTGAGGCGGCCGCCCGGCGTGTCCTCACCGAGGGCAAGGTGCTCGCGGCAAGCGAGGCCCTCGCACTGGGACTTGCTAGCGAGTCCACCGCACTGGAATTTGACAGCTGGTTGGAGACGCTGGCCCCCGTGGTGGTGGAGCGCGAGACGGCAGCCGGCCTCAAGCAGGCGGTGCGCGAAGACCAGCGTGACCGGGATCTCGCGGCCTTGGTGAGATCCGCTGCACGGCCGGGATTGAAGCAGCGGATACTTGCCTATCGCGCCAACGAGCGTGCAGCGCGTCCAGCGTCATCCGCTTGAAGGCGGCGCGTGAAAGCGGATTCCACACGCCACTCCGAGCATGAGGAGATCAACGAATGAACCATGAAAACCCGACGGGCGCCGCAGCCGCGCCCGCGACTGACCCACCGATCGCGTATCTCGAGCGCATTCGCGATTACTACTTGGCGCTGGGGTATGGCGCGCCGTATGAATGGGCGCATTTCGAGGAGGTTCCCTTCCAGCCCCTGCGTCTGCCGCTGGAAGAGAGCACGGTCGCAATCATCACGACAGCCGCCCCTTACCAGCCGGACAAGGGAGATCAGGGCCCGGGTGCCCCTTACAACGGGAGTGCCAAGTTTTTCTCCGTCTATTCCGGGAGCTCGGCGGAGGATCCCGACCTGCGCATCTCCCACATCGGTTACGACCGCGACCATACTTCGGCCAAGGACATCAATACCTGGTTTCCCCTGCGTGCCTTGCGCGAAGCAGCAGCACAGGGTCGGATCGGACGCCTCGCGCCTCGTTTCCACGGCGCACCCACCAACCGTTCCCATCGCGTCACGCAGGAGATTGATTGCCCTGAACTGCTTGCGCGTTGCCGCGCGGATGGAGTGGACGCCGCGCTGCTGGTCGCGAATTGACCTGTCTGTCACCAGACCGTGAGTCTGGCGGCCAGGCATCTCGAGGAAAATGGCATTGCCACCGTGGTTCTGGGCTGTGCCCTGGACATCGTGGAGCGCGTGGGCGTGCCGCGCTTTCTGTTCAGCGATTTTCCCTTGGGCAATGCTGCGGGTCGCCCGCATGACCCGGCGTCCCAGGGCCTGACACTGGAATACGCATTACGCCTGCTGGTCGCCGCGGTGCGGGCCCGCACCACCTGGCGTTCGCCTCTACGCTGGTCGACCAGCGATGCCTGGAAACAGGATTACTCCAATGCGGCGCACCTGAGTCCGGATGAAATCGCCCGGCGCAAGGCGGAGTTCGATGCGCAGAAGAACATTGCCCGGCAACAGCGGGACCAGCCGTCTCAGTAGTGCGGAGGGATTTCTTCTTCCGGCTTGCCGGGAGAAGTGGCGGCGTAGCCTTCGGCCTGGGCCTTCAGTGACATCACCTCACGCGTGAGCAGTTCCAGCAGATTCTGCTGGCGCACCACCACATCATTCAATTGCTCCAGCGCATCCGCCGCATAGGCGAGCCTGATTTCGAGTTCATCGAGTCGGGTGGTGGTGTTCATGCAGTGCCGATTTGCGGGGTTGCTGTCTCGTCACGGAGGTCGGCCTCCACCATCTCGCGCACCAGGGACGCGAAATCAACAGTGGGATGCCAGCCGAGCTTGGCTCGCGCCTTGGCTGAGTCGCCCAGCAGGATATCGACCTCGGCCGGGCGATGGAACCTCTGATCGATCATGGCTGATCCGCTTCAGTTCCCCAGCCGGTAGTGTGAGCCGTCCTGCCGGAGGCGACCCGCAGAGACCAGATGGGTGAGATGCGCTCGCACCGACATCGCGGCTGCCGGATGCAGGCGCGGGTCGACCTCCGAATAGATTACCTGGACCATCTCAGCAAGCCCCTGCAGGCCTGCGGCGATACAGGCCTCGATCTGGCGCTCACGTGCATGGCGATGCGCGATGAGCGCCGCCACGAAGGCCTGGGGTGACTCGATGGGGGCGCCGTGGGTGGGGTAGTAGATCGTGTCATTGCGCTGGCGGAGTTTTTCCAGACTGGCGAAATATTCCGCCATGTCGCCATCGGGTGGGACGATGACCGTCGTCGACCAGCCCATTACATGATCACCGCAGAACAAGGCGGATGGCTCGCGATAGGCGAAGCACAGGTGGTTGGAGGTGTGCCCGGGTGTGTGGACGCACTCCACCTCCCACCCATCGCCGGCAATCACGTCTCCATCCGTCACCACCACATCGGGAACGAAATCCCGATCGCCGCCTTCTTCGACTGCGACCCCTTCAAGCAGACGACCTGCACCGTGAGGACCAAAGCCGAAGGTCGGCGCGCCGGTAGCATGCTTGAGTGGTGCGGCAGCTGGCGAGTGGTCTCCGTGCGTATGGGTGATGAGGATATGCGTCACCCTCTCCCCGGCGACTGCCTCGAGCAGGGCCGCCACGTGCTCGTCCAGCAGGGGACCCGGATCCACGACCGCCACTTTGCCGCGCCCTATGAGGTAGGTTCCCGTGCCGTGAAAGGTGAAAGGGTTTGGATTGCGGGCCAGCACCCGACGGATTCCGGGCGCCACTTCCTCAACCTCTCCGTAGCGGGGCGTAAATTCCCGATTCAGGGGCAGCAGCGGCAGTGTGATGCCGAGGTCGGCGGCTTTTCTTGGCTGGGTCATGGTGATCTCCCGAGGGTGGGCCGCGCCACTTGCCACGCCCGGTGCAAACTCATGGCGATGAGCGCGCCGAGCAAGGCCAGCAGCGTGTCTTTTTGCGCGTCCCAGGTATCGCCCTGGGTTCCGTCGTATGCGTCCCCCAGTTCGGGGCTCACGATCATCGCCACGATGGCCTCCAGGCATTCGAAGAAACTGCTGAATGAAAGCACGCAACTCACCGCGAGCGGTCGCGCCCAACGCGCGGGCAGCTCGGCACCGCGCGCCAGCAGCTCGCGGAAAGCATTGGCGGTCAGCAATCCGTAGCCGAAATGAACGAGCCGATCATAGTGATTGCGTGAGAGGCCGAAGGTGTCCTGCAGCCAAGCACCAAACGGGACTTCCGAATACGTGTAGTGCGAACCCACCAGGTGCAGCGTGAGAAAGACTGCGAACAGGCCGTAGTTCAGGTTGGAGAAGGTGAACAGCCGTCGGGTACCGAAGAGCAGGCCCGCGAAGAAGAAGACGAGGAGGTTTTCCAGCAGCCAGTCTCGAGGGTAGCGCGGGTCGATGGCGGCAAGCACCCACGCCGTGAGCAGCCACAGGGCAATGCCTCTTCGCACCGCGCGAGGAGACACTGCCGTGACCCCGAGCACCGTGTCAGGGGTTGGCGGCGTATTCGCTCAGCTTGCGCAGCGCCAGCATGTCCAGCAGCTTGCTACCCGATTCCTCCACCCGCGCCAGTGGCACATCACGCACAAAGCCGAATTCCTCCAGCAGCAGATAAGAGGGCATGGCGAAAGGGCCGTGCGGATCCGCCTCTATGGCCGAGGCCAGTAGAATCTCCATCTCGGGCACCGAATATTTCGGTTCCAGTGTACGCAGCGCAATCACGCCAAGCATGTAGTAGGCCTCGGCCACGGCGGGGCCACTCGCGGCAGCCTGCTCATCGACATAGCGCTGCAGTAGCGCGGCGGCCACCAGATCATCCACCGCCGGACGCCGATCGCGCGTACCGCGGAATTCACTGGATGCCGTCTGGAATATCTTGCGCGCTGCGGCCAGATCGGCAGGGCCCTTGAGGGCTGGCGTCAATGCCTTCAACCGGGCACGCCAGTGATCCACCCGTTCGCGCAGGTAGTAGGGTGCGTCCGCGCGCTCGGCAAAACGTGCCAGCAGTGCATCGGCATCGGCGACGGAACGGGTCACGGCCAAGGCAAGCCCGAGATAATCCAAGGGAAAGCCCGCGATATCCAGATTAATGGCGTCCTGTCCGGGGTCGAGGAGTTTGCGCGCAAGGGTGCTCTCGGCGGCATCAAACTGCCGGGTGGCGACGTAAAGCTGGGCGAGTTCGGAATCGTCGAAGATTTCCATGTTCACCCTTGCCATCAGACGCTGGCTGAATTCATCACGCACCTGTGCGGGCTGGCGGGAATGGCAGGCCACGCAATGCTGGGTCAACTCCATCAGCGAGAAGTATGCATAGGTGGGCCATTCCTCGCGGAAGGAGTTGTCGATGTCCTTGACGGTGTCGTCGAAGGATCGCGCCAACAGGCCGAACTCCGGTGCGCGGGCTTCGGTATGCGAGGCCAGCGCATCTGCGGATCCGCGCAGCACGGCGAGCTTCTCGTCGATGAGTTCGCGATCCCACTCCGAGGTCTTCTCCGCATCACGCACACTGAGGGGCAGGAGGTAGGCAATGGCCTCGAAGACCTGATCCATCAGTGCCCGCGTTTTTTCATCGGCCGAGGCTGGAGACACCGCGCCCACCGTGAGGAGCAGGAGAACGGCAAGGGTTTTTCTGGGGAATTGCGGGACGTTCAAGGCCGGGTACTCCTCTGGATGGTCGGCCGATGGTGTCCCAGCGGCCTGCGTGATTCCGTGATGCTGATCAGGGTGGGCGGCTCAGCGGCCCTTGCGGGGCATGCCGAGGCGTCGCAGCCAGGATTTGATGGTGGACTTGATGCGCGAGCCCAGGGAGGCGCCAGTCTTTTCGCGACCCGAGGGCCGCGCCCACGCCTGGCCATTGGCCGGCACAGCGCCGGTTTCCTCGCCGGGCTTGCGCGAACGGGAGCGACGACGCTTGCGCCGCGGTTCATCTCCAACACCTTCGAGTCGGGCCGTCTCAGGGCCGCTCGCAGCGCGGACGGGCGGTGGCGCCGCCGGCCTGTCAGTGGGGGCCGGCCCCCGTTCAGGCCGGGGTTCGCCACCGCTGCGGCCACTGCTGCTGCGGCGGCTGTCTCCGCTGCGAGGCCCACGTCCGTCCGAACGTCGTCCGTCCCGCTGGTCGCGCTCCCGCCGGCGCCGGCGTTCTTCGGAGGCCTCGCGCAGGGCGTCCTCGACCACGCTCTCGCCTTCCTGCCCAGCGGAGGCCGCGCGGCCTCGTGGCACCGGCAGCAGCAGCGAGGCGTCGAACTGGCCAACGGGAATTTTCTGTTCGATGAATTTCTCGATGTCGGGCAAGCCGATGGCGTATTCATCGCAGGCGAAACTGATGGCATCACCTTCCGCACCGAGTCGCGCGGTGCGACCGATACGATGCACGTAATCCTCGGGGTCAAGTGGAAGGTCGTAGTTGAACACATGGCTGACGGCAGGGATGTGCAGGCCGCGTGCCGCGACATCGGTCGCGACCAGCATGTTGAGCTCGCCGCGCACGAAACGGGCCAGCAGCGATTCACGCTTTTTTTGTGGCACATCCCCGGACAGAACGCCGACCTTGTAGCCGGCGCGCTCAAGCGTCAGCGCCACGCGCTCACAACCGTATTTGGTATTGACGAACACGATGCTGCGATTGGCGTCGATCTTCGACAGCAGCCCGAGCAGCAGCGGCATCTTCTCCTCGGTGGCCGGGAAGTACACGATCTGGCGCACATTGGAAGCCGTGATTGAATCCGCCTCCACCACCAGCTTTTCCGGATCATTCATGTGCTCGTAGGCGAGTTCGAGCACGCGGTGGCTGAGAGTTGCCGAGAAGAGCAGGTTCTGGCGTTCGCCTGCGCCCGGCATCTTGCGCAACAGGAAGCGGATGTCCTTGATGAACCCGAGGTCGAACATGCGATCCGCCTCGTCCATGACCATCATCTCGATGGCGCGGAAGCTGACGGTGTTCTGCTTGACGAAATCGATCAGCCGTCCCGGTGTCGCGATGATGACATCCACCCCGTCCTCGAGCAGCTTGCGCTGCTTGTCGTAGTCGACGCCGCCGTAAATGAGTGCGGTGCGCAGTCCCGTGTGACGGCCAATCTGCACTGCGTCCTTCTCGATCTGCACGGCCAGCTCGCGGGTGGGGGCCAGCACCACGGCACGGGGATCCTCGGTCCGGCGTTCGGGGTGTGCGTCGCGCATGAGCAGGCGGTTGAAGAGCGCGACCAAGAAGGCGGCGGTCTTGCCGGTCCCGGTCTGGGCTTGTCCCGCCACATCCCTGCCTTCGAGGGTCAAGGGCAGGGTCATGGCCTGAATCGGTGTGCAGCGGATGAAACCGGATTCTTCCAGGCCTTTCAGGAGCAAGGGGTGGAGCGCGAAGTTTTCGAAGCAGATATCGGTGAGGGTGGTATTCGACACGTTATTTCCTGGTCTCGGCGAGGCGTGCCTGGCGACTCGCCTCAAGGGAGCCGGAATTGCCGGCTCGGATGGTTGAAGTATATGCCTTGCGGCCGCTCAATGGGCGCTGGCGGCGGACCGCCCGATGCCGGTATTGGCCCGTACGTGCAACTCCTGCCATTTGGCCTCCGCGCGCGGGTCGCGGTAGAGGAGGGAGCCGAGAAACACGGCGAGAAAGCCGAGCGGAATCGAAACCAGTCCGGGATTGCGCAGGGGGAACCACGGCGCTGCCAGACCGACCAGACTGGTGGTGGCGGTTCCCAGACGGTCCAGCTCGGCACGCGCCTGGGCGGTGGCCGCGCCCGCTGCGGCGAGTGCCTGCACGCGCGCCTCGATCGTCAACGTGCTGTCCTGCTCCAGGCTTGTCATCCTCGCCGTCTGGGTGGCAATGATTTCCTCCTGCACTGCGCGCTGCTGCAAGGGATAGCTCATGTTGGGCGAAACGAGCAGCAGGCCCACTGCTGATGCCGCGCCGACCACCAGGCCCGCGATGCAGCCTGCCGTGTTGCACCGGCGCCAGTACAAGGTGAGCAGGATAACCGGCAGATTGGCCGAGGCCGCAACGGCGAAGGCGAGCGCCACGAGATGGGCGACGTTCTGGCCCTGGGCGAGGATACCGATGGTGATCGCGACAGCGCCCACGATGAGGGAGCAGATGCGCGCGGCACGGGTCTCCTCTGCATCAGTCGCCTGATCGCCCTTGATCACGCCCACCCAGATGTCGTGGCTCATGGCAGACGCCGCAGCCAGCACCAGACCCGCCACCACCGCGACGATGGTGGCGAAGGCAACCGCGGCCACAAAGGAGAGCATGAGGTTGCCGAGCAGGGCATCAGGACCACCCCCGAGGTATTGCGCAAGCAGGGGCGCGGCCATGTTGCCGCCCTTGTCCGCAGCCATGATGCGTTCCGGACCGACCATCATCGCCGCGCCTGTGCCGAGGAAGAGGGTGAGCACATAAAATCCGCCGATGATGGCCATCGCCCAGATCACGGAAGTCCGAGCCGCCTGCGCCGTGGGTACCGTGAAGAAGCGCATCAGGATGTGCGGCATGCCTGCAGTGCCGAGCACCAGCGCCATGCCGAGCGAGATCTGATCGATGGGGCTCTTGAGGTAGAGCCCGGGCTCGAGGAAGCGCTGGCCGAGTTCGAGCGGGCCGAGTGTACTGCCGGCCTCGCCAAGCAGGCTGGCGACCCGGGCCTGGACGCCGGGATTGCCCACCACCTGCTCGAAGTAGTGCGGCCCGGCAAAGCCGTACTGTGACCATACCAGGCAGACCATGACCAGCGAGGCCAGTACCAGCAGGATGGCCTTGATGATCTGCACATAGGTGGTGGCCACCATGCCCCCGAACAGCACATAGGACAGCATCAACACGCCCACCGCTATCACCGACACCTCATAGTCGAGGCCGATGAGAGTCTTCACCAGCACGCCGCCACCGACCATCTGGGCCGTGAGATAGAACGTCGCGACCGTGATGGTCGAGAGGGCCATCGCCGCCCGCACCACCCGCGGATTGTTGCGGAAGGCGAGGATGTCGCCCATGGTGTATTTGCCGATGTTGCGGCAGGGTTCGGCAATCACCAACAGCACCGTGACATAGGCCACGAGCCAGCCCACCGAATACATGAATCCATCATAGCCATAGAGTGAGATGAGCCCCGCGATACCGAGGAAGGACGCAGCGGAGAGATAGTCACCCGCGATGGCCCAGCCGTTCTGAAGGCCAGAGACGCCGCTGCCAGCAGCATAGAAATCCGCGCTGGTGCGGACCTTGCTCGCCGCGCGCCACGTCACGTACATCGTGAGCGCGATGATGAGTGCAAAGACACTGAAGGTGAGCGAGCGCCATTCCTCACCCACAGTCTGTGCCGAGGCCGCGGGCGCGAGCAACGCAAGCGCAAGACCCGCGGCGAGGATTCTGCCGCCACTCATGAAGACTGCTCCTGCTCAGGATGTTGTCGATCCACCTCAAGCGTGCTCGCCAGCTCGCCTGCAATGCGGTCGAATTCGCTTGCTCGTCGCGCATACCACCAGGCGACACCCCAGGCGACGAGGAACTGCGAAAGCGCGAAGAGCAGACCGGCGTTCACAGGTCCCACGACTTTTATTACAAACCACTCTCCAAACCATGCGGCACCTGTCGGCAGCAGGAAGTAGAACACCACCGAGAAGCCAAGCAGGCTCCACAGGAAACGGGACTTCCGTGCCTGCAGCTGGCGAAAGGCGGGTGCGGCTGCGAGTGCAGCCCAAGGGGGGGAGGACTCTGGCATGGAGGCGTGCTCGAGGGAGGGCATGAGATTGGGTAAGGTCGTCAAGTGCGCGCAAGATACCATCTATCGCGTACGCAGGCCTTCCGGGATGGGCAGGCGCGCAGCGGCAAGTGCCGGCCACAAGGCGCCCAGGAACCCGATGGCCAGAGCCAGCGCGAGGGCGTCACGAACCAGTGTGCCGTTCACCTGGAACGCAAACACCACCTGGCTGAAATTGGCGCCCAGTGTGGACACCGTGTACTGATCGAACACCATCCAAGCTGCGCTTGCGCCCAGCAGACCACCTGTCAGCGCAAGCAGCAGCCCCTCCAGCAGCACCGAGCACACCACCGGCACCGACCCGAACCCCAGCGCGCGCAGGATGGCAATTTCGCGGGTGCGGGCGGCCACGGCGGCGTGCATGGTGTTGAGGGCGCCAAAGACAGCTCCCACCGCCATGATGCTGGCCACGGTCGTGGCCAGAAAATTCACAAGCCGGCGCAGGCGCAATGACTGGGTGGCGTAATACTCCTGCGTCGTGCTGGCTTCCACGCGCAGTTGCGGGTTCTCCGCGAGTCCTGCCGTCAGCCGCGACAAGGCGTCGGGATCGGTCAGGCGGACCCGGACCGACTGGAAGGCATTGCGGCGCCAGGTGGATTGCACCACCTCGGCATCGGCCCAGATCTCCGATTCCGTCGCATCTCCGGTGGCAAACAGGCCGGTGACCGTCCAGGGCTCCTGGTTCAACATCAGGACGGCGCCGGGCGCAAGACCACTGAACTGGCGTGCCGCGCCCTGACCCGCGAGCAGTTCCCGCCGCCCGGCGCGAAACGCGCGCCCTTCGATGATCCTGAGACTGCGGCGCAGGGCGAAGGCCTGCGGGCCCACCCCTCTGATTTGCGCATTGGCGTCAGTACCTGTGCTGCGCAGAGGCAGATTCGCGACCACCACCACCTCGGGTGAGGCCAGCGGATTGCCCTGTGCATCGCGGCTGACCCCGCGAGTACGGGCAATGAGCAGGGCGTCCTCGCGTGCTATCTGGCTGGCCAATTCGGAGTTGGCTCCAGCGCGCAGCACGATGGCTTCATCCGCGTGTCCGGTCTGGCCCAGCGTGGCCTCGAAGCCATCACGCATGGCAAGCAGGGCAACCAGTACACCCACCACGCCCGTGATCCCCGTGACCACGACCGCGGCGGCGCCTTTGCGCGCTGGCAGGCTCGCCAAGCCCATCCATGTCACCTCTCCGATCTGGCGAAGTGAGGACATCGCTCAGCGTTCGGCCAGCGCTTCGGTGATGCCGAGGCGCATGGCGCGCACGGCCGGAGGCAGTCCCACCACGAGGCCAAGGCCAAGCATGATGCCGAAACCCGCCACCCAGGATTCAGCGGCGATGCGCAGCGGCGGCAGCTGTGCCCCGAAGGTCTTGAACAGGGGCAGGGTCAGGCTCGCGAGCGAGAGGCCGGTCAGGCCTCCAATCAGTACCATCAGCATCGACTCGGCCAGCACCAGTCGCAGGATGAGGCCGTTGTCGAAGCCCAGAGTTTTCAACACTGCAAGTTCTGCGGTGCGCTCCCGTACACCCTGGGCCATGGTGTGGCCCGTCACCAGCAGCAAGGTGAAGAAAACCGCCGCCATGATGGCGCGCGCGATGAGTCCGACATCCCCGAACTGGCGCGCAAAGGCGAGATTGAATTCCTTCTCGCTCTGGCTGCGGGTTTCCGCAGCTGAATTCCGGAACAAGGCATCGATGGCCAGCGCCACCCGCGTGGATTCGGCTGGATCCCGGACCTTGACGATGTACCAGCCGGCGGTGCCCTGTCCGCTCATCCGACCCTCGTCGAAGTAGTCGTAGCGGAACAGCATCTGGTTCTCGAACTTACGCGCCCGCTCGTCGCCGGCCTGCATGAGACCAACGATCTCGAAGGTCCAGGTTGTGCTGCCCGATTTGTGCGGCCACAGCGTGGCCTGCAGAGGGATGCGATCGCCGATGGCCCAGCCGTGCTTGCGGGCGAGCTCCCTGCCTACCAGTGCCCCCGTGCGGCGGCTGAGAAACGCCTCGTAAGCCCCGTCGCTGAGCGCGATCTCGGGATGGATCGCGAGGTACTCTGCCGGTGAAACGGCGATATTGGCGAAGAAATTGCGACGATCCTGATAGATGCCACCGAACCAGTTGGCATGAGCCAAGGTTGCGACGCCAGGAACCGCGAGGATGCGTTCCCGGTAGGCGAGTGGCAGCGGCTGGATGAAAGAGATGCGCGAAGTCGTGATGAGCCGATCCACACCCGCCTGTGCAGAGCCCTGGGTGAACACCACGCGCACAGCATCGAGAAAGCCGAACAGCAGGAAGGCGGTGACAATTGAGAGCAGGGTGAGAAAGGTGCGGGTCTTGCGTCGCAGGAGGCTCGCCCACACCAGACTGAAAAACCTCACGCGTGGGCCCCGTTGGTGGCTTCGCCCACCAGCACGCCCTTGTCGAGATGGACCTGACGCCGCGCATATTCCGCGGCCTTCGGATCATGCGTGACCATGATGATGGTATTGCCGTGGCTCTCGTTGAGGGCCTTGAGCAGGGACAGGATCTCATCGGCTGTGTGGCGGTCCAGATCGCCCGTGGGCTCGTCGCAGATCAACAGCCGCGGATCAGAGACCAGCGCGCGTGCAATCGACACACGCTGTTCTTCGCCGCCGGAGAGCTCGGCAGGTTTGTGGTCTGCCCGGGCGGCAAGCCCTACCAGTTCCAGCGCCAGCAGTGCCCGGCGCTTGCGCTCGTGTGCTGGCAGCGAGGTCAGCAGCAAGGGTAGTTCCACATTCCTGCGCGCGCTGAGCATGGGCAGCAGGTTGTAGAACTGGAAGATGAAACCGATGTTGCATGCCCGCCAGGCGGCGAGCTCGGCGCTGGAGAGGCCCTCGATGCGCTTTCCGTCAACAGCGACGCTGCCCTCCGTTGGCTGGTCCAACCCACCGATCAGATTGAGCAGAGTGGTCTTGCCGGAACCCGACGGACCCATCAGCGCGATGAAATCTCCTTCGGGAATGTCCAGATCTACCCCGTGCAGCACATCCACACTCTGCTGGCCGCGGACGTAACGCTTGCAAACGCCACGCAGCGCAATCAGGGGCGTCGTGCCGGAGTCAGGCATGTATCAAGGATCTGGCAGGGGTGGTGCCTGCACCGGCAAGGAGGGTGGGGGTGGCACTCCATCCAGCGGCAGGAAACCGACACGCACACCCATGTCAGGCACGATCCGTGGGTCTCGGGCAAGCAGCGCGATACGGACTTTCACCGTGGCCTTGCTGCGATCGGCGGCCGGGATGATGGTGATGACGCGCGCCGGGAGTTTTTCGTCAGGGTAAGCGTTCAACACCGTCTCCACGGCTTGTCCGGGGCTCACTCGACTGATGTGGGCCTCGTTCACGTCCACCTCGATTTCCAGAGAATCCATGTCGACGATGGTGCCGATACCAGTGCGCGTGAACCCGCCCCCAGCTGAGATCGGCGAGACGATCTCACCCGGCTGGGCCGCCTTGACCGTGACAACGCCACCGAAGGGCGCACGGACCACGGTATTGTCGAGCGCGACCCGCGCCACCCGCACGGCACTCTCCGCCACCGCCACCTGTCGCCGCAGCAGGCGCAGGCGGGCCTTCAGTGAATCCACAGCGAGGCGCGCATCTTCCGCCTGTTGGCTGCTGGTGAGCTTGCGCGCCACCAGCGCATCCTGACGCTGCACGTCGCGCTCAGCCTGCGCAAGACGCAGTTCGAGATCGGGCAGCTCTGCGCGCGCCGCTCCGGCCCGTGCGGTCGCCAGATCGAGATCGGCCCGCGCGTCGGTGTCGTCCAGTCGCGCAAGGATCTCTCCAGCTGTCACCTGCTGGCCCTCTTCGATGAACAGCGACTCGACCCGGCCTGTCACCTTGGCTGACACCGTGGCCTGCCTGCGGGCAGTGACATAGCCGGTGGCGTCGAGGATCACCGTATCGTCCGCCGCCGCGGCAACCGGTGGCGGAGGCGCGCCCTGCGGGGGAATGTCCTGCCGATTGGGCAGTGCAAGCCAGAACGCACCGCCGGCAATCAGCAACAGGGCCGCAAGCCACCACCGCCGGCGTTTACCTCGTACCACGGTGGCGCCGCGCTCGAGGCGCAACTGTTCGAGAATGACCTGGGGGTCCTGGCTCACGCGGTCCGTGATCGCTCAATGGCCAATGAGCGAGAGGAATTCCCTGCGGGTATCGGGATTGGTCTTGATACTGCCCCTCAGGGCCGAGGTGGCGGTGGTGGCTCCGGAATGACGCACACCCCGGGATTCCATACACATATGGCGGCACTCGATGACCACGGCCACGCCGAGCGGCATGAGGTGAGTGGCCAACGCGTCCGCGATCTGATTGGTAAGACGTTCCTGCACCTGCAGGCGCCGGCTGAAGACTTCCACCAGACGTGAAATCTTCGACAGGCCGAGAATGCGCTTGTCCGGGACGTAGCCGATGTGGGCCCTGCCGAAAAAGGGTGCCAGATGATGCTCGCACAGTGAGTAGACAGGAATGTCGCGCACGATCACCATCTCGTCCACGCTCTGCGCGCCGTCCTCGAACACCTTCAAAACCTCCTCAGGTTTCTGCTGGTATCCGCTGGTGTATTCGGCGAGCGCCTTCAGGAATCGCGCGGGAGTCTCGCGCAAGCCCTCGCGGTCGGGATCCTCCCCAATCAACTTGAGTAGATTGCGTATGACTTCCAGGTCTTCGGGTGTATGCATGAGGTAAACTCGCTTGGGTGCCGGGCCGATCCTGCACCGAGGTTGAATTTCTGCCAGGAGTGATTGGTACCATACTGGACTCCGAGAAAACGGTCCATTTGTCGGCGCCCGGTCGGCATGGTTCTGTGTGGGTGACGCGCAATCAATGAGGAATCGTCGCAAGTGACGGCTGCTGAATGTCTGCTCGAGGTTGCGACCGGAAATGACGGCGAGCTGATCCTGCGCCTGCGCGGCGACTGGACGGTGTCCAGGACACTGCCGCCGAGCGAGCCCTTGCGCCCGGCGATCGCGGGGGCGCGCAGCTTGCGCTTCGACGATTCCACATTGTTAGCGTGGGATTCCCTGCTGATTGTTTTCTTGCGGCGGGTGATGGCGCTCGCGCACAGTCACGAAGTCCCGGTTGATGTGCATGGCCTGCCACAAGGCGCGCAACGCCTGCTCGCGCTGAGCCGCGCCGTGCCCGAGCGAGCGGGCGCGCAACGAACGGATGGGCGCGCCGCCTGGCTGGCGCGTCTCGGGGCGAGTGTCATCGTGGTGGGGGAGGGACTGCGCGCCCTGCTCTCATTCATCGGGGAGATTGCCCTCGCTGTGGGCCGCCTCCTGCGGGGACAGGCGCGCTTCCGGCGGGCCGATTTCCTGCTCATCCTCCAGCAATGCGGCGCGCAGGCCCTGCCCATCGTCTCGCTCATCAGCTTCCTGGTGGGAATGATTCTGGCCTACGTGGGTGCGGTTCAGCTCAAGCAGTTCGGGGCGCAGATTTTTGTCGCCGACCTGGTGGGGCTCGGCATGGCGCGCGAGATGGGTGCCATGATGACGGCTATCATCATGGCGGGCCGCACCGGGGCCGCCTTCGCAGCCCAGCTGGGGACGATGACGGTGGGTGAGGAAATCGATGCCTTGCGCACCAGCGGTTTCTCGCCGATGGATTTCCTGGTGCTGCCGCGCATGCTGGCCTTGGTGCTCATGGTGCCGCTGCTGTGCCTGTATGCGGATCTGCTCGGCATCCTGGGGGGGGCTGTGGTTGCCATCACCTCCTTCGACATCAGCTTTTCGCAATACCACGACCAGACCCTTGCGGCGCTCGATTTGCGGCAGTTCGGGCTCGGCCTGATCAAGGCAGCCGTATTCGGTGTGCTGGTGGCGATTGCCGGCTGCCTGCGTGGCATGCAGTGCGGGCGCAGCGCGGCCGCAGTGGGCGACGCCGCCACTTCCGCAGTGGTCACCGGCATCGTGTGGATCATCGTTGCCGATGCGCTGCTGACCATCCTGTACGATATGCTCGGATGGTGAGGGCATGACCAACCCCGGCAGCGCACACGTGGAGGTCAGCGGGCTGACCATGGCTTACGGCGGCTTCGTGGTTCAGCGCGACCTCGACTTCACGATCGGGCGTGGGGATATCTTCGTCATCATGGGCGGTAGTGGATGCGGTAAAAGCACCCTGCTGCGTCATCTGGTGGGTTTGCAACAGCCCGCCGCCGGCGACATCCGCTACAGCGGCACGAGTTTCCTGCAAGCCTCGCCAGAGCAGCGCGCCCACCTGCTCCAGCGCTTTGGCGTGATGTACCAACAAGGGGCGTTGTGGAGCTCGATGACGCTGGCAGAGAATGTGGCGCTGGCGCTCGAACAATACACTTCGCTCTCCCCGGCCGAGATTCGCGAGCTCGCGTCATTCAAGCTGGCACTGGTAGGGCTTGCCGGTTTCGAAGACTATTACCCCTCGGAAATCAGCGGCGGAATGCAGAAGCGGGCAGGCCTTGCGCGGGCGATGGCACTCGATCCGGAGATCCTGTTCTTCGACGAGCCGTCGGCCGGGCTTGACCCCATCAGCTCACGTCGCCTCGACGAACTCATCGTGGAACTCCGTGAGAGCCTCGGCGCCACCATCGTCATCGTGACCCACGAACTGCCGAGCATCTTTACTATCGGAACCAATGGAATTTTCATGGATGCGGAGCGCAGGACCATCGTTGCGAGCGGCAACCCGCGCCAGCTGCGCACCGAATGCGAGGACCCCAAGGTGCGTGAATTCCTGACCCGCGGGGAGCAGAGTTGATGAACGTGCGAGCCAATCCCACCCTGATCGGGGCTTTCATCGTCGGCGCCGTAGTACTGCTCATAGGCGGTGTGTTCCTGTTCGGATCCGGCAGGCTGTTCCAGGACAACATGGACGCCGTGCTTTACTTCGACGGTGATGTACAGGGACTCAACGTGGGCGCGGCGGTGAAATTCCGCGGCGTGAGAGTGGGTGAGGTGACTTCCATCTCGACGATGGTCGAGGACGGGACCACCGAGGTCACGATTCCGGTCACCATCAACGTGGTCGGGACCCGGGGTCTTGCGCGCCAGATGGCCGGTGATAGAAAGATCGAACCCTTTGCATTCATGGTGAAGCGGGGCCTGCGCGGGCAATTGCGAACCGAGAGTCTCGTCACCGGACTACTCTTCGTGCAGCTCGACTTCTACCCGGACGCCCCGCCGGCCGATTTGCCGCTGATCGACCCCGCCACCGGCCTGCACCGCATTCCGACCGTCCCCACCATCCTGCAGGAGGCGCAGGTCACGATGCGCGGCCTCGTGGAGAAGCTGGAGAAGCTTCCTTTGGCGGACATGCTGGAGTCTCTGCACGGAGTGCTGGAGGGGGCTGACAAGCTGTTGAACGCCCCGGGTGTCCAGCAGGCACCGGAGCGACTGGAATCCACCCTCACGCAGTTGCAGGCAGCCACCGAGGACACCAGCACCCGGCTCGGGCCCTTGTTGATCAGCGCGACCGAGGCGATGGTGAACATCAACTCTCTGGTCTCGCGGGCAAGTCGGACTCTCGATCACCTCGACACCATGAGCCGAGGTGACGGTGTGCGCCTGCTGCAGGACCTGGATGCGGCAGTGAAGGAAGCGAACGCCACCCTGATCCAGACCCGGGCCGCCATGGCCGGCGTGGAAGATCTCGCGCAGCCCACCTCCGCCACCGGACATCAGCTGCGTTCCACTCTCAACGAACTGCAGGCTGCCGCGCGCGCCGTCAATGAGCTGGCCTCCGCCCTGGAAGCGCAGCCCAACGCGGTGATTTTCGGCAGACAGGAAGGCATGAGCCAATGAACAGACCCGCCGCCCTCGTCGCCGGCCTCGTGTGCCTCGTGCTCTCGGCATGTGCCATGAGGCCATCCACGCCGAACCGTCTTTTCGGTCTGACACCGCAATTGTCCGCGGCACCCGTGACAGAGGCGGGCAAGATCCCCTCACTGGTCGTGGGGCCGGTCGATCTGCCGGCCTACACCCGCCGGGCACCCCTGCTCACCCTGCATGGCGATGGTGAGTACAGATCCTCATCCAGCGGCCGTTGGGCCGAGCCTCTGGAACAGAATGTGACGCGCGTGCTGGCGGAGAATCTGTCGCGCGCGCTGGGGACCCCTGAAGTCAGCCTCCTGGGCGCAGCTCCGCCGGGTGCGGAACGCCAGGTGATGGTGCAGTTCAGTGAATTTGTGGTGACGGATCAGCAGGAAGTCAGACTCATTGCCTACTGGCGGATACTCGATGCCGCCAGCCGCAATGTGCTCGCGAGCGGCAAGCGGGAGCAGGTGGAATCCGTGCCCACGCTGGGGGACGCCGACATTGCGGCGGGCATGAGCCGTGCACTGGCGGCCCTGTCCGGGGAACTGGCTGCGGCCGTGCGCGCAATGCACCCCTGAGTTCATGGCGCGATGCCCGCGCTGGGCCCCCTCGTCTGGCGCCCGTGGGGTTTACATCACCAGCTGGCTGAGCAGTATCAGGCTTTCACGCTCCTCCGGGCTGATCTCCTGATCCAATGCCACCAGCTTGCCCAAGGCCTTGATGAAGGCCTCGCGATGTTCCGCCGGAATCTCGGTCGGATCGACTTCTTCCGGTGCCGGTGGCACCTCCAGCCAGCGCCACACCTGTGCGCGTTCTTCCTCGCTCATCTCGAGCTTGCGGATACAGTCCGCAACGAACAGGCGCTCCTCACCGCTGACACGCAGGTCACTCCAGGCAACCGCGCAGATGAATTTCATCAATCTCAAACGTTCGGTTGGAGGGATGGTCTCGAACATGGGCGGTGTCATCCTTGCTGGGGCGTCTGACTATAACTGAAACTGATTCCCGCCAGCGCAGCGCCGTCACTGCCGGCGCACCCGCTCAAAATTCGTCGCGCGCCACCAGACCGGTCACGGCAAGCAGAAGGCGGCCCAGATGATAGGCCACACGCGCGCGCAGGCGCAGGCCAAGTGGCAGCACACGAGAGGCTTCCCGGGTGACCGTCACCCCGTCATGAATGTAAGCCTGCTCGAGGCCGCGCCGCAGGCGTGCCACCAGACTTGCATCGCGCAGCACCAGATTGGCCTCGCGCGACAGCCAAAGGCTGAATGGATCGATGTTCGACGAGCCGATCGTTGCCCATTCACTGTCCACGACCGCCGCCTTGGCATGCAGGTGGGCCGGCTGGTATTCCCGGATTTCAACACCCGCAGCCAGCAGACGGTCGTACATCGAGAGGGCCGCGGAGTGAATGAGCAGATGATCAGGCTGTCCTAGCAGCAGCAGTCGCACCCTCACGCCGCGGCGTGCAGCCTCCATCAGCGCATGACGCATCCGGCGGCCCGGCAGGAAGTAGGCGCAGGCAATCATGATGTCGCTGCGTGCCCCGGTCAGGGCGGACAGGTAGGAATCTTCTATGGCGCGTCGGTGACGCAGATTGTCCCGGGTGATCAGCGTGGCAGCGTGCCCCTCCGCAAAAGCCCGGGGAAGCGGAAAACGCGGCAGGCGCAGAGGGCGTGGGATCTGCATCGCGCGCCAGTTCAGCAAGCGCCACAGCCTGCGCATCAAGCGGTGGATGTCTGCGACGAGAGGTCCTTCCACCCTCACGGCAAAGTCATAACGCGGTGGCAGATCGTCGCGACCATGACGGTCGTCGAGAACATTGATCCCGCCGCAGAAGCCGACCCGTCCATCAATCACTGCAAGCTTGCGGTGCAGACGCCTGGGGTGCTCGATGTGCAGACTGAACCCCTTGGGCAGTGGGCGGTAGATGATGAGTTCCACCCCCGCACGCGCAAGCATCGCGTGCAGCGCAGGGGCGAGGTTGCGCGAGCCGAAACCATCCACCACCACTCGCACGGTGCACCCTCGACGTGCACAGGAAGCCAGCGCCTCGGCGATGCGAGAGACCCTGAACCTCCTGCAGGAAGATCAGATCTCCACCGAGTCCATGCAGGGTGGCGCGCAGGCCATGCACGGTCACGCCCCGGTGTGGAGAGTAGCCTTTGTGCACGTTGTAGCTGACGACGCGCAAGTTGTGCCTGCTCATCGCCCGACCTTACGAAGCGCGAGCCGTGCCTGCAAGGCGCGCGGCGCCGGCGGACTGGCGCTAGAATTGCCGTCTTGTTGCCTCATCCGCCGAGGAACGGCCATGAATGTCCCGGGTCTGCACAAATTCCTGTTTGAGGGCTGCGCCGTGAGGGGCGCCGTCGTGCGCCTGACGGCGGGCTGGCAAGAGGCCCTGCGCCGCCGCGCCAGTGTGGGGGAATTCCCGCTGCCGGTGCGCCACCTGCTGGGCGAGATGACCGCCGCGGGTATGCTCATGCAGTCGAGCATCAAGTTTGATGGCGCTCTCATCCTGCAGGTGCATGGTGATGGCCCGCTCAAGCTGGCCGTTGCCGAGGTGAAGACCGACTACAGCTTTCGGGCCACGGCCAAGGTGATCTCCGACATTCCGCCCACGGCCGGTCTGAGTACGCTTGCCAACACCCGCGGTGAAGGTCGGTGCGCCATCGTGCTCGATGCGCGCAAACGCGCGCGGGGGACGCAGCCCTATCAGGGCGTGGTGCCGCTGCACGACGATGCCCGGGAGCCACTGGAAAATTTTTCGGCGGTCATCGAGCACTACATGCTGCAGTCGGAGCAGATCGACACGCGCATGGTCCTGGCCGCGAACGACGAGGTGGCTGCCGGTCTCCTGCTGCAACGGATGCCCTCCGCGGGGCTCGGCAATCTGGCTGGCGGGCGTGAGGAGGATCTCGTCGGGTACCACGAGGATTTCAACCGTCTCTCGCTGCTGGCAGGCACCCTGGCGCGCGAGGAGCTGCTGGCACTCGATGTCGACACCTTGCTGCATCGCCTGTTCTGGCACGAGCGCCTGCAACGCTTCGAACCGGTGGCGACGCGCTTCAACTGTTCCTGCGGTCGTGAGCGGGTCACCCGCATGCTCATCGGTCTGGGTCAGGTCGAACTGCAGGACATCCTCGCCGAACAGGGACGGGTGGAAATCGGTTGTGACTTCTGCGGTCAGCAGTACCAGTTCGACGCGGTGGATGTGGGGGAAATGTTCACGCCCGCCCGCGATCACCCGCCCGCGCCATCCACCCTGCAATAAGCACCCGGCGGTGATCGCCTGAGCGGCTCAGGCCGACCAGGCACCGCTGGCCATGGCCGCCTGACGATCTTCCGGAAACTGCCACTGCGGGCTCTCATCCCTGGGCTGACGGGTATCCCCGGTCTCTTCCGATTGTGCCGCCAAGGCCCAGTCGTTCTCCGGCCAGCGGTTCGGCAGCACGACGAGATCTCCGGGCGCGGTGATGGCTTCGAAAGCCTCGAGTGCGGCCGTGAGCACAGCGAGTTGATCCTGAGTGTCGAAAGGTCTGCCTGCCGAGTGGCCCAGCGGATAATCCACAAAGGCAGCGCGCGGCGGCCGGCCGGCGCGCAGGATGTCAAGCGCGCTTCCCAGACACAGTGTGGGAATGCCGTTCTCCTCGAGGTGCCGTGCGATCAGACTCACGGTCTGATGGCACACGGGTCACATGGCGACGAGCAGCGCCGCCTCGACACCCTGGCTGCGAAATGTCTCGAGCACGGCGGGCGCCGTTTCGTCGCGCACTCGGCGTTGCGAATAGACGCCGCCCATGCAGGACACCACGCTCCTGGCAAGGGCACCAATCACCCCACGCGTGGCAAGCAGCCGGAGGGTGCCCAGGGGCAGGATACAGGCAGGGTCCCGTCTGGCATCCACCAGATAGTTTTCGGTGATGTGGGAAAAACGCAGGTCGGCGTCCGGCGTATCGGACGGAATGGCGCGCACCGAGCTGTCATCCCGATAGTGGTAGGCGCGCTGGCCTCGCACGTAAGCACCGGAGGTGGACAGCAGGCCCAGCCGCAGTTCGGCAAGTGGGCGGGGCAGGGCTTGCCACGGGGGTGGGGTATTCGCCTCGAACCAGCGATAAGGCGCATACCCGAGCCGCGCATAGCGAGCTCGGATCATTTCCATGTATTGAATGGCCAAGGTGGAGATCTCCGATCAAACCTGCGACCATTTTCGGTTCACCACTCCGGCAAGTCGAGGACCCCGCGCCATGGGACGCATCTTTGAGACCCGCAAGCACACCATGTTCGCCCGTTGGGATCGCATGGCCAAGCAGTTCACGCGCATCGGCAAGGACATCGCCATCGCCGTGCGTGGAGGTGGCCCGGATCCGGCGCATAACCCCGCCCTGCGGCGGGTCATCCAGAACGCCCGCGCCGTCAACATGCCCAAGGACAAGGTCGAAGCCGCCATCAAGCGGGCGATGGGCAAGGACGCCACCAACTACGAACAGCTGATCTACGAGGGCTACGCCCCACACGGCGTCGCGGTACTGGTGGAAACGGCCACCGACAACCCGACGCGCACCATCGCCGCCGTGCGCAGCATCTTCAACAAATTCGGGGGCAATGTCGGCGTGACCGGCAGTGTGTCCTTCATGTTCCGCCACATGGGCGTGTTTCGCCTCAATCCGGCGGGCATCGATCAGGACGACCTCGAGCTCTATCTCATCGACCACGGCCTCGAGGAAATGGGCGAGGGCACCGGCGAGAAGGGTGAACCCCAGCTCATCATCCGCTGCAATTTTCCGGACTTCGGGCAGGTCCAGAAGGCGCTGGAAGATCGCAACGTCACGGTGCTCTCGGCCTCCCAGGAATACGTCTGCACCACGCCCACCGAGTTGCCGGAAGATCAGGCCCGCGAGGTGCTCGAAATGATCGACAGGCTCGAGCAGGACGATGACGTGCAGCAGGTCTATCACACCCTCGCCTGAGCATGGCCCGGCGTTGAAGGCCTTCTCCCTTGTCGTGGCGCTTGCGCTGTCCCTCTCATGGGCAACGACGGCCACGGCCGCCAGCTGGGAACGACTGGACAATGAAGTCCGTCAGGCCATCCGCAATTTCTATGCAACCGTCCCCGGTTCGCGTGAATTGGCGGGCGAGGCCGCCGGCATGCTGGTGTTCCCGGGCGTCGTCGCCGGTGGCTTGGTGGTCGGCGGTGAGTACGGTGAAGGTGCGTTGATCGTGGGCGGGCGTACCGTCGACTACTACAACACCGCTTCGGCCTCACTGGGACTCACCGTGGGCGCCCAGGTGAAGACCCAGGTCCTATTGTTCATGTCGACCCGCGCACTGGAACAGTTCCGCGCCAGTCGCGGTTGGGAAATCGGGGTGGACGGTGATGTCGCGCTGGCGCGTTCGGGTGCGGAGGATACTCTGGACCGGGACACACTGCAGGAGCCCATCATCGCCTTCGTCTTCACCAACAAGGGGCTCATGTACAACCTGAGCCTCGAAGGCAGCAAGTTCACCCGTTTCGATCAATGAGTGCGCCTGCCCGGCCCGGACTGCGCACCGAGAGTGAACTGTTGTAGTCTCCCGCTGCAGGGGAGTGGTTCCCCGGAGGCGTGTCATGCAGGAAATCCGCTATACCTCCACGGCGCAGCTGCGCGAGGCCCTGGGCTCGCCCTCCGAACTGGCCGAACGCAAGGCCGTGCCGACGCTGGACAAGTACAGCCGCGCCTTCATCGCGCGCTCACCCTTTCTCACGCTTGCCACCACCGATGCCGCCGGACGCACCGATGTCTCCCCGCGCGGCGATCAAGCGGGTTTCGTGCAGGTGCTGGATGATCACACCCTGTTCCTGCCCGAGCGTCCCGGCAACGCACGTTACGATTCCCTGCTCAACATCATCGACAATCCGCGCGTGGGCCTTCTGTTCTTCGTGCCGGGCTTCGAGGACACGCTGCGCGTGAATGGCCGGGCCGAAGTGATCGCCAATGCGGAGTTGCTGGCCCGCTGCGAGGTCAACGGACGGGTTCCAAAAGTTGGGATTCGCATCGCTGTGGAAGAGGCCTTCCTGCATTGTGCAAAGGCTCTGCGGCGCAGCCGGTTGTGGGATCCGTCGCAGCATCGCGACCGGGCTGAACTGCCCAGTCTGGGCCAGATGATTCTGGAGCAGACTGCGGCGCGGGATACGCCGCCAGCCGCGGAGACCATCAGCCTCGTGGACACACTCATCGAAGAAAACTACCGCAACGAGCTCTACTGAGAACCTCTGTTGATACTCCCGTTGCCTTGGAAATTTCGCCCAAGCTCCAGTCCGTTACCACGATGACGGATAACTCCCGCCTGCAGGAACGCTTCAATCGCGCCATGGAAGCCGCCGCCAGCATGCTCTGGGATTGGGACGTGGCCGAGGGCCCCATGTGGTACTCGGCGACGATGAAGGCCGTGCTTGGCTACGAGGCCGCGGAGGATTTTGCGCCCACCGATGTGCTGTTCATGCACAGCGTGCACCCCGACGACCAGCCCCGACTGAAGGCGGCTCTGGCGAACGCCTTCCAGCACCGTCTACCCTTTGGCAGTGAATACCGCCTGCGCCACACATCCGGTGAATTCCGCTGGTATGCAGCGCAGGGGGTGGCGGCCTGGAATACGGAGGGGCGGGCAATACGGCTGTCCGGATCACTGACCGACATTCACGAGCGCAAGCTGGCCGAGGATGCACTCGAACTCGAGCGCAGCAAGGCGCTCATCACCCTCGATTCGATCAGCGAGGCCGTGATCTCGACAGACGCTCAGGGACGTATCGAATTTCTCAATGCCGCGGCGGAGAAAATCCTGGGCCTGGTGGGGCCGACGGTTTACGGACAAGCCTTCGGTGACACGGTCAGGATCTTCGAACTCGCGACTGGCGACCCTGTGACCGACCCCGCCCGGGAATGCCTGCGCCTAGGCCATGCGGTGCGCGGGAGGGATGCCGCACTCACAGGTCCGGATGGCGAGGAATGCCTGATTGAATACCCCGCCACCGCCCTGCTCGGCAATGCCACCGAGCCCACGGGCACGGTGGTGGTCCTGCGCAACGTGACCGAGGAGCGGCGGCTGGTGCAGGCCATCTCCTACCAGGCGACGCATGACTCGCTTACCGGATTGGTGAACCGGCCGGAGTTCGAGCGCCGCCTGCAACGCGTGCTGCAGAACTCGGATGCAGAGGCGAGACACGCCCTGTGCTATCTCGATCTCGATCAGTTCAAGGTCATCAACGACACCTGCGGCCACACGGCAGGTGACGAACTGCTGCGACAGATTGGGGTCATCCTGCGCTCCACCGTGCGCAAGCGCGACACCGTGGCCCGTCTTGGCGGTGACGAATTCGCGATCCTGATGGAACACTGCACCCTGCAGCAGGCCAACCGCGTGGCGCGTGAAGTGCGCGAAAAGATCGCCGAGTACCGCTTCCGCTGGAATGAGCATGTGTTTGGCCTCGGCGTGAGCATAGGTCTCGTCCAGATCACGGAATCCAGTGGCAGCATGGCAAGCCTGCTCAAACATGCGGACGCCGCCTGCTATGCGGCCAAGGAGCATGGCCGCAATCGCGTGCATGTGTATGACCCGGGCGATGTGACGGTGGAGCGGCGCCAGGGCGAGATGTTGTGGGTGTCGAAAATCACTTCCGCTCTCGAGGAGCGCCGCTTCACCTTGCTGGTGCAGCCTGCCCGCCGGCTCACGAAGAGCGAGGACATCGAATACGTCGAGGTGCTCCTGCGCTATCCGGAGGGCGACGGGGTGGCCACGCCGGACGAGTTCCTGCCGGCGGCGGAGCGCTACAGCCTGTCACCGCGCATCGATCGCCAGGTTTTCAGCATGGTGCTCGAGTGGTACGACCAGCATCGCAAGGTGATCAACCCGCGGGCTGTCTTTGCGATCAATCTTTCCGCGCTGTCGCTGGCCGACGAGACTCTGCTGGATTTCATGATGGGGCAGTTCGCGGCGCTCGGCATTCCTCCGGAGCGCTTCTGTTTCGAGATCACGGAAACCGCCGCCATTGGCAACATGGCGCGTGCACTGCATTTCTTTCAGCTGCTCAAGGCACGCGGCTGTCGCTTCGCGCTCGATGATTTCGGCAGCGGCTTGTCGTCATTCGGCTACCTGCGCAGCCTGCCGGTCGACTATCTCAAGGTGGACGGCATGTTCGTGCGCGATTGCGTGAAGGATCCCATCGATTTCGCGATGGTGCGTTCAATCAATGACATCGGGCACGTGATGGGGATACGCACCATCGCCGAATTTGTCGAGACCAGCGAAGTGGTGGAGAAGATCAGCACCCTCGACCTCGACTATCTGCAGGGCTACGGAATCTGCCGTCCCTTGAGCCTGGACGCCTATCTGGCCCGAGGATACTGAGACTACCCCGCTTTCGTTCAGGGGACGTCGAGAATCTCGCCCGGGGGCCCTTCGTGATGAGGCTTCAGCGCATGCGGGGCTGCGGCGGGAGCGCCGGTCAGCGGCACGACGCGCGCCAAGAAGTCGACGACCGCGTTGCCGAAGATGTCATTGCGATCACCCGCCACCATGTGGCCGGCGCCGGTGATGTTGGCGTATTCAGCGTGTGGACAGAGCGCAAGGAATTGCGCCGCGCCCTCTTCACTGAGCACGTCGGACAGTCCCCCGCGAACCAGCAAGGTGGGCAGCCGTAGCGCCCGGGAACACGCTTCCAGCCGGGCCTGGCGCTTGTCCAGTTCGCGCCGCAAGGACAGGAAGCCCGGATCCCAGTGCCAGC